>OGCL01002988.1_pt1 | contig 10679 bp, 13 predicted proteins | sample 1570041 | NCBI WGS metagenome assembly OGCL01 (sample SAMN06266162, study PRJEB24511) | hot springs metagenome | isolation source: Hot spring water | place: South Africa: Limpopo | collected 2015-06-22 | reverse complement strand
CCAAACCGCTTCCAGATGCCCTCGACTTGAAGGTCGGCGGCCGCGGCCTGGCCGGTGGGAGCCCTCAGTGGGGCGGTGCTCAGATCCTGAACGCTCACGGTAGAGCCGGCCCCCGCCGGTTCAGGAACGGGCGGGGGTCGGCGTTCTCCTCTCATCCCTCAGTTAACCCGGGCGCCTGCGGGCAGCGGGGTGTCCACGGCCGGTGGTTGGCCCCCGTTGGCCAGCAGGGTGAAGTAATCCCAGGCGGCCTTGCTGACGTCGGCCATGATGCTGGTGCTCAGCTCCCATTCCATCCAGCCTGGCCGGTAGATGAACAGGCTGACAATGTAGGGGCCGGCCGGTCCCCAGAAGACCCCCACATCCCCGTGGGCGCTGTTGACGAAACCATGCTTGTGCGCATAGCGCGTGCCCGGGGGGACGCCGGACTCCAAGAGAAAATGGTTGACGTTGAGCGCAATCGCATCCAGCACGCGCTGCGCGGCCGCCCGGACAGCCGCGTCGCCGCTGTCAACGGGTTGGGGAGGGTTCATGGCGGGGTCTCCGAGACATCGGGCAGGGAGGAGAAGGGAGCCGGCGCCGGGGCGGCAGGCATGGGGCGGCTGAGCCAGGGCGAGCCCGCCAGCACGAAACGCCAGGGGCGCTCGCGCTCGCGGCTGATACCGATGCGCGAACCCGCCAGGATGCGCGGCTCCCTGGCGCGGTGCAGCAGCGCGAAAGGGGCGGCCGTGACGTCGCCGCCATCATGGGCGATGTCGATCGCGAGTGCCTGGGCGAGCCGTCCGGGCCCGTCGGTGAGATGGTCGCCCCGCCCGCGGCGTCGCGCCATCGCCCCGACCCCCCATTTCGGTTCGATCGCGCGGATCAGAACCGCACCCGCATCGCGCGCGACGATGTTGAAGCACCAGTGCAGCCCGTAGGAGCGGTAGACATAGATCGTCCCCGGGCCGGCGAACATCGAACGGTTGCGCGGGCTGGGGCCGCGGAAGCTGTGGGAGGCCGCGTCGTCCCGCTCATAGGCTTCCGTCTCGACGATCACGCCGCCGACACCCTCGCAGAGCAGCGCGACGCCGATCAGTCGCGGGGCCAGTGCGGCCGCCGGCAGATCAAGTGCCTCGCGACCCATGGGCCGAGCGCCCGGTTCGACCGGAGAGGCGGGAACGGCCGGTGGCGGCAGGGCGTCCACGGATCAGGAATCCAGCCGTTCGAAGGAGGCGAGTGCAGCCCGCAGCGTCTCGATGGCGGCCTCGCGCGACGCGCCGCCCTCCAGCTCTTCCAGCGCGGCCCCGAGCAGCCCCGTCGCCACATAGCAGCGCAGCAGGGGATCGTCATAGGCGTCGATCAGCGCAGCGGCTTCGCTTTCCGCGCGTTCCATCACCCGCTCGCCGGTCACGGTGAGGCGTCGAAGGGCCGCGAGGTCACCCATCACCGCTCTCGCCGGACGAACTTGTTGAAGCGGCTCTGCGCCTCCGGGCTCACCAGAAGCGCCAGATGGCTCTCCTCGAAGCTCTCGAAGAAAGCTTCCCACGCCACCTCCTCGAGCCCCTCCTCCGGTTCGCCGAAATCGATCCGCAGCAGGCCCGCCTCGTCCTTCGATCCCGTGCCCTTCACCCGGCTGGGGCGCCCGCCACGCGCCTCCACCCAGCTACGGATCGACTCGTGGTCGGTCAGCGTCTCGCTCGTGCTCATCGCAGTCACTCCTGTCCCGGGCGCCCCGGAAGGCTGGAGCGCCGTCCCCGAAGAAACGGCTCGGAGGAGCGCCGGTTTCACGCCGGTGGGGCAGGCTCGTCGGGCGACCCTGGACGATTCAGATGAACCAGGGCGCGGGCTTCGCGTTGGAGTGGCATCGTCTCCCTTCGGCTGATCCGACCATGCAGGGGCCCGATGATCCAGGCTGTTCTCCGCAGGCTCGAGCTCTTTGCCGGCCTTTCCGATCAGGAGCGGGAGGCCCTGTCGTCGCTCCTGAGCAGGCGCGTGCGCCGCATCGGGCCGCGGCATGACATCGTCATCGAGGGCCAGCCGGCGCGCAACGTCATCTTCCTCCTGTCCGGATGGGCCTGCCGCTACAAGCACCTGCACGACGGGCGGCGCCAGACGATGGCCTACCTGCTGCCGGGCGACGCCTGCGATCTGGCCGTTTTCGGCCTGCCGGTCCTCGACCACTCCCTGGCCACGATCGGCTCGGCCCGGATCGCCGAAGTGCCAGCCCGCCAGATGCAGGACCTGCTCGATCGTCATCCACGCCTCGCCCGCGGCTTCGCCTGGGCGCGCGTCGTCGCCGAGGCCATCGGCCGCGAATGGCTGGTCAATCTCGGCCAGCGTTCGGCGGCGGAGAAGCTGGCCCATCTGCTGTGCGAGCTGAGCCTGCGTGCGACCAGCGTCGGTCTCTGCGTGGACGGCCGCTGTCCCCTGCCGCTGACCCAGATCGATCTCGCCAGCACCACCGGAATGTCGATCGTTCACGTCAACCGCACGCTCCAGGATCTGCGGGGGCGTGGGCTGGTCAGCATCGAAGGTCGCCAGCTGCGGATTCTGGCCCCTGCGCGCCTGCGCGACATGGCCCAGTTCGACGACACCTATCTGCATCTCGGAAGGCCGCGACGCCGACCGGGCCTCGAGTCCGCATCCGGTCCGGCCCGCCAGGCGACGGCGGCCGCCTTCTGAACCCGATCTGCCAAAGCTTTGCTCGCGACGCCGGGATGTCGGCGCGGACGGCGGATCGCCGCTCCGAGGAAGGGGTTCGGTCCGGATCATCGGCTTCGGAACGGAATGGACATGCCCCAGTTCGATTGTGTCGTCATCGGCGGCGGACCGGCGGGACTGACGGCCGCCGTCTATCTCGCGCGCTTCAGACGGCGCGTCGTGCTCTTCGATACGGGCGCCAGCCGGTCGAAGCTCATCCCGCGCTCCTACAACTGTGCCGGTTTCGCCGAAGGCATTTCGGGGCACGATCTCCTGCTTTCGCTGACCCGTCAGCTCGCACGCTACGATCTGGCACCATTGAGCGAAGAGGTGCTCGTCCTTGGGCGGGACGAGGAGGGGCTGCAGGTGAGAACGGCGACAGGGGCCATCTCGACCGCCGCTGTCCTCATCGCGACCGGCATCCGCGATCTGCACCCCCCGATCGCAGACCATGACGAGGCGGTGCGCGAGGGGCTTCTGCGCTATTGCCCGATCTGCGACGGCTACGACGTGCAGGATCAGTCGGTCTGCGTCATCGGCCCCCTGCGGCAGGCCGCTCCCAAGGCGCGCTTCCTCAGGACGTTCGCGCGCAGCATCGTGGTGGCATCCACGGACGAGGCCGAGCCGCCGGACAGCGATCGCCTCGCCGGAGAGCTGGCGCATCTGAACATCGCGGTCAGGCGGGCGCAGCCGGGAGCCCCCTTGCAGCGGCAACGCGGGCGCATCGCCGTGCCGCTGGCCGATGGTGGCCTTCAGAGCTTCGACACCGTTTACCCGGCCATGGGCGCGACGAAAGGGTCGGGGCTGGCGCGCGCGCTCGGCGCCGCGATCGACGGGGAGGGCTGCCTCGTCGTCGATGACCACAACCGCGCGACGGTGGCGGGGCTCTATGCGGCGGGAGACGTGGTTTCGGACCTTCACCAGATCTCGGTCGCGCTCGGCCACGCCGCGGTCGCGGCCACCGCGATTCATAATGATTTGCCGCCCCGCCCGGCCTGAGAGGCGCCCGCCGCGGAACTGCGCCCGTCTCCGGACGTAGCTCAAAGGAGGTCTGCCCCGCCGCTTGCGGGCCAACAGCATGGCAGGACTGACATGAAGATAGTGAGATTACGGGACGCTCTGGCGGCGTTGCTTGTTTTGGCGCTGGTTGCCGCCGCGCCGGCGAACGCGCAGGTCGCGCCATCCGGCCCCCCGCCCGACGGGCCTCCGGCGACCAGCGAATTGCGACCCGGCTCGAACAGTTTCACCGAGGCTCAGGCGCGCGATCGGCTGGAGCGCTCCGGCTATTCGAACATCACGGGCCTTGCCAAGGACGACAGCGGCATCTGGCGCGGCAACGCGAGCTATGGCGGCACCGCCGTCTCGGTCGGCCTCGATTACCGCGGCGCGATTCTGCGAACCCAACCCTGACCGCAGCCCGCCCGCTTCGTCGGGCTGCCGGCCACAGAACGAGGCTCATGACCATGATGTCCATCGCACGCCCACTCCCGCTTCTGCCGCGTCGGGCCCTGCTCGCCCTGATCCTCGCCACCGGATCCGCCGCGCCGGGAGCGGCGCTGGCGCAGGCGACGCGCGGACGGGACGACGAGCTGCAGCATGCGGCGGCGACGCTGTCCTATGGAGCCGCCTCGCTCGAAATGAGCCGGCTGGCGCTGGAAAAGACGCAGAATCCGGCGGTGAGGCGCTTCGCCGAGGCCGAAATCGCTGAGCAGACCACGGTCGCGGAAGTTCTGACGATCCTGACCGAGGCCCGCAACAGCGTGGCACCGCAGATCCAGCCGAAGATGCAGCAGCGTCTCGATCTCGAGCGCATGCGCGAACTCAGCCAGGGCTTCGACCAGGCCTATGTCAATCACCAGATCGGCGGCCATCGCGAACTCCTGACCCTTCAGGAGCGCTACCTGGCCAAGGCTCAGGAGCCCGTCTTCAAGGCCGTCGCCCTGCTCGCGCGGGGCCATATCCGGGAGCATCTCGCGACGCTCGAGGTGCTGAAGCAGGACGTCCAGTAGGAGCGAGACCATGCACCGCAACGAACGGCATTACCCCAATGGCAGCGGCTCCGTCGTGGCGATCATGGGGCACCCGCTCCACCCGATGATCGTGCCTTTCCCGATGGTCTGCTTCGTCGGCGTGCTGGCGGGAGACCTCGCCTATCTGTCGACGCTGGACAGCTTCTGGTCGCGGCTCTCCTTCACGCTGCTTGCCGCGGGACTGCTCACCGGGCTGCTGGCGGCGCTGCTGGGGGCCCTTGAGGCCGCCTCCCTGCAGCGGGCTCGCTCCGCGGGCGCGCTCTGGGCCCATGCCGGCGCCAATGTGCTCGCCATGATCGCCTCGCTCGCCAACCTCAAGCTGCGCTGGGAGGCCGAGGGCCTCTGGGTTTCTGCCGGTCCGTATCTCTCGGCCGTCGTTGCGGTGCTGCTGCTGATCGGCGGCTGGTTCGGCGGCAGCCTCGCCTACAAGCATGGGATCGGTGTCTCCGGCCGCGTCGGCTCGCGGGAGCCGAACGCCGATCCTGACCTCACGCCCCGCGGCTCCGCCGATGTCGCGCGGGAAGGCTGACGCGCGCTCTTCGCGCCCCACCGCCGCAACAATCTGGAGACTGCCATGGACGTCGTGACCCGCAGCTACCGCACTTTCGAGGACGCCCGGAATGTCGCGCTCCGCCTGGAGGAGGCTGGTGTCCCGGTCGACCGCATCAGCCTGGTCGGGCGCCACCGGACCGGAGACGATCACGCCGCGCAGGGCGCCGCGATCGGGGGGCTCGCCGGTGGCGCGACGGGGCTGTTGGCGGGGCTCGGCCTGGTGACGATCCCCGGTCTTGGCCCGGTCGTCGCGATCGGCTGGCTGGCCTCGACCATCGTGGGGGCCGGCACAGCGGCCGCGGCAGGCGGCGCGCTCGGCGCCGTTGCAGGCGCGCAGGCCGAGGCGGCACAGGAGCCCAGCCATGCGGAGGCGGTGCGTCGCGGAGAAGCGGTGGTCGCCGTCAGGACCGAGCCGAGCGAGGCCCCGCGCGTCACCGCCATCCTCGACGAGGGGCTTCCGCTCGCCTCCGCGGCGGACGGCGCCGCCACCGCCGGAGGGCCGGCCACCGGCGACCTCTCCCGCTCAGTGTCCTGAGCGCGAGAGCGGATATCCACGAGGCGCCGGCGGAGCCGGCGTCTGTTCCCGAGACAGAAGGAGGTTTTCATGGCCAAGGCCGAAGAGAGACTGATGGAATGGCTGCGCGACGCGCATGCGATGGAGCAGCAGGCGGAGACGATGCTCTCCTCCATGGCCGGGCGCATCGAGCACTATCCCGAACTGCGCGAGCGCATCGAGCTTCATCTCGACCAGACGCGCACCCAGGCCTCGATGATCGAATCCTGCATCCAGCGCCGCGGCGGCGACACCTCCACCCTCAAGGACATGGCCGGGAAGCTGATGGCGACCGGCCAGGGCCTGGGCGGGATGTTCATGAGCGACGAGATCATCAAGGGCGCCATGGCCAGCTACACTTTCGAGCAGATGGAGATGGCGTCGTACCGCGTCCTGATCGCGACCGCCGATCATGTCGGCGACACCGAGACCAGCGCAATCTGCGCGCGGATCCTGCGCGAGGAGGAGGAGATGGCGCGCTGGCTCTGGGAGCATCTTCCCAAGGTCAGCAGTCAGTATCTGGCGCGCGAGGAAGCCCCCGGCCTCGACGCCCAGACCTGACCCCCTTTCGCGGGACGGCGAGAGGCCGGGGCCATGCGGCGCCGGCCTCTTTTCATGTGGGGGCGCGCCCGTCCCGCCGCCTCAGCGGGCCGACCAGACGCCGAAGACGAAGCCCGCCGCGGCGGCCCAGCCCAGCGCCCGAAGGGGCCGGGCCTGAATCTCGTCGAGTAGCATCTGCTGCCACTCGCCCGCCCGGTCGCCAACGGCCCGACCGAGTTCCTGCGTGTCGATGCCCACCTGCGACGCACCCTCGCGCGCCGCCTCGCCGTGGCGCTCGCTGTTGCGGGGCTCGCTGCCGGCGCCGGAGCCGGAGGGGACCTTGGTCGTGTCGAAATCGTTCTGCATCTCGTTCTCCCGATGGACCGGCCCGGCAGGGGCCGGGTCTCCTGACAGCAACGGCCGGACGGGGCTCGGGTTCGATACGCCGAACCGGCCGCGAGCCGGCGTGCCGAAGCGGCCTTCGCCCGGTTCCCTCGCCGCCCAATGGAACCGGCGCGGCGCCGGGCCGTTGCTCAACACGATGAAGGATCGGCCCAGCGATGCCCCAGCGGTGTCTGAACCAAGAGTTGCTCGTTTCATGGCGGAGCCCGTGCAGGAAGATCGCAAGATCTGGCGTCTCCCGCGCCTCTATTATCTGCATCCCCGGCTCGCCGGTGATCCGTCGATCTGGTGTGACCATGTAGCGCGCGCCAGGGATCTGGGCTTCGATCACGTTCTTCTCGCCTGGCCTTTCTCGGAAGGGCGCGATCTATTTGCGACGACCGATCTCGACCGTATCACCGGACAGGACACGGAGGTCGTTCTCGCAGCGCTGAGGGAGAGCTGCCGCAGCGTCGGCATGGCCCTCTGGATGGACGTCGTCATCGCGCGTGCCGAGGCGCAGGGCGCTTTGGCGGCCGCGCTGCCGGGTTGCTGGCGCGCGTCCCAAACGTCCGGGCTGGATCCCCGCAGCGACCTGCGCCGCCCCTCGGCCGAGGCCGCTTTCGAAGCGCCGGAGGCTCGTGGCCGCCTCGCCGAATTCTGGGGCCGGCAGCTCTTGCGCTGGGCCGATCTCGGGATCGAGGGGTTCCGCTGTCACGATGCGCTATCGGTGCCGCTCGACGTCTGGCGCGACTGTCTCGCGCCGCTTCGGCAGAGCCGGCCGGACGTCGTGGCCTGGGCCTGGATGCCGGAGGCGACCCCGGACCAGAAGGCCGTCGCGGGCGAGCTGTTCGACGCGATCTCGGCGCCGGTCGCGGCCGGGCGCCCTCTCGCCGCGCTCGTCGAGGATCATCGGAGATCGGGCGAGGGGCGGCCGCTGATCGGCTGTCCCGAAGATCCCTTCGCGGCGCGCCGGCCCGCCGCCGCGCCCGCCAGCCCCGCACGCGAGCGCCGATCCGCCGCCATGGCCTCGGCCCTTCTGGCCGATGGCTGGTTGATGCCGATGGGGTTCGAAGCGGGCCTCGATACGCCGTTCCTGCATGCGGAGCCCGAGGATATTCAAGACGGCCAAGGGAGTGCAAACGAGCTCGCCGTGGGGATTCGCGCGGCCAATGATGCCGTGGCGGCGCTGCCCCGAGGGCGCGCGTCGTCGATGCGTCTGCTTGCCCTCGGCGGCTCCTCGGCGACCGTACTGCGTCAGGCCGGTGAGGCGGCCAGCCTCGCGCTGCTGAATACGGACCCGGTCAACGCCGTCACTCTCGATGCGAGTCTGAGCGCGGCCGGCCTAGGCTTTTCCGCTGCTGTGGCAGAGGCGGTCGAACTGCCGCCGGCCTGGGGAGCGGTTCTCGGTCTCGAGGAGGCGCCGCCCATTCGTGGCGCTGCGCCGCTCGCCCCCGACGACCGCACGGAGCTGGCTGCGGCTCGGATCGCCATCGAGGCGGTGTCGCCCTCGGTCGATGGCGGGCGCTTCGGCGTGAAGCGGAGCGCCGGTGAGACGGTGCAGGTCACCGCCGACATCTTCAGCGACGGTCATGAGGTGCTGGCGGCCGATCTGCTGTGGCGCCCCGAGGACGAGCCCGAATGGTCGCGAACGCCGATGGCGCTGCGGGTCAACGACATCTGGGAGGGTCAGTTCCCGCTCCTGCGGGTCGGCCGCCATCTCTTCGCGATCCAGGCCTGGTGGAGCGAATTCGGCACCTTCCGCCGTGACCTCGCGAAGAAGCGGGATGCTGGCCTCGACATCGCGCTGGAGATCCGCGAGGGGCGCCTCATCCTCGAACGCTTCGCGCAGGGCGCCGCTCCCGCCGATCGCGAGGTGATCGGGGCTCATCTCGCCCGCCTCGGCGCGTCGCAGGCCGAGGATGCCGCGGTGCTGCTCTCGGACGCGCTCGACGGCGCGATGATGCGCGCGGATCCGCGGCCTCACGCCACCGGTGCCGACCGCATCTACCCCGTCGAGGCCGACCGCGAGGCCGCGTCGTTCTCCAGCTGGTACGAACTCTTCCCCCGCTCGATCACCGACAGCCCCGCGCGCCACGGCACCTTCCGCGATGTCATCGGCCGCTTGCCGGCCGTGAAGGCGATGGGCTTCGACGTGCTCTACTTCCCGCCGATCCACCCGATCGGCAGGACCAACCGCAAGGGCCGGAACAACACCCTGGCGCCCGCCGCCGACGATCCCGGGAGCCCCTATGCGATCGGCTCGCCCGATGGTGGCCATGACGCGATCCACCCCGAACTCGGCAGCCGCGAGGATTTCCGCGCGCTGGTGCGGGCGGCGGCGGATCATGGACTGGAGATCGCGCTCGACTTCGCGATCCAGTGCTCGCCCGACCATCCCTGGCTCCAGGAGCATCCCGGCTGGTTCCAGTGGCGGCCGGACGGCTCGATGCGCTACGCCGAGAACCCGCCGAAGAAGTACCAGGACATCGTCAACGTCGATTTCTACGCGAAAGACGCCATTCCAGATCTTTGGCTGGCGCTCCGTGATGTCGTGCAGGGCTGGGTCGACGAGGGCGTGCGGATCTTCCGCGTCGACAATCCGCACACCAAGCCTTTTCCCTTCTGGGAGTGGCTGATCGCCGATATCCGCTCGCGTGATCCGGGCGTGATCTTCCTGGCCGAAGCCTTCACCCGCCCCAAGGTGATGTACCGGCTCGGCAAGGTCGGCTTCTCGCAGTCCTACACCTACTTCACCTGGCGCAACAGCAAGGCTGAGCTGACGGAGTACCTCACCGAGCTGAACGAAGAACCGGCGCGCGACATCTTCCGCCCGCACTTCTTCGTCAACACGCCGGACATCAACCCCGTCTTCCTGCAGCGCTCGGGCCGGCCGGGTTTCCTGATCCGCGCCGCACTCGCCGCAACCCTGTCCGGACTCTGGGGCGTCTACTCTGGCTTCGAACTCTGCGAGGCGGCGGCGATCCCGGGCAAGGAAGAATATCTCGACAGCGAGAAATACGAGATCAAGCCGCGCGACTGGCAGGCTTCCGGCAACATCATCGCCGAGATCACCCGCCTCAACCGGATCAGGCGCAGCGAGCCGGCGCTGCAGAGCCATCTCGGGCTGAGCTTCTACAACGCCTTCGACGACAACATTCTCTACTTCGGCAAGAGGAAAGGCGCCGAGGGCGACATCGTCCTCGTTGCCGTCAACCTCGATCCCTATGCCGCGCACGAGGCCGGCATCGAGGTGCCGCTCTGGGAGTTCGGGCTGCCCGACCATGCCTCGGTGGCGGTCGAGGACCTGATGCGCGGCCACCGCTTCCACTGGCACGGCAAATCCCAGTCGATCCGCCTCGACCCGCGCGAACTGCCCTTCTCGATCTGGCGCCTCAGCGCCCCGACAGGTTCTGCATGACCATGGCCGAAGGCATCGTCCGTCCCGCAGCCGATGCGCGCGATCCGCAATGGTATCGGGACGCGATCATCTACCAGCTCCATGTGAAGTCGTTCCACGACGCCAATGGCGATGGCATTGGCGATTTTCCCGGCCTCATCGCCAAGCTCGACTACATCGTCTCGCTCGGCGTGAACGTCATCTGGCTGCTGCCCTTCTACCCCTCGCCGCGGCTCGACGACGGCTACGACATTTCGGAATATAAGGCGGTCCATCCCGATTACGGCACGATCGCCGATGTGAAGCGCTTCATCCGCGCGGCGCATGAGCGCGGCATCCGGGTCGTCACCGAGCTGGTGATCAACCACACCTCGGACCAGCATCCCTGGTTCCAGCGCGCGCGACTAGCGAAGCCCGGCTCGCCGCACCGCAACTATTACGTCTGGTCGGACAACGATCAGCTCTATTCCGGCACGCGCATCATCTTCCTCGACACCGAGCGCTCGAACTGGACCTGGGACGCGACGGCCGGCGCCTATTTCTG
>OGCL01002987.1_pt1 | contig 10680 bp, 17 predicted proteins | sample 1570041 | NCBI WGS metagenome assembly OGCL01 (sample SAMN06266162, study PRJEB24511) | hot springs metagenome | isolation source: Hot spring water | place: South Africa: Limpopo | collected 2015-06-22 | reverse complement strand
TCTGCCTCTTTTGTGGGTATAATTGTCCTGCCGAGCCTGTCGAACAGCTTGCAATTGAGTTCTTCTTCGAGGGATTTAACATGGTCGCTCACCGTGGGCTGCGTGAGGTAAAGCTCCTTTGATGCCTTTGAGAAGCTCTTGTTCTTAAATACCGATGCAAAAACCATTAGGTGGTGTATGTCCATCGCTATAATTGTAACACTTCGACCGGGTTTATTAAAACATGATAGATTAACAAATATGGATCCGCTCACACATGCTCTTTCGGGCGCAGTAATACATCAACTGGGTTTTAAGAGAAAGGCAGCTTTATTCGTTCTTATCTTTTCAGCTATTGCTCCTGACCTTGATTATATAACCCGTTTCTGGGGAGCTGACATCTTTTTAAGATACCATCGAGGCATTACACATGGGGTCCTTGCACTTGTACTGTTCCCTGCAATTATAGCCTTTATTTTCAGGAAAAAGGGCGGATTTTTCTATTATTATTATTCCATCTCCTTCATTGCCTACGGTACGCATCTATTAATGGATTTAACAAACCAGTATGGCACAAGGATATTGTCGCCTCTGGACTGAAATCAATATTCCCTTGACCTTACTTATTGACCCTTATATAACTATTGGGTTGTTGCTGTCTGTTATATTGGGAAAGGTGAACAAACACAGGTCAGCAGTGATTGCCCTCTGTGCTGTACTATTGTTTGCAGGATACATAGGGGGCAGGGCATATCTGCAAAAAGAGACGAAGCAATTTTTGAAAACTAAGGTGGATGCCAATATTTACAAGATTTATCCCCTGCCGAATGACTTTCTGAGATGGTGGTTTATTACAAGGTCCGGAAACGAGATCGATACAGGCTTTGTGGATTTGTTTACTAAAAGGGTCTATATCCAGGATAAATACCGGATGGACAATAACGACCATGCAATACTCGAATCCAGGAAAAACAGAGTTGTTCAAAACTTTCTCTATTTCACCAGATATCCGTATGCCGAGGTTAAGAGAGAAAATAGTAAAACCATTGTTATATGGAAGGAGCTGGCATATTCGTTTATGGCAGGGGAGAGTTTTTTTGCAAGGGTTGTGATGGATAAAAATGGAAAGGTTATTGAGTCGTATTTCAAATTTTAATTATGAAAGTTTGTGAAATATTTGCAAGCATACAGGGCAAGTCGACATATGCAGGACTGCCTTGCGTCTTCGTAAGGATGACAGGCTGTAACCTCAGGTGTGTTTACTGCGATACAACCTATGCCTATGGAGAAGGTATTGAAATGTCCGAAGATGAAATTATAGAAAGAGTTAAGAGCTATGGGATAAAGCTCGTTGAGATCACAGGTGGCGAGCCTTTATTGCAAAAGGATGTCCTGTCGCTAATGGAAAGACTTATTGATAATGGCTTTACTGTTTTGCTGGAAACAAAGGGCAGTGAGAACATACAGGATGTGGACAAACGGGTAGTTATTATAATGGATATTAAGACTCCCAAAAGCGGTATGTTTGAGAGAATGGATTTAATGAATCTGAAATATATTAAACCGGATGACGAGATAAAGTTTGTTGTTATAGACAGGGAAGATTATGAATGGGTGAGGAATTTTATAAAGGATTATGGCCTGATAGACGGATTAACCAATAAATGCAAAATCCTCATGTCACCAGCCTATGACACGCTTTTGCAGGAAGATCTGTCTAAATGGATAATAGAAGACAGGCTGCCTGTGAGGCTTAATATACAACTGCATAAATACATCCCTGTCCCTTAGTCTTCTTTCTTTTTTGCCTGCCTGCTCATGAGGTCAATTGCATGGGCGATGTGGTCGATCTTACTTAAGATTATTTCATGCATTTTTATAAGCTCGTTCAGTTTGTCTTTTATTTTTTCAATTTTTATGTAACGCCAACATGATAATGTCCTTTCTGCTCATACTGTCTCCTCCTAAAAAAAGAGACAGTTTAGCAATTCTAATCAGGACATTTTCATTTTGGTATATTAGGACATTATCATGTTGGCGTTACAGGAAAGGGGTTACGATCTTTTGGTTTATTAGGTTTTCTTCACACCAAGCATTGCAGTTAGGTTAAAAGGAGGCAAAAGTAGAGGTGGCATATTTGCCTTCATTGTTGTATTTCCTATTATTTCTCTAACAAAGGGGAATAAATGCGCCGGAGCATAAATTTCTGAAAACTTATCAAGTTCTTCGTAAGTTTTACCTGCAAATGTCCCTTCTACAGAAACTTTCATTATAAAGGGTTTGTTTTTTGCCTTCTGAAACAGAGTTGCGGACAATATCACATGTAGTGTTTTTTTATCTGGGCTATACGATTTTTTTGTCTTAAAACTTATGTCAACGGGTATGCCATCCTTTGGCGGCTTAAAATCTCTATTCAGCTTAAAATTAAGTTCAATTAAAGCAACTGAAATGAAATTGATTCCAGTATTATTCTCCAACTAAATCCTCCATTTTTACACCGAATATTTCAGCAAGCTTTTTAAATGTTTTTATTGGGACATTATATCCAACTCTTTCTATTCTGCTTATATTTGGCTGTGCTTTGCCGAGTTTTTTAGCAAGTGTCTTCTGGTCCATTCCGTTAATGAGTCTGTAATATTTTATTCGGCTCATCTTTCCTTGTTCAACAAGCTCCTGCCACTCATTAAATTGTTCCTTCCATGCTTCTTCCCACGCAGCTTTTCCTTCAGGGGTAGAGGTAAGCTCATCAACAATATCTTTCAATGGTATCGCCTTTGCACTCAAGGCAGTTTTTAACTCTAAAGACCTAACCTCGTTTCTTAAAAACTCTACAAGCTTTTTCAGTTTTTTGTTTTCGAGTTTTAATTTTTCAATCTCTTTATCTTTAATCGAATCACGGCTATCGCATATTTTGTCCAGATCAGAAATAGAAATCATCGTGGTCTGAATATTCCATTTATATGCAGTAGCAGGATTGAATTTAATTTCCTCAAAAGCGATCATTGACAGTCCCCCCACTGTGTGTAAAGAAGTTTAATAATCTGATAGTGCCATGAATCCTTCTTGTAAGTATCGTCATTCCTTGGCACAACACAATATACGCAAATCATTCCTGACTTTCTTTGCGCATAAAAAATTCTATAACCAAGAATATCTAAGCATTTAAGTCTTTTTACTTTCACCCCAACCTTATTTAAATTTTCAACCGTCTTGGAATTGCATTCTCCACTAACTGGGTTTGGGTCTATTACTAAATCGGCAACCCTTTGAATAATTTTTGCCGCCATTTTGTTGTCAAGTATTTCTATCTCCTTGACCGCCCTCCAAACACTCGGATGCACTTTAATATTATCTGGTAGCTTCGGTATCTTCATAATATATCACTTTTGATATATAATCAAGTCCCTAAATATTGTATTAAAAACTTTAATAGGCACAATATTTTGGAATTTCATAAGGCAATATTTCAAAATCTCCCTCATAATTCCATCAATTCCCCTCATTTTCATCAAAACAACTCCTCCTGCAATTTTTGCAATATCTTATTCTGCAGTTTCTGGCTTGTGATTGTAGAGATGTGGTCTAAGATTATATGGTCAATCTTTTCTTTAAGGTCTTTGAGTTCGGGAAGGATTTTTGTGAGGTAAGATTCGTCTTTTGGGACTTTAACTTCTTCAAGTCCTGATTCAAGCCAGATTTTCAGATACTCTGCCTCTGCCTCGCTTGAGCAGTCTATATGGTCTTTGCCGGATGAAAGACGCCAGCCGAAAAGTTCATTTTTAATTTCCACCCCCCTTTTTCCCCCCTTGCTAAGGGGGGATGTAAGGGGGGTGTTCGGATGAAAAAGATTAACTGTTTTCAGGTTTTTCTGACTGAGGATTTTATCTCTGTAGAAGTTACCGAACAGTTTATCCCCAAGTTTTTCCTTTATCGTCCTTGTTAAGAGTTCAACATCAATGCCCTCTTTTGTCTTTCCTTTTTTGTCAACACTTTTTGCCTTCTCTATCCTTGATTTCACAAGGTCAACAACTGCACGATAGACTTCAAGCTGTTCGTCCTCTGTAAGTCCAAGAACATCACCCATGATGATTTTGTCCAGTTCACGACGGTCGGGTTTAACTCTGTCAAGGGAGACCTCATCAGGATGTTTTGCGTTTAGCTCATCAAAAATAGAATTTGTTTTACCTGACAAGAAGCTTTTAATGATCTTTGTCTTCCCATCTGAAAGAAGTTTTGGATTAACTATAGGCATTGGCACGATTTCAGGTCCATATATAAGCAATACACCCTCTCCCATAACTGTTCTTCCAAAAACTTCAGTTAAGAAAGAGCCTACCGTGGAATTCAAGTAAGCAGCAATGCGTAACGTATCTCCTTTATCTTTCGGATTAATAACAAAGAAGGTGTCGCCAATAAATAAGTTCAATGGATTAAGAAAATATCTGAAAGTTATATCAACAAATCTTTTCGAAAGTATTGGTGCTTTTATGTCTGGCAGCTCATACCATCTTTTTCTACTCGCACACGTTGGTCTTTCGTGAAATCTTTGTTGTTCACCTTTTTTGATATATTTCAAAACGTTTGTGCCTTTCAAATGCTCTTTATCTTTGCGAATCATCAGTACACGATATTTCAAATCTTTTGAATTGACCACAATAGATTTACATTCTCTCGGCGATCTAATCACATAATTCGGCACCCAGTTACCCTTTTCATCCTTATGCATCCAGAACTCTTTTTCTATCCCTCTCTCTTTAATCTCATCTTCTGTAAGATAGAAAAAATCATTTGCTCCTGTCTTTATGCCAAATCGCACTTCCGCTATCTCCTTCAGAGGCACAAGTTTGTCTTTGCCTTTCTCAAGAATCTTAAAGAATATCTCGGGTGCTCTTAAATATTTCCCCCATTTTGAGCCTGTGTATTTTCCTTCTTCTGCATCAAAACCTTCTTCCCATAATTCACTCTGCTTCTTAGGGAAAATTCTTAATTCATCGTTTTGATAAAAATCACTGTGATAGAGGATTGTCTTTATAAGATTATCAATTGCATCGAGTCTCTCTTTTTGTTTTTCCCACATATCATGAGCAGGGGGGATGAAATGCCTTAATGGTTTAAAGAGATAGACAAACCTGACATAATTATTATCTCGCTCATTCTGGTCTTTGCATTTTTCAAGGATAATAATGCAAGTATTTACATCTGCATCCTCAAACCAGCGCTCAACCTTTGATTCGATGATTGCAATGATTTTGTAATTCTTTAAAAATAGCTCCTGAAGCCCTTTGCCATAATCAACATCCATCCATGAGTTTGAGACAATAAAACCAAACCTTCCTCCATCCCTCAAAAACTTCGTCCCATGCACAAAGAAATAGGCATGAATCCCTGCCCTTTTTGAAATATCAGCGAGTTTTCTCTTGCCTTCAAGAAGGGCTTTATTTATCATTGAATCCTTATAACTTTTCTGACCTGTGATTTCTGTAATCTCTTCCTGCCTTGTATAAGGAGGGTTTCCGATAATACATTCAACAGTTTTTGGATAGGGGATTAAGACCTTCCTGCCGCTAAGGGTTTTAAGCTCCTTCTTACGCATCTCCTCTCCACCCATTCTTTCAATCGGGGAGAGATTAAAGAAATCTTCATTAAGTATCTGGGGATAATTCTCATCAACTGAGAGGTCATTTACTGCAAGGTTTATGGTTGAAAGATGAGCAGGAAATTTGGCAATATCCACACCCCACAGGGTTTTAAGTATTTCTTGATGTGGTTTTCGGAGGTTCATCAGTTTTTTATGCTGATATGCCCTCACAAGAAAAGTGCCTGCACCGCAGGATGGGTCAAGAACCTTGTCATCTTCATGCCTTATGCAGAACTTTGAGATAATATCAACAACATCTGCATTGGTAAAATATTGCCCTAAATTATGCCTTTCTTCTTGTGGGATTAACCTCTCAAATATCCTTCCAATAATATCAAAGCCTATTTTAGAAAAGTCATATCTTTTTAAAACCTTGATAAGCTCTTTTATCTCTTCAACAACAGGTCTGCTTTCTGGAAAGGCTATCTGGTCTATGAAGTCTGTGGTATAAATGGTTTCATAGTCTATGTCATTAAGGACACAATCAAAATATCCCTGAAGGGTTCTTTGTAAAAGCCCGCCTTTTGTAAGTGAATCGGGTATGATAAGAGGGTCAAGCTGTTTTGGTCTTTTTGATTGAAGCACATCATAAAACAGGATTTTGTTTATGAGCAGATAAGCAGTCTGCCTTGCAGCCTTTTCAAAGTCATTTTCTGAGTAGGCAAACATCCATTGCTGTTCTATAAACCAGTCTTTCAGTCTTTTTGAAAAATTAGCATTTTTATGAGCCTCGTCTCTAATAATCCCTTTGTAATATTTTGCAAGGCGATAAATCTTTTCCTGTAGTCTGAATATTAAGAACTCATCTATTGGCAGTAAAGGCTCTGGTGTCACGCCAGTATGGACCCTGACAAGCTCTTCAAGAAATTTCTCAATACCCTTAAGGATAGGGTTTTTAAATCTAAAATCTTCAATATAATCAAGGCTTTCAATGCTTGAAAGATGGAATTTATCAACAACCTGCCTTTCCTCTGGCTCATTCCTATTTACTTTTTCTGTATTAAACCAGATAAGCCATTGAAAATTAGAAGTGGCAAAGTATTTTGCTTTTCTCTTAGTTGCTTTTTGACGTGCTGGCTCTTTTAATTCTTTCTCATCAAAAGGGCTAAAATATGGCGGCTTTAATTCTATTAAGCATAAAATCCTTTCACTTTTAGGGCTTTCAAATATAACGACATCAGGCTGTTTCCTATCAGCGCCAACGGTTTCTTGTTCAGCAATTCCAAGAGGCAGGTTTCTATCTTTGATTGTCTGGTTAATCCACTCAACAAACTTCTGGTTGGCAGTGCGTTCGGTCTTGTGGGATGTGGTGTCAAAGGGGCTTGCGACTCGTATAGGTTTTTCTGTGAGTTTGGTTTTTTTCATCTATTGCTTCCTTATTTTCAGAAAATCTTCTGGCGTGATAATCTTAATTCCTCTAAACTGCTTTACAGATAGAAGTCCTTTATCGCCTGTTATTATAAACTTTGCATTGGCTGTGAGTGCGCACTCTATAAATTTATTGTCTTCTGGATCGAGTGCGAGCTTCAAATTCGCTTCTGGTGTATAGAAATCAGAATGGGCCAGAACAAATTCTAAAATTTCTGTCTGAAGTTTTATTGGGAAACCAAGTTTTGGGTATGAAAGTGCGGTGAATAGCTCATTAAAAATTTCTTCTGAGAGGCAGTTTTTTATCTCTTCTTTTTCTAATAGCTCAATAACTTCTAAAGGTTTGCCTCCCCAACCAAAGGCAGAAATAAAAACATTAGTATCGATTACTATTTTTTCGCCCTTGCCCACCTAACCGCCTCTTCTGCAACTCCAACAGGCAATTTCTTCTTTTTCGTAATCTCTGAGGCTTTTTTATAAATACCCTTAGCAGAAGGCAGACTCAGAAGTTTTTTCTGAATCAGGGAATCCATTATCTCTTTAATTTCCTCAAATGAAAGAGTTGAAAGTCCTTCAATTAACTTCTCCTTAGGTAATTTTATTGCAACTTCTGCCATCTTGACCTCCAGTTTTTATTCTTTATTATACTCTTCTATCACCTGATTGACAATCCTTCTCGCAATCTCAAATGCTGCAGCAATCCTGATAATCTTTACATCACCGAGACCTTTAAACTCAAGAAACTTTTCCAACGGCTGGTTTGCCATTCCTTTGAATGAGCCAAATTTATCAAGAATCTCTTTTGCAACTTCTTCTGCGGATTTTCCTTTTGTGCCTGTTGAAATAAGGATTGATAAAAGCTCTGCATCGGTTAATGATTCAGCGCCGAGTTCTCTTAACTTTCCACCCGGATGTGTCCATGTCTTCATAGAGTTTCCCTGAAAGTCTGTTTTTGTTTATTGTATATTAGCATATGTCAAAGTTGATTAGAAGGCTCGGCGTTCATACATCCATAGCAGGCGGTGTTCATCTGTCCATTGAGAGGGCAAAAGAACTGGGTTGCAATACCGTTCAGATATTTTCCCATAATCCAAGGCAGTGGATTGTGAAAGAAATACCGTCGGATTCAATTCTGCAATTTAAAGAATTGCGAAAGTCCTACAATATAAATCCGGTTTTTATTCACACATCATATCTCATAAACCTTGCTGCCTCGGATAAAAACATACTTGAAAAATCAATAAGGTTGTTGATTCAAGAAATGGACATTGCAGACTTGCTGGATGCCGATTACGTGATACTCCATACAGGAAGCGTATCGCAGGATTCAGAAGAAGTCGGCCGTAAAAGGGCAATAGAGGCACTTAAAAGTGTCTCAAGAAATGATGAAAAGCCTTTATCAGCAATACATTAGCGCCGAACCATAGCTCCGTTTAAGGACAACTTCAATATAGCCTTTACATTAAATAAACAGTATAAACAGGCAAATAAATAATTTTATCGCATTGATAAAGGCTTTGAACCCATGACTGCTTCTCAAAACACATCACTGAGGATTAACCAACTATTTCTGTCCCTATGCCCTCTTTGGTAAATATTTCCAAAAGCAGGCAGTGCGGAATCCTGCCGTCAACTATGTGCGTTTTCTTAACGCCAGCATCTATAGCCCGCGTGCAAGCCTGAACCTTTGGAAGCATACCTCCTGAGACAGTGCCTTCAGCAATGAGCTTTTTAATGCCTTTTTTATTTACAGACGATATTACATTATCGTTTTTATCCTTTATTCCCGGCACATCCGTAAGCAGTATCAGCTTTTCGGCCTTCAAAGCAGAAGCAATGGCAGACGCCACATAATCGGCATTGATGTTAAATGCCTCACCTTTACTCCCAACGCCGATAGGCGAGATAACAGGTATAAACCCGTCCCGTTCAAGGGAATGCAGTATCTCAGGATCGACCAACTCAACCTCACCGACCAAACCAATGTCAATTATTTCTTCGTCTCCTGTATCGGTAGCCTTCTTTATGACCTTCTTCTTCGCCTTTATAAGTCCTCCGTCTTTACCGCTCAATCCAGCAGCCTTGCCGCCGTGACTATTTATCAATGCAACAATCTCTTTATTTATAAGCCCGCCAAGCACCATTTCAACAATATCCATCGTCTCTTTATCTGTCACGCGCTGGCCATGAATGAATGTGGGCTCCTTGCCCATTTTCTTCATGGTTGCGCTGATTTTAGGGCCTCCGCCATGAACGATAACAGGCTTGATGCCGATGAAGCTCAAGAGAACCACATCCTGCGCAAATGAATCCTTCAAATCTTCTTCAACCTGAGCTGCACCGCCGTATTTGATGACAAATGTCTTGCCGTAAAAATTCCTTATATACGGCAAAGCCTCTATTAAAATATTCGCCTTTTCAATAAGCTTTTTCATAGTCTAAGTCTAACCTCACATGAATCTATTTGCCTTTTTTCTTTTCGATATATTTTACTAAAAGCGCCTTATCTGTTGGAATTCATAACGACCCCTAAATTTTGGCCATTTTATTCAACAACTCATTCGAAACATAAAAGCCCATTTCTTTTAATTCCTTTGCCTTCTCAAATGCGCTACTTATCAATCCCGTTTTCTCTGCTTTTAGCAATAGTCCAATAGTTCCGCTGACAGTCAACCCAAAGTCTTCAGCAATCTTGCGGGCTTTTAAATCGTCTATTAAGACATTCGTTCCCGATTCATAAGCAAGTGCTATAACTTCAGCTTCTCCCCGTCCCAGATTTAAATCTTGTGTTAATACTTTAATTAGTTTACTCTTAATCTTTCTTTTCGAGTAACATTCAATATTAACATTGCCAAACTCGGCAATAACGCCTTCAGGCAGGATAATTTCTTTATACAGCTTACATAAGAGCTGTAGGAGGTTTATTTTTTCGAGCGCCATAAGGACAGAGGCATCTAAGATAACCGATTCATGCATTGCGTAATTCTTTATTTAGGTCGAGTTTTTCGTATTTTACAGGAGCTATTCCTTTATGCACCAAGACTTCCGCAAATGCCTTCTCGGAATAACCAGCTATTTCTGATGCCTTTCCAAGGGAGACAACGCCATCTTCAAAAAGTTTTATGGCAAGCAGTAATTTCAATTCATCTTCTTTTATATTGAGTTCAGGGAGACTAACAGTCATGCCCATACGCACTTCTCCTTATTAATTTAACTTTTCGAAAACCAGATTCTTCCAGCACATCCTCTAATGTTCCCATCTGTTCGCATTCTTCAACAAATGCCTCTATTGCCTCTTTTAGAGATGCTTTTGCCTCATCTATTGTCTCACCAAAGCTCGACACATTTAATTCTGGAGCAAGGGCGGCATAGACATCGTCTTCCTTAAAAATCTCGATTTTTAAATGTGTGTTCATATGGCTGATAACCTCCACCTGATTTATGCCTTCATTATATCACAGAACTCTATGCCTTCAAAACAAGGTATACACACAATTTTTCCATCCTTTACCCTTGCCTTTGGCTCTGCCACCTTTTCTCCGCACATCTCGTATCTGATGCTTGGATATATCCTTCTATCCTGCCTCTTTATCATTTCTATATCTGCTGCTCGAATTTCGTTATCAGCACATTATACCCTTCGGTGGCAAGGGCATTTCCTGTTTTCTGTGCATCTGCTTTGTTATTAAACTTCC
>OGCL01002986.1_pt1 | contig 10683 bp, 11 predicted proteins | sample 1570041 | NCBI WGS metagenome assembly OGCL01 (sample SAMN06266162, study PRJEB24511) | hot springs metagenome | isolation source: Hot spring water | place: South Africa: Limpopo | collected 2015-06-22 | reverse complement strand
GACGAAGACTTTGCCGAAGCCACCCTGATCCAGGCCATCGAAAACCAGCTGGCCGCCGGCGAGCCGGCCTGCGTCCAGGCGGTGCTGAACAAGCTGAGCCTGGTGGGCTATGCCCGCGAGGACAGCCTGGAGATGATGGCCCTGGTACTGGCCGACGAGATCGACTGCATGCTGCGCGAAGAGCGTCCCTTCGACGCCGCCCGCTACGAGCGCGGCCTGCGCGCACTACCCCAGCTGCCCGAGGGCTGCGAATAGCGCGGAACAATAAATCCAGGCAGCCTGGGCCCGCCCGGCTACACTGCCAGTAAACCCGCCCCCCCAAGGAGCCACCATGGCCTTTACCCCCGAGCTGATTGCCGAACTGGAAATTCTCGCCCTGTTCGATCTGGGCAACACCCAGGAAGGGCTCAAGGTGCACCACACCGCCGCGGCCAGCGCCATCGCCGCCACCCAGCGCCTGCATGACAAGGGCCTGATCAGCCTGCCCGACGGCGGCTACCTGACCAGCCTGGGCCGCGATGCCGCCGAGCATGCCCAGAGCCTGCTGACCATTCTCAACGTCGGCGCCACGGCCTGAATCGCCGCGGCCATTGCGCCTGGCACTGCCGGGCGCACTAAAAACCGGCACAAGATGATCCACCCGCACGGTCGCCTTGTCGTAAGCTTGTGAGCAACAGCCGACAGAGCCCAGCATGAGTCGCTCCCAGGAAATTCGCCCCGACATCGACGAAGGCATCGACCGCAAGGTGCTGGCACAGTTGCGGGCGCGTTTTCTCAAGGTCAACAGCGGGCGCCTGCAGCGCGCCATGCAGGCCCTGTCCACGCGCCAGCAGATGGTCCTGAAGCTGCTGCCGCTGCTGCTGCACGTCAACCACCCGCTGCTTCCCGGCTATGTCTCGGGAGCCACGCCGGCCGGCCTCAGCGGTTTCGAGCCGGACGACGAGCTGCTCGCCGAGGCGCAGCGCCTGACCCGCTCCTTCGCCTACAAGCCCTACCGCGGCAAGCAGGCCCTGCCGCTGCACGGCCTGTTCCTGATGGGCAGCCTGGGCACGGTGGCCCAGGCCGAGCAGAGCGATATGGACATGTGGCTGTGCCATGCTCCCAACCTCAGCGCCCAGGAACTGGCCGAGCTGCAGAAGAAGTGCACCCTGCTGGAGAACTGGGCGGCGACCCTGGGCGCCGAGGCACACTTCTTTCTGATCGACCCCGAGCGTTTTACCCAGGGTGCCCGCGAAGCCCGCCTGACCTCCGACGACTGCGGCACCACCCAGCACTACCTGCTGCTCGACGAGTTCTACCGCACCGCCATCTGGCTGGCCGGGCGCACACCGCTGTGGTGGCTAGTGCCGGTCTACGAAGAGCAGCGCTACAGCCACTACACCACCACCCTGCTGGCCAAGCGCTTTATCCGCGCCGAGGACGTGCTCGACCTCGGCCACCTGGCGCGCATCCCGCCGGAAGAATTTATCGGCGCCGGCATGTGGCAGCTGTACAAGGGCATCGAGTCACCCTACAAATCGGTGCTCAAGCTGCTGCTGACCGAGGTCTACGCCAGCGAACACCCCAAGGTCCACTGCCTGTCCCTGCGCTACAAGCAGGCGGTGTTCGCCAACCAGCTGGATGTGGATGACCTCGACCCCTATGTGGTGGTGTACCGGCGCCTGGAGGAATACCTCAAGGCGCGCGGTGAACACGAGCGCCTGGAACTGATCCGCCGCTGCCTGTACCTCAAGGTGGACAAGAAGCTCAGCCGCCCGCCGCGCAACAACCGCAAGAGCTGGCAGCGCCTGCTGCTGGAGCGCCTGACCCGCGACTGGAACTGGGACGCCCGCCAACTGGCCATGCTCGACAGCCGCAGCCAGTGGAAGGTGCGCCAGGTCAGTCACGAACGCCGCATGCTGGTCAACGAGCTGACCTACAGCTACCGCTTTCTCTCCGCCTTCGCCCGCAGCGAGCAGGCCGGCACCTCCCTCAACAGCCGCGACCTGGGCATCCTCGGCCGACGCCTGTATGCCGCCTTCGAGCGCAAGGCCGGCAAGGTGGAATTCATCAACCCGGGCATCGCTCCGGACCTGGCCGAAGACATCCTCACCCTGGCCCGCACGGCCAATCCGGAGGCCCCCGAGGAGCATCAGTGGGCCCTGTACAACGGCACCATCGCCGCCCAGGACCTGGAAGACTTCGCCCCGCTCAAGCGCGCCCGCGAGCTGATCGAGCTGCTCGCCTGGTGCCGGCGCAACGGGGTGATCGACGCCAGCACGCGGCTGTCGCTGCACCCGGGGGCGAGCGACCTCAATGACTTCGAACTGGGCAACCTGCTGGCCAGCCTGCAGCAGCTGATCCCCCTGCCGCTGCCGCCGGTGGACGAAGCCGCCCTGCAGCGCGCCAGCGCGCCCAGCGAGGTGCTGCTGCTGGTCAATGTCGGTCTCGACCCGCTCAAGCAGTTCAGCCAGCTCAACGTGCACATGACCACCGAACGGATCGACGCCCTGGGCTATTCCGGGGTGCGCGAGAACCTGATCCAGACCATCGACCAGGTCAGCCTGAACAGCTGGAACGAACTGCTGGTCAGCCGCTATGACGGCCCCAACGCCCTGCTCGACTGCCTGCAGGACTTTCTCAACGCCCTGCCGCCCGGCGGCCAGCTGCCGCGTCTGCAGGTGCGCTGCTTTTGCCGCAACCGCGCCCAGGCGATTGCCGAACGGGTCGAGGAACTGTTCCGGGAAACCCTGGGCAGCTTCAAGGCCGGCCAGCTCAACCGCTACCTGCTGCGTATCCGCCAGCGCTACCACCTGCTGGAACTGGTGCCGGGCCGGGTACGCCAGCATGAATTGAAAGACCTGGCGGCGCTGGTCGACTACCTGGGCCACGACCAGCCGCGCTACAGCGAACTGCGTCTGGATCGCAACGCCCTGGAAGGCGAGGACCTGGGGCTGATCCTGGCCAGCGGGCAACCCCACTGCATCCAGGTGTTCTATCGCCTGCACGAGCACAACGCCCTGGCGGAAATCAGCGTGCTGGACGAGCACAATGGCCTGTGGCGCCAGCAGGTGCCCTTCTACGACGAACAGAGCCTGCTCACCCCGCTGCAGCGTTTTCTGCAGTCGGTGCTGTACCGGCGCAACGCCCTGCTGCCCCTGGACAGCCCGGAAAGCGCCCAGCAACTGGATATCCTCTACTACCAGATCCAGCCCGACGCCCCGCTACGGGCGCAGCGCCTGGAGCGCCGCCCGGCGCCCAGCGCGCCGATCAATCATCCCTTCTATGACGTGCAGGTGATAGTCGAGCCGGCCGCCGGCAAGCGCGCCCATATCACCCTGTACTGCAACCATCGGGAATTTTCCGAGCTGGAATATGCCGGCGACCTGTATGCCGCCGTGGCCGAACATATCCTCGCCCAGCGCGCCGGGGGCGGCCGCTACCCCTGCTATATCACCGACCTGGACCTGTCCGCCGTGCTCGGCGAGGGCCAGGCCCAGACGGTGCATTACCTGCGCTACAAGAGCCGGCTGGAAGAGGCGCTCAATCACGCCCTGCAGCAGGCCTGAGCCGGCGCTCCCAGGGGCGGCTCAGGCGACTATGCGCGCATCGGTGCCTGAGGGTGCTGCAGGGCATAGCGGTAGCAGTCCAGCAGGCTGTGGTTAGCCGCGATGCCCCCATAACTGGCGGTAAAGGTGACCGCCAACCCCAGGTGCTGATACAGGCAGTGGGCGCTTACGCCAGGCGGTACCTGCGGCACCAGGTCGCTGTCGTTGACCAGGCGAAAGGTCGGCACCCCCAGACCGTTGTAGTGGGCGGCGAAATCGGGCGCGGCCAGACGCGGGCTGGCGAAGTTGTAGTGCTGCAGGGGCAGGGCCGGCCAGCGCTGGCGCAGATCCAGCACCGCCAGACTCGACAGGCTGCACCCCAGGCTGTGGCCGCATAGCCACAGCGGCCCCTGGGGTTGCAAAGCCTCCAACTGCTGCAGGGCCAGATCGCGCAAGGACGCATAGAGCTTGAGAAAGCCGTCATGCACCCGCCCCACGCCAGCCTGCCAGGGGTAGTCGCGCTGCCCGGCGTCCAGATCGTCCAGCCAGTCCTGCAGCGTATCGGTGCCACGAAACACCAGATACACCTCGCCCCGGGGATCGCGCGCGGCAAAGCCGAAAGGTTCCGACTCATCGAGAAAATGCAGCTCGCTAAGTACACTCCAGATCGCCGCGGAGAACTGCCAACCCGGCAGTGTCGGCGGCTGCCAGGTGAAGTCCTGCGGCCGCCGCGGTCGCCCCTGACCTTGCCATTGCGTGTACTGGGCGTAAGCGGCGTCAACCAGATCGGCACACTGCAGCGCCTGGGCCAGGGCAAAACCGGGGGAAGCATACAGGGGCAGACTGGGCATTGAGGCCTCCTTGCCGACGTGAGGGCGTTGATTGAGCGGGGCGTTGACCCTGTCACCCGCACGCCTCGACAAGCTTAAGGCCAGCCTGGCGCTCAGCCGCGCCAGGACGGCGGGTCGAACCCATAGCACTCTAGCGCAAGGCGGGCGTCATCGCCGCCAAGGCCGCTCAGCGGCTGTACTCACCCGCCGCTTCCGGCTGGTACTCCACCGCCAGCAGGGTCAGCTTGAGCTGCTTGCCGCCGGGGGCCGGCCAGTCGATATGCTGGCCCACCGACAGCCCCAGCAGGGCGCTGCCCACCGGGGCGAGGATCGAGACCTTGCCTTCGCCGCCGGCATCCTGGGGATAGACCAGGGTCAGGTGATAGTCCTTGCCGCTGCTTTCCTCGCGGCAATGCACGCGGGAGTTCATGGTCACCACCCCGGCCGGCACCTCGTTGTGCCCCACCACCTCGGCGCGATCCAGCTCGGCCTGCAGGGCCAGGGCGCCCGGGCCGTGATCGTCCAGGCTGTCGAGCAGCTGTTCGAGACGCTGCAGATCGAGACGGGTGATGGTGATGGCGGGTGCGCTGCTCATAATGGCGCCTGACTCCTCGGAAAGGGACTGCAGAAAAAGCAAAACCCCATCGCGAAGATGGGGTTTTGCCGGCGTTGCCAAGACCCTAACACAGCCAGGCAAATAAACAAGACCGCCGGGTCAGGCGGGCCCGCCACGCTCGCCCAGGCGGGTCTGGGCGGCGGCACAGATGGCCCGCCTGGCGGCGCCATCGGCCTTGCCCCAGGCCAGGATCTCGGCCAGGCTGCGCCCGCAGCCCAGGCAGATATCCTGCGCGTCCAGGCAGCACTGCCGGCGGCAGGGCGAGGCGACCGGCTGCTCTGGCTCGCCCGGCTCAGAGTTCGTCGAATTCAAGATCGGCACCCGACTGCTCCAGGGTGATGCGTGCCAGCATCTCGCCCAGCTGCTCGTCGCTGCTGTCGCAGATCCAGCGCTCGCTGGCCTGGTCGTAATCGAAATGGAAGCCCCCCGAGCGCGCCGCCAGCCACAGCTGACGCAGGGGCTCCTGGCGGCTGAAGATCAGCTGGGTGCCATTTTCAAAACGCACCGTCAGCACTCCGCCGGAGTTTTCCAGATCCAGGTCCAGGCCGCTGTCATCGAAGATGTCTTCCACCGCCTGCTGGGTGGCATCGACCAGATCGTGGAACCGCGCTTCACTCAAACTCATTCAGGCTTACCTCAAATAACCAAAACAGTCGCTGGGTGTTATGAACCCAGCTGACGACGATATTCGCCGGGGCTCTGCCCGGTCCAGCGGCGAAAGGCGCGGGCCAGGGAACCGGGCTCGCTGAAGCCGACCAGAAAGGCGATCTCCGCCAGTTCCAGGGCCGGATCGCGCAGGTAATGCAGCACCAGCTGCTGGCGGGTTTCATCCACCAGCTGGTTGAAGGATAACCCGGCTTCGCGCAAACGCCGCTGCAGGGTACGCGGACTCAAGGCCATGCGCGCGGCAATCTGCTGCAGATCCGCCCCGGCTTCCGGCAACTGCCGGGCCAGTTCCAGGCGCGCCCGGTCCAGCACGCTATGGCCCTGCTGCAGCTCGCCCAGCAGGCGATCGGCATAGGCGTCGAGCATCAGCCGCACCTGGGCATCGGCCTGGCCCAGGGGCGTGGCCAGCAGGCGCTTGGGGAACACCAGGGCATTGTCGGCCTGGCCGAACAGCACCGGACAGCGAAAGATGCGCTGATGCTCGGCTATATCGGCCGGCGCCGGGTGCTGGAAACGCACCTCGGTGGGCGGAATATCCAGGCCGCTGATCCAGTGGCCGAAGGTCACCCAGGCCGCCAGGGTTTCCTCGCTGAGCTGGCGCTGCTGCTGCGCCAGCAAGGGTTGCCAGCTGTGCGCCACCTGGGGCTCCAGGCCCGCCCGCGGCGGCTCGTCAGCCAGATCGACGCGGCCCAGGTTACCCACCAGGGCGGCATAGCGCGCCTGGCGATGCAGGGCGTCGGCCAGGGTCGAGCAGCTCATGATCAGGTAGCCGAGCACGCCGTAATAACCGGGGCGCACCGCCTCGCCCAGGTGCAGGCCAAGGCAGTCGTCACCGGTCAGCTGTACGCCCAGACCGAGCAGTTCCAGGTAGGCACTGGCGGCGATGCGCTGATCGCGCTGGCTGAGAATCTGCGGGCTGAGCTGCACCCTGGCCAGCAGGGCCTGGCTGTCGAGCCCCTGGCGACCGAGGTAATCCAGCAGCCCCTGCAGGTAGGCCACCGAGACCGAGCTGCCCAGGGGAGCAGGGTGTTCCATGCACGTTCCTTAAGCCGTCGAGGTGGCTCTGCGAAAGCCCCTAAGATACAGGCAAAGCCCCGCCAGGCGGGAACCTGGCGCATAGGCAAGGCGCCGGGGGGCCGGTATACTCCGGCGCAATCATGCTTTTTACAAGGATCTGCCCATGAAGCGCCTTTGCACTGCCCTGATCGCGCTGGTTGCCGTGACCACCCTGCTGACCGGCTGCGGCCAGAAAGGCCCGCTGTACCTTCCGGAAGACACCCAGCAGAGCGAATAAGGACGGTTTATGAACGCCTTCAACTACCGCGACGGTGAACTCTTCGCGGAAGGCCTGGCCTTGTCCGCCATCGCCCAACGCTTCGGCACGCCGACCTACGTCTACTCCCGCGCCCATATCGAAGCCCAGTACCACGCCTATGCCGATGCCCTGGCCGGCATGCCCCATCTGGTTTGTTTCGCGGTCAAGGCCAACTCCAATATCGGTGTGCTGAATGTCCTGGCGCGCCTGGGCGCCGGTTTCGACATCGTCTCCCGTGGCGAACTGGAGCGGGTGCTGGCCGCCGGTGGCGAGGCGAGCAAGATCGTCTTCTCCGGCGTCGGCAAGAGCCGTGACGATATGCGCCGCGCCCTGGAAGTGGGCGTGCACTGCTTCAACGTCGAATCCACCGAGGAGCTGGAGCGCCTGCAGCTGGTCGCCGCCGAGCTGGGCAAGACCGCCGCTATTTCCCTGCGGGTTAACCCGGATGTGGACGCCTGCACCCACCCGTACATTTCCACCGGCCTCAAGGAAAACAAGTTCGGCATCGATATCGAGCAGGCCGAGGCCGTTTACGCCCGCGCCGCCGAGTTGGCGAACCTGCAGATCGTCGGCGTCGATTGCCATATCGGCTCGCAGCTGACCACCCTGCCGCCCTTCCTCGATGCCCTCGATCGCCTGCTGGTGCTGATCGACCGCCTGGCCGCGCGCGGCATCCGCATCAAGCATCTGGATTTGGGCGGTGGCCTCGGCGTGCAGTACCGCGACGAGCAGCCGCCGCTGGCTGGCGATTACATCAAGGCGGTGCGCGAGCGTATTGCCGGTCGCGATCTGGCCCTGGTGTTCGAGCCGGGCCGCTCCATCGTGGCCAACGCCGGCGTGCTGCTGACCCGCGTGGAATACCTCAAGCACACCGAGCACAAGGACTTCGCCATCGTCGATGCGGCGATGAACGACCTGATCCGCCCGGCCCTGTACCAGGCCTGGATGGACGTGCAGGCGGTGCAGCCGCGCACAGGCAGCAGCCGCAACTACGACATCGTCGGGCCGATCTGCGAGACCGGCGACTTCCTGGCCAAGGACCGCGACCTGGTGCTGGCCGAGGGTGACCTGCTGGCCGTGCGCTCGGCCGGTGCCTACGGTTTTGTCATGAGCTCCAACTACAACACCCGCGGCCGCGCCGCCGAGGTGCTGGTGGATGGCGAGCAGGCCTTCGAAGTACGCCGCCGCGAGACCCTCGACGAACTCTTTGCGGGCGAAAGCCGCCTGCCGGAGTGATGCCGATGCTATTGCGCTTTACCAAGATGCACGGCCTGGGCAACGACTTTATGGTCCTCGACCTGGTCAGCCAGCACGCCCATATCCAGCCGAAGAATGCCAAGGCCTGGGGCGACCGCCACACCGGCGTAGGCTTCGATCAGCTGCTGATCGTCGAGCCACCGAGCAACCCGGACGTGGACTTTCGTTACCGCATCTTCAATGCCGATGGCTCGGAAGTGGAGCAATGCGGCAATGGCGCACGCTGCTTCGCCCGCTTCGTGCTGGACAAGCGCCTGACGGTGAAGAAGCAGATCCGCGTGGAAACCAAGGGCGGCATTATCGAGCTGGACGTACGCGCCGATGGCCAGGTACGGGTCAATATGGGCCCGCCGCGCCTGGTGCCGGCAGAGATTCCCTTCCAGGCCGAACAGCAGGCCCTGAGCTACCCGGTCGAGGTGGACGGCCAGCAGGTCGAACTGGCCGCAGTGTCCATGGGCAACCCCCATGGGGTGCTGCGCGTGGACAGTGTCGACAGCGCGCCGGTGCATGAACTGGGGCCCAAGCTGGAACACCACCCGCGCTTCCCGCAGCGGGCCAATATCGGCTTTTTGCAGGTGATCGACCGCAAGCAGGCCAAGCTGCGGGTGTGGGAACGCGGCGCCGGGGAAACCCAGGCCTGTGGCACCGGCGCCTGCGCCGCCGCCGTGGCGGCCATCAGCCAGGGCTGGATGGATTCGCCACTGCACATCGAACTGCCCGGCGGCCGGCTGTCCATCGAGTGGGCAGGCCCCGGCCAGCCCGTTATGATGACCGGGCCCGCCGTGCGGGTGTACGAAGGCCAGGTCCGGCTATGACCGAGCAACGCTAACGAGCAGCGCCTATGACAGACCAGCAGGATTTACCCAAGCCCCTGGATTCGGAAACGGTTGCCGCCTACCTGCGCCTGCATCCGGAGTTCTTTATCGACCACGAGGAGCTGATTCCCGAGCTGCGCATCCCGCACCAGCCCGGCAACGCGGTCTCACTGGTCGAGCGCCAGGTGAAACTGCTGCGCGAACGCAATATCGAGATGCGCCATCGCCTGTCGCAGCTGATGGACGTGGCCCGCGACAACGACCGCCTGTTCGACAAGACCCGCCGCCTGGTGCTCGACCTGCTCGACGCCGCCAGCCTGGAAGAAGTGGTCAGCGCCGTGGAAGACAGCCTGCGCCGCGAGTTCCAGGTGCCCTTCGTCAGCCTGATCCTGTTCAGTGAAGCCAGCCTGCCGGTGGGTCGTTCGGTCAGCAGCGCCGAAGCGCACCAGGCCATCGGCGGCCTGCTGGCCGGCGGCAAGACGGTATGCGGGGTGCTGCGCGAGCACGAGCTGGGCTTTCTCTTTGGCGAACAGGGCAGCCAGGTTGGCTCGGCCGCCGTGGTCACCCTCAGCCACCAGGGCCTGCATGGCGTGCTGGCCATCGGCAGCGCCGACCCCCAGCACTACAAGAGCTCACTCGGCACCCTGTTTCTCGGCTATATCGCCGAGGTCCTGGCGCGCGTGGTGCCGGGCTTCGCCCAGCCGCTGCGTTCGGTCAGATAACCGCATAGCACGGGCAAGACGTAGGATGGATGGCGCGTTGTTCATCCACCAGGGCCGTTACCGCGCCCACCGGGAGCTGCCATGCAAGACCAACTGGACGCCTACCTTGAACACCTGCGCAGCGAACGCCAGCTGTCGCCCCACACCCTGAGTGGCTACGGCCAGGACCTGGCCAAACTGCTGGCCTTCTGCACCAGCGAAAACCTGAGCGACTGGCGCCAGCTGGATACCCCGCGCCTGCGCCGCCTGCTCGGCCGCCTGCACCTGGAGGGCCACTCCAGCCGCAGCCTGGCGCGCCTGCTCTCGGCCAGCCGCGGCCTGTACCGCTACCTGCTGCGCGAGGGCCTGTGCGAGGTCGACCCGGCCAGCGGCCTGACCCCACCCAAGGGCAAACGGCGCCTGCCCCGCACCCTGGACACCGACCGCGCCGCGCAACTGCTCGATGGTGCCCAGGAAGACGACTTTATCGCCCGCCGCGACCAGGCCATGCTGGAGCTGTTCTACTCCTCCGGGCTGCGCCTGTCCGAGCTGGTCGGCCTGAACCTCGACGGCCTGGATCTGAACGCCGGCCTGGTGCGAGTGGTGGGCAAGGGCAACAAGACCCGCGAGCTGCCGGTGGGGCGCATGGCGCGCCAGGCCCTGGAACACTGGCTGCCGCTACGGGCCCTGGCCAGGCCGGCCGACGGCGCGGTGTTTATCAGCCAGCAGGGCCGCCGTCTCGGCCCCCGCGCCGTGCAGCTGCGGGTACGCCAGGCCGGCGTGCGCGAGCTGGGTCAACACCTGCACCCGCATATGCTGCGCCACAGTTTCGCCAGCCATATGCTGGAGTCCTCCCAGGACCTGCGCGCGGTGCAGGAGCTGCTCGGCCATGCCGACATCAGCACCACCCAGGTCTACACCCACCTGGATTTCCAGCACCTGGCCAAGGTCTACGA
>OGCL01002984.1_pt1 | contig 10691 bp, 7 predicted proteins | sample 1570041 | NCBI WGS metagenome assembly OGCL01 (sample SAMN06266162, study PRJEB24511) | hot springs metagenome | isolation source: Hot spring water | place: South Africa: Limpopo | collected 2015-06-22 | reverse complement strand
CGGGCAGTGGCACCTTCGGCATGGAGTCGGTCGCGCGCCAGTTCGCGCATGACAAGCATGTGCTCGTGATCCGCAACGGCTGGTTCAGCTATCGCTGGACGCAGATCTTCGACATGGGCCGCATTCCGGCCAGCCACACCGTGATGAAGGCGCGCCGCATCGGCGACGGCCCCCAGGCGCCGTGGGCGCCGGCTCCCATCGACGAGGTCGTGGCCACCATTGCGCGAGAGAAGCCCGCTTTGGTGTTCGCGCCGCATGTGGAGACGGCGGCTGGCATGATCCTGCCGGACGACTACCTCAAGGCCGTGGCCGATGCGGTGCACGCTGTGGGCGGACTGTTTGTGCTCGATTGCATCGCCTCGGGCGCGATGTGGGTCGACATGCAGGCCACGGGCGTGGACGTGCTGATCAGCGCACCGCAGAAGGGTTGGAGCAGCTCGCCCTGTTGCGCCATGGTGATGCTCAGCCAGCGCGCCCGCGAGGCCATCGACGCCACGCAGAGCTCTACCTTCGCGATGGATCTGAAGAAGTGGCTTCAGATCATGGAAACCTATGAGGGCGGCGGCCACGCCTACCACTCGACCATGCCCACCGACGCACTGGTGCGTCTGCGCGAGGCCATGGCCGAGACCGAGGCCTATGGCTACGAGAAGGTGCGACAGGAGCAGATCGCGCTGGGGCGCGAGGTGCGCGCGCTGACCGTGCGCCATGGCTTCCCGAGCGTGGCGGCCGAGGGCTTCCAGGCCCCGGGCGTGGTAGTGAGCTACACCACCGACCCAGACATCCAGAACAGCAAGAAGTTCCTCGCGATGGGCCTGCAGACGGCCGCCGGCGTGCCGCTGCAATGCGACGAGCCGGCCGATTTCCGCAGCTTCCGCATCGGGCTGTTCGGGCTGGAGAAGTGGCACAACGTGCCGCGCACCGTGCAACAGCTGTCGGAAGCGCTGGCGGCCGTGGCGCCGGCGCAGGCCGCAGCGGCCTGACACGCCACCGCCTCCTTGGCACAACCCGGCCGTGGTGGTCGGGCTTTACGCGACCCTTGCCGCGAGCCGGTTCGCCAGCGCTTAGCATCGGGGCTCCATACAGGAGCAGGGCATGCGTGTGACGTTGGCGGCGACTCACCTGCGCCGATGGCTGCCGTGGGCAGTGGTGGGTGCATTGGCGGTGGTGGCTTGGGGGCTGTGGGCCCAGGGGCGTGATGCGGGCGGCACGGGGCCGAAGCGGGCTGCAGCGCCCGCCCCGGTGCGCGTGGCCACCGTGGGGCAAGAAGATGTGGTCGCCGAGGTGCAGGCGGTCGGCATGGTGCAGGCCGCGGCGCAGGTCGTCGTGCGCCCACGTGTCGAAGGCCTGCTGGCCAGCGTGGCGTTTCGCGAAGGACAACTGCTGCGCCAGGGCGAGGTCATCGCCCGGCTCGATGACCGCGAGGCGCGCGCCGAGGTGGCCCGCTGGCAGGCAGAAGTCGACCGGCTGACGCACCAGCTCACACTCGCCCGAGCAGACCAGCAACGTTACGACGATCTGGCCAGCCAGGCGGCAGTCTCCACCCAGCAGCGTGACCAACAGGCCGCACAAACCCGCCAGATCGATGCCCAGCGCCGCGCAGCACAAGCCAGTCTGGCCGCCGCGAAAGTGCAGCTCGACCATACCGTGATCCGAGCGCCCATCAGCGGTCGCGCCGGGCTCAAGGGCGTGGATCCGGGCAATCTGGTGCGACCCTCCGATGAGCGCGGGCTGCTTACCATCACGCGGCTGGATCCAGTGCATGTGGTGTTTGCCGTGCCCCAGGCGCGCTGGCAGGCCGTGCGCGAGGCCTTGCAGACGCCGGGCGGCGACGCCGTGCCGGTGCGCCTGAGCGAGGGGCCGGAGGGCGCGCAGAATGCGACCGCCGGTGCGGCGGCGCCGCTCATGGGCCGCGTGCTCACGCGCGACAACCAGATCGATGCCGCCACGGGCACCTTGCGCCTCAAGGCCGAATTCGCCAACGCCGACGAGCGCCTGCTGCCGGGGCAGCCGGTCACCGTGCGCCTGCCGGTCCAGACCTGGCGCCAGACGCTGGTGGTGCCGGCCGCGGCGCTGCAGCAGGGCCTGCGCGGGCCCATGGTGTGGCGCCTGAAGCCGGGTGATGGCGCGCCGCAGGCCGAGCCCGTGTGGATCGAGGTGCGCTGGCAGGACGACGCGCGTGTGGCCGTGGTCAGCGGGCTGGCGGCGGGCGACCGTGTGGTGGTCGATGGTCATGCGCGACTGAAGCCGGGCGCACCGGTGCGCGTGCTGACACAAGAGGGTGCGAAAGAGGGGACGCAGGAGGGCCGCGATGGCGACAGCCGCTGAGCAGGCTGACCGGCAGACCAGCCCGCCGCCCGCCAGCCTCATGGTGCGTTGGGCGCACTGGTGTGTGGCCCATCCAGTCGCCACGGTGTTGCTGACGCTGGCGGTCGTGCTGCTGGGCGTGCTGGCGTTCCCCAGGCTGCCGGTGGCGCCGCTGCCCCAGGCCGAGTTTCCCACCATCCGGGTGTCGGCCAACCTGCCCGGCGCCAGCCCGGAAACCATGGCATCGGCCGTGGCCACCCCGCTGGAGGTGGCGCTCAGCGGCGTGCCCGGCATCCTCGAGATGTCGTCCACCAGTGCGCAGGGGCGCGTCAGCATCACGCTGCAGTTCACGCTGGACAAGAACATCAACGTGGCCGCGCAGGAGGTGCAGGCCGTGCTGACCAGTGTGCAGGGGCGACTGCCGGACGACATGCCCTCGCCCCCGACCTGGCGCAAGGTCAATCCGGCCGACAGCCCGATCCTGGTGCTCAAGGTGCAGTCCAGCGTGTTGTCGATGACCGAGCTCAGCGACCTGGCCGACACGGTGATCGCCCGTCAGATCGGCCAGATCGACGGCGTGTCCGAGGTCGGCATCACGGGTCAGCAGCGCCCGGCCATCCGCATCCAGGCTTCGCCCGCCGCGCTGGCCGCCCGCGGGTTGACGCTGGCCGATGTGCGCAGCGCGGTCAACCGCACCAGCCTCAACCAGCCCACTGGCGCGCTGGTGGGCAGTGAGCGCAGCGCCAACCTGCAGACCAACAACCAGTTGCGCGAGCCGGCCCAGTTCGCCGATCTGGTCCTGCGCAGCGCCGATGGGCTGCCGGTGCGGCTGGGCGACGTGGCCCGCGTGAGCTGGGGGGCGGAGAATGATTTCGTGCAGGCCTGGCAGGACGGCCGCGAGGGCCTCAACCTCATCATCCGCCGTCAGCCCGACGCCAACATCGTCGCCACGGTGGACCGCATCCTGGCCGCGCTGCCCGCGCTGGCCGAACGCCTGCCGGCCAGTGTTGACGTGGGCGTGCTCAATGACCGCACGCGCACCATCCGCTCGTCGTTGCATGAGGTCCAGCTCACGCTGGTGCTGACGGTGGTGCTGGTGGTGGCGGTGATGGGCGCTTTTCTGCGCCAGGTGTCGGCCACCATGATCGTGGCCACCGTGCTGGGCGTATCGCTGTGCGCCACGGTGGGGGTGATGTACCTGCTGGGCTTCAGCCTGAACAACCTCACGCTGGTGGCGCTGATCATCGCCGTGGGTTTTGTGGTGGACGACGCCATCGTCGTCGTCGAGAACATTCACCGGCAGATGGAAGCGGGGCTGCGCATGCCGGAGGCAGCCATCCGGGGTGTGGGCGAGATCGGGTTCACCGTGGTGTCCATCAGCCTGTCGCTGGTGGCGGCCTTCATCCCGTTGCTGTTCATGGATGGCGTGGTCGGTCGGCTGTTCTTCGAGTTTGCCGTTACGGTGGCGCTGGCTGTGCTGCTGTCGGTGCTGGCCGCCCTCACGCTGGCGCCGATGATGGCCGCGCGCATGATGCACAAGGCGCCCGCGCATACCGAATCAGGCTGGGTCGAGCGGCTGGTCGCGGCCTATGGCCGCAGCCTGGGCTGGGCGTTGCACCACCCGCGCACGATGATGGGCGTCTTTGCGTTGAGCGTGGCGGCTGCGGTGTGGGGCTACATCGCGATTCCGAAGGGCTTTTTTCCGCTTCAGGACACGGCCTTCGTGCTGGGCACCACCCAGGGTCCGCAGGATGCCTCGTTCGAGGACATGAAGGCCCGCCATGCGGCCCTGGCCGAGATCGTCTCGCGCGACCCGGCCGTGCAGGCCTATGCCCATGCCGTGGGCGCCACAGGGGGCAGCGATCACTTGTCGAGTGGGCGCTTTTGGATCGTGCTCAAGGACCGCAGCGACCGCGACGTGTCGGCCCAAGGCTTCATCGACCGCTTGCGGCCGCAGCTCGCTCAGGTGCCCGGCGTCACGCTGTTCCTGCGTGCCGCCCAAGACATCAACCTGGGCACGGGCCCGGCGCGCACGCAGTATCAGTACGTGCTGCGTGGCGCCGACAGCGCCGAGCTGGCCGAGTGGGTCAGCCGTCTGACGCCCCGCTTGGCGGAGATGCCGCAACTGCGCGATGTGTCGAACGATCTGCAGATGGGCGCGGGCCTGTTGAGGCTGGAGATCGACCGCGATGCCGCTGCGCGCCACGGCCTGACGGTCGACGACATCAGCCAGGTGCTGTACAGCGCCTATGGCCAACGCCAAATTGCCGAGGTCCAAACCGAGGTCAGCCAGTATCCCGTGCTGCTCGAAATCGATGCGGCCCTGCGCGGCCGCGCCGACAGCCTGGAGTGGTTGCATCTGCGCTCGCCGACCACCGGCGCCATGGTGCCGCTGGGGGCGGTCACGCGCGTGGCGCCGCGCAGCACCGGCCCGGTCAGCATTGGGCGGGATGGCATGCAGCCGGCCGTGACGTTGTCGTTCAATCTGGCGCCTGGCGTGTCGCTGGGTGAGGCCGTGCAGCGCATCGAGGCGGCTCGCATCGAGATGGGCGTGCCGGCCACGGTGACAGGCCAGTTCCGTGGCGCGGCCCAGGCCTTCCAGGACGCGCTGGACAGCCAGCCCTGGCTGATCCTGGCCGCGCTGGTGGCGGTCTACATCATCCTGGGGGTGCTGTATGAAAGCTTCGTCCACCCGCTGACCATTCTGTCAACGCTGCCCTCGGCCGGCGTCGGGGCCGTGGCCTTGCTGTGGCTGGTCGACGAGCCGTTTTCCATCATGGCGCTCATCGGTCTGGTGCTGCTGATCGGGATCGTCAAGAAGAACGGCATCCTGCTGGTGGACTTCGCGCTCACGGCCCAGCGCCAGCAGGGCCTGCCTGCGCGCGAGGCCATGCATGCGGCGGGGGTGGCCCGCTTCCGCCCCATCATGATGACCACCCTGGCGGCGCTGCTGGCCGCGATTCCGCTGATGCTGGGACTGGGCACCGGGGCGGAGCTGCGCCAGCCCCTGGGCTATGCGGTGGTGGGCGGTTTGCTGGTCAGCCAGTTGCTCACGCTGTACACGACGCCGGTGGTTTACGTGATGCTGGATCGCTTTGTGCGCCAACGTGCCCCGGGTCAACCCCCGAACCACGCGGTTTCACCAATGACGTGAATCCGTCACAGGCGTAACTTGGTGGCATCCCCAAGCGCTGGAGAGGATGCACCATGGGCACCACCACCCGTCTGTCGCCTGCTGTGATGTCGCGTCGACGCAGCCCGCGTCGCAAGGTGTCGGCCCGCCGACCTGCATCCTGGCCGGCGCAGCCCAGCGTGAGCGAGGCGGCTGAGCCGGTGCCTTCCGTGTTCATGACCCCGCTGGCCGAGGCGCCACTCAAGCCGGTGATGGGGCTGGCCGAGACACCCGGGCAGGTGGCCTGGTCGCCCGTGCTGGATGCCGAGCGTGACCCCGCCCGCGAGCCCAGCGTGCTCGACATGCCGCTGGCCGAACTGAGCTGGCGTGACCCGTTTCGCTGGCTGGCGCTGGGCTGGCAGGATTTCTCGCGCACGCCGGGCATTGGCCTGTTCTATGGGGTCTGTTTTGTGGTGATGGGCTGGCTGCTGCTGGCCGTCTTCAATTACGCGCCCGAGTACACGCTGGCGCTGTCGGCTGGCTTTCTGTTGATGGGCCCGTTTCTGTGTCTGGGCCTGTATCAGGTCAGCCGCAGCCTGAGCCAGGGGCGTCAGCCCAGGCTGCTGAGCTCGCTCACCGCCTGGCGCTTCAGCAGCGGCCAGCTGGCCATTTTTGCCGCCGTGTTGCTGGTGCTCGAGATGCTCTGGGGGCGGGCGGCCATGATCGTGTTTGCTGTCAGCTTCAGCGGTGTGCCCGATTTCAGTCTGCCGCTGGCCGAGTTGATGACCGAAGAATATCTGGTCTTCTTCACCGCCTACCTGGCCGTGGGCGCCGTGTTCGCCGGCTTGATCTACGCCATCAGCGTCATCAGCATGCCCATGATCATGGACCGGGCGGTCGACGCCATCTCGGCCGGCTTGGCCAGCATGCGTCTGGTGACCACCCAGCCCGGCATCATGTTGCTATGGGGCGCCCTGATCACCTTGCTGGTGGGACTGGCCATGCTGCCCGGCTTCCTCGGACTGCTGGTGGCTGCGCCGGTGCTGGGCCACGCGTCGTGGCATGCCTACGTTGCCGCCACGAAGCGGCCGGCCGACGCGCAAGACAACTCGCCTTGAATCAAAGCCCTGCTCTTTGAAAGGGCATGCATCCAGTGTGAATTCCGTCACGTAGCTGGAAGAGGTCGCGCATCCGCGCGGCTTTCACCATCACACATTCCAGCTAGGAGTTCACCATGAAATGGCGTATTGCGGCCCTGGCCGCGGCTTGTCTGTCCGTCCAAGTCCTGCCTGCCCACGCAGAGCGGCTTGTCGGTCTCACCACCACCAACCAGCTGATCCAGCTCGACAGCACGGCGCCCACCATGGGATTCAACGCTGTGCAGGTCAGCGGGCTCATGAGCAATGAACGCCTGCTGGGCATGGATTGGCGTCCCTCCGATGGCATGCTCTACACCTTGAGCAGCCTGGGCCGCCTGTACACGCTGGACGTTCAGTCCGGCGCGGCCACCCTGCTGGGCACGCTGAACGCCGGCAGCCCGGCGGCAGGCGGCGGCAGCTTCATGGGCTTGTCTGGTACCTCGTTTGGCATCGACTTCAACCCCGTGCCCGACGCCGGCATGAGCCTGCCATCGCTGCGCGTGGTCAGCAACGCGGGCCAGAACCTGCGCATCAACGTCAACGCTGGCAACGAAGGACAGACCTTCGTTGATGCCCCGCTCAATGGCGCGACCAGCACCATCGTGGCCTCCGCTTACACCAACAACGACACCAATCCGGCCACCGGCACCACGCTGTACGGCATCGATGCCAGGACGGGCGCACTGTTCACCACCGCGGCACCCAACGCCGGCACCATGACCTTTGTCGGCAGCCTTGGCGTGAACGTGATTGGGGTCTCCGGATTCGATGTGTCGCCCAGCGGCAAGGCCTACGCGGCGCTGACCGATGGCGACACCGGCCTGAGCCAGCTCTACCGCATCGACCTGATGACGGGGGCCGCCACCAGCCTTGGGGCCTTTGGCGTGGGCGGGAACGTGCTGCAGGCGCCGCTGGTCGGCCTGACCGCCATTCCCGCCGTGCCGGAGCCGAGCACCTGGGTGATGGCCATCGCTGGCCTGGCGCTCGTGGCGGGCGTGGCGCGCCGTCGTCAGGCCGTCGCCTGACGCACTCCGCCGGCTGCTGGTGTAATCGCAGGGTGTGCCATATTCCCTGAAGGGATGCCTTGTCGATTGCCGTGCCGCCTTGGCGGGTGCTGACCTGCCTGCTCATCCCGCCTGTCATGTGGTCTGCCAATGCCGTGGTGGGCCGACTCATGGTGGGCGTGGTGCCGCCTGCCACGCTCAATGCCCTGCGCTGGGCGCTGGTGGCGGTGTTGCTGCTGCCCCTGGCTGCGCGTGCGGTCAGGCAGCCTGCAGATTGGTTGTCGCGCTGGCGCCACCTGATCGTGCTAGGGGCGCTGGGCGTGGGCAGCTACAACCTGCTGCAGTATCTGGCGCTGCACACGGCGTCGCCCATCAACGTCACCTTGATCGCGGCCACCTCGCCGGTGTGGATGATGCTGGTGGGGTGGTTGCGCCATGCACAGGCGCTGCACGCGCGGCAGGCGCTGGGCGCGGTCGCATCGCTGGCCGGCGTGGCCACCGTCATGTCGCAAGGGCGCATGGACACGCTCACGCACTGGCAGTGGGTGCCTGGCGACCTGTACATGCTGCTGGCCAGCCTGGCCTGGGCGATTTACAGTTGGATGCTGGCGCGCCCGCCGGCCCACCTGCGGGGCGCTGCGCGCCCCGACTGGAACTGGGCCGATTTCTTGTGGGTACAGGTCATGTATGGCCTGCTGTGGGCCGTGCTGGCCGCCGGGGTAGAACAGGCCCATGTGCCCGATGGGGCGGGGTGGGTCTGGTTGCGTGACCCGTGGGCCTGGCTGGCCATCGTCTTCATCGCGCTGGGCCCGTCGCTGTGGGCCTACCGCTGCTGGGGTCTGGCTGTGCAGGCGGTCGGCCCGACCCGCGCGGCTTTCTTTGCCAACCTCACGCCGCTGTTTGCGGCCATGTGGTCGCTGATGCTGCTGGGCGAAGGCCCTGCCTGGTATCACCCCGTGGCACTCGGCCTCATTGCGGCAGGCATCGCCCTGTCATCGCGCCGCGAGGGTGCGGCTGACAAACAGGTCGATAAACGAGGAGGCGACCAGGCCGCAGGCCCGCCCTGATCCTGCGCCAGACCGCGGGTTCAGCGCACGCGCCGCGGGCCACCGCCACCGAACGGCGGTTGACCGCGCCAGTAGCGCATCATCAGCCAGCCGCCCAGCATGCCACCCAGGTGGGCGAAGTGGGCCACGCCAGAGGCTGTGCCCGTGACGCCGAAGAACAGCTCGATGCCGCCGTAAATGGCCACGAACACCTTGGCCTTCATCGGGATCGGCGGGAACAGCGGCATGATGGTGCGGTTGGGGAACATCATCCCGAAGGCCAGCAACAAGCCGAACAGGCCGCCCGAGGCGCCTACCGTCGGGTTGGGCGAGCCGCTCAGCAGCGAAATCACCAGCTGCGCGCCGGCTGCAGCCAGCACCGAGGCAGCAAAGAACTGCATGTAACGGCGCGGGCCCCAGATCCGCTCGAGCTCGCCGCCGAACATCCAGATCCCGAACATGTTGAAGAACAGGTGCATGATCGAGCCGTGCAGGAAGGCGTAGGTGCCGATCTGCCAGGGCATGAAGAAGGGGCTCTGCACCGGCCACAACGCCATGTAGGCCGACAACATGTGGTTGAGCGCGATGTCCAGGCAGAACACGGCCACGTTGATGAGGATGAGCGCCTGGGTGATGGGGGGCAAGGGTGGCATGCGGTGCAGCGGGTGAACGCAATGGAACCCGCATGATAGGCGCATCGGGCATTGGCATGCATTTCGCTGGGCTCTGGCAACATGTCCATGGTCTGTCATCAGGAGCGCGCATGCACGCCGACTTCCCCGCCTTGAACGTCGTTCACCACCCGCTGGTGCAGCACAAGCTCACCTGGCTGCGCCACGCCGACACCAACACCGATGTCTTTCGCAGTCTGCTGCGCGAGGTCAGCCAGCTGCTGGCTTACGAGGCCACGCGCGACCTGCCCACCGAGCCCATGGCCATCCAGACGCCGGTGGCGCCCATGGAGTCGCCGGTGATCAGCGGCAAGAAGCTGTGCATCGTCTCCATCCTGCGGGCGGGCAACGGCATGCTCGATGGCGTGCTCTCGGTCGTGCCCCTGGCCCGCGTGGGGCACATCGGCCTGTATCGCGACCACGCCACGCTGCAGCCTGTGGAGTACTACCTGAAACTGCCGGCTGACATCGCCGAGCGCCAGGTCATCGTCGTCGACCCCATGCTGGCCACCGGCAACTCGGCCGTGGCCGCCATCGACCGTATCAAGGCGGCGGGTTGCGGCCAGATCAAGCTCTTGAGCTTGCTGGCCGCGCCCGAGGGGGTGGCCACGCTGCAGGCCCACCACCCCGAGGTGCCCATCTTCACCGCGGCGCTCGACAGCCACCTCAACGAACACGGCTACATCGTGCCGGGCCTGGGCGATGCGGGCGACCGCATCTACGGCACGGTGTAAGGCGCACCATGCTCGACCTCATTGTTCGCGGCGCCAACCTGCCTGACGGCCGCACGGGCATCGACGTGGGCGTCTCAGCCGGACGCATCGTCGCGGTCGAGCCCGCCCTGTCAGCGCAGGCCGCCACCGAGCTCGACGCGCAGGGTCAGCTGCTCAGCCCGCCCTTTGTCGACGCCCACTTCCACATGGACGCCACGCTCAGCCACGGCCTGCCGCGCGTCAACGCCTCGGGCACGCTGCTGGAGGGCATTGCGCTATGGGGCGAGCTCAAGCCACTGCTCACGCAAGAGGCCCTGGTCGAGCGGGCGCTGCGCTATTGCGACTGGGCCGTGGCCCAGGGCCTGTTGGCCATCCGAAGCCATGTCGACGTGTGCGATCCGCGGCTGCTGGCGGTCGAAGCGCTGCTGCACGTACGCGAGCGTGTCAAGCCGTATCTCGATCTGCAGCTGGTCGCCTTTCCGCAAGACGGCCTGCTGCGTAGCCCGGGGGCCCTGGATCACCTCACGCGTGCCCTCGACATGGGCGTGGACGTGGTCGGCGGCATCCCCCACTTCGAGCGCACCATGGCCCAGGGTGCCGAATCCGTGCGCATCCTGTGCGAGATCGCGGCCGAGCGCGGCCTTCCGGTCGACATGCACTGCGACGAAAGCGACGACCCGCTCTCACGCCACATCGAGA
>OGCL01002981.1_pt1 | contig 10699 bp, 9 predicted proteins | sample 1570041 | NCBI WGS metagenome assembly OGCL01 (sample SAMN06266162, study PRJEB24511) | hot springs metagenome | isolation source: Hot spring water | place: South Africa: Limpopo | collected 2015-06-22 | reverse complement strand
GGTGAGGAATTTTTATACGACACGGTATAAAAAAAAGTTCCTACCTTAAAATAGCGCTTAGGAAGGGCTGTTTCAGGATTTTTATAATCGACAGATTTTATTATTTTAATTTATACATTTAAATCAATGCCTTATGACAAAGCCCCCCCTAGGAGCTTTTTTTATAAGGTGTCGTATAAAAATTCCTCACCAGCCCTTCCTATCGCTATTTTTGGGAATCCTTAAAATCCTTGCATAGCCTTATATTGCTGTGATATGATTTCGAACTTTATTTATGGAGGGGTTAAATGAATACAGTTAGTGTCCTTTTTGCTGGTGTTGGGGGGCAAGGGATTGTCCTCGCAAGTAAGATTCTTGCAAAAGTTGCCTTTGATTCAGGTTATATGGTTAAAGAGAGTGAACTACACGGAATGGCTCAGAGGGGTGGGAGTGTAGTTAGCCATGTAAGATATGGAAAGGATGTTCATTCTCCATTAATACCTTTTGGCAAGGCTGATATATTGGTTTCTCTTGAAGAATTAGAGGGTCTGAGGTATATTCATTTTTTAAAAAAAGATGGCACTATAATCTTTAATGAAAATATATCTGTCCCTTCAACAGTCAGACCAGATACAGGTCTTAAATATCCAGAAAACATTAGTGAAACATTAAAAAATATGGGTTGTATTCTAATGACTATCAATGCCAAAGAGGTTGCCAAAGACATAGGCAATCTAAAGGTTGAAAATTTAGTAGTCCTTGGGATCCTCTCAACAAAGATTGACCTCCCTGTGGAGACATGGAAAGAAACTATTTCAAAATCAGTGCCTCAAAAGACCCTTGAGGTAAACCTCTCAGCCTTTTTGAAGGGTAGGGAGATGGCATCACAGGCTAATAGGCGAAACAATGTTTTGGAATGAAGAACTTGAAACCATAGAAGAAAACAAACTTAGAAATCTTCAGTTAAAACTCCTTCGTGATACCATTGGCAGAGTCTATTTTAATGTCCCCTTTTACAGAGATAGGTTTCAACAGATTAATCTAAAACCAGATGATATAAACTTTGTTCAGGACATAAACCGACTTCCATTTACAACACGAGAGGACATCCTTAATAACTATCCTACTGGACTTCTTGCTGTTCCTCGTGATGAAATGGTGAGGGTTCATACCTCTAGTGGAACTACAGGCAAGCCAAAGGCTATCTTTTTTACAAAAAATGATATAGATAAGGCTGCAGATTTGATTGCCCGATGTCTTGTCATGACAGGTATGCGTAAAAATGATGTGCTCCAAAATATGATGACCTATGGGCTTTTTACTGGTGCCCTTGTTATGCATTACGGTGCTGAAAAAGTTGGAGTCCTCATAGTCCCTTCAGGCCCAGGTAATACAGAGAGGCAAATCATGTTGATGAAGGACTTTCATACAACAGCACTTCATATTACGCCAAGCTATGCCTTATATTTAGCAGATTATATCAAGACTAAAGGGATTGAACCAGCAAAAGATTTATATATAAAAAGGGCTTATCTTGGTGCTGAACCTTATTCAGAAGAGACAAGGAAAAAGATTGAAGAGATGCTCTCAATAGATGTCTTTAATTCCTATGGACTCTCAGAGATGAATGGCCCTGGTGTTGCTTTTGAGTGTGAATATAAAAAGGGTATGCATATTTGGGAAGATAATTTTATTGTGGAAATAATTGACCCTGATACAGGTGAAGTCCTGCAAGATGGGCAAAAAGGTGAAATGGTGTTGACTACTCTACAGAGAGAAGGAATGCCTCTTATAAGATACAGAACAAGAGATATAACTACAATCATCCCTGAAAGATGTCCCTGTGGCAGGACACACAGAAGAATAGACAGAATATTTGGACGCTCCGATGACATGTTTATTGTCAAAGGTGTAAACATATTCCCTCAACAGATAGAAAATGTCTTGATGGCAACAAAGGGTGTAGCTCAAAATTATCAGATAGTCCTTGAGTCCCTTGATAATATGATTGTGAAGGTAGAGATTGCAAAAGATCTCTTTGACGGAAATGTAATGCACCTTGTTAATCTTCAGAACAAGATAGTTGAATCACTCAAAAAAGAGATTCTTGTGAAACCAAAGGTAGAGTTGCTTGAGCCTGGCGCTCTGCCATTTAGTGAAGGCAAAGCAAAAAGGGTTATAGACAACAGAACCCTTTAGAGCAAAGGAGAGTCAAAATGGGTGAACTAAAACAGATTTCAATTTTTGCTGAAAACAAGCCTGGTAAGCTTGAAAGAATCACAAGGGTCATGGCAGATTCTGGCATTAATATCCTTGCAGTTTCAATCTCCAGTAGTGGAGAATTTGGTGTCATAAAATTTATAGTTGACAAACCCGAAGAGGCATTTAACAATCTCAAAGAGAGTGGTTTTACAGTATCTCTAAATGCGGTTCTTGCAATTGAATTAATTGACAAGCCGGGCGACTTAAATAGAGTAGCAGTTATTCTTTCAAGATGTGGGGTAAATATAGAAAATGCCAATGTCTTGGTAGTTGGTAAGAGAGAGACTTCCTATCTAATAGTTGAGCTAGAAGATGTGTCAGAGGCAAAAAAGAAACTTGCTGGACAAGACCTTAAATTCTATGACCTGTGATTTTTATATCAAATTATTTATACAACAAGTGGAGGAACTATGGCAATAATTTGGGATCAAAAGGCAGAATGTATGAGTCAAAAAGAAAGGGCTGTAATACAATTAGAAAGACTAAAAAAGATAGTTAATTATGCATATGAAAATGTCCCTTTTTACAAGAAAAAATTCAGAGAACATAAGATAAAACCAGAACACATTCAATCTCTCAAGGATATAGAGAAGTTACCTTTTACAGAAAAGGCTGATTTGAGAGAGGGTTATCCCTTTGGTATGTTTGCAGTGCCAAGAAAAGACATAGTGGAAGTTCATACCTCCTCAGGCACTACTGGTATCCCAGTTGTAACAGGCTATACAAAAAATGATATAGAACTGTGGGGTGAGGCAATGGCAAGGGCACTATCAATGGCAGGTGCAACAAGGGATGATATTATTCAAAACTGCTATGGTTACGGGCTCTTTACAGGTGGATTGGGTGTCCATTATGGTGCTCAAAAGATTGGTGCTACTGTAATACCTATTTCAGCAGGACAGACAAAAAGACAGGTGCAAATAATGACTGACTTTAAAAGCACTATCCTCACTAGCACTCCAAGCTATGCCCTTCATTTATCAGAGGTTGCTCAAGAAGAAGGTTTAATAAGCAAAATAAAGCTCAAGGCAGGTGTCTTTGGAGCAGAAATGTGGACAGAGAAGATGCGTGATGAGTTGGAAAAGAGATTTAAATTACATGCCCTTAATATTTACGGACTTACAGAGATAATTGGCCCAGGTGTAGCACAAGAATGTTTGCAAAAAAAGGGATTACACATAGCAGAAGACCTTTTTTATCCAGAAATTATATCCCCTGATACATTAGAATCACTCCCAGAAGGCGAAAAGGGGGAGTTAGTCCTCACTACACTTACTCGTGAAGGCATGCCAATGATTAGATTTAGGACAAAAGACCTTACATCACTTATAAGGGGTAACTGCAAATGCGGTAGGACGCTCGTAATCATGTCTCGCATCACTGGTAGGAGCGATGACATGATGAAATTAAGAGGAGTTATAGTATTTCCATCAAAGATAGAAAAGGCACTACTTGAAGTAAAGGGCGTAGAGCCTCATTATCAGATAATCATTACAAGACCCCACCACCTTGATGAAATTGAGGTTCAGGTAGAGGTTTCTCAAAAGATGCTTTCTGATGAGGTCAAAAAATTAGAAGAGATAAGAAAGAAGATTGAACAGAGCATAGAAAACGCCATTGGACTTAGAGTAAAAGTAACCCTCGTAGAGCCTAAAAGCATACCAAGAAGCGAAGGCAAGGCAAAGAGGGTAATAGATAAACGTTCATTATAAAAATCAGGAGGCTCAAATGAAGGTAAAGCAAATTTCAATCTTTTTAGAGAACAAAAAGGGGCATTTATTACAGGTATTAGAAACACTTGGTAAAGCAAACATTAACATAAGGGCACTTTCAATAGCTGACACATCGGAGTTTGGGATATTAAGAATCATTGTCCCTGATGTAGAAGGTGCAAAAAAAGCCCTTAAAAAAGGCGGTGTTGCCTTCAATGAAAATGATGTCTTCGCAGTTGGTGTATCAGATAAGCCTGGTGGTCTTGCAGAGGCATTAAAAGTGCTTTCAGATAACGATATAAATGTAGAATATCTCTATGCCTTTGTGACAAAATCAGCAGAAAAGGCTGTAGTTGTATTAAAGACTGAGGATATTGACAAGTCAATCAAGATATTGAAAAAATCAGGCATCTCAATAATTCCACCAAAAGAAATTTACAGCCTATAATTGAAAGCAATAATGAGACAAGCCAAGCTCAGGACTTAAAGGTCAATAGAACTTCTTGCCGAAGTTTCTATATGTTCTAAAACCTCTGTTTTAGGCTTTTTGAGATATTGTAGTTTTTGCCCTGATGCTACTATTGTATCCTTGATTTAAAGCCGATTTTGAAAAGAATGTTTGCCATTATACAAAAACCCGTAAAGGCAAAGATGAGTAGATTTATGCTGATTAAGCCTGTCAAAATAAGCCAATAAGGACTGTGAAGCCATGTAAGTAAGGCACTTAACCCTGTCATTATTCCAGCTACAAGCCAGATTATCCTCTCAAGATACCAACTATCAGTCTTTGCAATATACATGATGAAATCTCCTAATAAAATTATTTTTCATTTGCTATGGATTTATTCTTAAAAAACTCATAATAAAATAGTGGCACTGCAATGAGCGTTAGCCCTGTTGCAGAAATAGCACCAAAAATCATTGCTATTGCTAAGCCCTGAAAAATCGGGTCGAAAAGCATCACAAAAGAACCCACGACTACTGCCAAGGCAGTTAGTAAAATTGGTCTGAATCTGACTGCACCTGCCATGATAAGGGCATTTTTTAGGTTGCCAGTCTTTTGCCACTCAAGTTCAATAAAATCAACGAGCAATATGGAATTACGAACGATAATACCAGATAAGGCAATGAAACCAATCATTGATGTGGCGGTAAAAAAGGCACCAAATAGCCAATGACCAGGTAGTATCCCTACCAGTGTCAACGGGATTGGAGCCATTATCACAAGTGGTGTGATAAAGTTTCTAAACCATGCAACAACTAAAATATAAATAATTATCAACACCGCTGCAAAGGCAATCCCTAAGTCTCTAAAGACTTCAATAGTAATGTGCCACTCACCATCCCATTTCATTGCATATTTATCTTCAAGCCATGGTTGCACCGAATTATATTGTTTGAGTTCATAACCCTCTTTGATTTTTAATTTACTAATAGCATCTTTCATCTTCATTATTACATAAACAGGGCTTTCTTCTGTCCCTGCCACATCTCCAATTACATAGGTTACTCTCTTGAGGTTTTTGCGATAAATAGTCTTGTCTTCAATGCTGTGTTTTATACTTACTAACTCTGACAAAGGCACAGGTAAGCCAGATTGGGAGTGTAGGGTGATGGATTTTAGTAAGTTTAAATCATTTCTTCTCTGAAGAGGCATTCTCATGATTATCTCAAGAGGTTCATTTTCTGTCTCTGAACGGATAAGTCCTACTGTATGACCACTAAGGACAGCCCTTAAAGTCTGTGATATTAAATCTACACTTATGCCGTGAAGACCTGCCTTTTTATGATCAACTAAAAAGGTTATCTTTGGCTGATCGTCTTCTACATACCAATCTACATCAACCACCCCTTCTGTCTTGCTAAATATTTCTTTAATCTGTCTTGCAATCTCAATCTGCCTTGTGCTATCAGGACCGTAAATCTCTGCTACAAGGGTGCTCAAGACTGGTGGTCCAGGTGGGATTTCGGCAATCTTTATATTTGCACCATATTTATCACCAATAGCCTTTAGAGGCTGACGGAGTCTCTTGGCGATGTCATGGCTTTGGTCTTTCCTTAAATCCTTTGATACAAAATTAATCTGTATGTCTGCAACATTACTTCCTGAACGGAGAAAGTAGTGCCTTACCAGCCCATTAAAATTATATGGTGCAGAGGTTCCTGCATATACTTGATAATCAGACACCTCGGGAATTTTCTTTAAATACTCACCCATCTCTCTTGTAAGGGCAGTAGTCTCTTCAAGGCTAACACCTTCGGGCATGTCAATTATTACCTGCACCTCACTTTTATTATCAAAGGGCAGCATCTTGACTGTGACTAATTTAAGCGGTAGCAAAGTAAGAGCAAGTAGTAATAGTAAACCAACACTTGCAAGGGCAATAAATCTCTTGAATCTGCTTTCAATGAGTGGAAGGAGAGCCTTTTCATAAATAGCCTTCATGGTCTTTCCTTCTTCGTGCTTGTAAGTGTCTTCTTTCTTTACATTTTTTAAGACTATATAACCAAGCCATGGGCTTACTATAAAGGCTACAAGGAGAGAGAAAAGCATTGCAGCAGATGCCCCAACAGGTATGGGACGCATGTATGGGCCCATCAGCCCTGATACAAAAGCCATTGGTAAAAGTGCAGAAATGACCGTAAAGGTGGCAAGTATGGTTGGGTTGCCCACTTCATCAACTGCCTCTACTGCCGTCTCTGGGCTAATATTTCGCATCTTAAAATGCCGATGTATATTTTCAACAACCACAATGGCATCGTCAACGAGTATGCCAATGGAGAAGATGAGTGCAAAGAGTGTAACCCTGTTAAGGGTGTAACCATAAAGATAATTGATTAATAGTGTAAGGGCGAGTGTAACAGGCACTGCAACTGCCACAACTATTGATTCCCTCCAGCCAAGTGCAAGGGCAATCAAGATAATGACAGATATTGTAGCAATGAGCATATGGTCAAGGAGTTCATCTGATTTTTCCTTTGCGGTCTCACCATAGTTTCTTGTAATAGAGATGTTAATGTCAGTTGGAATGAGCGAACCCTTGAGGGCATCAATCTTACTTAAAGTCTCCTTTGCAACATTACTTGCATTGGCACCCTTCTTTTTTGAAACTGCTATAGTTACTGCCTCAAACTGTCCTTCTTTCCTTTTTGCCTTTATACCTTTTGTCTCTGAAGATGGACCAAGCCCTATAAAAACATAATTTGATGGTTCTTCAGGACCATCAATAATCCTTGCAATATCTCTTAAATAAACTGGCCTGTCGTTATAGACACTTACAACTAAAGATTCCATATCCCTTGAATCCCTAAAGATTGAGCCTGTATCAAGGATAAATTCCTTATTATTAGAGAGCAAGTTACCAGAGGGGAGGTTATAGTTTGATTTTTGCAAAACTTGCAATATTTGAGGGACTGATACATTGTAAGCCCTTAATCTCTGAGGATCAATCTGAACATTAACCTGTCGCCTCTGTCCCCCAATTATTGAAAACTCAGATACATCTTTGATTTTTTTTATCTCGTCACAGATATTATTGGCAAGCCTCCTTAAATGAAAACCTGTGTATTCCTTGTTTTCGCTCCATAAAGTAAGTGTCAAGATAGGGACATCATCAATTGACTTTGGTTTAACCATTGGTTGGGAGACACCAGGTGGGATACGATCATAATTAGACATCAGCTTGTTGTAAAGGTTGACAAGACTGTCTTCCATGTTTTCACCTACATAAAACCTAACGATTGTTAGATTAAAACCTGGTTTGACGATAGAATAAACATATTCTACGCCTTTAATCTCCCAGAGGAGTTTTTCCATTGGTTTAGTCACTCGTTCTTCTACTTCCTTTGGGGTCGCACCAGGATAAGTGACAATTACATCAATCATTGGGACTACTATTTGAGGCTCTTCTTCGCGAGGCGTGACTATGAGTGCAAAGAGACCGAGAATAAGAGAGGCAATTACAATAAGAGGGGTAAGTTTTGAGTTTATAAAGGCGTGAGCTATTTTCCCAGATATTCCAATAGCACTCATTTTGTCTTTGCCTCTGCCAATATCCCACCGTCAATGACCTTATCTAAGGCATCAACGACTATCTTATCACCAGATTTTAGACCTGATATTACCTCAATCATATTTCCCTGTTTGGATCCTAATTTGATCAATCTATAAGTGATTAGACCACTACTGTCAACGGTATAAACACCTGTCAGTTGACCCTTTATTACAACTGAATTTTCAGGGATTAAAAGGGCTTCTTTTTTGCCTATTGGGAACTTAACCCTCACAAACTGACCTGTCTTTGAAGATAGCCCTTTGAAAGTAATTTTTGCTACAAAGGTCCTTGTCATTTGATCAACTGAAGGGACTACTTCTGTCACCTTTGACCTTAATTCCGTTCCCGTTGACTGGAAGTTCAAGATAACATTTGTGCCTATATTAATCTTTCCAAGTAAGGATTCATCAACGGCACATTCAACTTGATATGTGCTTGTATCTTCTACGATTAATAAGGGATTGCCTACTATTGCCATACTTCCAGTATCAATTTTTTTAGAAGTAACAATACCATCTATTGGAGATATTATACGACTATAACTGTGATATACTTGGGCTTCCTTGTTTATTGCCTCTATCCTTTCATATTCAAGCTCTGCCACCTTTTTTTGCGTTTCTATTTGATCTAACTCCTGCCCTGATAAGGCTTTTTCTTCGTATAATTTTTTATATCTTTGATAGGTTATCTCGGCAAGTATCTTGTTTTGTCTTGCCGCTTCAAGTGCCTTCTGGCTCGCCCTTAATCTTTGTATAGAGTCACTATCATCAATGGTAATCAGCACATCACCCTTTCTTGCCAAATCACCTTCTTTAACAGATATACTCGTTACAGTACCCATAATCTTTGATGTAATAATGCTTATATGCTTTGATTTTACGGTGCCAGTAGTCTCATAATATTCTTCAACCTCTGAGGATACTACCTCTCTGACAGTGACCCCGCTTACAGTCTGTCTTTTAAGTTCTACCTCGCCTGACTTGACCTTTTCTTTACAGCCAAAGATAATAATGGCATGTAGAATAACCAGTAAAAAGAAGATTTTTGAAAAATATATGTCCTTATTATCATTGCCCATTTTTTATTCCTCCATTTGTTGCATATTAAATTCCTTTAATAAAATTCCACTTTCATAGGCAAGGTTTGCCATTGAAATATTCATATCGTTCTTTCTGGCTGTTAAATTTGCCCTTGCATTATCTAAACTACTCTGGGCACTCAATAAATCTACCAAAGGCGAAAGGGCATTTTCATAGCGAACCCTTACAAGTCTCATCCCTTCTTCTGCACTTTCAAGTGCACTTAAGGCTATTTCATAAGCCTTTTTGGCAGATTCATAATCTTGATAAGCCTCAAAGACTTTATAAGATACAGCCTTTTTCATTGCCTCAAAATGCTCCATAGCTTCTTGAGCCAGATATTTAGCCTTTGCCCTTTCATGTTCCCTCTTTGTGCCATCAAAGATATTCCATCTCAAAAAAGCAGTAACTTGCCAACTTGTCCCCTCTGAACCAAAAGGCATGCGATGGTCATTTAACTGGTATCCGCCACCTACACCAATAATTGGATAATAATCTGTCTCAGAGAGTGTTATATTTTTCTTTGCGTTCTCTACCTTTAGTTTCAGAGCAGATATATCTGCTCTGTTAATGGATTGTTTGTCATAATAATCATAAGGGTGAAGTCTTAGTGGCAAGTGATCATCTAAGATATCAACAGACTCATTAAGTCCTAACAGAACCCCTAAGGCCCTCTTTGAGACATTTAGATTTTTTAAAGACTTGAGGTGATTTTGCTCTGCCTCTTTTAATGCTGTTTGTGCCCTTAATACATCTGAAGTCAAGCCGAGATTGTTTTTATATCTTAGCTCGGCAATCCTTAAATGTTCTTTTGCCTCGTCAATGCTTTTTTGAGAGGCTGATACATATTCCTTTGATATTGATAGGGCTGAAAAGGCGTGTAAGATCTTTAATATTATCTCTTCCTTTTTCCTATTTATTGAAGACCTTTTTGAATCAAGTTCAGTCTTTGACATATCAATACCTACATATATCTTTTTGACAAATACAGGCTGTTCAAAATAAATTGAACTTTGAAAGTCATTAGTCGCCTTTGGGTTATTTAAAGATGGCACATGGAAATCAGATTCAGAAAAGCGAGATTGGTTCAGTTTTGCCATAAATGAGTAGGTTGGATTATTAGTTCTCATAAACCTCTCTTCAAAGATAAGTTTTGGGAATAAATGACTTTTGCTAATAGAAAGGTCTTCTTTGGCTGACAAAAGGGCATTTTTAAAAGCACGTATCTCGTGGTTTCCCTTTAGGGCAATCTCAATAGCCTCATTAAGCTTTAATTTGCGCTCAAAGGCATCAAGATTGGTGTTTAAAAAGAGAATTAATAGCGATAAATATAGAAGTCTCACAAAAAACATAATTGACCTCCAAAGATATTCATAAGTCTTAAAGTCTTTTTAGATTTTAAAGGAACTATAAACCAGATTCAGCAATAAGGATAAGTCTCTTTCGTTCAGGAGCTAGGTTTTGACAGTTCTAATGCTCCTTTCGCTAAGGCCGCAAAACTCAACTACCACCCCAAAAAGTCTTGCGACTTTTTGAAGACCCCGTTTCTTCGGGTTCAAACACTTGCGGCTGTTTAACGGTCCAGTCGCAAAGAAATGTTGCCAAAACATCG
>OGCL01002980.1_pt1 | contig 10700 bp, 15 predicted proteins | sample 1570041 | NCBI WGS metagenome assembly OGCL01 (sample SAMN06266162, study PRJEB24511) | hot springs metagenome | isolation source: Hot spring water | place: South Africa: Limpopo | collected 2015-06-22 | reverse complement strand
GTCATATCAGGAACATTGAAATGGACCATGTGAGCCTCCTTCGGTTGATTCACGGTTTGACTATGAGCCTTGTCATGATGAGAAGGTCAAGCCCATTCGCAAAGATCAGCCGGGCATCAAGATCGAGAGCGGCAGTCGCCAAGGCATATAAGGCTACGCCGATGCAATCATGCTTGGCGAGTTGCATGCTGGAAGGCACTTAACGTTTTATCGAGCCGCCTATGGACCTCGCGGACCTGCTTAAGCTGGCTTGAAAGCGCAAGCCATGTCAGGAGCTAATAGCTTGGTGTTCTCCACCTCCATCCAAAAATATGGCCCACAGCTCCGAACGACTGAGGAGAGATCGTCAGCGGACCTCCATGGCGGCAGCACGAGCGACCGCAACCGCTGCATTGCGGTCGCCGCCCGATTCGATCGATGGGGCGACGGGTTTCATCCGCGTGGGTTTCAGGGTGGTCTTCCCCAGGTAGCATCTTTCGCTTGCCAAGAAAGGCCGCCACATGCTCGCGACACTACTTGCTATCACATTGCTGCACTGGATCGCTCTCGTCACGCCGGGCGCCAACGTCCTCGTCGTAGTGAGCATGGCGGCGAGTGGGCAGCACAAAGCTGCATGCTTCGCTGCAGCCGGCGTAACCACGGTGGCTGGGATATGGTCAGCCTTGGCCGTCATGGGTGTCGGAGCCATTTTTTTGGCTCTGCCCACTTTGCGATTCTTAGTGCAGTGTGCGGGCGGCCTGTATCTGTTCTATGTGGCCGTGCGCCTATGGCGTAGCCAGCAGATTGATGCGACGACAGGTGCGGCTGATCGCGTGAGCCCGTTAGCTGCCTTTCGCATGGGGTTCCTGACGAACATCCTCAATCCGAAGTCGGCCCTGTTCTTTGGCAGCGTGTTCGCCACGGCACTACCGCCCAATCCGTCCGCCGAGTTGCTGGCAGCATCCGTCGCCCTGGTGTTGGTCAATGCTCTTGTGTGGCACCTCTTTTTAGCCGTTGCCTTCGCGGCCACGCCTATCCAGAACGCCTACGCATGCCAGCGACAACGGCTGAACAAGGTTGCCAGTGTGCTGGTTGGCTTTTTTGGTGTGCGGCTGCTCGTGACCGCCTGCCAGAATCGCAACTGACCGCAGGCCCACGGCAAACCCGTGAGTCAGGCGACTGCGGCTTTGGTCGGTGCCCAGATGGCTTCGTGTGGTTTTCCGATTTTCACTGTGCCCGCACGGGCGCTGGAGCGTTGAACACGAACAAGGAGCTGAGGGGCCAGAAGGTCAAATTGCCGGATGTGCTGAAGATCTGCGAGCTTTATAGGGCGAAGAGGGTCAATAGCCCTCAGCGCTCGCCACTTCGACAACGCGGGCCAGATGACCTTGCTCTATGGCCTGACGCGGTGTTCGACCGCCCAGAGCGCCCGATGGCGTCTCCAAGAAGGCGAGCAGTGCCCAGCCCTCAGTGGTTCCCAAGGCTTTTGAAAGCTTGGGCACGGCATCCCATAGAACGGGTTCAAACTGCCAACTTGGCAACTTGAATCCGCGCCGGGGTTGGGTCAATCCGATAGCCCGCCCTTTGGCGATCCACGCATTGATCGTCGCTGGGGTGGTACCAACCAGATCGGCAGCCATATCGGTACTGAGCATGTCATTGGCATCCAAGCGAGCCATCCGGGCGGCCAGGCTGCCAACCAACAAGGCCTTGGTCTGAGCAGCAGACGCGTAGGGCGACGGATGTGCAACTTCGCTTGGAGCGTTGTTTGTGCGGTGGCGAGTCGTTGAGGCTGATGTTGTCGAGGGTGTTTTCATGGGGACTTCATCAATGGCGCCCTATGGCGCGTTGCGGCCGTTGACCTTGCTGCATAAACAGGAAGTGAGGGGCAAGTTCAATGCAAGAGCCTGCTTCAGCTTAGCCATCGGACGTGAGAACAAGTCGAACACCTCGGCACTATGGCGAGCCGGTACTTCAAGAACCGCAGGGCACATTTCAAGCGCCATGGCGTCGAAATGAGCTGTCCGACGAGCGAGCAGGTTGGACAAGACCCATTGAGACATCAGGTTGCCCAAGCGCTATCACTCACAGTCCATTGCAGCTCATCCACCACCCTGCGCATGATCCACACGCACTGCGCATCGGTGCACCATCGCTTGGCCAGCAGGCCCTTCAATGCAGCCTTCACTGTTGCCTCCTGGTTGCCTTCGTAGGTGGCGAGTTTTCTCTGGCAATACGGCACCATCTGCGAGACCAGATCGTCACACATCTGGAAGGCCGCCATGACCTCGCCTGGCGAAGTGCCAGGGGCATAGAACTTCCCACCTTCCTCGACAAGGTTCATCTTGGGCTGGGCACCCGCAATAGCAGAAGGTACTGCCGTCACCGGAAAGTCTTCAGGCACCCCGGGATAGTTGGCACGGTCTATCGACATATCGACTCCTTGCTGGCTGATGCACCATACAACCGGTAGCCGGTGCGGTGCAATCGAATTGCTTCAAAACGGCGCAGGCGACTCCACCAGCTCCACAGGCCCGGGCCCCTCATACAGCACTTCACCCGAGTGCTTCACCGTCACCCGCCAGACCTCGCCCTCCTGCGTGACCGCATACGCCTGCGCCTCCAGCGGCAGCACGGTCTCTGTCGGGAACACACCACCGGCTCCGCCCCGTGGCGTGCACATCAGCGTCGGGTAGTTCCAGGGCGCGTTGATCGGCATGGCGTGTCCTCAGTGGACCTTCACCCTCACACCAGCCGCACTTCAAAGTACGCCCCATCTCCTTCTCCCAGGTCCCGGAACCCCGCCTGCTTGGCCGCCGCACTGGCCTTGCCCCAGGCTTTGAGTAACGTGAGATCGCCAGGCGACACCACCTCGGGTGGCGACTCTTCCAGGCTGTGCATGGTGTCCAGCGCGGCGGCCACCTGTTCGGGGCCACCGAGCTGCTTTTCCAGAGCTTGGGCGTACCGGGTTTCTGCGGCGATGCGCTCCTTGGCAGGGATCTCTTCGGGGTAGTCGCGCAGGGTGACGACATAGGTGGATTCGATGACTTGCATGGCGCTGCTTCTCCTGTGGTTGAATACTGGATAAATATACAGCTTTTGCCGCAAATGCGCATGTAGGATGAACCCAAGGAGGCCTCCCCATGGAGCACTCTTTCTTCCCCCACAGTCCCGGCTTCAATCCCTTGGTCGGGACCGCCTCCTGGTCGGACAAGACCTTGCTCGACTGCGGCAAGTTCTATCCACCCACGGCCAAGACGCCCGAAGCACGGCTGCGCTTTTATGCCTCGCAGTTCAACCTGGTGGAGGTGGATACCAGCTACTACGCCATCCCTGCGGTCACCACGGCCCAGCACTGGGCAGAACGCACACCTCCTGGGTTTGTGTTCAACGTGAAGGCTTTCAGCCTGTTCACTGGACAGTGGACCAGTACCGATGTCTTGCCCAAGGACATCAAGGAGGCGTTGGGGCCTGGGCGGCGCATGGTCTACAAGGACATGGCGGTGGAGTTTCGGGAGGAGTTGTGGAAGCGCTTTGTGGCTTGCCTGGTGCCCTTGCAGATCAACGGCAAGTTGGGCCTGGTGCATTTTCAGTTCTCACCGAAGGTAGTACGCCACCCCGCCGCCATGGCCCACATCGAGCACTGCTTGGAACATTTGCCGGGACACACCCTGAGCATCGAGTTCCGGCATCCGAGTTGGTGGGAGAACGATGCGGTGACGGCAGACACCTTGGGCCTGCTCAGGAGCCTGGGCCTGGTCCACACCATCGTGGATGGACCGCAAGGCTCAGCGCACAGTGTTCCGGCGATCTGGGAGACCACCCATCCCGACCATGCACTGCTCAGGCTGCACGGGCGCAATGAGGTGGCGTACGGGATGCCTGCCAAGTCCGCAGCCGAGCGGTTTGACTATGCGTACACCTCCGTCGAGCTGCAGGCACTGGCTCAGCGGTACAGCCCGATTGCACGGTCGGTCCGGTATCCGCATGCGGTGTTCAACAACTGCATGGAGGACAAGAGCCAGCTCAATGCGCGGGAGTTTTTGGCGGAGTTGAAGGCGGGCTGAGGGCCAGGGGTATGAGAAGCGAAGGCGTGGAGGTACGGCGTGGGAAGGTTCCGGAAGATTGTTTTCAATACTGGAACAGTTAGTTTGCGACTGGATGGTTTTTCCTTGAACACCATCGGCGTACAGTTCATCCCATCGATGAGCCGAACCCGCAAGGCGACTCACCGAACCCGGTTCAGGAATGGTTTTTGACCCGGCTTTTTTGAGACGCTTTTTTAGCTTTTAAGGATTTTCATCATGAACAAGACCGCCCGTTTCCTCTCCATCGCTGCTGTTGCTGCGTTCGCCTCGTTTGGCGCCCATGCTGACGAAGCCGATGGCTCGCAATTCGCCCTGAAGTTCGAAACCAACCGCACCCGCGCTGAAGTGCAAGCCGAAGCCGTAGTGGAAGCCAAGACCCACAACATGGAACCCGCAGGCTCGCGTGTGGTGACTTACAAGTCCACCGCCGACCGCGCTGCTGTGCGTGCCCAGGCTGCGGAAGCCCTGCGCACCGGCCAGATCCCCCACGGCGAATTCAGCGCCATGTAATTGGTAGACCAACTGCTTGAGTTGGATTGAAGCAGTTGCGGGACTTCCCATGGTGCTGGCACTTTGCATTTGCGGGTGCTGCTGCCATGGGGAGTGTTAACTGAACCGCAGGGGCGGGCAGGCAGAAAGGGCTCCCTTTGGGAGCCCTTTCTGTTTGTGGACTCCATCTCTGCAAGCAGCTGTAAAACCCTGCGGGATCCGAGCTTTCGGGCCAGAAGCGATAGGTGAACGGTGCTCCAATCGGGCTCCGTCAAATTCGACTCGAATGCCTCTTCTGTGAATCGTTTGTTCTCTTGGCCTGGCCGTGTGCGCCTGGCAGCTGTGCTGGCCCTGTCTCTCGCCAGCGTTGCTCTCCCGAGTCTTTCCTGGGCGCGGTCTCCGCAGTTTGACAGTGCGGCGCTGCTCACTCCCGAGCCCACCTCTTTTGCGCAGTGTCCGCAGTTCTTTGCGAACGGCACGCCTCCGGCCATCACGCCTCGGCCGCAGCTGCGCGAGCTTTGTTATGAGGCTTTTGCAGTGCTGCACTCCGGGACCACCAAGGCACCGGTGTTCGTAGCCCAGCGCTTGAACCGCAAGCTCATCGAGGATGCCGACGAGAAGCGGGCCAAGCGCTTCTTTGCAGATGCGCGCCTGCCCAGTGGCGAACGGGCGGAGCTGGAGGACTACAAGAACTCTGGCTACAGCCGTGGGCACATGGCACCTGCGGGAGACATGCCGACACCCACGGCCATGGCGCAGAGCTTCAGCTTGGCGAACATGGTTCCCCAAAACGCTCAGCACAACGGGGGCGCCTGGAACAAGATCGAGCAGGACACGCGGCACTATGTGAAGCGGGCCAAGGGGGATGTGTTCGTGATCACAGGACCGGTGTTCACGGATGCGGGGCCACGTATTGGAGCCAACGGGGTGAAGGTGCCGACCTATCTGTACAAACTGGTGTACGACGCCACGACCAACAAGGCCTGGGCGCACTGGCAGGAGAACCGCGAGGGGGAGACCGTGGGGCGACCTATCAGCTACCAGGAGCTGGTGAAACGCACGGGCGTGGAGTTTTTGCCAAGAAGTGCACTGCAGCATTGAGTTCCAGCAAGGGCCGTGTCAGCGGCGGCGGTATAAATCGGTCCTTTCCAACCTCTACACGTGAGCATCCATGAACCGCGCAGAACTCGTTGAAATCCTGGCTTCCAAGAATGATCTGTCCAAGACCGCTGCCAATGCGGTGCTGGAAACGCTGATCGACACCATCCAGACGGCCGTCAAGAAAGGCGATGCCGTGCAGCTGGTGGGGTTTGGCACCTTCAAGTCCGCCAAGCGTGCGGCACGCACGGGCAAGAACCCATCGACCGGTGCTGCGCTGAAGATCCCCGCGAGCACGGTGCCGAAGTTTGTGGCGGGTGCGAAGTTCAAGGCGGTGGTGGATCCCAAGGCTGCCAAGCGCAAGGCGGACAAAGCTGGGAAGTAAGTACCGCTCGTTCGACCTCCACCGGAACAAACCGCCATGGGCTTAGGCCTCTGGCGGTTTTGTTTTTGGAGACGCTGAGGGTCTATCGATTGATAGCGTGCAGATGGATCGCAACAGCTATCAGACGATCTTCCAACCCATCTCTCGGCTGAGTTGCACCGCAGCAGCCTTGGTGGGCACGGCGTCCATCCAGAACGAGGGATCGTCCAGCACACGGATGACCCACTGTGGCTCACCCGATTCAGTGGTGTGCTCGATGATCACCTCCAGCCTGTCTTCCAGGGCATAGCGGATGGCCGTTGCATAGCTGACAGGCGCTTCCTTCTTGAACTCCTTCGCCCATGGCGTTTTTTCGAGGGTTTCCTGCGTCCAGGTGGGTTTGGTGGTCATGGTGCGGAATCTTACGAGGTGGGGGTGTCGATTTGGTGCTCTGGGTGGCAGGCAGGGGCATCTCGTACCATCAGGACCATGAATACATTTTCGAATGCGTTTCGCGCTGAAGTTGTCCGCATGGCGCGCAAGGAACTTAAGCCTGAGCTGCAGGGTATGCGCAAGGCGATCACTGGCCACCGCTCGGAGATCGCGGCACTGAAGCGGGAAGTGAAGAGCCTCACCTCGCAGCTGAAGGCGGCTCAGCGCCAGACCAAGGTTGGGGGCGTGGCTGCGCCATCTGATCAGCCCAAAGTGTCGAAACGCGCCGCGCGCGAGGATTTCGTGTTCGCGCCGGAGATGCTGGTGCAGATGCGCAATGCATTGGGCGCCACCCAGCTTCAAATGGCGGCCCTGCTGGCCGTCTCTCCACTCTCGTACTCGCGGTGGGAGAAGGGGCAGGCCCAGCCCCGGACCAAACAGCTGGCAAAGATTGAAGAACTGGTGAGCATGGGGCCAGCCAAGGCCGAGAAGAAGATGCGCCAGGCCGCGAAGGCCTGAGGTCCAGCTGCGCGGCATGCGCTGTGGACCGCCACGAAGGAACTAGGCGAAGCTGCCTTGCTGGATTTGCAGGAGCGTTGCTTGGATCAACGCCAGCCCTTCGGGTTCTTGCAGTACATCCCACGGGCGGCGGTTTCCGAAGGCGGGAAGTGGCGCCGCAAGCCATGCCTGCAGCCAAACCTCGGCGTTGAATCCTTCAGGATTGCCAGACTCCAACACGATCTGCTGGACCAGGTCCGTCAGAACTTGTGGTGGGTGTACTTCGTTGGGGCGGGCCATGCCGCATTCTGGTCCCGTGACCTGGCACTCGCAACCCTGGGGATGGGCGTCCACATGAAAACACCAACTGCGTGTTTGCCTACCACGCGCGTGTTATATAACATGGCCGTGTTACTACATTCGCCGCCATGCCCTCCCCCAAGACATCCCAACGAACTGCGCAAGCACTGCAGCAGGTGGCTGGGTTGTTCGAATCCAAGGGCTGGAAGGCCCAAGCCGGTGAGCCTGGCAGCACTGGGCCAGACCTCGTCGTTCGGCGGCGGGGTCAGCGCTACGGGGTGGTACTCAAAGCAACTTCGGAGGGGCGGGCGGACCGGGTGATTCCGCTGTTGTCCCAAGCCGTTCTTGAGGCCCGGGCATATGCCCTGCAGTCGCGTGGATCCATGCCCCTGGCCGTGGTGCATGTGGACCAGGCGCCTAGAGTGCTCATTGCCAATGTGATGGCTTTTGCGCAGGAGTTTGCTGCGGAGGTGGCCGTGGGCTTCGTGTCAGCGGAGGGGGCAAGTGAGTTTCTGGGGGAGGGGCTGGGAGATCTCAACCTCTCCGCGCCCTTCAGGCCGCGACAGGTCAGGGGGACTCAGATTCGCACGGACAACCTGTTTTCTGATCTGAACCAGTGGATGCTGAAGGTTTTGCTGGCGCCGGAGTTGCCAGAGGGGATGCTGAACGCTCCCCGGGGCCGGTACCGCAATGGGGTGGAGCTTGCGCGGGCGGCCCAGGTTTCTGCGATGACCGCCTCCAGGTTCTTGCAGCAGCTGCGGCGCGAGAGATTCCTGTTGGAGTCTCAGGAGTTCCTTACGCTGGTGCAGAGAGAGGAGCTGTTTGAGCGCTGGAGTTCAGTGGCGCCGTATGGCACGGCAGATGTGCCTGCCCGGTTCTTGGCCAACATTCAAATTGAAGATCGTGTTCGAGAGCTTTTGAACAAAGTCGAAGGCGATGCCTGCCTGGGACTGTTTGCGGCAGCGGATGGGCTCCGCGTGGGACATGTGAGCGGTGTGCCCAGGTACATCAGCGTTCGCCGCATGCCTCGGTTCAATCGGGCGTCTCCGGGAAGCAATCCATGGAATGCCCTCCAGCCGTTTCCGAAGGAGGCGCCGCACGTGTTGCTGCGGGTGGCGAAGTTTCCGGAATCGACGTTTCGTGGGGCGGTACGGCGGGATGGGGTGATGGTGGCCGATGTGATTCAGGTTTGGCTGGATGTGTTGAATCACCCGACGCGGGGGCAGGAGCAGGCGGAACACATTTTTAGGAAGGTGCTGCGGCCTTTGGTTTGAAGCGACTGTCGTGCACATCGCGAAACAGGGTGGATTGAACGATCACTATGCAGCGGTTGCTGCCGTACACCGCTTGCATGCCAGAGACCGCTGCGGGCCAGCATGCCGACATTCACAACGCTGGATACGGGCCTCGCTCTAGGACAACGCCACGCCTGCCTATACAGGGGTAACTTGGCGACCGTCCGGTGGTCCTAGCCACCTCATTGTGCAGCGGGAGCGTTTAAACGGCTGGGAAAGGGGTTCCGGGAGGCTTAAAGGTACGGTGGCATGAGCCGTTGTAGGCCCGACAGGTCAAATCGTGCGCATGCTCCCCTTGGAAGATCTTCCTCCAAGGGGAATGCGTGTTGTTGACTAAGCGCCGATACCCACCCAATTCAACAGTTTTCGCCACCAGGTTGGACGTTTCGCATTGCGACTCTTCACGTAGGCATGCAACTTTCTTTGGTCCCGAGCTCGGCCCTCAGCAATCTGGGACTCGCTCCATCGACCTGCCCATACGACCTCGCCTTCCTGAATCAGGTAGTGAGATTTACAGGGGACTTGCCAACTTCCAATCGAAGGATGCATCGTCACCCCTTGCGGGGTTTCGAACACCTGCCACTCCGCTGGACTCAAGGGCGTACGGACTTTGTGCCCGCATCCACATGCGCAAAGATGATGCGCCGTCTCAAATTCTCGCGAGACGTACAAGACGCCAGGCGCAAGAATTTGAGGCATAGCCACTACATTCTGTACTTCAAATCTCATGGTCAGTTTGCCCCACGATCTTAAAGTCCGCCAGGTCGAACAGGAGATGGCTAAGTGATTCAGCAGCGGTGTAGAACCCGCGTAGTTGCTTGAAACGCATCACCGCTAACGCAGCGTTGAAAGCATTCAGCTCCGCGATTTGCACGTTGGTCCGGTATAGATTTTCCGGACCATCATGCATTTCTGCCAAACCCTTCTTACGCATCGACTGTGCCTTTTCCGGAGGGAAGTATGTTGCGCGCAGCATGCCGCTTAACGGTCCTCCTGCCCTTTTAAGGCCCATTCCAACATCGATGAATGGAATGCCAAGACCAATCAACAGATCAAAGATTCCGGAGCGCGAGGACCCTTTGTCGACGCAAACGAACGCGAAGGTCACCCCCTCAAATGCGCTTGTCGAGTCGGCATCAACGTACTGCGAAACTAGCCGCACACCATCTCGAAAGCTCTCGTATCTACCCTGGTAGACGGCAGCTTTTCGGAGTCCCAACTCCTTTTCGTCAAGCTGACCCGGGGAGCGATAGGCATTGTGGACATGAAAGTCGTCGCCATCGAATCCACGTATTTCACGCACCGGCGTCTTGGCCATGTAGTCCAATGTGTAAGCACCGGTCCCCCCCAAGCCGATGATGGCAATGATGTCATCCTGCAGCTTGGTAGAGAGATCGGAGATTTCCGCCTTGGACGTCAGGCTGTCTTGGTAGCGAAACACGGAGGGCTCTGGCGCGTCCTCCACGGACCTGAACGTAAAAGGCTTTGCCCTTTCGGGATAAACCTCTATCGCCGGTCCGGCAATGATCCCCACGTAGCTTTCGATCTTGTCAAAGAAATTGGCAAACCCCTGGTGAACACCTCCCACAATCGGTTTGTTGGAAAAACGGCGTTGGACTACGACATCCGCGCATGCGCTGGAGAGCTGTAGTTCGTGCTTTCCAGCGTCTATCGCTGGAATCGTCAGACCATCCAACCCACAAGGGTGGGCCCCTGCGAACAGAACGGTGTGGTCTTCCTGGGTCACCAGGCCGGCGCCGTCAACGGGCACCAACTTGGTGGCAATTGCGCCCCAGTGCAGCTCGCGATGCTGATCGAGATACGGGATGTCCCGCAGGATCATCCAGCCACTATCGAAAGTGACTGCATAACCCTTCTCGACCAGCTTGGCGATGTCGTTCTTCGGATCGCCGATGGCGTCGGCGAGCGTCTGACCGTTGACCAGGGCCATGACCGGGCCGAGTTGCAGCGTGTTGACGCGCTCGCATTCGCACGCGCTTTCGCGGGCGGGGCGGCCGAAGGTGCTCAGGAAGCCGCTCGGCAAATCGCCCGTGTCGGGCAGCGCTGCCGCGCGGGTGCCGGCCGGCACGCCGGGGAATTTCGACTGCGACCCCGTCACGCGGTAGACGCTGTCGAGCAGCACCTCGGCCGTCAGTC
>OGCL01002979.1_pt1 | contig 10703 bp, 6 predicted proteins | sample 1570041 | NCBI WGS metagenome assembly OGCL01 (sample SAMN06266162, study PRJEB24511) | hot springs metagenome | isolation source: Hot spring water | place: South Africa: Limpopo | collected 2015-06-22 | reverse complement strand
TTACAGTTTCAGCAGTATCAAATACCTGGAAACTGGCGCCATCTATTAATTGCTGCTGGCTTTGCTTTGCCGGAAAGGTGTGTGCCGGAAACTTCAGGTTGCAAAGCTTCATCCCAAAGCGGATGTCGGGCTTATCGTTACCGTAAGTCCACATGGCTGCTTCCCAGGTTGTTCGTTCCACCGTTTCGGTGTAGTCAATATTTTTTACATCTTTAAAAATGCGTTTTACCAAACCTTCAAACATGTTTAAAATATCTTCTTGCTCTACAAAAGCCATTTCACAATCTATTTGTGTAAACTCTGGTTGTCGGTCAGCCCTCAGATCTTCATCGCGAAAGCATCGTACAATTTGAAAATAGCGGTCAACACCGCTAACCATTAAAAGTTGTTTGAAGGTTTGAGGAGATTGAGGAAGAGCATAAAATTGACCAGGATGAATTCTCGACGGTACAACAAAATCTCTGGCCCCCTCCGGGGTAGACTTTATTAGGAATGGCGTTTCGATCTCCAGAAAACCTTGTTGCGAAAGATAGTGTCTGACGAAAACAGACATCTTGTGGCGAAGTTCGAGTCTTTGTAATTGAATGGGTCGCCTCAGATCAAGGTAACGATAACGCATGCGAAGTTCCTCGCTTCCATCTGTTTCTGTTTCGATAGTGAATGGGGGAACTTCCGACGGATTTAATACTGTAAAATCATGGGCAAGTAGTTCAATTTCGCCGGTCGGAATGCCTTTGTTTGGAGATTGGCGTTTACGTACTATTCCCTTAATCTCCACGACAAACTCCCTTTTCAACTTTTGAGCATCCTCCCATAAATTTTGATGACTTTCTTCTTCAAAGACAACTTGAATAATGCCATAACGGTCAGATAAATCTAGAAATAGAAGCGCACCCATTTTTCTGATATGGCGGACCCACCCAGCCAATTGTACTTCTAATCCAATACTATTAATGTTTAATGAGCCGCACGTATGACTTCTATAAAAAGTACATTCTTTCACAATGGACGCAAAGGTAGATGGTGGAGCATCAAAACTCATGTTTTTTATAGAAATCCTGCCTAACAGCCGCAACTTTTGCACTACTCTATGCAATAAACAGAATTGAATGATTCAGAATTGGCTTTGACCTTATTGCTTACGTTTTAACGACACCTGTTTTTTGAGTTCTGTTTTTTGCTGCGTTTATAAGGGATTTAATGAAACTTAATAAATACCTTGAAGTATATTTTACCCTCAGCTATTGCTTATTTATTTGCTAAAAACTACCTTTGGTAAGTTGTGCAACAAGCACAGGTGCTATGAGCCATTCTTGGCATAGAAAAGATTGAGATAAATTTTAAATTATTCTTAGCCTATCAACAACACTTTTATTTTGAAAAAGCTCCCGGGCTATTTCCACTCTACGAACTTGAAGCTCAAAACCAATCAATGAGTTTTAATATGGATTCTGTGAGAAAAGCTATGTTTTTTAAAGCTCTCTTGGATTCTCAGAATTGCAAAGTGCTTCCATGAGTTGGTTTGTCTTTGATAGAATTTCAACCACTCCTTCCTGCTGAGGTTGATACATATTTCCCTGAATGTGGACAGCTACGTAATTTATGGTGGAAACATCGGGATTTTGATACCATGAGCCTGAAATATAAAATAATAGGGAGTGAATAAACAACCATACCAGGAACCCATTCATTGCACCATTCAGCTTAAGGATAAGCTTCAGGTATGCGTACCGGCAACATCATCAGATTATTTCGTTTTTCCAAAATATAAGGGAGGTGTGGAGCTCTGAATTATTCTTTAAATCTGGAAGGAAATCGCCAAAGACTTCTCTTGAACAAATTTTTGACATTACAAAGCATTTTGAACAAAGAAATCGGAATACTTCCACATATTTGTGTATCGAAAGTCGGGTAATAGTCCCCTCACATGGAAAATGAATTTAAACAATTACAGAAAAATTTTTCCTCAAAACCAAGAAGTTAGAGTCGGCGTTTTATCTGACACGCATGGCTATTTCCCGAATTCTCTTGAAAACTTTTTTAAAAATTGTCACATAGTTTTTCACGCGGGGGATGTGGGCAATTTATCTGTAGTGGAAAAATTGAATAACATTTGTTCGTTGGTAGCTGTTTTTGGAAACATTGACGGACCCGATATTAGGTCAAGATTTCCTGAGATCCAAAGAATACATATAGCAGGATTGAATATTTTTATGATGCACATATGTGGATACCCTGGAAAATACAAGCCTTTTGCCCGAAAGCTTTTAGAAGAGGAACGACCTGATGTAGTGATTACGGGACATTCACATATACTTAAGATTATATACGATAAAACCTTGATGCATTGGCACATAAATCCTGGTGCTTGTGGACAAGCCGGATGGCATCATTGTTTCACTGCTGTGCGCTTTGAAATAAGGAATAAAAAAATTGAAAATTTAGAATTGTGGGAGATGGAAAGAAAAATTATTTGAGTAAAAGAGCGATTTTTTTTGTAATATTGCACCAGGCTTTTAAAAATATCAAAGTAAAAGTCGTTTTATCCGGTACATCTTTAACTTTTAAATAAACAATCATCCCATTGGCATGACATTTTCCAGAGAAGATTTGGAGCAACAAACTGTTGCTAAACTAAGGTCAATAGCTGAAAATCTGGGCGTCTCAAAACCAAGCTCCCTTAAAAAAGGGGATTTGATTGAAATGATATTAACGGCTCAGTCGTTGGTGCAAGCTCCAGAACAAAAATTTCATAATACCATCGAAAACGGTCAGCCTAAATCTCGCCGAGCCAGGATTATTTCAAAATCTAAGCCCCTTGCCAAATCAGAAACACTTTTTCCTCAAGAAGCAGTAAAAATTAAAAATTCATCTGAGAGCATAGAATCAGAGGGTTCAAGCAAACACGAAACCTCAGACTTGGAAAATTCTAAAGCGAAAAGCTCAGGGCAGGAAATTGCAAAATCCTCAAATGTTCTTAAATCTGAAATGAGGAGTTCTTCCTTAGATGTAGGAAATGGAACCAATTCCATAACAAAGCAGCATAATGAAAAAATTACAGCCCTCAAAAAATCAGATGAATTTAAAAGAAAAGAACAAGAAACACCTTCAGAAAAATTAACTTCAACAAATATTCCGTCAAAGTCAACCGTAGAACAAAATCAAATCAATCCCGGGCAAAATATTACTAATTCACAATCTCCTCAATCGGCTCAGTCCCAAGCTCCAACTGTTCAGACAAGCCAGCAAACAGCTTTCCGCGAACCTGAATTTTACATCCTGGAAGGCATTATTGAATGTGAAGGAGTTCTCGAATTATCACCTGAAGGGTATGGCTTTCTCCGATCCTCCGATTATAACTATTTACCTTCTCCGGATGACGTATTTGTGACTCAGAATTTAATAAAACAATATGGACTGCGAACTGGAGACACCATTTTGGGGACCATCCGACCTCCTCGTGAAGGTGATAAATATTTTCCTTTGGTAAAAATCAAAAACATTAACGGCTTTAAACCGGAGGATATCCGCGACAGGGTACCTTTTGATCATTTGAAACCTTTATTTCCTTACGAAAAATTAAAACTCACTCAGCATAAATATGAAACATTATCCTCCAGAGTGGTGGATTTATTTTCACCTATTGGAAAAGGACAGAGAGGAATGATAGTGGCCCAACCCAAAACCGGCAAAACGATGCTTCTGAAGGAAATAGCAAATGCTATTGCCGAGAATCATCCCGAGGTTTACCTAATTGTTCTGTTAATAGATGAGCGACCCGAGGAAGTCACCGATATGGAGCGCAGCGTCAATGCGGAGGTTATTGCTTCCACGTTTGACGAACAAGCTGAAAGGCATGTGCGCGTGGCGGCCATTGTCTTAGAAAAAGCTAAAAGACTGGTGGAATGTGGTCACGATGTAGTCATATTGCTGGACTCGCTCACCCGGCTCGCCCGAGCACATAATACGGTAGCCCCGGCTTCCGGAAAAGTTCTTTCCGGAGGAGTGGACTCTAATGCACTGCATAAACCTAAGAAATTTTTCGGGGCTGCCCGAAAAATTGAAAATGGCGGTTCCCTAACTATTATCGCCACTGCCCTTATTGATACGGGCTCTAAGATGGACGAAGTAATATTTGAAGAATTTAAAGGCACCGGCAACATGGAATTACAATTAGACCGTCGTGTGGCCAATAAACGCATATTTCCTGCCATTGATATAAACGCCTCTAGTACACGGCGAGATGATTTGCTTCTGGCGCGCGAAGTCCTCAACCGTTCATGGATATTGAGAAGCATCCTAGCCCCTATGACCCCTGTGGAGGCTATGGAATTTATTCGTGACCGTATGTTGGAATACAAAACAAATGATGAGTTTCTCAAAAACATGAATGCCTGAGAAATACCCTACAAGTATTTTAAAGCTTTCCAATGCATTGCTTCTGGCAGCAATTTATCTGATTTATAAATCGCTAATTTTTGGCTTACACTTGAAAGAACTTGCGGTTTTTGCATATTTTCCGCCTTGGCCATTATTGATAGTCTTAAGTGTTATGCTCGGATGGGACACATTTAGGCGTCCAGCTGTTCTGTCATTTGTAGAACATTTTAAAATAAATGCACGCTTTTCGCTTGCCACAGCTTTTTTTGTGAGCTTGTGTGTATGGATTTATCATAAATTTATTGATATTAGTGCTTTTCAGGAAATGATTGAATTGCGGCTCCAGGCATTTCAGGAAGGGGCAGGAAACATTTCTCAACTCACTTATCAGAAAAATCTTTCCAAAGTATTTAATCCATTTTTCTATACTACCATGACACTAAGCGGATTAACTGCAATAGGCTTATTATTGAGCGCCGGGATGGCTGGTTTGCGCATAGTTTTTAAGCGTATTTAATAGACTTATTTTTCCATATGATCAAAAATTGTTTGCTAAATATTCACGTCTAAATATATACAACTCAAGAATTTGTATATAATATTATCAATAGTGTTATGTATAATATCACAATAATCAGGGTGTCCCATCCTAATTTCCAAAACGTACGTCCTGATTTTTGAAGCACACCCAGACCTGTTACGGACGACATAATGATTAGAAAGAATATGGATGTCATATGTAATCCGCTTATATGAGCAAATAAACTACCGCTTTTGTAGAAAAAATCATCTAAGGCTAAAACAAAAACATTAAAAATATTGCTTCCCAGAATGTTCCCTACAGCAATATCAAAGGCTTTTAATTTTACACAGCTTAAGGAAACTGAAAGTTCAGGCAGGGAAGTGGCTGCAGCCAAAAATAATGTTCCAAAAAATGTATTTCCTAAACCTGTTTGTTGAGCAATTTTTTCACCAAATTTTGGCAGGAAAAGAGCGGCACTAATCACTACAAAAGCACTCATCATGTATCGTATCAAAATTTTTTTTAAAGACCTCGCAACTGATATGTTCAGAGTAACAGTTGAAATTCTTTTTGTTTGATTATCAAAACGATGAATGCTTCGTATCGATATAAAATAAAGCCCTATTAAAATGTAAGAAAACGGACTCACTCCCCCAAAATCTGGAACCTGATCTCCGTACGAAATAAAAATACAGCATGCAGCCAAAAGAATGATGGAAACAAGGCCGGCATAAAGATGGCTTGCAGAAATAAGGGAAGTTATAGGTCTTCTTACACTGAGGTCAATAATCGATAGGATAAGTAAATTAAAAACACAGCTACCGAAAACATCGCCAGCAGCTAAATCCGGTGCAGAAACTACAGATACAGAACTAATGCCGGTGATTAGCTCTGGAAGCGAAGTAATGGTTGCCATTATGATTAGTCCCATCCAAGCTTTCCCTAACCCCGTTAGTTCTGATATCAGGTTACCATATTCGGATAATTTGGAACCTGCATAATAAATGGTAACGGAACACACCAAGAAACCCGTTATATTCCACCAAACATCCAAATCCATGTTAATTGTTATAAACTTTCTTAAGCCATTTTTCAAATTCTACGGCATGAAAAACAATGGCTGATAATAATATTGTTACAATGAATTCCTGAATAGAAAGTGGAGTGGTTTTGAAAATAGGATTGAAGAAAGGAATATAAATTATAGAAATCTGTAACAAAGCTGTTAGAAGTGCAGCGCCTAGCAAAGATTTATTTGTAAAAAGTCCTGTTCTGTATAAATATTCACTTTCTGAACGAATGGCAAAAGCATGTCCGATCTGGCTAAAGCAAAGTACTGTGAAAACCATCGTTTGCCAGGATTCTAACTGAAATTTAATGGTTATACTTTCAGTAATAATGCAAATTATTCCCATAAGCAGTCCTACCCAGATGACATGAGGTCCGAGTCCTTTAGCAAAAATACTTTCACGAGGATGTCTGGGAGGTCTTCTCATAATATTTTTTTCTGATTTCTCTGAAGCTAAAGCCAAACCTGGCAAACCATCAGTGACCAGGTTTATCCACAAAATATGGACTGGCAAAAGGGGGACGGGCAAGCCGAAAATCGGTGCTAGAAGTATTGTCCAGATTTCTCCACTGTTACTCGTCATAGTATATTTTATGAATTTTCTGATGTTGTCATAAATACGGCGTCCCTCCTTTACTGTATTGACTATGGTCGAGAAGTTGTCATCGAGCAAAATCATATCTGAGGCCTCTTTACTTACCTCAGTTCCAGTTATCCCCATGGCCACCCCAATATCAGCTTTTTTAAGTGATGGGGCATCGTTAACACCGTCTCCCGTCATTGCAACGAATTGCCCCTCCGCCTGAAGAGCTTCTACTATTTTAAGTTTTTGAGTTGGTGAAACTCTGGAATATACGCGTGTTTGAAGTACTTTATTCCTCAGTTCGCTTGAAGTGGTTTCCTCCAATTCCCGACCTGTTAGTATCTCAGTTTCTTGTGTAGCAATTCCAACCTCGCGGGCTATGGCCTGAGCGGTTAATGGATGGTCCCCCGTAATCATGACTGGTATTATGCCAGCTTCCTGACACTCTTTAACGGCATGTCTCACTTCTGGGCGAGGCGGATCTATCATTGCAGCCAGACCCAGCATAGAAATTTCATTTTCCAAATGAGGACCTATTGTTCCTAATTCACTATTTTCCCAACTCCTGAACCCTAGGCCAATGACACGAAATCCCTGAGCAGCTAAATCCTCTGCTTGTTTTTTCCAAACTATTTTTTCATCGGGGCTTAATAAGCTTAATTCAATGAGGACATCCGGAGCTCCTTTGGTAAATATGATAATATTTTCTCCTTTTTTATGTAATGTACTCATTCTTTTTCGGTCCGATTCAAAAGGTATCTCTCCGATTCTTTGGTATTGTTCAGAAAGTACTTTTTTAAGATAACCTAGGCTCTGTGCAGCTTGAACCAATCCAATTTCAGTAGATTCACCCATGAGTATTCCCTCTGCGTTTTCTTCTACATCATTACTTAAAGCCATGGCCTTCGTTAGCCACATTAATGGGTCGTTGAATGAATTGTTGTTTGTGCTTTTTAATTCATTTAGGGAAATAACTTTCTGACCATCAAATATTTTCAAAACTTGCATTTTGTTAATAGTCAGAGTTCCAGTTTTGTCTGTGCAGATATAAGTTACTGAGCCCAGAGTTTCCACAGCAGGTAGATTCCGAATAAGCGCATTCTGACGACTTAGTCGCCGGGCTCCAAAGGCCAATGATAGTGTTATCACAGCTGGTAAGGCCTCCGGTATAGCAGCTACAGCCAGGGAAATGGATGTCAGAAGCATTTGTAATGGAGGTTCACCACGTAAGTAACCGAGTATAAATATGCCTAAGCAGATAAGTAATATGAATATCGTGAGCTTTTTACTGAAATCTCTGAGCCTTTTTTGTAAGGGAGTTTCGTGGGATGGCTGTTCCAGCATTGCGGCAATTTTCCCAAATTCAGTTTTCATACCGGTGGCGACTACTATTCCGCGAGCACGACCGGAAGTAGCATATGTGCCTTTGAATGCTATATTTTTTCTGTCTGCTGGAATTAGATTCCTTTCATGAAGTGTTGTATCAAATTTTTCAACCGGAACAGATTCTCCCGTCAATACGGCTTCTTCTGTTTTAAATCCATGCGCTTCCGTTAATCTAACATCTGCAGGAATTAAATCACCGGCTTCCAACTGAATAATATCTCCTGGAACTAAATTTTCTGAGGGAATTATTTTAAAATGACCGTCTCGAATCACTTTTGCATGGGTAGTGATCATCTCTCTTAATGCTTCCATGGCTTTTTCTGCCCTGTATTCCTGAACAAACCCTATTAGGGCATTTATACAAATTATTACCAGAATAATAATCGAGTCAGTGAAGTCGCTTACAAAGGCTGAAACTAAAGCTGCGCATAAAAGAACCAGGATCATAAAGTCCTGAAACTGCTTGAATAAAAGAACGAGAAAAGATTTTTTAGTTCCAGACTGAATCTGATTAAAGCCAACCCTATTTAAGATTTCGCTCGCTTGTTTCTCATGGAGTCCTTGGGGGCCGGTTTTAAAAATCTTATATAACTCTTCTATGTCTTTGTCATGGAAACGCAAGGCCTTACAAATTATGCAATAAGTTCATTTTCAGTTTTTATACCCTGGCTGAAATAATTTAGATTCTGAAAGGTTGTTGTAGCGATATTTTTTAAGGCAGTTTCAGTTAAAAACGCTTGATGACCTGTAATTACAACATTCTTAAAGGTGAGCAGTCGGGCAAATACATCATCCTGCAAAATTTCATCCGATCTATCGTAGAAAAACAAAGACTCCTCGCGCTCATAAACATCCAGTCCTAGATATCCAATTTTTCCAGATTTTAATGCCCTTATAACGGCTTCTGTATCGAGTAGTTTGCCTCTACCCGTATTGATAAGCATGACACCTTTCTTCATTTTTTCGATGGATTCTTCATTAATAATATACTGTGTAGCTTCATTGAGGGGACAATGTAAGGTGATAATATCAGACTTTCTTAGTAAAGTATCCAAATTGCAATAGGAGAAATTGTATTTCTCTTCAAGTGTTACATCTTCCTCAATATCATAGCCCAAAATGCGACAACCCATTCCATCAAGTATTTTTAAAACAATCCTTCCGATTTTTCCCACTCCAATTATTCCAACAGTTTTACTGTTCATATCAAAGCCAGTGAGACCATCTAGTGAAAAATTAAATGATTTTATGCGACGAACTGCTTCCACTATTTTTCGGTTCAGAGCAAGCATGAGCGCCACTGCATGCTCCGCAATAGCATAAGGACTGTAAGCAGGGACTCTGGCCACTCTCATCCTCAGAGCTTGAGCTGTTTTTAAATCTACATGATTATACCCAGCTGAACGAAGGGCTAGAAATTTAACACCACCTTTTTTAAGTTTTTTTAGAATTAAAGCCGAGGCATCATCATTTGAAAATATGCTGATTGCTTCATAACCTTTTGCTAGATCAGCAGTTTCATTATTAAGTTGTTTACTTTCTAAGGTAATTTCGTGTTGTCCTGAATTAGCAGCTTCGTAATAAGGTATTTCAAAAGAATGAACACTATAAAATAAAACTTTCATGGGTTATAAATCTTGAAATTCATTCTATTGGGGTTAAATATAGCTAAAAATTGTAATTTATGTCAGGCTGTGAAAAAACCTCATTAAACAAAATACGAGTTGCGGATACTGATTTTGGATTCATTACCAGTTTATAACTGCTTACCTGCTGTTCCAGACTCTGCAAACTCATCGGAAGCCTGTCAGTTCTCATGATATATGCTGCATAGTTTATTTTTGTAGCAGTACAAGATCAACACAGGTAGTGAAATTTCATTTGGATTGTATGAGAACTTTTTCACAAAATGGATGGAGTTTTTCACAGGCTGACGTTATGCGGTAATTCTAAAAAAACCAATAGTTAAACAATATGAACGACAAAAACAGGAACTTAATTGATAAAATGCTGAATAATCCTTTAGGATTCAACTCAACAGATTTTGATAATTTAATAAACTCATACAAATTGGAAAATAATAAATTTAATGTACAAGAAGCGTTTAGCGATTTTCGCGAGTGCATTCGACATATTTACGATTTAAATGAAGAAAGGCTCAAAGAGACATCAAATGCTAATTCAGGGATACTTGGCAAACTTAATAGGCGAAGCACCCATATAAGACAAAAAAAATACTTTAAGCGAGTAGCGAGTCAGAAATCTAACAAGAAATATGTAAGAATTTATGCTGAAGGCGACTCTTGGTTTTTGTTTCCAATATTTGTAAAAGACATAATTGATTGGTTAGAAGAAGATGAAGACTATTTGATTTATTCAGATGCTTATGGTGGCGATTGGATTACAAATATTATTTATGAAGGACAGTATATTGAAGCACTTACTATCCATTCACCTGATGTCTTTTTAATAAGTGGTGGTGGAAATGATTTAGTAGGAAATGAAAGAATGTCAGTGATGCTTAGCAGAGATGGAAATGAAATTAAGAAACATACCGAACGAACCCTTTCACACATTACCGACAAAGAACAACGTGATTTAATTTTAGCTGCGCAACCATACATTACAAAGGAATTTTATGCGTTTATCTGGACTATGAAAGCTCAATACAATATGCTTTTTAACGGCTTATATAAGAATACTAATAAATTTTGCAAAATGATAAGTATTACCCAAGGATATGCTTATCCATATCCAAAAAA
>OGCL01002978.1_pt1 | contig 10703 bp, 9 predicted proteins | sample 1570041 | NCBI WGS metagenome assembly OGCL01 (sample SAMN06266162, study PRJEB24511) | hot springs metagenome | isolation source: Hot spring water | place: South Africa: Limpopo | collected 2015-06-22 | reverse complement strand
TGGAGCAGCCTGGTAGCTCGTCGGGCTCATAACCCGAAGGTCGTCGGTTCAAATCCGGCTCCCGCAACCAACTTAAAGGCCAGCATTTAGCTGGTTTTTTTGTATCTAAATTTCGGGAACCCGAAGGTCGTCGGTTCGCTTTTCATAAACAGCAGGGCTCCCGCAACCAACTTAAAGCCAGTACTTAGCTGGTTTTTTTGTCTCTAAAATTCGGGAACCCGAAGGTCGTCGGTTCGCTCTTCATAAACAGCAGGGCTCCCGCAACCCACTAAGCCGACTACAACGCGCCCGTCTCCGGTATGCTTGCCGTACCGGAGACGCGATCTTACTTTGCATTTACCACAGCAAAGTCTTAATCAATACGCGGAATAATTCCGTGTAAGCGTTCGATATCCCCCTCTCCCACGCCCAGTCTGGCAAAATAGCTAGGCCACTCACTTACTAAATCCTGCACCTGCGATATCAGTTTTCTGGCTTTTACCGTTTTTAACCCAAAACGGCTGGCATGACTGAGTAAGTTTTCTGCACTACCGAACCGGCCCAAGGCGCCAATACCAAGCCCATGCTGGCGGGAGTTGTTAATTGGCAAGACATCATAAGCTGGCGCCAAACACCAGGTTCGTTGGCTGAAACTGTAAAGTAGCGCATGATTACGGCTGTGATCATCGGTATTGCCGAGCAGAACGTTAAACACCATGCGCTGATATAACTCTTGCGCATCGGTTGCCGCAGCAGAATGTTTGGCCAAAAACTCCGCCAAAAAGCCATAACTGTAGTTGGGGTTTAACTGGTCTGGATTAACTGCAGCAATATTGATTAGCGAATTGGCACTGATAAAGTGATGGGTTGGCCGCTGGGCATCACAGTCGAAACGCTCTACCAGCAAGACATCCTCGTCCGCAGCTGACACAACGCGCGTGTTGGCAACGTGCACCGGTAACTCGGCTAGCATCCGCATACTGGCGTGCTCAACTTTCACTTGATTAAAGAGATCATCCGGGCGATTAAATTTTGCCAGATAGGTAATAGCTCCCTCTGTGATCAGTGTTTTAGGTCTGGCACCGCCCATGCTGGAACCATGCTCGAACGCTTTTTTTGCCTCAGGCGGGATCGCCTCATCTGACAAAATTGCGGCCTTACCCCGCAGTAGCATGGGTAAATCCCCCAAGGTATTTTTATTATATTTGGGCTTGGAAGACGAGCGTGACTTGCTAAATACCAGGGCGCCAACGCCCATGCCAGAACCAGCCAACAAAAATTGCAACGCATTAGCCGGCTTGGTTTTATGTAAAGAAAGAATAACCCGTTGCCCCCAGGCATCTGCTCCAGCATCGGTTAAAACACCAAACAAGCCTTTACCACCGGATGTGGTAAATAGCTCATCTGATAAAGGTAAATTTAGGGGATCCAGCGCAAACGCATCTGGTCGCGCCAGATAGCTTTTACCATAACGAAACTCACCATAGCCGCGTGCAGGATCCAGTGTTACCACACCACAAATCACGGGAGAGTCTTCCAGACCATCGATAAAAACATAGGCTTGCTCAGAAGTCATTCGACAACTCCGCTTTGGGCTTACGGGCTTTGCGTTGCTGCCGTTTATCGAGCTCGGCCAATTGCCCGTTAACTGGCTCAGCCAGTAAATGCAGCAAATTAAGGTGCGCTAACACAGCAAATAACGCCTCGGTACTAACGGATTTACCATTTTCAATCGCCGAAATGGTATTGCGGCTAAGGCCAGTGCGTGTAGCAAGTTCGCCCTGCGCCATACGCTGAGCCCGCTGATGCTTAACTAACTTCCCCAATGACATCGCAAACTGGTGTTGCGCACTCAGAATCTTTATTTTTTGCATTAATTTTTGCGCACTAGTTAGTAATGCACAAATTATTGCGCAAAAAACCAATAAGTCAAAGTTTGTTTCAGAACAGCGTTATCATCGCAGCTAGTGCCAACAATCTGGCTTAATGCGACCGGTTCTGTCGCCCTAGCGTATGTAAGATGCGGTTCTTCATCGAGTGCCAATGATTTTTTGGTAAGGTTGGTGCCTGCGCCAGTATCGCGGCAAAGTCGATACTCTCAGCGGCACGTGCCGGCAGATGGGCAAAATAGATCTGATTGGGTGCAAGGTCCTGCACCCGCTGCAATGATTGTTTATATTGGTTCGGGTGACACACCGGATAAGGCGGTACCAGCCGTTTTTTAACCGAGACAATCAGATCAGCGATATACAACTGCCTGGTTGGCAGATGTAACAAGGATAAATCATGATCGGTGTGGCCAGGTGTGTACAACACTTGCCACTCAGCAAAGTCTGGTACCTGCTGCCCGTCCAGTAATAACAAGTCTGGTTTTAGCAGCGGGTTATACCAAATATGCCGCTTGGGCTTACCCAGCCGGGTAGCAACCCACCAGGTCAGGCTAACATCAATCAGATGCGCGGTACGGCCCAACAGGCCACTGTACCAACGCCGTGCTTTAGGATGGCTGGCAATACGGGCGCCGGTTAAACGCCTGAGCTTATGTGCACCACCCGCATGGTCCGGATGCATATGGGTCACAATAATCAGCTTTAACGCCTCCAGCGGCAAACCCAGTTGCTGCTGAATAAAATCCGTTACCGTAGCGATATCAGCACGACTACAACCATCGAGCAGCATTAACTTGCTGTCATGCTGCACCAGATAAATATGCTGAATATAGCCATGTAGAATATGTAACTGCATTAGAAAAGATTTAACCCGGCAATAGCAACTGGTCCGACATTACAGAAAGCGGACGAAATTTTCCAGCAACAAATCCTTTTCTCTGATCTGTTGCGGCTTGCTAAGTTATTTCGTAACACGCCAATTAGCCAAGACGGTTTCGACAGTAAAGCCACAAATTGCGCGAGGTGTTAAACTTAATGCCGAATCTCAATCAAAATCTCATTGCGCCTGAGCATTGGCAACGTTAAAGGGCCGTTATATCCGGCAGTAAAAGGGTCGCTAACTGCAGTATGGCCATTGGCGGTAATCCATTGCTGCAATTGCTGACTGTAACGCTGCACATTGCGCTGTGATAAGGTGCCACTGAAGCGAATAGCGGCTACTGTATAGTCGCGCACCTCCTCAACCAGCAGATCTGGGTTTGTCGGCTTGGGTGTGCTGTCGAGAGTAAAGTGCTTTGGCATAACAAAGGCCATCCGCGGCTCACTATTAGCCCCCGACATAAATACCGGGGCGGTCATGGCGATTTTCGTACCCTGGTTTGCCGACTCTGCTGCCATCAACACCGGTGCTGTCATCGCAATATTGTTGCTACCTGCATTATCACCTGAGATGTAACGGAATAATTTTCGAAAAGCGTTATTTCTGCCATCGCCGGCCATACTGGTCGACACCAGTATCATAGGCTCGTAACGGCGAACTTCGATGTCCAGGCTACTATCGGCCTTAAGCACCTGATAAGGCGCAATCTCTACCTCACTGCGACCGACCACTGAACAGGCGGCTAAACACAACGCCACAACCAGGCTAACAATAATTTTCACCGCATCATCCTTCTTCACGACATTACGCTGTTATACGTTGTCGCGGCGCTTTGGATTGGTTGGCTGCCGCGCGAACAGCAATTACAGAACGCACTGCTCCAACCTGTAAAAAAGTCGGCCTCTCATCCTAATGCTGTATTGTGTTCAGCTATCATTCAGTAATACTATTCAGCGAAATAGCAACAGCTCGCGGAGTTTGCATGGCACTCTTCTCTCGTCGCAATAGTGTGCCACTGGTCCTGGCAGGACTGGTATGGTCGCTTTTTACGCCGCCCTCCCTGGCACAGGGTGCGGCCTTTCAAAGCTGGACCGATGTGGTCCGTACCAAGGCCTTTGATGATAGCCAGGGCGTTTACGACAATATGATGAATGTACGGCGCTGGATCCTGACCCGCTCCGGCTACTGTACTGAGCAGAAGCGTCATGTGTTGTTCGATATGCGCGGTAACTTTTTACAATACGTCGAAGATGCAGATAATTCTTTGCAAACACAGCAGCGATTAAATCAAAGCCGGCAGCAACTGGCGCAGCAAGGCTTGGTACCGGCCTATGTTGCCGGCAACAGCAATACCGTCGGTTACCCCTTTGCCATTCGCTGTCATCAACCCTATGTTGATTTACCGCTCGCAATAGCCCGCTATCTGGGTGAACATCCGGATGGTCGCCTGTCTGGCAATTGGCAGGGTATTTCGGTCGGCACGCCAAAGAAGCAGGCGTCGCTGCATGAGGTATTACAAACCGTCTACAACCGCCGGGTGCAGCAAAAGAAGATTACACTGCCCCCCAACCTGTTACCGGATCTGGCGGGGATGCTGATTATCGAAAGCGGCGGTGTGCGTGAAGCCAAATCCAAAGCCAATGCCCGCGGTATTTTACAGCTTACCCCAACCGCCCTAAAAGATTGTGGCGTACCGGCAAATAAGCATTTACACCGCATTGCTCAGGTAGATTGCGCGCTCTGGCTGTTTGAACGTAACCATCGCATGCTACAGCCAGTGTTTGTGGCAAAATTTGGGCATTTGCCGGAAGACAAGCAGGAGCAAATTTATCGCCTGCTACTGATCCAGGCTTATCATGGTGGACCCGGTCGGGTTCGCTCGTTACTGGTTGACGAAGAACTTAGCCGGCCGGCCAGTTATTTTGCAGCCAATCACCAACAATTCAGCGCCGGCGACATTGCCTTTGGTATGGTGTTTCACAACTTAGGCCGCAACCGGCTGGGTTTTGCATCGCTTTACTACACAGCAGATATTCGTATTGCGCAGCAGCTTTTACAATCGAAGAAGAGCCCAGGGCTGTTCCCGGCGCTGCAACAAACGCTTACATCCTTACCCTAGCAGACTTTTAGCGCACAGTATGGTGCGGGTATAACCATACTGTGCAGCCTCTGATTTAGTCTTTGTTCTGCCGCAGGCCAAGCCAGTCTTCACGCTCTAACTCTGGTTGCTCACGCCGGAACTGCTGATACAGCGCTACACCTTTGCTATCTTCAAGCACCTTGACCGCAACACCGTGATTGCTTAGCATTTGCTCATTGCCGCCAGCACTGCTGACATCGCCGACCACCACACGGTTAAAACCGCGGTTAATCAACAACGCCGTACAGATATTACAAGGGCTGAGTGAGGTAAAAAGTGTGGTTTGGCTAAAGTCGATGCGGCCAGCATCCCGAATGGCTGATGTTTCGCCATGATTATAAGGATGGCTTTCCTGCACCAGCGTATTATGGCCCTTGCCGACAATGCGACGGCTGGCGTTATCGATAATTACTGCCCCAATCGGGCAGCCACCTTCGAGATAACTTTTCTCGGCCAGTAACACCGCAATGCGCATCAAATCGGCATCAGATAACCGGCACCAGAACTCGTCGGCTACAAGCAACCCTAAGCTACGGGTCGGCAAATGAGCCAGTGTACGCAATACTGCATCATTTAGCGGGGTGCTGGCAGAAAAGAGTTTTATTTCAACCTGGGGCTCAGTCATCAGCAAACTCCGAAGGTAAAGGTTGTGGTTTATCGCCGTCGCTTGCGGCAATAAAATCAATCTCAAGCTCAGCTTTTTCGACAAAATACTGTGGCAGCTCTGCCTTGATCGCGGGTGCCAGATTTTTAAAATCGGCTACCTGTTTTACCAGATTACCACGACCGCTAACCAGTTGGTTTTCAGCCGCCAAATAGGCCGCGCCAGCGCTGTCGAGCCCACGTTTAATTTTTTCAAAGTTCCCCAAAAAGCTGTTCAGCTTTTTAAATACCGCTTCCGCTTTGTCGGCCAGAGCCGCAGTGTGCTTGTTTTGATCTTCATAGCGCCACAGCTGACGCACAATATTCAGGCTGGTCAGCAAGGTAGTGGGTGTCGCCACCAGAATATTATTTTCGATGGCTTGCTGAAACAGGCTTTCATCCGCCTTCAGCGCTTCAACAAAAGCCGATTCAATCGGGATAAACATAAATACCATATCCGGTGAGTTTAAACCCGGCAAACGGAAGTAGTCTTTCGCCGACAACTCTTTGATCCGGCTAGCCACCGCCTGCACATGCTCTTTTAAGGCTTGTTGCCGCTCAAGCTCCTGTTCAGCGTTAATATAACGGGTATAGGCGTTGAGTGACACCTTAGCATCAATTACCAAATGCTTGTTTTGTGGCAGGTACACTATCGCATCGGGGCGGAATTTGCCGTCGTCAGTACTAAAACTGACCTCTCGCTGATAGTCCTTGCCCGGCTGCAACCCGGAGCGATCGAGCACATTTTCGAGTACCAGTTCGCCCCAATTGCCCTGCAACTTCTTCTGCCCCCGCAGTGCGGTAGATAACTCATGCGCTTCTTTGGTGATATGCTGATTCAGCTCTTTTAACGATGCCAACTCTTTTTTAAGCTCACCCTGTGCCGTGGTTTCGCGGTGATGGATATCCTGCACTTCTTTTTTAAAAGCGTCTATCGATTGCTGAAACGGACTTAACATCGCATTTAAGCTTAGCTTACTGCTCTCCTGCAGACTCTGTGCTTTTGCGTCCAGGATCTCGTTAGACAAGGCTTTAAACTGCTCCACCAGGCTTTGTTTTTGTTTTTCGAAGTTAACCAGTTCCCGCTGATGGCTGGCTTCCCGCTCATCGAGCTCGGTTTTCAGCTGTGTATAACGGTTCGAGAGATGATGATGCTCTTCCTGCAGTTGCTCGCGGGCACTGCGCTCTTGCGTTAGATCCTGTTTTAGCTGCTGCACACTGGCAAGGCTGTGTTGTAACTGCGCATCCAGACCTTGCTGCCGGGCATGTTGCTCAGCGCGCTCTGCTCTGGCTTGCTCCAGTTCAGTTTTTAACTGTTGTTGCTGTTGCTGCCCATGTTGTAGTTCTGTCGTCAGACGCTGCTCGGTTTGCTGCGCAAAACTTAACTGCTGCTCCACCTTCGCCAGCTGTAGCTGCTGTTGTTGCAACTGTAATTCGGACTCCTTCAACTGACGCTGCGTGCTTTGTATTAGCTGCTGACTTTCTGCAGCCTGTTGCTGTGCTTGTGTCAGCTCGGCAGCTAAAGTTGTTTCGGTGTGCTTGGTTTGTACCCGGCATATTAAATACCCGAAAAGCGCCCCAAGCCCGCCGGCCAGCATTAAAAAAATCAATTCCTGCGTCATACAGTTTTAAAATCCGATAAGTCGTAAAGATATTGCGATATTAACGCTACCTGATATTTTTACCATACTGTATAACCTTTTATGTCTGGTTTTTAGGCATATCTACGCCAGATCGCACACTACAACAATAAACAGGATGTCTTATGCTAAGAAAAGCTTTCGTATTAAGCCTGCTATCTGCTGCGCTCCTTTCTTTACCCTCGCCCAGCGCTGCTAAGCCTGTAACATATAATGAACCGGCTCAGGGACGACAAATTTATAGCGCTGCAGACTTTGCGGTGTTGCCGCAGCGGGAGCGTGTTGCTCCGGAAAACGCGATGCTTACAGAACGGTTAGAGCAACTCCTGCCACAGCTGATGGCAGAACAAAACCTGGATATGTGGTTAGTGCTTAATCGCGAAAAGGCCGAAGATCCGGTGTATTTTACGCTGGTGCCCCAACCCAGCTTTGCCGCCAGGCGCACGACCATGCTGGTTTTTAATCGCTTGGCTGATGGTACTATAGAAAAACTGACGGTGAACCGCTACCCGTTGGGCGCGCCCTACACTGCGGCCTGGCAAGGCGGCAGCCTCGATGAGCAGTGGCAGGCGTTGGCTGATTTAATTGTCAGTAAAGATCCAAAAACAATTGGTATTAACGTCTCAAAAGAGTGGCCGGTGGCGGATGGTTTAACCTCTGCTTTGCATAGCCGCTTAAAAGAAGTTTTACCACAGGCTTACCAAAGTCGCCTGGTTTCTGCGGAAAATCTGGTGGTGCGTTGGTTAGAACAACGTACTGCTACTGAATTGGCAGTTTATCCGCATATTATCGGCATTGCCCGTGGCGTCATTGCCGAGGGCTTTAGTAGCCGGGTCATTACGCCTGGTGTAACCACCACTGAAGATGTCGCTTGGTATCTGCGTGAGCGTTTTAGTGAGTTGCAGTTACCAATTTGGTTTATGCCTTATGTCAGCTTACAGCGCCCTGGCACACCTTGTGATAAAGATACGGCATTTTGCGGCGAGTCCGGCGTCATTCAACGTGGTGATATTCTGCATACCGATGTCGGGATCTGTTATCTAAAGCTATGTAGCGATACCCAGGAAATGGCGTATGTACTTAAAGCTGACGAAGAGGATGCCCCTGCAGGATTAAAAGCCGCGCTGGCGATCGGCAACCGCTGGCAGGATATCCTGAAAAAGGAGTTTATAACGGGGCGTACCGGCAATCAGATATTGAAAGCCACCCAGCAAAAAGCTCAGGCAGCCGGCATTCTCAGCAGTACTTACTCACACCCACTGGGCTTTTTCGGCCATGCTCCGGGGCCCACCATCGGAATGTGGGATAATCAGGGACCAACGCCAGTACAGGGCGACTGGCAGCTTTATGCCAACACCGCCTATGCGATAGAGGGAAATATCAAGCAGGCCATTCCAGAGTGGCAAAATCAACTGGCTCATATCAAACTGGAGCAAAGCGCCTACTTTGACGGTAAAACGGTGATTTACCTGGCTGGCCGCCAGACTAAGTGGCATTTGGTACGCTAAATCCCGGCAACAAAAGCGCAGGCTGAACACCTGCGCTGTAAGCGAGCTTCACTATCTCCCTTTACTACGCTTAGCTTAAACCAGGTAAGGGTGTAATATAGCCTGCAAATTGACACGCGCTTTTAACCGGGCAGCCAACAGATAAAGCCCGCCAATTTTTCGGTGCAAAAAGATTGCATCTGCTGGCGGCGTATGCCAATAGTTCTGCTTCATACTGAGGGCCATACCGGCCTCGCGTAGCCGGTTGGCTAAATCAGAGGCTCCAAAATCGAAAGCATGCGGCTGTTTTAACGGCTCACAGGCCAAAGCAACTAACTCTAGTACCGCGACTTTCTGGGATTCGACGATATGCTGGCTGAAAAAACCAATCTGTTGTAAGGCGGTTTCAATGTTGGCTTTATCATTTTTAAGCGCTGCGCCAAACAAGGTGCGATAACCGTCACTAAAATCCGCAGAATATTCGCGACAAGCGCCAAAATCCAGCAGGACTAATTGTTGCCGACGACTGTCATACAGATAGTTGGCAAAATTGGGATCGGTTTGCACCAGGCGGAATTCAAACAATTCACGAAATAATAGCTGAAACAGTAAGGTCATTACCCTATCACGTTCAGCCTGACTTGCCTGCGCCAAGCTTTCAATATGCGCACCTTCCACATAACTCATCACCAGAATATTGGCTGTACTCAACTCCGGAAAAACAATGGGCACCTGATAATCAGGGCTGGTAGCAAGAAGTTGACCGTAGCGGCTTAAATAGCGCGCTTCCAATAAATAATCCGCTTCATGCTTTAACTGCTGTTTGGCTTCTTCCAGTAAGCTTTGGTAGTCGACACCCTTTGGTAACAAGCCGCTTAACCGCAGTAGCGTTGCCACGTTATCAACATCACTATCAATACTTTGCCTGACGCCAGGGTACTGGATCTTAACTGCCAAACGTTTGCCGTTGTCATGATAAGCCTGGTGCACCTGACCTATTGAAGCGGCAGCCATAGGCACAAAGGTAAAATCAGCAAAATGCCGTTGCCAGTTATCCCCCCACTCCTGCTGCAGTACCTGGGCCAACTGCTTAGCTGGCATTGGGTTGGCACTGGCGCGTAGCCTTGCCAGAATCTCGGTCAACGCTGGTGGTAGTAGATCGCCGGCATCCATCGACAATAGCTGGCCTACTTTCATCGCGGCACCACGCAGATGTGCCAGTTGCTCGGCGACACGTTTAACATTGCCAGGAGTTAACAACAAATCCTGTTTCGCTGGCAGATGGCCTTTGACAAGCTGGCGCGCACCTTCGGCTAACATTCCACCTGCGACCCTGCCCGCTAACGAAGCCAGGCTACCAAAACGTGAAAGTCGGTGTGCAGGGACCTTTGAGCTGTTTTGTGTCATAACACTTCCTAAGATTCATTAGCTCAGGTATACGGTGCAAAAAGAGCAGTGGTTGTCACTTAAAGCTGTATTTTATTGAACAGTGCTTAGACTTATCTGGTCGTAAGTGCAGCGGTTGATGTCGTTGCTATGACTCGCTGTGATAAGTCTTTGGTTGCGTTTGGCTTAATCTGTTCTATCGCTATCGCAGAATGACTCCGGTACGACGGGCGTACCGGAGTCTGAGTATCGTGTACTCGTTTAGCTTGGCGCTTCGTGCAAGGGGATGCTTAGTCACAGTGCAGCATGCCATTGATGGCACGGATGTCGCTCGCTGTGATAAGTCTGTTTTGTCTTCTCGCTTTATCTCTTCTATTACCATCGTAGGATGACTCCGGTACGGCGGGCGTACCGGAGTCTGGGCATCGTGTCATCTTCTGGTTTGGCTCTTCGTATACAGTTATAGCGTCAGAATACAATAAAGCATGCCGACAAAACTGCCGGGAGCGTTTTTGGACTGCCGCAGGCAGGCCCGAAGGGCAGTGGGCAGGGATAGCCCACTGCAATGCCATACCCCGCAGGGGCTGTGGCTGGCATGGGAGAGCAGTGCGCCGCTAGGCGCTTCAATGCAAAAAGGCCCACCCGATAGGGTAGGCCTTT
>OGCL01002977.1_pt1 | contig 10707 bp, 8 predicted proteins | sample 1570041 | NCBI WGS metagenome assembly OGCL01 (sample SAMN06266162, study PRJEB24511) | hot springs metagenome | isolation source: Hot spring water | place: South Africa: Limpopo | collected 2015-06-22 | reverse complement strand
GTTCAGAAGTCGGCAGAATTCTCTTTTCCGTGTGGGTTATTTGAAATATTGATCTTATTGTTTCAGAATATCAATGGGAAAAAGTTAAGACACAAAATTTATTTTATAAAAACTTAGTTTTTCAACAGGCTGTCCAGCCTGACCCCACGACGCCGATTTTGGGGCATGTGAAAGATTCTTGCCAACCAGCAACGGATATCACTATAATTTATTTATGGAACTTAGTGAAAATGCATTGAAGGTGCTATCTGCGAGATACCTTATCAAAGATACCAAAGGGAAGATAATCGAGACGCCTGATGAAATGTTCAGGCGTGTAGCGCTTAATACCTCAAATGCTGAGAAGCAATATGGGGATGACCCCCAAAAGTGGGCGGATAAGTTTTATGAAATAATGTCATCCCTGAGATTTCTCCCGAACTCCCCAACCCTTATGAATTCAGGCAAGCCTCAAGGGCAGCTTGCAGCTTGCTTTGTCCTGCCTGTTGAAGACTCTATGAGAGGAATTTTTGAGACACTGAAGAACGCTGCCCTCATACTTCAGAGTGGAGGAGGAACTGGTTTTTCCTTTTCCAGATTGAGGCATAAAAGGGATATTGTAAGTTCAACGGGCGGAGTTGCAAGCGGACCTGTATCCTTTATGAAGATATATAATACGGCAACAGATGTCATCAAACAAGGCGGGGCAAGGAGAGGCGCTAATATGGGGATTCTGAGGGTAGATCACCCCGATATCCTTGAATTTGTCAGATTAAAGAGGCTGACAGACGAACTGCACAATTTCAACATTTCAGTTGCGATATCTGATGAGTTTATGAACGCACTAAAAAATAATACAGAATACAATCTTATTAACCCAAGAGACAACATGATTGTCCGCACAATAAGGGCTAAGACAGTCTTTGATGAGATAGTGCATAGCGCATGGGCAACTGGCGATCCCGGCTTGATATTTATAGACCGTATCAACAGGTCCAACCCAACTCCGCATTTGGGCTTGATTGAAAGCACAAACCCCTGCGGCGAACAGCCCCTCCTGCCTTATGAAGCTTGCGTATTGGGTTCTATAAATGTCTCGGCATATCTCAAAAAAGATTGTCAATGGCGGTTTTATGATATCCCTGTGGATGAACTCGATTATGGTAAGGTTATTGACTCGATTGAATGGGAGGCTCTTAGGAGGGACATTAATACTGCTGTCAGGTTTCTTGACGATCTTATTGATGTAAATATTTATCCTATCCCACAGGTCGAATTAATGCATAAGGGAAATAGGAAGATAGGGCTTGGCGTTATGGGCTGGGCAGATTTATTGATTTTATTAGGACTTTCCTACGGGGATGAAAAGTCTATCCGACTTGCTAAAGACATAATGAGATTCATACAGGATGAATCAAGAAATGCTTCCAAAGCTTTAGCTTCAGAAAGAGGCGCTTTCCCAAACTTCAAGGGCTCTGTGTATGAAACAACAGGTATGCCTGCCATGAGAAATGCCACCCTTACAACCATAGCCCCGACAGGCACCCTCGCGTTAATCGCTGACTGTTCAAGCGGTATAGAGCCCATATTTTCCCTTGCCCATAAGAGGTTCATAATGGATTCAGCAATAGTTGAGACAAATAAATATTTCATTGCTGCCGCCAAAAAATTCGGCTTCTTCAGGGAAAAAGTAATGAAGCGGGTTTATGAAAGCGGAAGCATCAGTGGCATTAAATCCATCCCTCAACGAATAAGAAGGATTTTCAGAAATGCCATTGAAATACCTTATGAGGCGCATATCGAGATGCAGGCAGCCTTTCAGGAATATACAGACAACGCTGTCTCAAAAACAATTAATCTCCCCCGCAAAGCTACTAGAAAAGATGTAGCCAAGGCTTTTATGCTTGCATACAACAAGGGCGTAAAAGGGATAACTGTGTTTAGATACGGCTCGATAAAAGGGACTTTGGTCAAATTTCAGGATTCTGATTAGTTATAATTTTACAACCTCAACTTCTATTTCCTTGTCTTTGACAATATTGATGATAAGCATAGATTTTGGAAAAGGGCCGGGATTCAAAAAGTAAATATCTCCTTTCTTTTCATTTCTCAGGCGATGGGTATGTCCATGGATATAGATATCAATTTTTTCTCCTTTGAATTCGTTTTCTAATATTTCATCCCTAAAAAAACCATATCCATGAAAAATACCTATCCTTTTGCCTTCTACTTCTATAATTTCCCTTTCCTGAAGAGACTTTTTTATTGGCAAATCATCCATATTACCTGCCACTCCGCAGAAATTACATATTCCTCTTAATTGTTGAATTACATTGATATCAGTATAATCCCCGCAATGGATGATTAAATCGAGATTAAGGTCGGTGAGTTTTTTTATTAACTCAGCAGGCAAAGATAAAAAGTGAGAATCTGAAATAACCCCTATTCTCATAAATCTCTGGTTGTAGTATCAATTATCTTTTTCACAATTAACGAGGTTGAAACATTTTCTATGTAAGGTAGGCTGTGAACTTCAGCTACCAGATCGGAACCTACGATGTCCGATTTCTTCCAGTCCCCTCCCTTTACTAGCACATCGGGCTTGATAGCATGAATAATCTCATAAGGGGTATCTTCATTGAAAATAACCACATAATCAACCATCTCGAGAGCGGATAAAACTTCAGCCCTCTGAAAATCGGGAATAATTGGTCTCTTTGGCTTGAGAGTTCTAACGGAAAAATCAGAGTTCAATCCTACTATAAGAATATCACCAAGTTTCTTTGCATCTCTGAGATATCTGATATGACCGACATGTATGATGTCGAAACATCCATTGGTGAAAACTATCTTTTTGCCTGAAGACTTTAGATTAGTAATATTTTGAAGCAAATCTTGGAGTAATATAACCTTGCCCATGCTTATATTGTTAGTCTATTAAAGATTGGATATAACTATTGTAAACCCCGATTTAAGATCTTTGTAAGCAGTTCCTTTGCCTTCTGTATTATCTCTTTATCGCTTTTGTAAGATGCCTTAGTAACTGCAGCATCGATGGGGAACCATTTTGCTTCGTCAACTTCCCAGCAATGATTTGCGATATCTCCTCCGGTATATTTCAATAAATAGTAAACCACCGTTTTTTTGCATTTTATGTTATCGCTTTTTATGTAAAACCAGAATGATTTCTCACCTATGAGCTCAATTATAGTGCCTGACAAGCCAGTTTCTTCAAAAATCTCTCTGACAGCAGCGTCCTCAGAATTTTCTCCTTTGTCAATCAACCCTTTGGGCAGTGTCCATATGTTTCGGTTTTTAATCGCTATCAATACAACCTCGATTTCATTATCTATCTGCCTGAAAATCACCCCGCCTGAGGATTTTAAGTATTGTATCGTAGCCGGTTTCATATATAAATAGCTATTTTCTCGAAACTAAAATTTATGTATTATTATCACTCTCGTAAAGAACCATAATTTATCCTTGCCCCCCTGCACCTATGTTCAAAGGAGGCAAGGTTCTAAATATAAAAGCAGAAGATATTAATCAACTATTTAGTAACTATTACCCTGTGACCTGTAAGATGAAGCAATAATACAACGAGTATTGCAATCACAAGCAGCGCTATTACCACGCCAAGCCCGTCGCCTCCAACCTTCAACTGATCAAGCTGAAGAGCGAGTTGATGTATCTGTTGATCGCTCAACTGGGAAAGCCTGCTTGAAATTTCATCTTTAGTAAAACCAAGCTGTTCAAGTCTCTGCTGAACCATCTTTGTCTCAAGAATCTGCTGTATCTTGCCTAAATCTTTTGTTCTATCAATACCAGAAAGAGCAGTTAAATCAGAAGGCACAAAACCGGCTTCAACCCTTGGAACTATGGAAATCAGCAAAACCGCAAAAACAAGATACCAAGCTATCGGCTTCATAAATGACGTCTTCATGTTAGTCACCCCCTTTCGGTTCAAGATTAGTTATGTTAGCTTCTTTTTATGATACTTCACATCATGCCATCGTGTAAACACTTTCACCATTACCAAAATTTGGCTATAGAACTTTATAGATAAAGTCGATAAGATAGTTAGAACCAAAAAATAGAGATAGAAAGGGATGATTAATCAGAAAATTTTTAGCTGAGTGTTAAGGAATTTGTTCATTAATCTCTGCGGAAAGCCTCTTGAAATCAACGTTTAGCGTGGTGTAGTTTGACAATCTATAGGAATTTCTGATATAAAAATAGGATTCCTGGGTAGCTCAGCCGGCAGAGCGGGTGGCTGTTAACCACTTGGTCGGGGGTTCGAGTCCCTCCCCAGGAGCCATCCTTAACAATACGAACTGGGGATTTTCGGAAATAGAAACGGAAGTTTCCTATTCTTTAATTAAGCTTCGAAAGAGTAAAAATCCTTTTCGGCTTGGTTATCTGTTGATACCCGTGTATAAATTGCACAGTCCATTTTTTAATCACCACCTCTTAAGAGGCGATTTGCTCTCAAAAATTCTTCAGGAGTATTATAAACGGTTAGAAAAAGAGGGGTACCAGCAAATGAAAGAGGCGAAGCGGGTCCAATAGTCATAAAAGCATATTGTCTGGAAGCAATATCAAAAGCACTATGAGGGTCACGAAATGATTGATAGAGTTTAAGAGCATTGGGGTCACCACCAACGATTTCTTTTAGAGACATAAATTCAGTACCCAAAGCCAGACCAAATCCAAAGAAGAAGATTCTCAATTGTCCAATAATTTCCTTATGTAAACTTGATAAAGTCTGACTTATAAACATCCATCCAAGTCCATATTTTCTTGTAGTTCTCACGGCGTCCAAAAGTGAAAGTCTTACACTTTCCTGTTTTTCATTTTCAATCTTTTCCCTTGGAGCCAATCTGTGGGCTTCATCTAATATCACGAGGGTATTTAAAAATCTGTTTTCACGATAAGCACTTTCAGCCGAATAAGTTAGTCCATCTAACAATCTTTTTATAACTAATGCTTGAATAGTGTCATTCCAAAAAAGTCCTGTAGCCATTTCTCTGGATAAATCTATTACCACAACAGGACGGCGAGTTCCGGTAAGGTCGAATGTTTGCTGAATGAGACTATCAACACTAATAGCACCTCTTCTATCTCTTCTGAATAACTCAGTTATTGGTCCCCAGTAATTACTGAAGAATTCATTTTGATTTGCCTCTCGATAAACTATGTTGAATCTATCGCGTGATTGCTGGGTTCTATAGAATTGCATCTGAACATTTCCATCTCCAAGAATTTGCCATGCACGATTAAAAGACTCGCGTTGATATAAATTTTGTAATGTAATATTTGCCCTTTGTAATCTTTCTACTAAAACTTCTGAGGCTATTCTTCTATTTTCACCTTTTGGAATCGAGAGACGTTCAAAGAAAGGAGACTCATAAAGAATTTCACTAAAAAGATCCCATCTGTCCAAAACCAACTCTCTAACACTTTTAATTATCACTTCTTTGTTTAACTGTAAAAGAACACTGGATAAATTCAAAGGGAACCCCTCTGGTCTTAGTTCTCCTCTTACATCTTTTGAAAACTCACCTTGAGGGTCTATCACAAATATAGCCATCCCAAGATATCTTGCATAAGCAAGAAGAATCATCTTTGCCAAAACTGACTTACCAGAACCAGTTTTACCAAAGATTCCGAGGTGATATGCTTCTCCGGCTCCATGTGGTCCTGTCCCAAAGTGTTTAAACCAGAGAGGCAATTTAGGTGTTGAACCATAGACATGACCCAAATAAAATATTTCATCCCGATACCTTTCTAACAACCTATCTAATATTTGGTCAGTTGCTAAATGGATAGAGGTTCCAGTTGCTGGAACGGTTCCCAAAATACTTGGTTCAAATCGGCTGTCTATATCACTAAATACTGCACTTACCGTCATCTCCCCTAAGTGAGTATCCTGCTGTCCACTTACGGGATTAACCTGACCCCTTTGTCTTGCGAGAGACCTCATTGTTGGGTCTTCAAGCCAGATATTCTTTAGTTGAACCTCTGTTATTTGTCCCAATGCATAATGTGGTTTACCATCCTGAGAAAATCTAAAGAGTGCAAGCTCTCCTACCAATTTTTTGTTAACAGCAGTTCCAAGGATGTCTAAAGAAAGTTCACTAGTAGAAGAAGGGGAGCCTATTGTACCAATCCGTTCAGAGGTGCTGATTAGTTGCTCAATATTTGTTCTTTCGTTACTCATACCTACCTCCCACTTTCAGTTCTATACCCATGCATACTAAAAAAAATCTCTCCTATATCTCCTTGATGCAATTCCGTCATTCTTCTGGTTGCTGTTTGTCTAAAAGCTGGAATAGCACTCCCAAGGTGTTTTACCATACGGTCCGCTATATAAAGAGGATATGGTTCAAGAATACCGGGCGTACCTGATTGATATTTAAGACCTTGAAGTAATACTGCTATCCGAGAATTATTTGTGGCGATAGAAGATGCCATCTCAATTCTAAAAACCGGTGTCCAATTATGAGGTCTGTAATACATAACATTAAGCCTACTTATGGCTGATATAACCTCATCTTTTAATCCTTCAAGTTCTTTATCTTTGAAAGGAAGTCTTAAGTGCCAAGGCTGTTGAGGTTCTTCTAATGTGATTGGCGAGGTAAATTCGCCCGGAGATAAAATAGTTGTCAAAATTGCCCTGTCATCATAATGAGATGACCAACTTAGCCTCTTGCCTAACTCCCTTCTTGTAGTGTATTTTGGCATGCTTACCCATAATTTATCAGTTCGATAAGATTCTAAAATGGTTTTGTATGAATCAAGAAAGTCCTTAAATTTTTCTACAAGGTTTTTACCAATGATTGTTTTATCTGATTCTAATACCTTATTTATTGCTTGGTTCATATATATCAAAGGTGTTGTAAGAGAACCGTCTAAGAAAACTATATCGTGGGGTGCCTTTGCTGCAAGTTCAAGTTCCATTCCCATCATTAATCCTCTAATAATTGTGCCTGTGTCTAGATCGTGCTTTTCTGGATGAATAAATACTCTATGATGAGGTTTTTCCCAGTACCTTTTTTCAGAAGGCGGTGTTAACCCTTCAATTGCAACGGCTGCACAAGCAGCAAAATCAGTTGCCAAAAGTTTCTCAACTGCATAAGAACCATCTATCCCACAAGTAGTAGGTATCCCCGGATATCCAACTTCTGTATCTTGTTTCAGGATATTCTGCTCTTGCAATTGTTTCCGCATCTTCGCTCTATTATTTTGAATTTCCTTAAAAGAATCATAAAGTTTATCGCCAACCAGTTCACTTTTGGAGAGCATTTCCTCAACAAGAGCCTCTGGCAGTTCAGCAAAAGGAGTTTGTTCAACTTTTTCCATTTCTATTCCTCACAAAATTATAATTTGAAATTAACTGGATGCGCATAAAGTTTCCCCTCTTTCCAAAGTTTAATTGGGTTTTTTAATATATGAATTTGAGCATTTTCTTTCCCAGCGTTTAAGACTACATAAAAATAATATTTTTCTCCCTCATTTTGCTCGAAAAGCATTCTGGCAAACTCCCATTGAGTTCCTGTGACTTCTATCAGTTCTTCTTTTTCATGCTTTTTGGTCTTTACCTCTATATATTCTATCTCAATTCCATTCTTTCTTATAACAAAATCATAGCCCTTTCCTTTATCTTGATGCTTGTTCAGCCATATAATTTCAAATTCCCCTTCGGTACAGTTTATTACTTTAAAACCAGAATCTGTCTCAGTGATCTCTCCCTGTCCCTGATACTTTTTCTTCAAGGCACTAAAGACATACTCTTCGCCCCACTCTCCAATAGCTTTTGACTCCCGGATTTTCTCAACATTTTTTTCTTCCGGTTTTTCAGTTTCGCTTGGCAGTTTTTCACCGTTTTGAACTCCTATTCTTCCTTCTTGTCCAGCTAAGTCAGGAGTAACGATTTTAGCTGGTTCTGCCTCTTGTATACTTACAGGAACCGCATCTGGTTGAAATTCGGGTTTCCATCGTTCTTTTTTCTCCTTGCATAATTTTTCGTTTCTTTCAAAAAGAATTTTCTTAAGTTCCTCTGCGGTAATGCCATACTCTTTTGTAACTTCTAATATTTTCTTGTCTTCTTCTGGAAGTTGTTCAATTATTTCAGGTTTGAAACCCAATACTTTTTTTAGAACATCTATGTTTGGACTCTCCTTGTTATAGCTATCAGACAATTCCGTATAAGTAATTTCAGAAGGCTTCCTGAGGTTATTACTCCTATCAATTAACCAAGCACGCTGTTTTAATAACCTTAGGAATTTGGATTCAAAATTCTTATAGTGCTCCCGGTAGTAAAACCAACGGTATTCACCTTCAAAATAATTTTTCGCTTCCCAACTGCTTAAGTTTCCTATACCTTTTAATAAAATTTTCCAAAGTAAAATAGATTTTTGAGGGGTCATTTGTTGAATAAATGTTTTCAGTCCTTCCAATTCATAATCACGTATATATCTTTCATAAGAACAACCGCTGTTGCCCCGTAATCTACTTTTTTCTTCCCGGGATAAATTGCCCTCTATTTCAATGCGCCTCGGTTTGTTTTCAACCCCTAACTCTATTAAAATATTTTTTAATCTTTTCTTCCCAAATCTTTCATAAAGTTCATCTGAAACAAAAAATACAGATTGATATCCCTCGAAATAAGCTCTTAAGTCGGGATCATTGGAATAAATTTCTATTGGTTTTTTTAGATAGTTCTCGCGTGTGTCGTTTTTAACTGAATCAATAAAAGATGCATTTGATAATTCTTCCATAAATTCATTTTTCTTATTCGCCGGTATTCTTTCGTAAGCCATTAGCAATTTTTCAAAATCATCAAAATAGCATTCATCTTTAACAGGATTGTCTGTTTGATATTTAGGTAGAATAAATTTCCTGATTTCAGCAAAAATATCTGGTTTTGTTAATCCAAGTTTTTCTAAAAACTTTTGAGCGTTTTCATCTTTAGTAAAGACGCGCTTAACGGTATTGTATTTTGACTTTGTTTCTGTTGGTAAATAAACCTGAACTTTTCCATTATCATCAAAGGGGGCTATATGTTCATTGTTTTCTAACCTAATTATCGGTTTAGTTCTCAAAATACCCTTTTGAAATGCTCTATCACTCCATAAAGATTGTTGGTCTAAAAGTCGACTATAAAAATCAATCATCCACTCATCTGACTTTGTCTGTAAAAACTCAGTGGTTATTTTTCTCGCAAAACTCTCAAAATCAACTTCTGTGACTTTAAGTTCATCAATTAGATAATCTCTTAGTTCTCGTGTTTTATCATAGGTTATATTTGTATCTAACCAGGTTTGTTTAGAAAAAAGTTCTTGAATATCTTCTTTATTCAGAAATTCGGTTAATTCTTTACCTCGTGCTAATAAAGAATTGTTTGCTTTAGTATATTTCCCATCCGATGAGGGTAATAGTTCCTCTGAAAGAAATTTTTCTTTCACTTTGTCATATATAACTGAGTAAATCTGCTCACTCCCTTTATGCTTTGGATTTATAGGCAAAAGGCTCAGGAAATTTGTATCAAGATAGCCTAGATCTTTAATGACGGATAAACTTTCAGTAACAAGATTGGCTGTTTCTTCAAGAATTGCTTTGTTTTGTTTATCTTCTAAAGGAATATTCTCACGGTTCGGGGTAGTTTTGTAGGGACCTTGAATAACAAAATTAAGGAAAGTAACCTTTTCAGTTGGGAAAAATACTACCAATTTTGAATCTGGTTCTTGAACAATTATCTCTTTACCATTTTTATCTCTACCCAATTTATATGCTACCTCAACTGTTAGGTTTTCACCCTCTATCTTAATCGGCTTCCAAATGACTATATATTCTTCAGCAACGCTTGATGACCTCAAAGTCACCTTTTTAGCGTTTGGTATTTTTTGAAAATCCTCAGAGGATTTTGAATAGTGTCCGCTTAAAGAATTTGAAGTATGTATTTGCCATTTAATTCCTTTTATATTTTTCAGAAACAACAGTGTTTTTAAACCGATATTTTCTAACTTTTTGGAAACGAGTGCGAAGATTTCTTCTTGATGTCGCAATTTATGGTTAAATGGCAACCTGATTAAAGTTCTTTCTACTTGCTCATTGCTGTTTACCACCGATGGAATTACAAAATCTTCAATTTTTATACGGTATTCACCAGAAAAAATATATGGGGTTTCAGTAATGGCGAAAACCGATTTGAAACCAACACCAAACTTTCCTATTGAAGTTAAATCATCTTTCTTTCTGGAAATTCCAATTCCTGTAACTCCATCAATATCTTCAATATCAAAATCCTTTCCATCATGATAAATATCCAATCTATCCTCAAAAATCTCAAATCTGACTTCTTTAGCACCTTCATCTTCAGCATTCTGTAATATTTCATAGATGAAATGCGATGGGTCGTTATATAACCCTGCCAAAATACTATCAAAATCAAATTTATTTTCCTTTGAGCTTTTTACCCATTTTTTTCTCTTATCTATTAGATTAAAAAGTTCAGAATCCATTTTTTATTTATAATTCCTTTAACATTTTCTCTGTCTTTTTAAAAAAATCATTGCTATTAAAATCTTCCCATTTCAGAATTCTTTTTGCTCGTGGGATAGCCCATCTCTCTTTCCAATAATCAATTAACTTATCAAAAGGGTGATTAATCCAGAGAGGTTTTTGACCATCATGAATAACCTCTCTTAAATTTTTAACAAGAGGGAA
>OGCL01002976.1_pt1 | contig 10711 bp, 10 predicted proteins | sample 1570041 | NCBI WGS metagenome assembly OGCL01 (sample SAMN06266162, study PRJEB24511) | hot springs metagenome | isolation source: Hot spring water | place: South Africa: Limpopo | collected 2015-06-22 | reverse complement strand
GCGCGCCAGCTTTATGAGCAAGCCCTACCTGCACGCGCCGGGCAGCGGCATGCATGTGCACGTCAGCCTGTATGACGCCGCAGGCAACAACCTGCTGGCCGCCGACGAACAACGGCCGCTGCGCCATGCGGTGGCCGGCTGCCTGGAGTTGCTGCCGCACTGCATGCCGATCTTCGCCGCCAACCACAACGCCTTCCGCCGCTACGGTGCCATGGTCAACGCCGCCAGTCGCGCCAGTTGGGGTTTCGAGGACCGCGATGCGTGCATCCGCATCCCCGAATCGGACGGCAAGAGCCTACGTATCGAACACCGCCTGGCCGGCGCCGACGCCAATCCTTATCTGGTGCTGGCAGCGATCCTCACCGGCATGGAGCACGGCCTGGATGCCGGCATTGAGCCGATTGCCCCACTCAACGAAAACCGTCAGAGCGGCATCGACTTCCCCCAGGACATGCTCGGCGCAGTCAGTGCCATGCGCGACCACCCGGTGGTCAACCAGGGCCTGGGCAGCGAGTTTGTGATGGTTTACTGCGAGAACAAGCGCCAAGACCATCTAGCTTTTATGCAGGAAGTGAGTGCGCGGGAGTACCGCTGGTTTCTATAGCACCTAACGCGCCCGTTGCCTTGGCAGCGGGCGCGCGACTTCAACGCAGTAGATACACCGCCAACCCGGCCAGCGCCGACACCAGCAGCACCTCCATCACCCCACGCTTGAAGCGCAGCAGCGCCAGCGCCGCTGCCACGGCCAGCAGTGCCGACGGCCAGTCGAAGGTCCCTTCGAAGCCCTGCGGCCAGAGCACGTGATAGGCAAAGAACAGCGCCAGATTCAGAATCACCCCGACCACGGCAGCAGTAATCGCAGTCAGCGGTGCGGTGAACTTCAGCTCGCCGTGGGTCGACTCCACCAGCGGCCCGCCGGCGAGAATGAACAGAAAGGACGGCAGAAAGGTGAACCAGGTGACCAGCGCCGCCGCCACTGCCCCGCTGACAAAGCCCGAATCGCCGCCGAACACCGGTTGCAGATAAGCCCCGACAAAGGCCACGAACGCCACCACCATGATCAGCGGCCCCGGCGTGGTTTCGCCTAGGGCCAGGCCGTCGATCATCTGCGTCGGCGTCAGCCAGCCGTAATGGCCGATGGCGCCCTGGTAGACGTACGGCAGCACCGCATAGGCGCCGCCGAAGGTCAGCAGCGCTGCCTTGGTAAAGAACCAGGCCATCTGGGTCAGCGGGCCGTCCCAGCCGAACGCCAGGGTCAGCAGGCCCATCGGCAGGCACCAGAGCAGCGCGCCTATCAGCGCGATCCGGATCAGGTGCAGGGAGCTGAAGCGCGCGTGCGCGGGCGGCGGGGTATGGTCGTCGACCAGCGCCGGGCCGTAGGACTTCTGCGCCGCGCCATGCCCGCCGCCGATGGCGAAGCGCGCGGGCAGCAGCCGCCCACCCAGGTAGCCGAGCAGCGCGGCGCCCAGCACGATCAACGGGAAGGGCAGGTTGAAGGCGAAGAGCGCGACGAACGCCGCCAGGGCAATGCTCCACAGCCAACCGTTCTTCAACGCCCGCGAACCGATGCGCCAGGCGGCCTGGGCGACGATGGCGGTCACCGCCGGCTTGATGCCGTAGAAGATCCCTTCCACCAGGGGCACGTTGCCGTAGACCAGATAGACCCAGGACAGGCCGATCAGCAGCGCCAGCGACGGCAGCACGAAGAGCGCGCCGGCGATGATCCCGCCCCAGGTACGGTGCAGCAGCCAGCCGATGTAGGTGGCCAGCTGCTGGGCCTCGGGCCCGGGCAGCAGCATGCAGTAGTTGAGCGCATGCAAGAAACGCCGTTCGGACAGCCAGCGGCGCTTCTCGACCAGCTCCTGGTGCATGATCGCGATCTGCCCCGCCGGGCCACCGAAGCTGATCAGCCCCAGCTTGATCCAGAAGCCCAGGGCCTGACGCAGGCTGAGCGCCGCCGGGGGTTGCTGCTCGGGGGTTTCGGCCATGCCGGGAAGCTCCGTGGTCATGAATCAGCGGCGCACTATAGCCGCTCTCGGCGATGGCCGTGTGACAGAGGTTATGCCCGGGCTCGCCTGGACCGGGCGCAATCTTGTCCACCAGAACCGACCCAGCCGATGCATGGGGGCGGGTGGATGGCTTGGACCCTCCACCCGACGACAAGCCGGCCGAGCGCTGCTCCAGATCCGTGCGGGGTGGACAACGGCAAAGCCTTGTCCCCCACTGGCCTGCACCAGGTCGTCAGAGCAGCGGGATGCTGTAGCTGGCGATCAGGCGGTTTTCCTGAGCGTCGTCGGCGACGTTGCCGCGCAGGATGGCGTTGCGCCAGGACAGATCGAGGCCCTTGAGCGCGCCGTTCTGCACCCTGTAGTCGATGCGCAGGTCGCGCTCCCACTCCTCCCCGTCGCCGCCTGCGGCGTGCACGTTGTCGCCCTTGAGGTAGGCAACGCTGGCCTTGAGGCCCGGCACGCCGAGCCGGGCGAAGTCGTAGCCGTACTCGGCCAGCCAGGTGCGCTCGCCGGCGCTGAGGAACTTGCCGATCTGACGGTCGGTGATCAGGTAGGCGGTGGAGCCGTCGCCCTGGTTGAGGAAGGGGAAGGCGCTGCTGCCACTGACCTGCTGGTAGCCCAGGCCCAGGCTGTGACCCGCCTGGCTGTAGGTGAACAGCGCGCTCCAGGTCTGGTTGTCGACCTCGAAACGATCCGGGTTGGCGGCGCCGCCATTCCAGTATCCGGCGCTTCGGTAGCCCTGGGCACGCCCGGCAGCGCTGGCATTCTTGCCGTCGGAGCTGCTGTCGAAATAGCGCAGGTCCGATTTCAGCGCGCCCTCGCCCAGCGCCAGGGTGTGGGTCAGGCCCAGGAAATGCTGCTGATAGAAGTCCTCCAGCTGGCCGTAGTAGTACTGCGCCAGCAGATCCTTGCCGATCTTGTAGTCGCCACCCGCGAAATGGAACTTGTTCGAATCCGCCTGGACGCCGTTGACCGCGGCGGCACCGGCGATGCGCAGGCCGATCCGGTCGCTGGAACTGCGCGTGGTGGTGCGCTCGAGCTGTCCGGCGGTGAGGGTCAGGTTGTCGATCTCGCTGGAGGTGATCTGGCCGCCGTGGAAGACCTGCGGCAACAGGCGGCCGTCGTTGAAGGTCACCACCGGCAGCTTGGGCTGCAGCACCCCCAGGCGCGCTTCGGTCCTGGAAAGGCGCAGCTTGGCGGTCACGCCACCCTTGCTGTAGTTGTCCACCGCCTCGCCGTTGCTTTCGCGCGGGAAGAGCGCGCCGGGCGTGCGGCTGTCGGTGATACTGCCGCCATCCCCGCCGCTGTCCAGCTTCACGCCGATCAGCGCCACCGCGTCCAGCCCGAAGCCCACCGCGCCGGGGGTGTAGCCGGAGCTGTAGTTGAACAGGAAGCCCTGGCCCCATTCGCGGGCCGAAGGGGCGTTGTCCCGGTTGGCAATGTCGTTGTGGTAGAAGAAGTTGCGCAGCCCCAGGGTGGCGCTGCTGTCTTCGATGAAACCGGCGGCCAGGACCGAGGGGGCAACCAGACCGGGGAGGATGGCCAAGGCCAGGATGGATCGCTTCATGTGTCGTGCTCCAAAGGCGGACAGGGTATGGCCTGGCGATGGAGCATGACGCTCGCATGCGCGGCCTGTTCTGAAGGCCCGATGCGGCGGTCCGCTGTCGGCTTGCGAAGGCAAATCTAGGGAAGGACGAATAAAACCGGAAGGAATAAATAGTTATTCACTTATTCCATTATTTATCTACGCACCGTCCACGATGCTCAGATCGCTCCGCTCGATCTGCTCGCCCCCGGCCACCAGCAGGGCGAAATGCACCACGTTCTCCAGCTCGCGCGTATTGCCCGGCCATCCATAGGCCTCCAGGGCCCGCTGCGCCTGATCCGAGAAGCCTCGCACCGGCGCCCCGAGGCGCTGGGCGTAGACGCCGAGAAAGTACTCGGCCATCGGCAGGATGTCGCCGCGGCGCTCCCGCAGGGGCGGTATCGGCAGTTCGCCATCGCGCAGGTAGTCGTGCAGTTGCGCGTCGAAGCGACCGGCCCTCACCGCCTGCGCCAGGTCGACGCTGCTGGCGGCGATCAGGCGCACGTCGGCTGGCTGCGCAGCCCCGCCGACGCGCTGTACCTCGCCGCGCTGCAGGCATTGCAGCAGTTTCTTCTGCAGCGGCAGGGGCAGATCGGCGATCTCGTCCAGGTACAGGGTTCCGCCGTGCGCCGAGCCGAACCAGCCGGCACGACTGGCGCTGCCGGCGCCGCGCGCCTGGCCGAACAGCTCCGCCTCGCCCCAGCGCGGACTGAGCGCGGCGCAACTGGCCGCGACGAAGAGGCCGCTGCGCCCGCTCTCGCGGTGCACATGCCGGGCCAGCAGCTCCTTGCCGGTGCCTGTCTGGCCGACGATCAGCACCGGCAGCGGGGCGACTGCCAGGGTCTCTGCACGCGCCTCCAGCGCCCTCGATCGGGGGTCGACGAACACCAGCGCCTTGGCGCGGATGCTCAGCGGGCTCTTGTCCTGCTCGGCGAAGGTCAGCAGCGTCGGTCGTTCTGGCGAACTCATGCGCGTAGCCGCCCGGCCTGCTCGATGCGCCGCTGCAAGCGGTAGAGATAGGCAAAGCCCTGCTCCCAGCGCTGAAAGCCGGCGGCGGCGTTGATGTGTCCGGCGCCGGGCAGCAGCACCGCGTCGCTGCCCCAGTCGCGGGCCAGCTGCAGCGCCCGCTGCGGCGTGGCGGCGGCATCGTTGTCCGAGCCGACCAGCAGGCTGGGGAAGGGCAGTGCCTGGCGGGCGATGGGCGCGAACCCCTGCAGGGGCAGCGGGCAACCCGGGCGCTCGACGTCGGCCGGGGCCACCAGCAGCGCACCGGCGACCCGTGCCCGCCCCTGCGCATCGGCCTGCGCCGCCCAGCGCGCCACCGTGACGCAACCCAGGCTGTGGGCGATCAGCACCAGCGGTCCCGGCGCCGCCCGCACCGCCTCGTCCAGGCGCGCGACCCAGGCCTGTGGCTGCGGCGCGAACCAGTCGTCCTGCTCCACCCGCGCGGCGTTCGGCAGGCACTGCTGCCAATGGCTCTGCCAGTGGTCGGCGGAGGAGTTCTGCCAACCGGGGACGATCAGGTAGTGGATGGCGGTCTGCGACATGGGGCGTGCTCCCGGATTGAGGAGGAAGACGCCGCAGTCTAGGGGCGGAATGTTACAGACAAAAAAGAATAAAAATTCATTTGCTTATTCGATTTACCAAAAAACCGCTTATCTCTTTTTGATCTTATAAAAGAGCAAAACATTATTTTTCAGAATAATTCGTCCGCCCTAGCATCCGCTCCACATCAGCAGACGAATCGCTCAGCGAGGGAGCCCGTCATGAGCCAATCCGCAAAACCCGCCGACGCCCAGGACGAGGAAGCCAGCCTCGTGCGCGAGGTCCTCAACGCCCTGGCCGGCCTGCGTTTCGGCGCGGTGGAGATCACCGTGCACAACGGCCAGGTGGTGCAGATCGAGCGCAAGGAGAAATTCCGCCTGCAGGGTGCTGCCGCCAAAACCCACTGATCCATCCGACCCGACTGGACCTCCAGAGGGTGTGAACGCATCGACGAGCGCCGACCCGCTTTCCCCCGGGAGTGCGCAAGACCCTTCGACAACGCCGCCTCACACACTTTCAGGAGTATTCCCATGTCGCTATCGCGCTTTCTCGCCGCCGCCCTGGCGTCGACCCTCTACGTCGGCAGCGCCGCTGCCCAGACCCTGCTCAACGTGTCCTACGACCCGACGCGGGAGCTCTACAGCGAGTTCAACGCAGCCTTCAACAAGCACTGGCAAGCCGAGGGCAACAAGCCCGTCACCATCCAGCAGTCGCATGGCGGCTCGGGCAAGCAGGCCCGCGCGGTGATCGACGGCCTGCGCGCCGACGTGGTGACCCTGGCGCTGGCCGGCGACATCGACGAGCTGCACAGGCTCGGCAAGCTGATCCCCGAGGACTGGCAGAGCCGCCTGCCGCAATCGAGCACCCCCTACACCTCGACCATCGTGTTCCTGGTGCGCAAGGGCAACCCCGAGGGCATCAAGGACTGGGATGACCTGGTCAAGCCGGGCGTGGAAGTGATCACCCCCAACCCGAAAACCAGCGGCGGTGCGCGCTGGAACTTCCTCGCCGCCTGGGCCTACGCGCAGCAGAAGTACGGCAGCGAAGAGCAGGCGCAGGCGTTCGTCGAGAAGCTCTACAAGAACGTTCCGGTGCTCGACACCGGCGCCCGCGGCTCGACCATCACCTTCGTCAACAACGGCATCGGCGACGTGCTGCTGGCCTGGGAAAACGAAGCCTTCCTGGCCCTCAAGGAAGAAGGTGGCGACAACTTCGAGATCGTCGCGCCGTCGCTGTCGATCCTCGCCGAACCGCCGGTCAGCGTGGTCGACCAGAACGTCGACAAGAAAGGCACCCGCAAGGTCGCCGAGGCCTACCTGAACTACCTGTACAGCGAGGAAGGCCAGCGCATCGCCGCCAAGCACTTCTACCGTCCGCGCAACCAGGCGGTGGCGGCCGAGTTCGCCCAGCAGTTCCCGCAGCTCAAGCTGGTGACCATCGACGCTGACTTCGGCGGCTGGAAGAGCGCTCAGCCGAAGTTCTTCAACGATGGCGGCATCTTCGACCAGATCTACCAGGCCCATTGATCCGTAGGGTGCGCTGCGCGCACCAGCCGTCAATCGACGCGCAGGTGGTGCGCACGGCGCACCCTACTTCGTACAGGTTCACTCCATGTCCCGCCGCACTTCCCCCGTCATACCCGGCTTCGGGCTGACGCTGGGTTACACCCTGGTGTACCTCAGCCTGTTGGTGCTGATTCCCCTGGGTGCCATGTTCGTCCACGCTGCCCAGCTCACCTGGGATCAGTTCTGGGCCATCATTTCCTCACCGCGCGTGCTGGCCGCCCTGAAGCTGAGCTTCGGCACCGCTTTTCTCGCTGCCATCATCAACGGCGTGATCGGTACCCTGCTGGCCTGGGTGCTGGTGCGCTACACCTTCCCCGGTCGCAAGATCATCGAAGCGATGATCGACCTGCCGTTCGCCCTGCCCACCGCCGTTGCCGGTATCGCCCTGACCGCGCTCTATGCGCCCAACGGTTTGATCGGCCAGTTCGCCACCACCCTGGGTTTCAAGATCGCCTACACCCCGTTGGGCATCACCCTGGCGCTGACCTTCGTCACCCTGCCCTTCGTCGTGCGCACCATCCAGCCGGTACTGGCCGACATCCCGCGCGAGGTCGAGGAAGCCGCCGCCTGCCTCGGTGCCAAGCCGCTGCAGGTGGCGCGTCACGTGCTGCTGCCGGCGCTGCTGCCGGCCTGGCTGACCGGCTTCGCCCTGGCCTTCGCCCGTGGCGTTGGCGAATACGGCTCGGTGATCTTCATCGCCGGCAACATGCCGATGAAGACCGAGATCCTGCCGCTGCTGATCATGGTGCAGCTGGACCAGTACAACTACGCCGGCGCCACCGCCATCGGCGTGCTGATGCTGGTGGTGTCGTTCATCCTGCTGCTGCTGATCAACCTGCTGCAGCGCCGCATCAGCCGTTCTTGAGGAGCCAGGCATGTCATCTGCAACCCTGACGGCCAGCGCCGCCAACAATGCCGCGCGCCGCGGTAACGCCCTGGGCCGCCGCCTGCTGATCATTTCGGCCTGGCTGGTGTTCGCCTTCTTCCTGCTGCTGCCCTTGTTCGTGGTGGCGACCGAGGCGCTCAAACAGGGCGTCGGCGTGTTCGTCGCTTCGATCCTCGAACCTGACGCCATCAGCGCGCTGAAACTGACCCTGCTCGCCGTGGGCATCGCCGTGCCGCTCAACCTGGTGTTCGGCGTGGCCGCCGCCTGGTGCGTGAGCAAGTACGAGTTTCGCGGCAAGAGCATTCTGGTGACCCTGATCGACCTGCCGTTCTCGGTGTCGCCGGTGATCGCCGGTCTGATCTACGTGCTGCTGTTCGGCGCCCAGGGCTTCTTCGGCCCCTGGCTGCGCGAGCACGACATCCAGATCATCTTCGCCCTGCCCGGCATCGTCCTGGCGACCATCTTTGTCACCGTGCCCTTCGTCGCCCGCGAGCTGATCCCGCTGATGCAGGAACAGGGCACGCAGGAGGAAGAGGCCGCGCGCCTGCTCGGTGCCAACGGCTGGCAGATGTTCTGGCACGTGACCCTGCCCAATATCAAATGGGGCCTGATCTACGGCGTGGTGCTGTGCACCGCCCGGGCGATGGGCGAGTTCGGCGCGGTATCGGTGGTCTCCGGGCACATCCGCGGCTACACCAACACGCTGCCGCTGCATGTCGAGATTCTCTATAACGAATACAATCACGTCGCCGCCTTCAGCGTTGCCAGCCTGCTGCTGCTTCTGGCGCTGTTCATCCTGCTGCTCAAGCAGTGGAGCGAATCCCGTATCAACCGCCTGAAAGCCAGTGCTGGCGAGGAATAAACATGAGTATCGAAATCCGCAACGTCAGCAAGAACTTCAATGCGTTCAAGGCGCTGAACGAGATCAACCTGAACATCCAGAGCGGCGAACTGGTCGCCCTGCTCGGCCCGTCCGGCTGCGGCAAGACCACCCTGCTGCGCATCATCGCCGGCCTGGAAACCCCGGACAGCGGCACCATCGAGTTCCACGGCGAGGACGTCTCCAACCACGACGTGCGTGATCGCAACGTCGGCTTCGTGTTCCAGCACTACGCGCTGTTCCGCCACATGACGGTGTTCGACAACGTCGCCTTCGGCTTGCGCATGAAGCCCAGGGGCCAGCGCCCGAGCGAGGCGCAGATCGCCGATCGGGTCCACGAGTTGCTCGGCATGGTCCAGCTCGACTGGCTGGCCGAGCGCTATCCGGAGCAGCTCTCCGGCGGCCAGCGCCAGCGCATCGCCCTGGCCCGGGCGCTGGCGGTGCAGCCCAAGGTGCTGCTGCTCGACGAGCCCTTCGGCGCGCTGGACGCCAAGGTGCGCAAGGAGCTGCGCCGCTGGCTGGCGCGGCTGCATGACGAGGTGCACCTGACCAGCGTGTTCGTCACCCACGACCAGGAGGAAGCGATGGAGGTGGCCGACCGCATCGTGGTGATGAACAAGGGCGTGATCGAGCAGATCGGCTCGCCGGCCGAGGTCTACGAGAACCCGGCCAGCGACTTCGTCTACCACTTCCTCGGCGACGCCAACCGCCTGCGCCTGGACGAGGGCGAACTGCTGTTCCGTCCGCACGAAATCGCCCTCAGCCGCGAAGCCGGCGCAGGGCGCCACAGCGGCCGGGTGCGCGACATCCGCCCGCTCGGCGCGCTGGTGCGGGTGACCCTGGAGGTGGAAGGCCAGGACGAGCTGGTCGAGGCCGAGGTGGTGCGCGATGCGCTGCTGGAGAACCTGACGCGCGGCGACCAGCTGTACTTCAGCCCGCGCGCATGAGCCCGGCCGACCCTGGCGGCGGGCCGGCTCCCGGCGCCAGGGTCAGCGGTTGCGCTCGTTCTCCAGCGCCCAGACCGCCGCCTCCACCCGTGAGCGCAGGCCGAGCTTGTGCAGCAGGTTCTTCACATGGACCTTCACCGTGCCTTCGGTGATGCCGAGCTTGCGGCCGATCATCTTGTTGCTGTTGCCGCCGGCGATCATCTTCAGCACCTGGCGCTCGCGCTCGGTCAGCTCGACCTCCGGCGCCGCCGGGGCGACGCGAAGCGCCTGGGCGAGCACGCGGGCGAGGGTCGGGCTGATCACCAGATCGCCCTCCAGGGCGTCGCGGATCTGCTGGATCAGCCGCTCCGGCTCCATGTCCTTGAGCAGGTAGCCGTCGGCGCCCAGGCGCATGGCGTCGCGCACGTCCTCCTCGGCATCGGACACGGTGAACAGCAGTATCTTGCCCTCGTAGCCCTGCTGGCGCAGGCGCTTGAGGGTCTCCACGCCGTTCAGGCTGGGCATGTTGTTGTCCAGCATGACCAGGTCCGGCTGCAGCTCCGGCACCCGCTGCAGGGCCTCGGCGCCATCGCCTGCCTCGCCGATGATGTCGAAGTCGCTTTCCAGCTCGAGCAGCTGGCGCAGGCGGTCGCGACCTTGTCGTTCGCGCCGGTGGCCGACGTGCGGCGCGGCGAAGTGCGCCGGAATGACGAGCGCGCCGGTCGCGACGATGCGTTCGATCAGCGCGATCCACTCGTCCCGCGCATGCGGGTCGGCCAGGCGGATGCCGTCCAGGCTGGCCCGCAGGCGCGCCAGATGGTCCTCCAGCAGCCACTGGTGGCTCTTCTCCAGCCGGCCTTCCGCATAGGGCCGCAGCATCTGCTGGAACGCGGCGCACTGCGCCTCCGGCGACGCCATCAGCTTCTCAAACACCCGCTTCCGCGCCGCCTCTTCTTCACCCGCCGGCGCCGCCTCGTTGCGCATGGCCTCCAGGGCCTTTTCCAGTCTCTCTTCCTGGTTCATGGCTCCCTCCCGCTTCATCTCTCGAGTTCCTCCTGAAGCCAGCGGCGGATGCGGTGCAGCCGCACCCCGATGGTCGAGCGCTCCAGCCCGTACTGTTCAGCGATCTCCGTGTTGGAGACCCCCTCGATGTAGCGGAGCGCAAACAGTTCGGCGTCCCGCGGCTCGAGCGTGGCGAGCGCGCGGCGGAGGCGTTCCTTGAGATAGGGCGAGGACTCCACGGCCGCGTGCGGCAGGCTCTCGTCGAGCTGCGCCTCGGCCCGGTGGGCGCGCCCGCGGAGAATGTCGAGGGCGG
>OGCL01002973.1_pt1 | contig 10720 bp, 12 predicted proteins | sample 1570041 | NCBI WGS metagenome assembly OGCL01 (sample SAMN06266162, study PRJEB24511) | hot springs metagenome | isolation source: Hot spring water | place: South Africa: Limpopo | collected 2015-06-22 | reverse complement strand
GGCTTCTATCTCGCCATGCACGACCTGGAGATCCGCGGCGCCGGCGAGGTGCTGGGCGAGGAGCAGAGCGGCGAGATCGAGGAGGTGGGCTTCAGCCTCTACAACGACATGCTGGCCGCAGCGGTGAAATCCCTGCGCGAGGGGCGCGAGCCCGACCTGGAAGGGCCGCTGGCCGTCACCGCCGAGATCAACCTGCACGCCCCCGCCCTGCTGCCGGAGTCCTACTGCCCCGACATCCACGAACGGCTGGTGCTGTACAAGCGCCTGGCCAACTGTGCCACGGAGGCGGAGCTCAAGGCCATGGAGGAGGAGTTGATCGACCGCTTCGGCCTGCCGCCGGAACCGGCGCGCACCTTGCTGGAGGTGCACCGGTTGCGCATCCGCACCCAGCCCCTGGGCATCAGCCGGCTGGAGGCGGGCCCGGAGCGCGCCAGCGTGCAGTTCGTGCCCAACCCGCCCATCGACCCGGCGCGGCTCATCCGCCTGATCCAGACCCGCCGGGAATACAAGCTGGCCGGCCAGGACCGGCTGCGCATCGAACGGGGCGGCGCGACCCTGAACGAACGGCTCGAACTGATCGGCGGCTTCCTGAAAGAGATCTCCTGAGGGCATGCAGCTCGAACGCCTGCTCCACGCCCAGGGCTTCGGCAGCCGCAGGGAGTGTCGCGCCCTGATCCGGCAGGGGCGGGTGATGCTCGCCGGGACGCCCTGTGTGGACCCGTTCGCCGAGGTCGAGCCGGACGGTCAGCGCTTCGAGGTCGATGGTCAGGCCTGGATCTATCGGGAAAAGGCCTACCTCGCCCTCAACAAACCCGCCGGCTACGAATGCTCCGCCAGACCCCGTCACCACCCCAGCGTGCTGGCTCTGCTGCCGCCGGCGCTGATCCGGCGCGGCGTCCAGCCCGTCGGTCGGCTGGACCAGGACACCACGGGCCTGTTGCTCCTGTCCGACGACGGCCAGTTCATTCACACCCTCACCGCGCCGCGGCTGCGCATCCCCAAGGTCTATGAGGTCATCACCAAGCATCCGGTGAGCGACGCGCTGCTCGCCGCGCTGCTCGCCGGCGTGCGGCTGCGGGACGACCCCGAGCCCGTGGCCGCGGTCGCGTGCGCGCAGACCGGCGAGCACAGCCTGCGGCTCACCCTCACCGGCGGCCGCTACCACCAGGTCAGGCGCATGATCGCCGCGGCAGGCAACCGCGTCGAGGCCCTGCACCGGCGGGCGGTGGGGGGCTACCGCCTGCCCGAATCGCTGCCGCCGGGGGCCTGGCAGTGGATCGAGGCCGGCGAGGTGCTCGGCCCCCTCGCCGGACAGTCCTGAGCGCGGGGGGGCTGACATGGGCGCATCGCACCCGGCAGCGGACGGCACCGTCCGCTCTGTTCGCCTTGCGCGCTGGCTGGCGGCTTCCGTGCTGCTGTGCCTCAGCCTGCCCGCCGCGGCCCTGAACGTACCCATCCTGGTCTATCACCGCTTCGGTGCCGAGGCCACCGATAGCATGACGGTGCGCACGGCCGCCTTCGAGGGCCAGCTCGCCCGGATCAAGGCCGGCGGCTACCGCGTCATCCCCCTGCGGCAGCTCATCGAGCACCTGCTCGGCCGCGCACCGCCGCCCCCGCTCCGAAGCATCGTCATCACCGTCGACGACGCCCACCGTTCGGTCTACACGCAGCTGCTGCCCCTGGCGCGGCGTCATCGCCTGCCCTTCACCCTGTTCGTCTATCCCTCCGCCATCTCGAACGCCGCCTACGCCATGACCTGGGAACAGCTCGAGGCACTGCGCGACAGCGGACTCGCCGACATCCAGTCGCATACCTACTGGCACCCCAACCTACTGCGCGAGCGACGCCAGCGCACACCCGAGGACTTTGCGCGCTTCGCGGACTGGCAGCTACGTCATTCCAGGGAGGTGCTGGAGCGACGGCTGGGCATCCATGTTGACCTGCTCGCCTGGCCCTTCGGGCTGCAGGACGCGGACCTGCGCGCGCGCGCCGCACGGGCCGGCTATGTCGCCGCCTTCACCCTGGAGCACCGGCCGGTGCGGGCGGGGGACGACCTCCTGGCGCTGCCGCGTTACCTCATCACCGATGCCGTCCGGCCCGCGGCCTTTGCCGCCATCCTGCAGCAGGCCGGCCCCCCGGCGGGCGGCGGAGGGACACGGCCATGACCTGTCTTCGGGGCTCGATCCTGCTTGCGCTCCTCTTCCTGCTGTCCCTCCGGACTGAGGCCGCGGTGGGCTGGGTGCAGGTGCTGGACGCCCGCACCTGCCAACCGGTCGAGGGTGTCCTGGTCACGGCCAACGGCCGCGTGGCGCTCGCCGACGCCGAGGGCATGCTGGCGCTGCCGGTTCCGGCACAGATGCTCGGCGTGCGTGCCCCAGGCTATCGGCGGGTGCAGATAGAAGACCCCGGCCCCGGCCGGACGAGCCGGCTGGTCCGCCTGCAGCCTTTCAGACCCAAGGCCCTCTATTTGTCTTTCTATGGCATCGGCGACCGTAGGTTGCGCGAGGCGGCGCTCAGGCTGCTGCAGGAGACCGAGCTCAACGCCCTGGTGATCGACGTCAAGGGCGACCGCGGCCGCATCCCCTATGCGAGCGCCGTGCCGCTGGCCGGTGAGATCGGCGCGCGTGCCCTGACCACCGTGCGGGACATGCCGGGCCTGCTCGCTTCCCTGCGCCGGCAGGGGATCTACACCATCGCACGGGTGGTGGTCTTCAAGGATGACCCCCTGGCGCACGCCCGGCCCGAGTGGGCGGTGCGCAGGCGCGACGGCAGCCTCTACGTCGACCGTGAGGGACTGACCTGGACCGACCCGTTCCGGCGCGAGGTCTGGGACTACGTCCTGGACGTGGCGGAAGAGGCGGCACGCATGGGGTTCGACGAGATCCAGTTCGACTACGTGCGCTTCCCGGACACACCCGGACTGGTGTTCGCCCAGCCTTCGACGCAGGCGAACCGGGTGGCGGCCATCTCCGGCTTCCTGGCCGAGGCGAGGCGACGGCTCGCCCCCTACAATGTAGACATCGCCGCCGATGTCTTCGGCTATGTGCTCTGGAACCGCAACGACACCGACATCGGCCAGCGCCTCGAGGACCTGGCGCCGCACCTGGACTATATTTCACCCATGCTCTACCCCTCCGGTTTCCAGTACGGCATCCCCGGCTACCGCAACCCGGTGGCGGCCCCCTACGAGATCGTCAGCCTGAGCCTGCGCAACGCCCGCAAGCGCACGGGCCTGTCGCCGCTGCGTTTCCGCCCCTGGCTGCAGGCCTTCCGCGATTACGCCTTCGACCGCCGCACCTTCGGCGCCGAGGCCATGCGTGCCCAAATCCGCGCCGCCGAGGACTTCGGCGCCAACGGCTGGATGCTGTGGAACCCCCGCAATGTCTACAGTGACGCGGGCCTGGCGCGGGAGGACGGAAGATGAGGTGGTTCGCCCTGCTTATGCTCTGTCTGGCCACTGCGGCCCTCGCGGCGCGTGTGCCGGACCCGGCGGTGCTGGAGCGCATCGAGGCCGTCGTCGGCGAGGAGATCGCCGCCGGCCGGCTGCCCGGGGCGGTGGTCCTGATCGGGGGACCCGATCGCATCCATTACCGCCGCGCCTTCGGCTGGCGCCAGCTGCTGCCCGAACGCCTGCCCATGACCGAGGACACCGTCTTCGATCTGGCCTCGATCACCAAGCCGGTGGCCACCGCCACCGCCGTCATGCAGCTCGCGGAGCGCGGCCGGCTGGACCTGGATGCCCCCGTCGCCCGCTACTGGCCGGAGTTCGGCACCAACGGCAAGGCGGCCATCACCCTACGCCAGCTGCTCACCCATTACTCGGGCCTGCGCGCCGAACTCAATCTGAAGGACGTCTGGTCCGGACGCGAGGAGGCCCGCCGCCGCATCCTGGCAGAGCGGCCGTTCGCGCCGCCCGGCAGCCGCTACCGCTACAGCGACGTCAACTTCCTGGTCCTGGGCGAGGTGGTGGAGCGGGTCTCGGGCGAAGCCCTGCAACGCTACTGCCAGCAGCACCTCTTCACCCCCCTGGGCATGCGTGATACGAGCTTCCAGCCCAAGGACAAGGCGCGCATCGCCCCCACCGGCATCGGCTTGCCGGGCACGGTGCACGACCCCACGGCCCGGCGCATGAGCGGGGTGGCGGGCCATGCCGGCCTGTTCTCCACCGCCGACGACCTCGCACGTTTCGCACGCATGCTGCTTGCCGGCGGCAGGCTGGACGGGGTGCGCATCCTGCAGCCCGCCAGCGTCGAGGCCATGACTCTGCCGCAATCACCGCAAGGACAGACGCGCCTGCGCGGGCTGGGCTGGGACCTCGCCGCCCCCTTCGCCAGCGACCGGGAGGCGCTCGCCCCGCTGGGGGCCTACGGCCACACCGGCTATACCGGCACCGCGCTGTGGATCGACCCGGTCTCCGGCCTGTACGCGATCGTGCTCACACACCGTGTCTATCCCGACGGGCGGGGCGACGTCCAGCCCCTGCGGGCACGTCTGGCCGCAGTCCTGGGCGAGGCACTGGGGCCGCTCTCCCAGGCCGAGGTCCTGCACATGCGTCCGGCACTGGCAGCCTTTGTCGCCCGTCAGCCCAAGGTGCGCACAGGGCTGGATGTCCTGGCTGCAGATGGCTTCGCGGCCCTCAAGGGCCTGCGCGTGGGGCTCATCACCAACCACACCGGGCTGGATGCGCGCGGGCGGCGCAATCTGGAGCTGCTCGCCGCAGCACCGGAGGTGCGCCTCACCGCCCTGTTCAGCCCAGAGCACGGCCTGGAAGGCGACCTGGACGAAAAGGTGGCCTCGGGCTCGGAGCCCGGCACGGGGCTTATCGTGCACAGCCTCTATGGCGACACACGCCGGCCCACGGAGGCGATGCTGGAAGGGCTGGATGCCCTGGTGTTCGACATCCAGGACGCGGGCGCCCGCTTCTACACCTATGCCACGACCATGGCCTATGCCATGGAGGCGGCGGCTCGGCGCGGCATTCCCATCCATGTGCTCGACCGCCCCAACCCCATCGGCGCCACCCGTGTCGAGGGCCCCATGCTCGACGCGGGACGCACCTCCTTCACCGGCTATTGGCCCATGCCCGTGCGCCACGGCATGACCCTGGGGGAACTCGCCCGCCTGTTCAATGAAGAGGCCGGCATCCGCGCCGACCTGCGTGTGGTGCCCATGCAGGGCTATGCGCGCGGCGACTGGTTCGACGCCACGGGCCTGGCGTGGGTGCCCCCCTCGCCCAACCTGCGCACGCTCACCCAGGCCGCCCTCTACCCGGGCGTAGCCCTCATCGAGGGCGCCAACGTGAGCGTGGGACGCGGCACCGACCACCCCTTCGAACTGGTCGGGGCGCCGTGGATCGACGCGCAGGCCCTGACGGCCCGTCTGCAGACGCGTGCGATCCCCGGCGTGCGCTTCTCGCCGGCGGAGTTCACGCCGACCGAGAACCGCTACCGCGGCCAGCGCTGCCTCGGTGTGCGCATCGAGCTGACCGACCGCGAGGCGCTGGACTCCCCCGCCCTCGGGGTGGAGCTGGCCACCGCCCTGCATCGGCTGTATCCCGAGCACTTCCGGCTGGACCTCACACTGGGCAGCATCGGCTCGGCGGCGGTGCTGGCGGCCATCCGCGCCGGCGAGGACCCGCGCGCCATCGCCGCCGCCTGGGCGGCCGACCTGGACGCCTTCCGCGCCCTGCGCGACCGCTATCTGTTGTACTGAACGGGCCGCCCGGCGGGCCCGCGCGCCATGAAGATCCACCAGCTCACGGTCGAGGAGGCGCTGGCCAGCCTGCACACCCAGGCCAGCGGACTCGACTCCACCGAGGCGGAACGCCGTCTCCTGGAGTACGGCCCCAACCGCATCCGGGAAGAGCGGCGGAGGCCATTACTCCTCGACCTGCTGCTCGCCGGCGTGGCGGTGGCGATCGGCGCGCTGCTGCTGATCGCCTACACCCCGCTCGGCAATGGCTTCTTCGGCACGGCACCGGTAGCCTGGACGGACTGGTTATGGGTACTGCCCTTCGCCATGGCCCTCATCGCGCTCGAAGAGGCGCGCAAATGGCGGCTGCGTCGGGCCACCTCCCGGCGGCCGGTGGACGGTTGATTCAGCCCTCCAGGATCTCCACCTCGGTGCCGGGCGGCACGCGCTCGAACAGCTCCGCCACGTCGGCGTTGCGCATGCGGATGCAGCCGTGCGAGCGGGGCGCCTGTTCGAACTGCTCGTCCGGTGTGCCATGGATGTAGATGTAGCGGCGCATGGTGTCGCAGTTCCCCAGGCGATTAAAGCCGATCTCCCTGCCGGACAGCCACAGGATGCGGGTCAGGATCCAGTCGCGCCCCGGCTCGGCCGCCCCCAGCTCGGGGCTGTAGCGCTCGCCCGTAGGCCGGCGCCCCCGGAAGACCGCCCCCAGGGGCTGGCCGGCACCGATCTTGGCGCGCACGATGTGCCGGCCGCGCGGGGTGCACAGGCTGCCCGCCTCCTCGCCGGGGCCGTTGGCGGCCGTGGACACGGGATAGACGCGCTCGATGCGCCCCGCGTCGTCAAACAGCGTCAGCGTCTGGTGTCTGAGGTTGATCTCGATCTTCAAGCTCCCCCCTCCCACGGCGGGCCGCGAAGAAGGCACGCAGCAGCTCACCGCACGCCTGCGCCAGCACCCCGCCCTCGATGCTGGCGTGGTGGTTGAGGCGCGGCTCGGCGTACAGATCGAGCACGCTGCCGGCCACCCCGGTCTTGGGATCGGACGCGCCGTAGACCACGCGCGCGATGCGGGCGTGGAAGATGGCCCCGGTGCACATGGCGCAGGGCTCCAAGGTGACGTAGAGGCTGCAGCCCGGCAGCCGATAGTTGCCCAGGCGCCGGGCGGCCTCGCGCAGCGCCACGATCTCGGCGTGGGCGGTGGGGTCGTGGCCGGTGATGGGCCGGTTCCAGCCCGCGCCGACGACCTCGCCGTCGCGCACCACCACCGCCCCCACCGGCACCTCGCCCGCCGCCTGGGCAAGCCGTGCCTGCGCCAGGGCCAGACGCATGAAATGTTCATCCTCCGGGGTCATGCGGCCAGCTTGCCAGGAATCGCGGTCATGGGCCAGTCAGTCGGACGCCCGCCCCAGCCGCCAGGCCGCCACCTCGAGGTCGTCCGGGAAGGTGACCTTGAGATTGCTGCGGTCGCTCTCCACCAGTCTGGGGGCCAATCCCAACGCCTCCACCGCGGAGGCCTCGTCGGTGACGTCCGGGCCGGCCCCTTCCAGGGCCCGCAGCAGGAGGCCGTGGCGGAACATCTGTGGCGTCTGGGCCGCCCAGATGGCGGCGCGTGGCACGGTCGCGGCGATGCGCCCATCGGTCCCCGCACGCTTGAGGGTATCGGCCACCGGCACCGCGAGTATGCCCCCCACCGGATCATCGGTCAGCGCGGCCAGCAGCCTGTCGAGCAAGGCCGTGGTCAGACAGGGTCGGGCGGCGTCATGCACCAGGACCCAGTCGTCCGCCGTCACCTCGCCCTGCACGGCTCGCAGACCGTTCAACACGCTCTGCGCCCGGGTCGCCCCGCCGCAGCGCAACACGGCGAGCTTGCTCAAGCCGCTCCAGTCATGGCCCGCCCACCAGCCGTCCTCCGGCGAGACCACGACACAAATCCGCCCGATCTGCGGATGGCGCTCGAACACCTGCAGGGCATGCCAGAGCATCGGCCGGCCAAGGATGGGGAGATACTGCTTGGGCGTCTCCACCCCCATGCGGGCGCCGACGCCGGCGGCAGGGAGCAGCGCAACATGACGGGGTGCATGACTGGGCATGATTTGTAATCTCGGTAGCGTGCCCTACATTCTAATCAGACACCCTGTACATTCAGCGGGAGGCCCTATGACCACGACGATCAGACCGGCCGCGGTGGCCGGCATGTTCTATCCGGGAGACCGACGCAGCCTCGCCGCGGACATCAGGCGGATGCTGGAGGCGACCCAGCCGGCGCCACTGCGCCCCAAGGCGCTCATCGTGCCGCATGCGGGTTACATCTATTCCGGGCCGGTGGCCGCATCGGCCTATGTGCTGCTGAAGGACCTGCGCGAGATCATCCGCCGAGTGGTGCTGCTGGGACCGGTGCACCGGGTCTGGGTACAGGGACTGGCCCTGCCCGCCGTGGATGCCTTCGAGACCCCTCTGGGCGTCGTCTCCCTCGACGAAACGGCCATGGCCCGACTGTTGCAATTGCCCCAGGTCGAGGTCAACGAGGCGGCGCATGCCTGGGAACATTCCCTGGAGGTGCACCTGCCCTTCCTGCAGACCGTGCTCAAGGACTTCGTCCTCGTGCCCCTGGCAGTGGGCGGCGCGACCCCGGAGCAGGTGGCCGAGGCCCTGGAACTCACCTGGGGCGGCGACGAGACCCTGATCGTGGTGAGTTCCGACCTGTCGCACTATCTGCCCTATGACCAGGCGCGGCACAGCGACCAGACCACGGCGCAGGCGATCATGGACCTGCACAGCGATCTGGTCGGCGAGCAGGCCTGCGGCGCGCATCCCATCAACGGCCTGATGCTGGCGGCGCGGCGGCATCACCTCACCCCCCATCTGCTCGACCTGCGCAATTCGGGCGACACGGCGGGGGACAAGAGCCGGGTGGTGGGCTACGCTGCCTTTGCCCTGACCGAGGCGGCGCATGTCCACTGAGCGCGGCCGCGTGCTCACCCGGCTCGCGCGCGCGAGCATTGCCCGGGCCCTGGGTGAGGCTGCGGACGACCCTCCCCGGCCGGACTGGCTTGAGGCACCCGCAGCGGTGTTCGTCACCCTCACCCGCGATGGCGAACTACGCGGCTGCATCGGTTCGCTTAAGGCCCGCCGCAGTCTGGAAGAGGACGTGGTCGAAAACGCCCGCATGGCCGCCTTCGCCGACCCGCGCTTTCCGCCGTTGAGCCGTCCGGAGCTGGACGACACGCGCATCGAGGTATCGGTGCTGTCCCAGGCGGAGCCGATCGCCTGCACCGACGAGACCGACGCCCTGAGCAAGCTGCGCCCCGGCATCGACGGGGTGATCCTCGAATACGGCCGCCATCGCGCCACCTTCCTGCCGCAGGTCTGGCGCCAGCTGCCCGAGCCGCGCGCGTTCATGGCCCAGCTCAAGCGCAAGGCCGGACTGCCCGCCGATTTCTGGGATGACGGCGTGCGGCTCTACCGCTACACGGTGGAGAAGTACGTGGAGGACGAACATGCGCGCGCCTGAGACCAGCCACCCGGCACGCTGGTGGCATCTTCTTCCGGACGGCCGCATCCAGTGCGACCTTTGTCCGCGCGACTGCCGGCTGCACGAGGGCCAGCGGGGGCTGTGCTTCGTGCGCAAGATGGAAAACGGCCGCATGGTGCTCACCACCTATGGACGCAGCTCCGGCTTCTGCGTCGACCCCATCGAAAAGAAACCCCTCAACCACTTCTATCCGGGCACCTCGGTGTTCTCCTTCGGCACCGCCGGTTGCAACCTGGCCTGCAAGTTCTGCCAGAACTGGGACATCTCCAAGAGCCGCGAGACCGACACCCTGGCCGATGCCGCGAGCCCGGCCGAGATCGCCCGCACGGCGGCGAAGCTGGGCTGCAAGAGCGTGGCCTACACCTACAACGACCCGGTGATCTTCGCCGAATATGCCATCGACACCGCCGTCGAATGCCGCAAGCTGGGCGTAGAGAGCGTCGCGGTCACGGCCGGCTACATCCACCCGGAGCCGACGCGCGAGTTCTACGCCGTCATGGACGCCGCCAACGTGGACCTCAAGGGCTTCACCGATGAGTTCTACATCAAGTATTGCGGCGGGCGGCTGCAGCCGGTGCTCGACACCCTGGTCTATCTGAAGCGCGAGACCTCGGTCTGGTTCGAGATCACCACCCTGCTCATCCCCACCCTCAACGACTCGGACGCCGAGATCCGACAGCTTTCGCAGTGGGTACTCGAGGCGCTGGGGCCTGACGTGCCGCTGCACTTCACCGCCTTCCACCCGGACTGGAAGCTCAGGGACCTGCCGCCCACCCCGGCCTCGACCCTCAGCCGTGCGCGCCGCATCGCGCGCGAGACGGGGCTGCATTATGTCTACACCGGCAACGTGCACGACCCGGAGGGCGGCACCACCTACTGCCCCGGCTGCGGCCTGGCGCTGATCGTGCGCGACTGGTACGAGATCCCGGAGTATCGCGTGACCGAAGACGGCCGCTGCCCGTCCTGCCATAGCCCCATCGCCGGACGCTTCCAGCGTTTCGCGGCCGCGTTCGGCGCCCGGCGCGTGCCCGTCACCCTCAACCGGGTCTGATCACTTCACGGCCAGCGCGATGCGATCGTCCATGCGCAGCTGCAGACGTTCCTGGGGCAGCCGTCCCTTGGCGGCGAGCCGCGTGGCCTGGTCGGTGGCCTGGAAAGGCGAAGACGCCCGCACGACGCTGGTTTCCTGGGATGGCGGGACGGGACGCTCGGGCAGGGCATTGAGACCGGAAAGGAGAAGCAGAGCGAGTACGGTGCTGTTCATGTCGGTTCCTCCTGGAATGGCCACGCACCCTGCATGGCCTACACTCAAGAAGCTAGTCCTGGCGACCGTAATGGGTAAGCAACCCGGTTCGAACCCGGTGGGCCAACCCGGTAGCCCAACCCGGTTGGTGTCGAGTGGCGCACCGGGCGTCTAGGCTTTGAACCTTGATTCCTCGGTTGAACACGTCCGAAGGCGCGGCTGTGCGGGTGTCTGGCGCGAAGCGACGACGCCGC
>OGCL01002971.1_pt1 | contig 10726 bp, 9 predicted proteins | sample 1570041 | NCBI WGS metagenome assembly OGCL01 (sample SAMN06266162, study PRJEB24511) | hot springs metagenome | isolation source: Hot spring water | place: South Africa: Limpopo | collected 2015-06-22 | reverse complement strand
GGTAGGCTGCACGAGGCGGCGGGCGACCGCCGTCCCAGATGAATGGCTGTCCACGACAGAACCCGGCTTACCGGCCGACTCCCGCTTTCGCCGGAAACACGCCGGGCCGTCTCAGTCCCGATCCCCTGTTGTTCATGCGGAATGCATGGTCGGTCGTGCTTCAGCCCGTCACCCCCGTTACCGTGAAAGTCGCGAGCGCGACTCACGACGCTCCCCTCCCCAACGGGGAAAGGGGCTGGGGGAGAGGGACCGTTCATGCCCATCCCCTACAGTCCAACCCACCCAGTGTGCGTCGGCATCCAGCGGGTAGCGGGTAGCCCCCGCCCGGATCGACATCCCCAGCCTCAAACCTGACAAGTTACTTTAAGTTTTCGCCATAGGCCTTTCTTTGAGCGTCTTTCTGACCCGAGCCGCCTTGGGGCAGCTAAGTCCTTGTTCGCACGTATAAAAGTTGCAAATCCCCCTTGACGGTGGAGGAAGCGCCCTACTATAGTGGGGCAAGGTGGTGGAGAGTGGAGGAAAGTGCAGCGGAGTGGCATTACTCGGCTGCCATGACGATGATGTTTCGTGGGTTCATGCCGCTGAGCCTGGATGGCAAGGGCAGGCTGGCCATCCCCAGCAAATACCGCGATACGCTCATGGAGCGTTGCGGTGGGCGTCTGGTCGTCACCCTCGACCCGGGCCGCTGCATGCTGCTATACCCTCTGCCCGAGTGGGAGCCCATCGAGCGCAAGATCAACGCTCTGCCCAGCTTCCATCCCCTGAGTCGCCAGCTCAAGCTGATCCTGGTCGGTTCGGCCACCGACGTGGAACTCGACGGCTCCGGACGCATCCTGGTGCCCGCCCCCCTGCGCGACAAGGCACGTATGGACAAGGACGTAGTCCTGGTCGGTCAGGGCCACAAATTCGAGATCTGGAACGAGGCCGACTGGCAGGCCGCGTACAACGCCGCCACCGACTTCACCACCGCACTGGAAGATGCGCGGCACAAGGGAGACCTGCCCGATGAGCTCAGGGATTTCAGCCTGTGACCGGCCAGCATCGCCCTGTGCTGCTGGAGGAGACCCTGGCGGCACTGGATATCCGTGCGCAGGGGACCTATGTGGACGCCACCTTCGGCCGCGGCGGTCACAGCCGCGCGATCCTCGCGCGCCTGGGCCCATCGGGCCGACTGCTGGCGCTGGATCGCGACCCCGAGGCGGTCGGCTTCGGGCAGACGTGGCAGGACCCGCGCTTCAGCATCGCCCATGCCGCCTTCGCTGCGCTGACGCAGACGGCGCATGCCCACGGCATACAGTCCGCGGACGGGGTGTTGTTCGATCTCGGGGTGTCGAGCCCGCAACTGGATACGCCCGAGCGGGGTTTCAGCTTTCGAAAGGACGCGCCGCTGGACATGCGCATGGACGTCAGCCGCGGTTCCACGGCTGCCGAGTGGCTGAACCACGCCGATGAAGAGGAGATCGCCCGCGTGGTCCGGGAATATGGCGAGGAGCGGTTTGCTAAGTCGGTTGCAAGGGCGATTGTCGCAGCGCGCGCCGAGCGCCCCATCACCACCACCGGTCAACTCGCGCGCATCTGCGCCCAGGCCGTGCGCACCCGCGAAGCCGGCCAGGATCCCGCGACGCGCACCTTCCAGGCTATCCGGATTCACATTAACCGTGAGCTTGAAGAGCTGGCTTGCGCGCTGCCCCAGGCGGTGGAACTGCTGCGGCCGGGGGGGAGGCTCGCGGTGATCAGCTTCCATTCCCTGGAAGATCGCATGGTGAAACGCTTCCTGCGCGCGGAGGAGAAGGGCGCCGAGGTCCCGGCCGAGATCCCCCTGACGCGCGATGCCCTGCCGGTCGGACGGTTGCGCGTCATCGGCAAGGCAATACGCCCCACCGCTTCGGAGGCGGCCGCCAACCCGCGTGCGCGCAGCGCCGTGCTGAGGGTGGCCGAGCGCCGTGAGGGAGAAGGGTCATGCTGAAGCTCAACGCCGCCCTTGCCCTGCTCCTGCTCATCTGCGCCATCGCCGTGGTGTCGGCGCGCCATCAGGCGCGCAAGCTGTTCGTCGAATTACAGCAGGCCCAGGCCGAGGCGCGCGCACTGGACATCGAGTGGGGCAGGCTGCTCCTGGAGCAAAGCACCTGGGCCATGCACAGCCGTGTCGAGGTCGTGGCGCAGCACCAGCTGCACATGGCCGTACCCGATGCCGCGCGCATCCACCTCATCGCCCCGCTTCCGGCCGGACAGCCATGAGAGCGCTGCGTCACGCCAACCGGCATGCCAATCCGCTGCTGCGTCTGGACCTGCAGCGCTGGCGCATGCGCCTGGTCATGGCGCTGCTCTTCGGCGGCTTTGCGGCCCTGACCGTGCGTGCGACCTATCTGCAGGCCTGGCAGACCGAATTCCTGAACCTGCAAGGCGACAAGCGGATCAACCGGGTGGTCCCCATCACCGCCCACCGCGGGATGATCCTGGACCGGCGCGGCGAGCCGCTGGCCATCAGCACCCCGGTGGAATCCCTCTGGGTCAACCCGCGCGAGGCGGAGGCCGGCGCTGAGCAGATCCGGGCGCTGGCGGACCTGCTCGGGGAGGATCACACCGCCCTGGCCAGCGTGTTCGCCGACAAGGCCAGGACCTTCGTCTACCTGCGGCGGCAGGTGTCGCCCGAGCTGGCCAGGCAATGCCTGGCGCTGGGGATCAAGGGCCTGCACGCCCAGCCCGAGTTCCGCCGCTTCTACCCTGCCGGCGAGGTCATGGCCCAGGTGGTGGGCATGACCGACGTCGAGGACCGTGGCATCGAGGGCCTGGAGCTGATCTACGACACCTGGCTCGCGGGCGAGGTCGGCATGAAGCGCGTGGTCAGGGATCGCAAGGGCAACGTGGTGGAGGAGCTGGAACTTCTGCGGCTTCCCAAGCCCGGCAACGATCTGACCCTGTCCTTCAACCTGCAGATCCAGTACCTGGCCTATCGGGAACTGAGCGCCGCCGTCAAGCGGCATCGCGCCCTCGCCGGCTCGGTGGTGGTGGTGGACAGCCGCACGGGCGAGATCCTGGCCCTGGCCACCGTGCCTTCGTTCAATCCCAACAACCGCGGCACCTATAGCGCGGACCGGGCGCGCAACCGGCCCGCCACCGACATCTTCGAGCCCGGCTCGACCATGAAGCCCTTCCTCGTCGCCGCCGCCATGGATGCCGGCATCGTGGACGCAAACACCCGCATCGACACCGGCCCCGGCTACTACTACATCGGTGAAAAGCGCATCACCGACGTGCATCCCAAGGGCGTGCTCTCGCTCACCGAGGCCCTGCAGGTCTCCAGCAACGTCGCCGCCGCCCGCATCGCCATGGACCTGAAGGCTGAGGACTACTGGCGGCTGCTCGACCAGGCCGGTTTCGGCAAAGCGCCCGGGACCGGCCTGCCGGGAGAGGCGGGCGGGACGCTGCGGCCCTACCACACCTGGCGACCGATCGAAAAAGCCACCATGGGTTTCGGTCATGGCATGTCGGTCAGCCTGCTGCAACTGGCGCGGGCCTATACCGCCTTCGCCAACGGCGGCGTCATGCCGCCCCTGACCGTGCTCAAGCGCCGCGATCAGGCCGTCGGCCGGCGCGTCATGTCGGCGGAGACTGCCAGGTTGGTGCATGAGATGCTGGAACGGGTGACCCACGACGGCGGCACCGCCCCGCGGGCCAGGGTCATGGGCTATCGCGTGGCTGGCAAGACCGGCACCGCCCACAAGCCGGCGGGCGGTGCCTACGCCGCCGACAAGTACATCGCCTCCTTCGTCGGCCTGGCGCCCGCCTCGGACCCTCGGCTGGTGGTGGCGGTGATGATCGATGAGCCCGCGGGGCGCCAATACTATGGCGGGCTGGTGGCCGCACCGGTTTTCTCCAAGGTGATGGCCGGGGCGCTTAGGCTGATGGCCGTGCCACCCGACGCGCCCATGGACGCCGTGACCGCGCCCAGCGCCACGGCGCCCGTCGTGGGGGAGGCGGTGTGATGCTGCATCCTGGCCCGACTCCACCCGCCGATCGGCTCCTGGCCTGGTTGAGGTCGCACTGCCCGGCCGCCGCCGGGCTGAGCGCGGACAGCCGCCTGATCAACCCCGGCGATGTCTTCCTGGCCTTCCCCGGCGACGTCCACGACGGCCGGCACTACATCCCCCAGGCCGTGGCAGCCGGCGCCGGCGCCGTGCTGTGGGAGGCCGCGGGTTACGCCTGGCCGCAGCAGACGGAGTTACCCAACCTGCCGGTGTCCGGCCTGCGCACCCTGGCCGCAGAGCTGGCCGTGCGCTGGTACGACGACCCCAGCCGGGCGCTGTGGGTGACAGGCATCACCGGCACCAACGGCAAGACCTCCATCGCCCACTGGCTGGGTCAGAGCCTGACAGCCCTGGGCCGCAAGAGCGCCGTGCTGGGCACCCTGGGCAACGGCTTCCCGGGCGCGCTCACCCCCGCCAGCCACACCACGCCGGACTGCGTCACCCTGCAACGCCTGCTGGCCGGCTACCGCGCGGCCGGCGCCCAGGCGGCCGTCATGGAGGTCTCCTCGCATGGTCTGGCTCAGGGGCGCGTTCAAGGCATGCACTTCGATGTGGCCGTGCTGACCAATCTGTCGCGCGACCATCTCGACTACCACGGCGACATGGCCTCCTATGCCCAGGCCAAGGCGAAGCTGTTCGGCTGGCCGGGGCTGAAATGGGCGGTGCTCAACCTGGACGACGAGTTCGGCCGGACGCTCTACGAGCGCCTCAAAGGCAGCGAGGTCAGTCGGCTCGGCTATGGGCTCGAGGATGGCGAGATCCTCGCCAGCCCGCTGGCGCTTGACGCGCAGGGCATCCGCATGGCGGTCGCCACCCCCTGGGGGCGGGGGGAGATCGCGAGCCCCTTGCTGGGTGAGTTCAACGCCTACAACCTGCTCGCCGTCTTGGGGGCATTGCTGGCCGCCGGTGTAAACCTGGATGCGGCCCTGGGTGAGCTTGCCAGGCTCCGGCCCGTGGCCGGGCGCATGCAGACCCTGGTCCCGGACGGGCCGGGGCCGACGGTGGTGGTGGACTATGCCCACACCCCGGACGCACTGGAGAAGACCCTCAAGGCCCTGCGCCCGCTGACCGCCCGCCGGCTGTGGTGCGTGTTCGGCGCCGGCGGCGGCCGCGACCGCGGCAAGCGCCCGCTCATGGGCGGCATCGCCGCCGCCCTCGCGGATGCGGTCGTGGTCACCAGCGACAACCCCCGCAACGAGGCGCCCGCCGAGATCATCGCCGACATCCTCGCCGGCATGCCGCCCGGCCAGACCGCCATCGTCGACCGGGCGGAGGCCATCCGCCACGCCGTGCGCGAGGCCCAAGCGGGGGATGTGGTGCTCATCGCCGGCAAGGGGCATGAGGACTATCAGGAGATCCAGGGCGTGCGGCAGCCGTTCTCGGACCTGGCGGTGGCCCGCGCCGCCCTGGAGGAAAGGGGGGCGTATGCGTCTGAGTGAGGCGGCGCGCGCCATCGGTGCCGAGGCCAAGGGGGCGGAGGTGGCGTTCGGCTGCGTGCAGACCGACAGCCGCGCGCTCACCCCCGGCTGCCTGTTCGTGGCCCTGCGCGGGGCGCGCTTCGACGGCCACGCCTTCGTCGAGGAGGCCCTCGGCAAGGGCGCGGCCGTCGTCATGATCGACCGGGCCCACCCCCTGTCGCCCGACCCACCGCCGGCCCTCGTGGTCGAGGACACGCGGCTCGCCCTGGGGCGGCTCGCCGCCTGGCATCGCGCCGGCATGCCGGCGCGCATCGTCGCCATCACCGGCAGCAACGGCAAGACCACGGTCAAGGAGATGACCGCCGCCATCCTGCGTGCCGAGGTCGGCGCCGAGGCGGTGCTCGCCACCGAGGGCAATCTCAACAACGACATCGGCGTGCCGCTGACCCTGCTGCGGCTCAAGCCCGCGCACCGCTATGGCGTCATCGAGATGGGCATGAACCATGCCGGCGAGATCGCCTACCTCACGCGCCTTGCCCATCCCGACGTGGCCCTGGTCAACAACGCCCAGCGCGCGCATCTGGAGGGGCTCGCGACGGTGGAGGCGGTGGCGCGCGCCAAGGGCGAGATCTACGAGGGGCTGCGACCGGATGGCGTGGCCCTCGTCAACGGTGACGACCCGCACGCCCCGCTGTGGCTGGAACTCAACGCCCATCGGCGCTGCCTGCGCTTCGGCCTGGGCGCGCAGGCCGAGATCTGGGCGGAATACGACCTCTACCCCGAAGGCGCACGCCTGACGCTGCACACCCCCCTGGGTCCCATCCCTGTCGAGCTGCAGGTGCCGGGGCTGCACAACGTGCGCAATGCCGCCGCCGCCACCGCCGCGGCCATCGCCCTGGGCGCCCCGGCGGATGCGATCCGGGCGGGATTGACCGCCTACCGGGGGGTGAAGGGCCGCCTGCAGACTCACCCCTGCATCCTGGGGGCCACCCTCATCGACGATAGCTACAACGCCAACCCCGACTCCGTCACCGCCGCCATCCAGGTCCTGGCCGCCCGGCCGGGCCGGCGCATCCTGGTCCTGGGGGACATGGGCGAGCTGGGGCCGGGTGCGGCCGAGTTGCACCGGACGATAGGCGAAGCGGCGCGCGCCGCCGGCATCGACCGCCTGCTGGCCCTGGGCGAACTCTCCAGGCACGCCGTCGAAGGCTTCGGCGCGGGCGGCATGCACTTCGAGCGCATCGAGGAGCTGCTGGCGGAGGTGGAGTATGCCTTGGGCCCCGACGTGACGGTGCTGGTCAAGGGCTCCCGCTTCATGCGCATGGAGCGCATCGTGCAGTCCTTCGTGGAGGAGCGCCATCTATGCTCCTGATGCTCGCCCAGTGGCTGGGCCACGACATCCGCGCCTTCAACGTCTTCCAGTACATCACCCTGCGCTCGGTGCTGGCGGCGCTCACCGCGCTGGCAATCTCCTTCCTGGTGGGGCCCTGGATGATCCGGCGCCTGACGAGCCTCAAGATCGGCCAGGCCGTGCGCGACGACGGTCCGCAGACGCATCTCACCAAGGCCGGCACCCCCACCATGGGCGGGGCGCTGATCCTCATCAGCATGGCGCTCGCCACCCTGCTCTGGGCGGACCTGCGCAACACCTATGTCTGGGTCGCACTGGCCACCCTCCTCGGCTTCGGTGCCATCGGCTGGGTGGACGACTGGCGCAAGGTGGTGGAGCGAAACCCGCGCGGTCTGCCGGCGCGCTGGAAGTATTTCTGGCAGTCGGTCATCGCCCTGGCGGTGGCCGCCTACCTGGTCTGGTCCGCCCACCTGCCTGCCCAGACCGAGCTGATCGTGCCCTTCTTCAAACAGATCGTCATGCCCCTTGGGGTGGTGGGCTTCGTCCTGCTCGCCTACTTCGTCATCGTCGGCACCAGCAACGCCGTCAACCTCACCGACGGGGCCGACGGCCTGGCCATCCTGCCGACGGTGATGGTCGCAGGCGCCCTGGGCATCTTCGCCTACGTCGCCGGGCACGCCGTGTTCGCCAAGTACCTGGGCCTGCCGCACATCCCGGGCGCGGGCGAGCTGACCATCTTCTGCGCCGCCCTGGCGGGGGCGGGGCTCGCCTTCCTCTGGTTCAACGCCTACCCGGCCGAGGTCTTCATGGGCGACGTGGGGGCGCTGGCCCTGGGCGCGGCCCTGGGCGTGGTGGCGGTGATCGTGCGCCAGGAGATCGTGCTCTTCATCATGGGCGGCGTCTTCGTGCTGGAGACCATCTCGGTGATGCTGCAGGTGGGCTCCTACAAGTTGAGGCGCAAGCGCATCTTCCTCATGGCGCCGCTGCACCACCACTACGAGCTCAAGGGCTGGAAGGAGACGCAGGTGGTGGTGCGGTTCTGGATCATCAGCATCGTGCTGGTGTTGATCGGCCTGTCGACCCTGAAACTGCGGTGAGGGGTGCGGCGTGAGGAAGGCGATGATCAACTATGCGGGGCTCAAGGCCCTGGTGGTCGGCCTGGGCGACACCGGCATGTCGTGTGTGCGCTGGCTGCTCAAGCACGGCGCCCGGGTGCGCGCCACCGACACCCGTGCCACCACGCCCCACGCCGAGCGACTGCGCATCGAGTATCCCGAGCTGGCGATGCGTCTGGGCAGGCTCGATGCGGCCGATTTCGACTGGGCGGAGATGGTCGTCGTGAGCCCCGGCGTGCCCGTCTCCACCCCCGAGATCGCGGCCGCGGCCGCCGCCGGCAAGGACGTGGTGGGTGATGTGGAACTGTTTGCCCGCGCGCTGGCGCACTGCCCCAGTCCTGCACGCATCCTCGCCATCACCGGCTCCAACGGCAAGAGCACGGTGACCGCGCTCACCGGACACCTGTGCAAGACGGCCGGCATGTACACGGCGGTGGCCGGCAATATCGGGCTGCCGGTGCTGGACGCCCTGGCCGAGGCGGAAGACACCGGCGTGTGGCCCGAGGTGTGGGTCCTGGAATTGTCCAGCTTCCAGCTCGAGACCACGGCGAGCCTCACCCCGGATGCGGCCACGGTGCTCAACCTCAGCGAAGACCACATGGACCGCTACGCCGGCATGGCGGCGTATGCGGCGGCGAAGGCCCGAATCTTCGGGCCACGCCCCCCCCACCCCGCACCCCGCACCCCGCACCCCCCCACCCAGGTCCTCAACCGCGACGACCCCCTGGTCATGAAGATGGTCCGTCCCGGCTGGCGGCTGTGGACCTTCGGGCTTACGACCGGACTTGGGGTCGGCGAATGGGGGATCACCGAGCGCGGCCACGAGAAATGGCTGGCGGAGGGCACCATGCCCCTCATGCCGCTGGATGACCTGCCCCTTGCCGGCCTGCACAACGCCGCCAATGCCCTGGCCGCGCTGGCGCTCGCGCGGGCCATCGATCTGCCCTATCCGCATCTGCTGGAGGGCCTGGCCACCTTCAAGGGGCTGCCGCACCGGGTCGAGAAGGTGGCCGAGATCGACGGCGTCGCCTGGTATGACGACTCCAAGGGCACCAACGTCGGCGCCACCGTGGCCGCCCTGAACGGCTTCGATCGCCCGGTGGTGCTGATCGCCGGCGGCGACGGCAAGGGCCAGGACTTCACGCCGCTGCGCGCGGCCGTCGCCCGCGCCCGGGCGGTGATCCTCATCGGCCGCGACGCCCCGAGCATCGAAGCGGCCCTCGCCGGGGCCGTCCCCTGCCTGCATGCCACCAGCCTGGAAGAGGCCGTCGGCCTGGCCCGCGCTCAGGCCCGACCGGGGGATGCCGTGCTGCTCTCCCCGGCCTGCGCCAGCTTCGACATGTTCCGCAACTACGTGCACCGCGCCGAGGTCTTCGTAGCCGCTGTGCATGCCCTAGCGCAAGGCGGGCAAGACGGCGACCACGCCTCACCCCTCACGCCTCACGCCTCACCCCCGGAGGACGGCCATGTTTCATAACGCCGCCCTCAAGCGCTCCGGCCTGGCCCCCTATGACTGGTGGCTGCTGTGGGTGACGTTCGCCCTGCTCGGCATGGGCCTGGTCATGGTCTATTCGGCCTCCGTGGCCACCGCCGAGGCGGTCAGCGGCAATCCCAACCACTACCTCACCCGCCACGGCATGAACCTGGTCGTGGCGCTCTCGCTGGCCTATGCCGCCTTCCAGCTGCCGAGCCGCCTGTGGCAGCGGATGGCGCCGGCGCTGTTCGTCCTCGGCGTCATCCTGCTGGTGCTGGTCCTGATTCCGGGCATCGGCTACGAGGTCAAGGGCGCCCGACGCTGGATCCCGCTGGGCGCGCTGGGCACTCTGCAGCCCTCCGAGTTCATGAAGCTGGCCGTCCTCCTCTATGCCGCCGATTACACGGTCCGCAAGGCCGGGCTGATGGACAGCGTGCGCAAGGGCTTCATGCCGATGTTCGCGGTCATGCTGACGGTGGGCACCCTGCTGCTGCTGGAGCCCGACTTCGGCACCTTCGCCGTCATCGTCGTCATCGCCCTGGGCATCCTCTTCCTGGGTGGACTCAACTGGCGCCTGTTCGTCGGGCTGATCCTGCTTTTGGCCGCGAGCTTCGTGCTGCTGATCTGGATGTCGCCCTACCGCATGGCGCGCATGGCCGGCTATCTCAATCCCTGGGACGACCCCCTGGGCAAGGGCTATCAGCTGACCCACGCCCTCATCGCCTTCGGCCGCGGGGAGTTGACCGGCGTGGGCCTGGGCGACAGCGTCGAGAAACTGCACTACCTGCCGGAGGCGCACAACGACTTCCTCCTGGCGGTGATCGGCGAGGAACTGGGCCTGCTCGGCGTGCTGCTCGTCATCGCCCTGTTCGCCTGGCTCACCTGGCGCGCGTTTTCCATCGGCTGGCAGGCGGCCCTGATGGAACGCAACTTCCCCGCCCTGGTGGCGCAGGGCATAGGCGTGTGGATGGGCGTGCAGGGCTTCATCAACATGGGCGTCAACATGGGCCTGCTGCCCACCAAGGGCCTCACGCTCCCGCTCATGAGCTACGGCGGCTCCGGCATCGTCGCCAACTGCCTCGCCCTCGCCCTGCTCGTGCGCATCGATTATGAAAACAGGTGCCTCATGCGGGGGAAGAGGCAATGACGGTCAATCCCTGCACTGTCCACATCGAGAACCTCGTTGAGGCACCTGTTTCGGCGCAGGCTAACCTTGGCGCAGCCAAGGTTAAGGCCCGAAGGGCCGGCCGGAGCCAAAACCGCTGCCTCATGCGGGGGAAGAGGCAATGACGGTCAATCCCTGCACTGTCCACATCGAGAACCTCGTTGAGGCACCTGTT
>OGCL01002970.1_pt1 | contig 10730 bp, 13 predicted proteins | sample 1570041 | NCBI WGS metagenome assembly OGCL01 (sample SAMN06266162, study PRJEB24511) | hot springs metagenome | isolation source: Hot spring water | place: South Africa: Limpopo | collected 2015-06-22 | reverse complement strand
TTTTTCAAAAAAAAGCCTAAATTTTTTATTACGAGGATCAAAAAATTCCAAGAGGTCAACGCAGTCGTATATAATTTTCTTAATATGGATGAGGGTTCTGAGCCTCGCGTAGTCGAAATACATATAATTTTCTGTTATGACGAAATAGTCATCATTGAAAGGGAAATAGGCTTTAATAAATTTTTCATTAAGGATTCTATTCATCTTTATAAAAAGAATGCTTTCCAAAATAGGTCTAAAGGGCATCAATCTGTTATGTCTGACGAGTAAAATTTGGTCCTTCTCCCTCTTGATGATATTTTTTGAAAATAATCTTTTTGGAAAAGGACCTGGAGGCTCAAAAAATATGACTTCATATTTTTCTGCTAAAAGCTCCGCAATAAAATGGGGTCTCTGTTTCAAACTATTCCAGGGAACATTTGAAATAATAAGAATCTTTGACATCTCTATGTCCTTCTTCGGACCTTAGTAAAATATCCTAACATAAAGTAAGTAAAGGAAGAAACCAGTGTGATCAGATAATAAACCCTAAAATTGGTCAAAGTGGCAATGAGTAAATATATGAAATACTTAGTATCAGGATTTCGCTTATAACAGAGCCAAAGAAGAACGAAAACATATGTTATCCCTAATATTCCCTCTTCGGATAATATGAAGAGTAAAGGGACGTCTGCAGGATAAATAGTGCGATCGAACCTAAAGTCAAAGAAGTAAAACCATATATCGTTTGGGATATTATCGCTGAAAGTGGGGGAGGGGATGGGGTATCCTCCAATGGGATAATGCAGTATTTTTTCCTTGACGTATTCCAATAGAAGATTTCTTCGGTAAATCGAAAAATAAACGTCTTGATAGGATAATGTATAGAAATAATAAAAGCTAAGCATAACCACCACCGCAACCACGGATACAGACACAAAATAAAAAAGTATCCGACTTCCATGTAAACGTTTAAAATAGGAAAGGAGTAAAAACATCGAAATTAAAATGATTGCGATGATCATCTGTTGTATCTGGGAAATGAGGATCGCCAAAATGATCAGCACAATGACAAAAAGATATCGTTTGAGTGGTATCTGTTTGGAAAAATATTGTATGGTTGAGACCGTATAAATGTAGGTCGTTAAAAAAATGTCTATAGGAATCCTATATTTCAGAAAAGGAAGTCTTGATGGAGAAAAAACTGAATCCATCTCTATCGTAAGGGAAAGGACATAGTAAATTATAGAACTGGCTATGAATAAATTAAAAAAAGTAAACAAGATTTTGTTCAGTTTATCAAAAGAAAGATTTAAGGATTGTCCTATCACAAAGAAAAAGAGAAGGGCAAACCAGTTTTTAATGGGCAGGAGATAGGCAATGACATTATAATCGTAATATAATGCAAAACCGGCCAGGATACCGCTTCTTATTAGGATGTATCCTAATATGAATAAAGCGATTTTGCTTATTTTTATCTTTTGATTAAAGAAGAGAAAAGTGAGATAGATGAATCCAAGTGCAAGGGTAATATCATCGGAATTGTCTGAAACCCAACGGCCGAGTCCAAATGCCAGTGATAAAAATGATGCAAAGTTAGAATAAAGAAAAATATAAATATTCAGAAAAATCATTCCAGCCAAACCCTACTTGTCCAAACATTTTGTGGATATCAGTAGAACCTCCTCACCGACATTTTTAATAAGACAGAAAAGAGTTTCTGTCGCATAGAAAGCCAAACCTTCAAGACAGAGCCAAACACCTTGATTTTTCAGGATGCCACCGGGAAGCCTTCCACTTCGTCGAATGAAGGAACTGGTGGCCCAGGTCCAACTTGCCCGTCTTGCTAAAGTCCGGAGTTCAAGGATTTGAAGACCTGCCTTTTCAGCACAGCTCCGCAACGTATGGGGGGCGAAAAGGTGGAGATGCCGGGGCGGATCAAGGTGAACGCATGCTTTTTTAAATAATTGGTGTCCGAGGCTTTCTACATTGGGGGTTATCAAGACCAATCTTCCAAGAGGTTTAAGGATTTTACAACATTCTTTCAGGGTACCTATCGGATCCACAACATGCTCGATGACGTGATGCATGACGATGGCATCCATACTCTCAGGAGGAAAATCCACCTCCTCTAATGTCCCTTGATGAATATCCAGCCCAAACCTTTTTCTTCCCACCTCAACAGCCTTTTCGTCTGTTTCCACACCCACGACTTCCCACCCCAGACTTCTCATTTTCTCTAAAAATATTCCATTCCCACATCCTACATCGAGGAGTCTCCCCCCTTTTTTTGCATGAAGGGTCATCACGCTCAGTTCAATTCTCCGCTTGAGAGGCCCTACCCATGAAAGGATCTTACCTATCCTCTTTTTCAGAGAACTGCTGATCAGATCGTCGTAGCCCATATGGGCCACGAGAACAGCATTCCGAACGAACCTCCGCATTATAGCCATTCGCGGAACCAATTCCTGAAACTCATGTGTAAAGTATTGGCTGTAAAGTTTCCCCATATCCTCAGGAATTGGACGGGGATTAAGCCAGACGAAATAACATCTGGGACATTGTGCCAGTTCCCAGATACCAGGAGAGCCGAAAAGCTGATCTCTGAGGTTTCGATAGAGAACACTGCCTTCATGCCCGCAAAGCAAACAGTATGGAGCTTCTTTGACATGGATACCCTCGTTTAAATTCACAGCCCGCTCCTTCTATTTGCCATCTGATGTATATAGAACCCTTCTTTACTTATCCTAAGTAAAATTAAACCGAGATATCTATCCAACGAATTACTACCGCAACCCATTATCGAGCAATCTGCCGCCGAAGGTGATTGATAATGTCAAGGATTCTTAGAACATCTATCAAGACTGGAGGCAAGCTCTGGGATGGCGGCCATGGCACCGAAGGCTTACAAATATAAATGATGCATGGGACATATTCAGTTTTTTCATCCCTGGCAGATTGGAAACTACCATAATTCACACCAGATGCATGGTCACCGTAAAGGATGACCAACGTCTTAGGAGGCAATGACTTCAAATAATTCTGTACATCTCGATCCAACACACGCATGCTGTTAAAGTAATTCTGTTGCCATTGCTGACTCTTTGGGAATATCTCCTTTTCCTGATCGCTTATAAGGTCAAAAGGCCCATGGCTATCCAGTGTGATAATAAAATGAAATTCACGGTTGCGGGAGGCACAAATTTTCTGGCTGGACAGACGTAGAATCTCAAAATCCCTGACACCCCAGTAACTTCTTTCCAACCGACTATCTTTAAAATCCTCCCTAAAATAGATTTCATCAAAACCCATGCGCTGGAAATTGACCCTCCGGTTGAAGAAGTCACCGTGGTTACCATGCCAGGACACGGTGTGATAGCCATGTTGTTGCAAAAAACGGGGGAGGCTGTTGTTGTAAGAAATGCCTGGTACCATATAACTGACCATTCGCGAACTGGGGGGGCCACCGGATAATACCGCAAAGTCCATGTCGGCTGTGCTGACGTCATGATAGGAGACTATCTTGAAAAGACGGCTGTTGCCCACCAGTTGGTTGAAGTAAGGGGTCACTTCAATGCCGTTGATGTGATAATTCAAAATATTGAAATCGAAACTTTCCAGTTGGATGATCACGATCTTGTCACCAACAGGCCATGGGGGCTCTGCCTTCGTGAGACGATCAGGGGCAAGGCTTTGAAGTTGGATTATCTCTTTTGAAATTTCATATATATTAGGAGCTTTCAAGGTTTCGGCTACCCAAGAAATTAGATATCCATAGGTATATACGATACGCTTAATTCCGTAAATCTTAATGTTGGTAAACTTGAAGCTTGATAATTGTAACGCCAGAATGATGACAATGAAAATAAGAAGGCATGATACTGCGCCACGCCATCGGAATCTGGATGGCTGTGGCGTGATGCTGAAAATCCAGATGATTTTAATGGTCAGAGCGCCGATCAGCAAGATCCAGACAAATGGAGGAATGATCTGGACCGCAAACCCTGCCACACGAAGCCCCTCTTTGACTGTTTTTATGCCGTAATAAGCTGATAAAGCCTGATGAAAATACTGATTGTAGGCCACAATGAGCAATGAAAGCAGGAAATCCAGTATAAAGATAAGTATCAGCCAAAATCGTTTGAATAAAAGGAGGATAATTGCCGCTGCAAGGAGGTTGAGGGTGAGGCGTATGCCCTGGTAAAAATAAGGATATTTGGTGATTGGAGGAAAAGGAAATGCAGATGCCTGAAGGATGAAATTTTCAGTGGCCCAGAAAAAAGCCAGTCCTCCAAGTAAAACAAACGGGGTCAAATCTTTATTTTTGACAAATTGCCTGTTTGAGATTGTTGAGTCCATTGAGTTTTAGTGAAACAGTTTCGGCCACGGGCGATTAATTATGAATAAACGTGGTGAAAAATGAAATATCTTCATAGCAGCTACAAATAGCAATAATGCATCAAACGTAACACGAATTGCCCAAGCCAAGGCAGCCCCAGTAATCCCCCAATGACTGATTAAAATCCAGGCAATTACAAAATGAAGGGGGAGTTCTAATAAATGAAATTTTGCTGGAATATCTGGCCGGCCTGTCCCCTGAAGAAGACTATAAGGCATTTGTGCCAACGAATTGATCAGTACGCCCAAAGCCAGTATTTGAAGTGCCATGGAGCTGTTTACAGCAAAATCGTTTCCCAACCAAAGTTGAAGAATGTTTTTACTGAACAATACCAATATTAATACAATTGGCCCTAAACTAATCAATACATATTTGACCGCGCGAGCAAAAAAAATCCCAATTCTCTCTAAATCTTTATTCCCCTCCAAGGCACTAAAGGCAGGGAAAAGTGTCATCGCCAAGCTAAGAGGAATTATCCAGAGCCTTGTCACAGCCTCATAAGGAGCAGTATAGTAAGCGACGGCAGCAGTTGAGAGAAGGGAAGCGATGAGGAAGCGATCTATATACACCAGAATGGGGCTAAGAAAGCTGGATAGCGTAACCCATCCTCCGTATGAAAAAAGACGGGGAAAAATTTTATAGGACGCAGAGAATTTCTTGATACCCGGAAAGAGGCCAATGGCAATCTCAAAAAAAGCAAATAACGATAAAACTCTTGCAAACAAGATAAGCGTCACGATTCCGGGCAATTTGAAACCGAAAAAAAGGCCGACCAAAGGCATCAGGAATGTTGAAGCATTGGATGGGATTCGAATAAGGTTGATGAGATCAAACCGCTGAGCAGCTTCTAATAACCCCGAAAGAGAACTGGAAACCAACACAACTGGGATGGAAAATGAAAGAACGATGAAGGTGAGATTGGCTTCATGTAAAAGCTCTGAAGGGATATTTAAAAAATGCCCTGTAAGCAGAGGTGTGAGGCCCAACAACAAGAAGCTCCCCATAAGACCAAAGATGACTTGAACCGTTAGGGCCGTCCATGCGAGCTTTGGTATCTCCGCTTGATCCCCTTTGCTCAAAGCCTCGGCTACATATTTGGTAATGGCACGACCTAATCCCAAATCAAAAATGTTGAAATATCCCAGAATCACCCAGGCAAGGGAGATAAGCCCAAGTCGATCTGTTCCCAACCCCCTCACGATTAAAGGAATGGCAGTTATTCCAACCAATAAAGAGATCGCATTTCCGGTAAGGTTTAATATGGCATTTCGGGTAATCGTACTTCCGTTAACCACTAATCGGTCTTTTATAGGATTCAAAGAACACCCTTATTTTATGCAAATACTTTTTGATTTACCCATCCAAATGATACAAGGGATTATATATATGTAGCATAGGAATGTAAAGATTGAATTCAAGAGAGTAGGAAAAATAAAAGGGGAATGCAATAGAGAAACCATAATTCATTTGCTCCCCCTTGATAAATTTATACTCTCTTAATACAGCACGCCCTTTGCCTACATTCAGGAGGCAGGGTTTGTCGTAAGAGGAATATCATTAAGTGCACCTGATCCCCATTGGATCCAGTCTATCTGCTGATCCGAGGACCGAATGATATACCAATACCCATTCCCAGGTCGCCAAACCGCTACATCGGTCTTCCCATCCCCATCATAATACCCTGGGACTGGAATATCATTAAGTGCCCCTGATCCCCATTGGATCCAGTCCGTCTGCTGATCCGAGGACCGAATGATATACCAATACCCATTCTCAGGTCGCCAAACCGCTACATCGGTCTTCCCATCCCCATCATAATCTCCAGGCACCGGAATATCATTAAGTGCCCCTGATCCCCATTGGATCCAGTCCGTCTGCTGATCCGACGACCGAATGATATACCAATAACCATTCCCAGGTCGCCAAACCGCTATATCGGTCTTCCCATCCCCATCATAATCTCCAGGTACAGGCACATCATTCTCTGAACCCGACCCCCACTGCACCCACTCCACCTCCTGATCCGAGGAACGAATGATGTACCAATACCCATTCCCAGGTCGCCAGATCGCTATGTCCGTCTTGCCATCGCCGTCAAAGTCAACAATACCCTTTCTTATCTTCATCGCAGAAAGTTCATCGATTTCGGTTGTCCCTGTCTTAACAAATTCCCGTTTAATGATTCCAATATAGGGGACAAACCAATAATATGCATCTTCAACCACTCCTCCTAATTCTGGTACCGTGATCACGCGGTGAATTTTATAAGCCTTATAATCTCCCAGTGGAACAGTGACATTGGTATAGCTTACTACATTAACTTCCGAGATTACCGTAATTGGCATCTCATTAAAATAGCCAGGCGTTTTATCTGTCCAAAAATCTCCCTCCACCAGGGGATTTTTCGCAACAATAATACCGTCTGTGAGTTCAATCTTGTACCATTCTTTATCCAGCCATTCTGCTCTCCACCACCTCATTTCCGTTGAATTTATAGAAAACCAGTCTTTATTTATCACACTACCATTTTCAGACCCTTCAACCTTGTATGTAATGACGCCCGGGACAGACGTATCATCGAGAGCCACAACTTCGCTACGATATATCCAAGTACCGGGTGGCGGAACTAATCTGCCCTCATAAACCCAATAATTCCCCACGTACATGGAGAAGAAAGGAGCCCCTGGTTGGGCAACGGTTATCTCCACCGTGATCATGGAAAGAGCAAAAACGGTTAACAATGTCGCTACAACGCTTCGTCTGCACATCATTTCTTCCTCCTTTCGTGAGTATTGTTTGAATATTTTTTATCTTGGCCACCACGGCTAACTTAAGTAATGGAAAATCGTGTTCTTGTCAAGAAGTTTTTAAAAATTTTAATAAAGAAGGGTCGTCTGGGGTCAGGCTTGTTTATTGTTCTTTCTCCTACCTTAAGCAGAACTCAAATCGAGAACCGGATAACGTGATGTTGTTGATTATTCTCTGGTTTGTTCTTTACGCCAAATCGATAAAAAAGCCTGATCATCCAGAATCGAAATGAATCAGGCTTTTTTATTCTTCCCACATCTCTCATCCCCACCAAGAGAGAAACTGGAAACGATTAGCGTCAATTACAACGAATAACACGAGTTGAAAAGATCCCCCGTTGAAAAAGGAACCTACCGCCTTTTAAAATGTTCAACACCTTCTCATTTAAACGGCAAGAGTGGTAATTGCGACGAACCGATGGGCGACATTGTCAATCATCACCCCGAAGCCTTCAATCGTACGGACTCCAAGAAGATTCATATCCCCGGGTTCTGCGAATACTACCTCGTCAATGGTCTCATATCCTTCTGAACGAAGAATCGCATAGCCTACCTCCCTTTGGACGATCTGTTTCGTTGCTGTAACAAAGGCCCGCTTTCTGACCGGTTCTATAGCGATCTGTAAGAGAACATCTCTTGGCAGCCAGGTCAGTTCAGCTCCTGTATCCACCAGGACCTCGATGGGTGGTGTAACCTTCTCCGTACTCTTAGGATTCACTGCAACGACATTGACCTTGAAGACACTCATAAAATTTCATTTATCTCCAGAACCCCTTTAAAACAAAAAAGTTCGACCATCCAGAATTGAATGAATCAGGCTCTTTATTTTTCCCACATCTCTCTCTCCCGATAAGGAAGTTAGGAACACAGGAAATATTCATGTTCTTCCTCTTTCATGGCTTCATGGTTTCCTAATGAAAGGAAGGTTGATGTTGGGTAACAGTTTTTATGATAGCCTACGGATCTATGGATAATCCCATATCAAAAAATAGACTTTGACCCCTGCCGGGTAAAAACAAAAGTATTAAGCGAAAATGGAGATTACAATGTATTAGTTATCGAGATTCAACACGGCGCAGTCTGTCATCCAACTGTTTCATCTGCAATTCGAGAGTGGTAATTCTTTTATCCAATTCTGCATAAGAAAATTTGATTGCCGACAGGATATCTTGATGGTTTTGGGCCCTCTTCCTCTCCATTTCCTCGGTTCGACGATCAAATTTTTCATTCAGATTCATAACTCCTTCTGAAACTTGCTTAATATCATCTCTTAATGCTTCGGCAGTAATGTGGAATTCATGAAGGACCCGGTTCTCCAACTCCCTCATTTCTTCCTTTGTTGTTAACTTCGCGAAATTTCGGTCTAAATAATCTTTAATTTCTTTTTCCATCCCCTTATCCTCAAGAAACTCTTATTATGGAATCCCGAAGGGAGAAAATTTTAAAAAATGATTTTTTAGATTAAGATTGTCTTTTAAACTTCTTGATGAAATGCATATATTAAAATCGAAACGAGAGGTATTTGTCAACAGATTTTTTATGTGCGAATGGGTTTTATTCCTCTCTTTCCCAGAACTCAAATCGAGAACAAGATCACGTAATTGAGGTTGATTATTCCCTGTTCTATTCTATCAATGGACAAAAAAGCCTGATCATTCATAATCGAATGTATCAGGCTTTTTCTTCTACATATTGTCACTTCTCCCTCCCGATAAGGAAGCCAGGAACACAGGAAATATTCATGTTCTTCCTCTTTCATGGCTTCATGGTTTCTTAATGAAAGGAAGGTTGATGTTGGGTAACAGTCTCTATGTTAGCCTACGGATCCATGGATAATCCCATATCAAAAAATAGACTTTTCGTCAAGAAATTTTTCTATTGTCACCTGATCTTTTCAATAAAGGCCTTGGCTGCTTTCATGGCGTCTTTAACGACCTTTAACGACCTCTGTATCGTAAAGGAGGCCTCTGTAATAACCAGCTATATGGAGCAGATGTTGCATATGTTGGGGGTCAGGCAATCGTAATAAAGTATTTGCTTTGTCTATTAGGATCTCCCTTATCCCTTCAGAACAGAAAAGCCTGATTTTCCAAACTGGAATGAATCAGGCTTTTTCTTTCTCCTCCGTCTCCTCTCTTAGCTCTGAGTGGTTTACTCAAACCGGTTCGCATACTCCGCTGAATTGAGAAATCCATTGATCAATAATAACTCGATCTCTGGGTTACCGACGTTCGCATCCATCGCATTGACCCAGAAGTTAAATCCATCCTCCTCCGGCCCACGCCTCAACATCCCCATGTAGATCATCGTCACAAAGATCTCTGAATTGCTCTTCTGCCGATACTCCTCGGACTCTGAAAACCCAATCATCACCTGCCCCCTCGTCATCTGCCCCCAATCCAACTTCTCCTTCCAGAAGTTATACCCACCTTGATCAGGAGCTCTTCCCAATATGTTCTGATAGATCAGATTCACAAACTCCCCATTACCCAATGCCCCATAACGCCGTTGAAACTCCACGGATCCTGCAAAGGCATCAGGGGTGGTTAACAATTTCTACCTATAAAACCATTGGTAATTCCTTAACCCCTAATAGAGAAACAAATTAGAAACCTGCATGACGTAACGGTTGCATTAAATATCAACCTAAAAACCTTGTCAAGATTTTTCCCCCTGTGAAATTATTTTACAGGGACCAGGAAAATGAAGCGATTCAAGGAGACGAGGGTTCGAGTGCCCAAGAATAAGTTTTGTGTGGTACTTAAGTTGACAGAAAACATTTCCATCTGATATAAAGAACATAGAGATCAGCAAGGTTAAAACAAAAAACGTTATTATGGGGAAAAAAGAATTTACAAAAGAGTTGACTTCAGATGGAGAAAACCGATTAAGAATAAAGATCAATGTGAAAAAGGTGATGTTATAGAGGTGGTGGTCCAGTATGAATCAAAGATTAAAGATAAATGGTATCCAATTGTAAGATATGATTGCACCCATGGTTTTTTCCACCGTGATCTATTAAGCCCCAAAGGGGAGGGGCTAAAACAACCAATTTCCATATCCAATCTTAAAGATGCTCTAACTTATGCAGAGCAGGACATTAAGGACAGATGGGAATGGTATAAAGAAAAATTTAAGAAGGGAATGAAATCATGACAAAAAAAGAGTATGTTGAAAGAAATATCGGGATGACATTTGATTTTGTTAGATATCTTATTGACCATCCAGAGTCAATAGAATCCTTACCCAATGGAGCTGAACTTGATTTTATCGATAAAGACATTCCTTTTATACTGAAAAAACAAACCAAAAGAAAAAGAATTGTAAGATATAAAGTTGAACACGTATTTGGTCTTATTTAAAACATCCCGAACAAGACTTAGGCCCTGGGGCAAACATAATAAAGTATTTCCTTTCTGCCTTCTGATACTCTTTTCTTCTTTACCCCCTTAAAACAAAAAAGCCTGATCATCCAGAATCGAAATGAATCAGGCTTTTTCTTTTCCCCGTCATCTCTCACCCCCACCAAGAGAGGAACTGGAAAC
>OGCL01002965.1_pt1 | contig 10739 bp, 15 predicted proteins | sample 1570041 | NCBI WGS metagenome assembly OGCL01 (sample SAMN06266162, study PRJEB24511) | hot springs metagenome | isolation source: Hot spring water | place: South Africa: Limpopo | collected 2015-06-22 | reverse complement strand
AGCAGCACACCGAGGCCCGCGCAGCAGCAGCGCAGGAAACCCGGCAGGCTCAGGCCGAGCGCGACGACGCCCGCAAGGTGGCAGCAGAGGCCCGCGAGCAGGCCGCCCGGCTGGCCGGGCAGCTTGAGGCGCTGCAACGGCAGGACAAAGCCGAGGCACCGAAAGGGAAAGGGGGGGAGTGATGCCAAGCGCCGCAGAATTTCAAGCCCTGCACGACGAACTGCGGCAGCTTGGCGCGGTATTCGTGCAGGCGGCCAGCATGGGCGATCAGGAGCTTGCATTGTGGGCCGTGGGGGCGCTGTCATCCGCAGCCGCCCGGCCTGCATGGTGGGCGAGAGAGGCGGCAGACAACGAAGCGGCGGCCATTGCAGCCGCCGCTATCGAGAGAGCGCAGAAGGCCGGATGATGCCGTAGATCATGCCAGCGGCCAGCGCCGCGAAGAAGGCCACCGGGACGGCGTAGGCCGCCCCGGCAAATGCCAGTTGGTGTAACTCCATGCGCCGTCCTCCTATGAGCGATAGCAGGGCGGCCAATGGCCGCCCGTGCTGGGTTAGCTGCTTTTCTGCTGGCGTACCGTCACGCCTTCATGATTGACCGTCACCACGCCCACCGGAACGCTGATCTTTGGCGCACCGTTTCGGAACATCGTTACCCGCAGTTGGTACTCCACGCCGGGGAACAGATACACGCAGTTTTCGCGGCAGTCCTGCCCGCCGACCGTGTGCTGGCCGATGGTGCGCAGGCCCAAGGCGGCAACGACTTTGGGCTGCCCGTGCAGATCGTCCAGCGCGACACGCTCAACGCTACTTTTTGCCCCCGGCTTGTTCAGCGGGCGCAGTTCAAAGGCGGCGTCGGTGTAGCGGCTGGAATCCTCACCGCGCCACGCCTCGACCACCTGCACGTCTGGCCGCCATTTCACCGTCACGTCACCCTGCCGGGCGGTGATGGTGTCCGAGCCGCGCAAGGCGGACGCGACAGCCCGGAACGGCTGGGCCGCGCTTTCGCGCAGGCTGGCCGAGTCGGTCGGAACTCCCGCGCAACCAGTCAGCAGGGCGGCGGCGGTAACGGTAGCAATCACAATGGTTTTCATACAAAGAGCCTCACTTTAGGGTTAAGAAAAGTGCTGTGCTCTTACCTTTCATGTTGGGCTTTGATGGGTCTAACGCCCGCGCCCTTAAATACTCAACTACTCAAGCGCTCAAATCATCATTTGATTTGATCGTAAATGCGCTTGGCGTCCGGGCTGCTGAACTTCGGCCCGTTCCAAGCCTCGTCATTGACCCAGCCGATCACCAGCCCGGCGAGGATGCCGAACACGATTCCGGCCCTCACAAAGCGGATGAACTCCCAGATGGACGCACGCCAGCCAAGGGGCACGATGTTGAGCCATTCCGGCACATGGTTTGATGCGGTTTTCTTCCAGACCATGACGGCCTCCAATCAATTGACGTAAAGCGGTTTAACGGCCAGCACTTCATCGACCGCGTGATCTCCGATGTTGCCGATGAACAGGCAGTAATCCGCACTCAGGCTGCGCATGTCGTTGCTACCGAACAAGTCTTGCCGTTGCATGCTGCTGTTCTCGCTCTCGGACTCGCTCGAACTCAACGACAGGTTCTTGCCGCCAAAGGCATTGACCCCACTGATCGTCTCGCTTTCGCTTGCGCTGTACCCGGTTGAGGTCATCAACACATCGACCTGCCCGAGCACGTCCCGGATATGCCGCAGCGTGGCTTCGTCCTCAGTCCTGAAAATGATGCGCTGCCGGAAGTTTTGCAGGATGGCTTCGGCCACGGCCTTGTTATTGCCCAGTGCATGAACCAGCGAGGCCACGCCCTGCATACTCACAATGCCGATGGTGCGCGTGCTGCGCGACTTGTCCCAAAAGTCGGTGTCGCTGATCGGATCGACAATCGCTTGATACTCGTCGCACACGAACGCCACGGGCCGATCCTGATTCCAGTCCTGCCGGGTGCGACGTTCGCGCATCATATTCATGAAACGAAGTTTGACCAGCAGATAAGCGAACCGGGCACCTTCGCGGCCATATTTGGTCATCGGCAGATTGACCAAGAACACCGCGCCATCATTGACCAATTCGGTCATGTCCGCTTCGCCCTGTTCCGACTCGATACTGAACGCATCGACCATATCCGGGTGTGCAAACGGGCTGAGAACCGCATTCATCGTGCCGAGGATGTTTTTCCGCAGCTTCTCGTCGTGCTCGTTCCAGACATTGACGAAGAAGCGCGACGACTGGTTAAACAATCGTTGATCCCTATCGCTCATTTCTGCCTGCTTTTCCGTGCCTTCGAGCACCAGAGCATTCCGCGCTTCATTGTCGAAAACAATGTCGTACAAGCCTGCGATGCTGTACTGATGCGGGCGCAGCAGGTTCAACAGGTTTAGGCAGTGGCGGGCCATTTCAGTTGAACTATCGACCCAAAACGCGCCATCACCCGATCCTTGCCCCTGAACAAGAAAACAACTTTTCAGGTACGAAGCCGCCAATTCTGGCGTGCAACCACGGAACAGATTTAGCGTCATGCCGCCATCACCGACCACCTTAAACGAGCGCCCGGCCATGTTGGTTAGTGCGCCAACTTCCTTGATGAAATCGGTCTTGATGTCAAAAATCAACGCCCCGGCGTTCTGCATGAACAACTGACGCAACAGCGGGTTGATGGAGCGCGATGTTTTGCCGCCGCCCGTGCCGCCAAAGATGATGATGTTTTTCGATGCGTCCTCTCGGGCAAGTTCCACATGCTGACCTTGAGGAACGCCGCCAACGTGGCCGCGACCGTACATCATGCCGACGCTATCCCCGAGGTGCAGGCCGATGAACTGCTGTCGCATTTTCGCCCGGCGCTGCACCGCTTCTGCTTCGCGTGCTGTCGCTTCGGATGCCCGTTGCTCTGGCGTTTTGCTGGCTTCAATAATGGCTTCTTTCTCTCGCTCAAGCTGTACGTCTGCGGTCTGCTTGCCCATCCAGATCAACAGATAGAGGAAGCCGCCAACAATGCCGAGGGGAAGCGCCCACCAGATCGAATAGCCCCACACGAAACCCGGCACGAAAAAGCGCAAGGCAAGCGTGATGCCGATCCATGTTCCGATGGTGAAGTATCCGATGCGCAGCTTGGCCCAATGATTGAGCCATTCCGAGCCGCCCTTAGTGTTTATGTCTATACGAGCCATCTTTAGCCCCCATTATGTGACCCGTCAGGCTGTGCATTGCTGGCCGCCTGCGGTGCGGTTTGTTCGCCTGACTGTGCCGGTTTGGTTGTCCTGCTGCTGCGCGGGCTGGAACCCTTCAAGGCGCTTTTCACGCTGGACAGGCTGATTTGTGCGCCTTCGCGTTTGAATAGCTCGACAATCTCTTCCAGTGTGTAGCCCTTTGCTTGTGCTGCGCGAATCTTTGTCCGTAGCTCTGTCACAAGCTCTTTGGTTGTCAGTGGTCTTTCGCTCTTTGGCTTCTCGGGGAGGTTGTCTAACGTGGCTTCGATCTTCTGCCGCGTCTCTTGGTCGAATGTCTTTTGCTTGCCTGCCATCTTTGGCCCTCGCTAGATTGTGGTAACAGTGTGGTGATGTTTGCCTTTGAAGCTGGCGCAATCATTGGCCTTGCAATCATCGTGCATTATGTGGATGTGGTCAAGTGTCTGCGTTTGTGATATACACGGTCTTATCGTGCTGTGCCGGTTTTTGTGGGTTTTCAATGGGTGTGAGTGATGCAGACAAGTTTGGACGGGGCACGGTTGCATAGTAGGGGACAGGGTAGGGAATGTCCCACCGCCGCTAAAGCGGCAGTGTGCCACCGGCCCGCGTCACTCGTTGCACTCGTTCTGCTGGGCCTTTCCTCCCCTGCTCAGGGCTTCGCCCCGAGACCCCGCGCCGTGCCAGCGGCCAACATTGCGGCGTGTCCCACCGCCATCATTAGGGGTTTGCATGTCATCAAGTGAAAACCGGAAGCGCGTTGTCAATTTGAAAGTGCGCTGTTTGCCAGAGGAAGCGGACACCATCCGCGACAAGGCGCTTGATTCCGGCGTGAGCGTTTCGGAGTTCCTGCGCTGCGCCGCTCTTGGGCGCAAGACGCGCTCCACGATTGATAGCCAGATCATCAACGAACTGCGGCGGCTGGGCGGCTTGCAAAAGCACTTGTTCACCGAGGCGGGCGGGCATGAGGGCGGCGGGCACTTGTCCAAGGAATACGCCGATATTCTGGTGGCGATCAAAGAAGCCATCATGAGGATTGAAAGTTAACGATGCTTGCCAAGGTTCCGCCGAAGCGTGCAGACGGAAAAACCAGCTTTAAGAGTCTGGCGAAGTACGCCTGCGAGCGTGACCACATCGACCCGGAAACGGGTGCAGTGGAGCGCCGCGAGTGTTCGACGGAAACCAACTGTCTGGACAAGGACACCGCATGGCGTGAGATGAAAGCCGTGTCAGACATGAACGGGCGAGTCAAAGACCCGGTGTATCACTTCACCGTGTCATGGCCTGCACATGAGAAGCCAACCGATGCGCAGGTATTCGAGGCCGGGCGCGAGGGCATGAAGGCGCTAGGAATGGAGGGCCACCAGTACCTTGCAGCCGTGCATCGGGATACAGACAACGTGCATGGTCACTTCATGGTCAATCGGGTGAATCCCGAGACATACAAGGCCGTCTATCCAGACCGGGACTATTTCAAGCTGGACAAGACCATGCGCGAAATGGAACTGCGGCAGGGATGGAGCCACGACAAAGGCCCGTATGCCGTCCATGAGCGCAACGGGCAGAAGGTTGTCGATTGGGCCAAGGATGAACCGTCCCACCGCCAGCCAGACCGGGAGAAGCTGCCCGGCAAGGCGCGGCAGATGGAAGTGATGACAGGCAATGAATCCCTGACCACCTACGCACAAGGCCAGCCAAAGAAGGACGCACTAGAGGCGCTGAACAAGGGCGGCGGCTGGCATGAACTGCACGAGGCACTAGGGCGGCATGGTTTGGAGATACGGCAGAAGGGGCAAGGGTTCGCCATCCACAGCAAGACCGACCCTGAACAGACGCCCATCAAGGCATCGACAATGGCGCAGGAATTGGGCGGCGGCAAGCTGACCAAGCGCATCGGGCCATATCAGGAGCCACGGCCAGAGATTCAGCAAGAAAAGGCCAAGCGCGAATACAGCGACCAGCGCCCGAAGGCCGACCCTAAACGCGACCCGAACGCCCGCGAGGAAAAGCGCGACGAACGGGCAGCAGAGCGCCGCGAACTGCGCGACCGTTACACAGCATTCACCGAGGAATGGAAAACGGCGAAAGCGCCCGCACGGGCGGCTATGTATGAGGATCAGAAACAGCGGCGGCTGGCACTCACAGAGAAGCACAAGAGCCAGCGCGAAACGATCCGCGCCAGTGGCCTATCGACCGAGCAGAAAAAGGCGCTTTACAGCGTGGCCGCATTCGATACAGCGGCCAAGCGTGCCGAACTGAACGAGACAATCAAGGGCGAGCGCGAAGCCTTCCGGCAGGAGCGCCCGCAGTCGTTCCGGGAATGGACAGCCGACCGGGCACAGGAAGGCGACCGGGCCGCAATGCGGCAGGTTCGCGGCTGGGCTTATCAGGACAAGCGCACGGCCAAGGATATGCAGCAGGCCGACGCCAAGGCCGAGCGCGGCCCGCACCTTGGCACCACAGACAACGAGCAGCACGACCCGGCGAAGCCGCGCCGCGTCACCGACCGGGTTAGCTGGGCAGTGGATCGCAAGACGGGTGCGGTTGATTACAAGGTGGATGACCGCGACGCCTTCCGCGATAGCGGGCGGCGACTGGACTACACCGAGCAGGGCCGGAAGGACAAAGACAGCATCGAGGCCGGTTTGCTACTCGCCCGCGAAAAGTTCGCAGGCAAGGCGCTGAAAGTCACCGGGCCGGATGACTTCCGCGAGCGCGTTTTGCAGACAGCCATCGAGCGCAAGCTAGACGTGCGTTTCTCTGACAAGGAACTGGAGCAGCGCCGCGAAGCCGGGCTGCGGCAACAGGCCGAGCGCGAGCGCCCGGACTGGTCAAAGATGCGCGGCGTGGCATCCACCGGCAAGGCCGAGCAACGGCCCCAGCAGGCGCAACAGCAGGAGCAGCGACCCACGGCACCCGAGCAGGCCAAGGAAGCGGCACAGGCGCAGCCAGCAGCGCCGCGCATGACCGACGACGAAGCCCGCGCCGTTCTCAATCGGAAAGCGCCGCCGCAGCCGAATCAAGAGCTTGTCGAGATCAACGCGATCAACGCGCATGCAGACGGCTACCGGCAGCAGCTAGACAAGCAGTTCCGGGAGAAGCACGGGGAACGCCCCGACCCCGAGCGGGCCGGGGGCTGGATTGCCCGCTTTGCGGCCAAGAGCAAGGCCGAGGCATGGGACAAGGAACACGCGCAGATCGACCGCCAGGTCGAGCAGCGCAAAGAGCACCTACGGAGCGACGCGCCCGAAGCGCGGCAGTTCCGGGCGCAGGCATGGGCGCAGGCACAGCAGCAGTACGGCGCCCAGTACACAGCATGGGAACAGGCCCGCAAACAGGCCACGGCCCACTTTGAACCTAACCGCGAAGGAGAGCCAAACATGGCGAACAACGAGCACGAGCGCAAACAGCAGCAACAGACCCAACAGCAGGCCCAGCAGAAGCAGGCGCAGGAAAAGCAGATTGCCGAGCGGCAGGCGCGCGAGGCGCAGGGGCGGCAGTTGGCCGAGAAGTTGAAACAGCAGAAGGAGAAGGAGCAGAAGGAGAAGGAGCAGGCCCGGATGATGAATCAGCAGATGGACATTGACCGATGAGCCGCGACGACGAGCAGCGCCGGGCGACCGAGCGCGAGAGCCAGACCAACGCGGCGCATGAGCGCATGAGTCAAACCGAGCAGGCCCGGCGAGAGCAGGAGCAGCAGGAACGGCTGGCCCGTGAAGCTCAGGCGCGGCAGTTGGCCGAAAGACTGCGACAGCAGCGAGCGGTACGCAAACAGCCGCCGCCGCTGGATCGGCGCACACCCACCCATGCACTTGATAGGGGGCGATGATGCAATGGCGCTATGACGAGAACCGGGCGGACTTCCGCCCGGCAGCGCCGGGCGAGATCGAGGCCGACCCGGACGCCCTCTACATCATCCAGCGCGGCGACGTGCTGATGGTGCGCGAGGACGGCCACGAGCGGCCCATGCCCGAGCGGCTGGAGGTGGCCGGGGTGACGTTCGACCGGGAGCAATTCGAGGGCACCCATCCCCTGTCTTTGCGGGCAGAGATGAGGCGGGACGGCCAATGGGCGCGGGCGCAGCTGCAGGCCCGCGACCGGGCCGAAATCGCCCTGCCGCTGGAATTGCCCATTTGGGTTACAAAAACGCCGCTGAGCATCGAGGACATGAACCGGATAGCGGCGGCAGGGTGGGCCGGGGAGCTACCCGACCCCGACCGAGAGGGCAAGGCGTGATCCCTGCAACGTCTTTGCATCCGTTGCGCTACATCGGAGGCATGGCGGCGCTGAATCTGCCGTCACCGACCGGCACGGGCGATTGGCATTTCTGGCAGACCTTTGAGCGCGAGCGGCGGCACCGTTCGCGCTCTTTCATTTCGGGCGCAGGGTGCGCGACCGACACAACCGCCCTACTCGGGGACGCTGGTATCTACGAGGCCAGCGAGCTTTTACGGACGCTGGGAATCAGGTTCGAGGGCGGCACAGCCTACGCGGCCAGCCATGCCCGTGCATGTGCTGATTTGGTGCTGGCAGCCGTGATGCGCGGCTTGTCGCCGGATTTTGTGACGCTGGATGACTGGATGCCCGGCGAGATCGACAAGCGGGCCGTCCATGACTTGATAGACCGCGCCCTGCCCCGGCTGGATGCAACGCAGGCCGAGGCCGTGAAGGCGTGGCAGGGCAGGCAGTGAGCGGCATTTGTTGGTGTTTCATCGTGCCCGGCAGGTGTTCATAAAACGGTCGTTTTGCAGACAATGGCAGGGCCGCATCTTTTTGATGGTTTAGCGGGTCTTTGGTTGTTAAAATACCCGTCTATTTTTCAAAGTCTCGAAACTGTCAATGAATCAACGCATCGGATATGCCCGCGTTTCGACTGACGACCAGAACCTCGACTTGCAGCGGGACGCACTGCTAAAGGCCGGGTGTGGGACGATCTATGAGGAAGCGGCCAGTGGCAAGTCTGCTGACCGCCCCGAGCTTGAGCAGTGCCGTAAGGCATTGCGGGCCGGGGATACCCTTGTCGTCTGGCGGTTGGATCGACTCGGGCGCAGCCTCCCGGATTTGGTGCAGATCGTGGCCGAGCTGGAGCAGCAGGGCGTCGCGTTTGAGAGTTTGACGGAGAAAATCGAAACCAGCAGCGCAGCAGGCAAACTGGTTTTTCATGTGTTCGCGGCGCTGGCCGAGTTCGAGCGGAACTTGATCCGCGAACGGACACATGCGGGCCTAGCGGCGGCCCGTGCGAGAGGAAGAAAAGGCGGGCGGAAGCCAGCCCTGACGCCTCAGCAAGTCCGAGAGATCAAGGCGCTTTTGCGTGACCCAAGCATTCCGGTTGCTTCGATAGCTGACCGTTACGGGGTATCGAGGGCAACGATCTACAAACACGCCGGGGCAGATGCACCGGCAAGGCATCAATCGGGCCCGAGCTCGGGCCCAGCGAAAGGGGCAAACAGAGTATGACCAAGGCAGTGCAAGCCGCTAAGCGTGGCCGGGGGGTGTCCCCGATCTATCTGGACGAGGACGACCAGCCGGAGCAATCAAACGTTATTTACATGCGAGGCCGCAGGCGGCGGCGCATCGTCTTTGGCTGGTACGGCGGGAAGTTCTCGCATCTTGATTGGCTACTGCCCTTGCTGCCCAAGTGTCACCACTACTGCGAGCCGTTCGCGGGGTCTGGTGCCGTGCTTATCAATCGTGAGGCCGCACCAGTTGAGACTTACAACGACATAGACGGCGACGTGGTGAACTTCTTTCGGGTGCTTCGTGACCGTCACGAAGAACTGATTAGGGCCATTGCCTTGACGCCATTTTCCCGCGAGGAATACCACCGGGCGATCTATGGCAGCACAAGCGGTATCAGTGACGTGGAACGGGCCAGACGGTTCTACATCAAGGCCCGCCAGACCCGCACCGGGCTTGCTCAGACCGCTTCCCTTGGCCGTTGGGCGAACTGCAAAGACACTAGCCGGGCGGGCATGTCCGGTGTTGTCTCGCGCTGGCTTGGTGGCGTGGATGCGCTGGACGAAATCGCCCAGCGACTTATCCGGGTGCAGATCGAAAACCGCCCCGCCGTTGATGTGATCCGTTTGTATGACAGCCCCAAGACGCTTTTCTATTGCGACCCGCCCTATCTGCACGCCACACGCGGCGACGCTAAGGCTTACGGCTTCGAGATGGACGAGGGCCAGCATCGGGAATTTGCCGAAGCGGTCAATGAGTGCAAAGGCATGGTGGCTGTGTCTGGGTATGACCACCCGCTGATGGACGAGCTATTCAAGCCGGGACGTTGGTTCAAGACCCAAGGCCCGGACAAGACGATTCACTCGACCAAGGGCAAACGGTCAGAAGTTCTTTGGACGAACTACGATCCCAAGAATCAGAAAGGGCTGTTTGAATGAGGGCCGCTGACGCATGGGGTATCAATACCACCCCGACGACATGCACATTTTCCGGGCTGTCGCGGCCACAAAAGCAAAGGGAGTTTCGATGACACCAGAAGAAATATTACAAGGCATCCAGCAGCGGGCCGCCGCTACGTTGAATGCCTCTGTCGTCACTGACCCGGTAATCCGGGAGCGTGTCGATTACGTCTGCCGCTGCATGAGTAACCGCGCCGGGGTGCGGCTGCTCATGTCATGCCTGTTGGGGAAGCTGGACAAGCCGAACGTCGATCCACGCAAGCCCTATACCGAGATTGGGGGGACTGACAGTTTTTCCGGGCGCACCTATGACGAACGCCACCTGACCAAGTTCATCAACGAACACCGGCTGCCGGTCAATCCGACAACCGCCTTTCTGACCCCGACGCTACGCAATATCGACCATGCACTGACCACCGACCGGGAGCTTGTCGGCAGGCCGCGTGACCTCTACAAAAAGACGCTTGAGCTACTGGAAGATGTGGCCTTGCAGCGTATTCCCGCTGACGTGCTGTTTGTGGAAACCGTGCGCGTTCTGATGCTGCTGCGCGACGAGAAGCTGGCCCGCATGGCTTCCCTGTTGGATGCCTTGGATCGTACCGAGGGCGCTTTGCCTCTTTCATCGGAGGCCATCGTCACACTAATAAGCCAGCACCTTGCCTGCAAGAACGCCAGCCGCTTGCCGGTGCTGGTTGTCGCAGCCGCCTACGAGGCCGCAGGGGCGCGACTGTCTGAAAGCATGTTGCCCCTGAACTCGCACAATGCCGCCGATCTTCAAACTGGCTCATTGGGCGACGTGGAAATCTGTTTGATGGGCGAGGATTCAGTCGTCACCGCCTGCTGCAGGGTATGGATGAGGTCCGGTGCCCAGGCATGGGCATAGATCACTTCCCAACTGCTGGGCAGCGTGCCATCGGCACGGCGCATCGGCTCGTAGGCGGCCGCCGCAGCGGCGAAGCGCCCGCGGCCGGGTTTGCGGAGAGCCGTCCGCTTGCCTACCACGCTTTTCCTCCTCGCCGACGGTGATGATGGAGACGGGCGTGACCTCCGAGCCGGTCCCCGCCGTGGTCGGGATCAGGACGAGCGGCAGGCGCGGCCCCTTGGCCTGCGCCA
>OGCL01002964.1_pt1 | contig 10740 bp, 10 predicted proteins | sample 1570041 | NCBI WGS metagenome assembly OGCL01 (sample SAMN06266162, study PRJEB24511) | hot springs metagenome | isolation source: Hot spring water | place: South Africa: Limpopo | collected 2015-06-22 | reverse complement strand
TGGGTGGCTTGCTGACTTGGCACAAGGACGATCTGCCTGGGTTGGCACTCCGGCAAGGGGCTGAGTCGGCACCGACAGATGCCCCGCTCACACCAGCCCGTTGCGGATCGCGTACACCGTGAGCTCGGAGTTGTTGCTCAGGCCGAGCTTCTCCAGCACCCGTGCGCGGTAGACGCTCACGGTCTTGGGACTGAGCAGCAACTGCTCGGCGATGTCCGACAGGCGTTTGCCCGAGGCGATCATCACGAGCGTCTGCAGTTCACGGTCAGACAGTTTCTGGTGAGCTTCTTCCTGCGCGGGGGCTGTCAGGTTGTCCACCAGCATCTGCGCCATTTCGGGCGTGACGTACTTTTTTCCCTGAGAGACGGTGCGCACGGCGGCGACGATCTGCGCCGCGTCGCTGCCCTTGTTGAGGTAGCCGCTGGCGCCGGCCTTCAGGGCCCGCATGGCGTACTGGTCTTCCGGGTACATCGATACCACCAGCACCTTGACCGGGTTGCCTTCTTCTTTGAGCACGTGCAACACGTCCAGGCCGCTGCGCCCGGGCAGGTTGATGTCGAGCACGAGCACATCGCAGCGCTTGTCGCGCAGCAGCGTACGCAATTCACCGTAATCGGCTGCTTCGCCGACCACTTCGATGTCGTCGGCATCGGCCAGGGTGTCCCGGATGCCACGGCGGATCAGCGCGTGGTCGTCACACAGCATCACTTGGATCATAGTCTGCCCCATGAGGTGGGGTCGTCTGGGTCGGTGTCGGGGTCGGCGTCGAGATCAGGGAGCAGGCGATCAATGAAGCCATTCTCGGGGCCGGACAGGGGGACTGACAAGATCAGGGTTGTCCCGCCCGGGTTGCTGCTGATGTCCACCCAGCCGCCCACGGTTTCGGCGCGCTCGTGCAGGCCGCGGATGCCGAAAGAGCGGGCCTTGGCAAGGTCTTCCGTGCTTAAGCCTCGGCCGTTGTCGGTGACCTCAATGGACAGCACGCCCCCCGCCTGGGTCACGTCCACGCTGACCCGGGTAGCCTGCGCGTGCTTGGACACGTTGGTGAGCGCTTCCTGAGCGAAGCGGTAGGCCACCAGCGGCACACCGGGGGGCAGCACGATTTTTTCCTGGCTGGTGCGGAACGCCACCTGCAGCCCGGTGCGCTTGGCGAAGCGGTCGCTCATCCACTGCAGCGCCGCCACCAGCCCCTGCTCCAGGATGGCGGGCCGCAGGTTGTGCATGATGCGCTGGCTGGCCTCGTGGGCATGATTGACCGATTCGAGGGCCTGCTGCACGCGCTCGGCGATCTGGGGGGTGGGCGCATGGCGGGCAATCCAGGCCAGGTCGAACTTGATCGCCGTGAGCGCCCCGCCCACGTCGTCATGGATCTCGCGGGCAATGGCGGCCCGCTCCTGCTCGATGCTGGTCTGCAAGTGCTGCGCGAGTTCGCGCAGTTGCTGGCGCGAGCGGCTCAGCGCATGGTCTGCCCGCTGTTTGGCGATCCGGGTGCGGTTGGCCTCGATGGCCAAAAGCGCCGCCGGCGCCAGACGGGCCAGGTTGCTCTTGAGCAGGTAGTCGTTGGCGCCGTTGCGCATGGCCTGTACGGCGATGTCTTCGCCGATCTCGCCTGACACCAGGATGAACGGGATCAGCTTGCCGAGCGAACGCACCTTGTCCAGCGCAGCCAGGCCCGAGTAGCCGGGCAGGTTGTAGTCGGAGAGGATGAGATCCCACTCTTCGGCCAGGGCCTCGGTGAAGGCAGCCTCGGTCTCAACGCGGTGAATCTCGGCGCGGATGCCGCCCCTGTGAAGGTGGATGGCGACCAGGTCGTGGTCACCCTCATTGTCTTCCAGGTGCAACACGCGCAGCCGCACGGGTAAGGGTGCGGCTGCCGGGGTGGCTGGCAACGGGGCGTCGGGGAGGTGGGGATGTGGCTCCGGCACGTATGGACCTTCGATCTGGCGATTTGCGCCAAGTTTTCCCGCGTCATTGTCTCCACCTGACGCGCTGAAGTGGAAAAAATTCTAACAACCGCGCAGAACCGGCAACGGTCAGATGTCCTGGCCTAAGGATTTCCGGGCATCTGCCGAGAACCATGCTGTATCAGGCTGCCCCACCGGCTGGCCTGACCCGAATCTGGTTGAGTGGAGCCAAGATGAGCCACGACGATACCGTCGATCCCCCACATGGCGAGCTGTCCCTGCTGCTGGCCGCCGAGTTGCAGGACCATCTGATGACCGCCAGCAATGATCTGGAGCGGCTTCAGCGCTTGCTGGACGACGCCTGCGTGGCGTTGATGGACGGCTTTCATGCCTCCGCCGGCCAGCTGGGCGAGGTCATCGACCAGGGACACGACATTACTCCGAACCTGTTGGCGGTTCGGCAGCAATTGTTCAAGACCGTGACGGCGCTGCAGTTCCAGGACATGGCCACGCAGCTGATTGCCCACACCAACAAGCGCTTACGCAGCTGCGCGGACCAGATTGCCCGCGATGCACTTGGCGACGACGACCCTGACGGCGCGGCCGTGGTCGACGAAGGCCCCCTCAAACCCAATCCGGTGACCCAGGACGAAATGGACGCCGGATCGGTCGAGCTGTTTTAAAGATTCCGTCTCATCTGCCGAAATACGGTACGCCCACCTGCACCCATCGAAGCCCCGGAGAGCGTCATGCACTCGATCCTTGCCGTCGACGATTCCGCATCCATGCGTCAAATGGTCTCGTTCACGCTGAAAAGCGCTGGTTACAACGTGGTGGAGGCCGTGGATGGCCAGGACGCCTGGGAGAAGGCGGGCTCCCGCAGCTTCGACCTGGTGCTGACCGACCAGAACATGCCGCGCATGGACGGCATCAGTTTGACCAAGAAGCTGCGTGAAAGCCCCCAGTTCAAGAGCACGCCCATTCTGATCCTGACCACCGAGTCGAGCGATCAGATGAAGCAGGCGGGCCGCGCGGCGGGCGCCACGGGATGGCTGGTCAAGCCGTTCGACCCCAACAAACTGATCGAAGTGATCCAGAAGGTGATCCGCTGAACGCGGCAGTCTGATCCGCACCCAGCGCACCCCGACCCATCAGGAGCCAGACATGGCAGAGACCAGCACCGACCAAAGCTCTTCCGCGGGCATCGACCTCAGTCAGTTCTACCAGGTCTTCTTTGAAGAAGCCGGCGAGAACCTGCAGAACATGGAGCAGCTCCTGCTGGAGCTGGACATTGAGGCCGCCGACGACGAAGAGCTCAACGCCATCTTCCGGTGCGCGCACTCGATCAAGGGCGGTGCAGCCACGTTCGGTTTCACGGATGTGGCCGAGTTGACCCACCAGATGGAAACGCTGCTCGACAAGCTGCGCAGGCATGAGCTGGTGCCCACGCCGCCGATGGTGGACGTGCTGCTGCAGTCGGGTGATGCGCTCAAGGCCATGCTGGCCCGCCATCAGGGCTCGGGCGGCGAAGAGGTGGACACGACCGAGTTGCTGTTCGGCATCCGCGCGTTGGTGGACGGCGGCGCTGCCCCGGCTCCTGCTGCAGTGGCCCCGGCTGCGGTTTCCGCATCTGTCCCTGCGCCTGTGGCCGCGCCCAAGCCCGCCGCGATGCCGGTGGCCGCCGGGGCTGCGCCGGCACCCACGTCTGGCGACCGCACAGTGGAGCTGCGTGTGGGGCCACTGAGCGACCCGGCTCAGGCCGACAACCTGGTCGACCTGTTCAAGGAGATCGTCGACCTCGGCAGCATTGAGCCGCTGCCCGATGACCCTGCGCTGGCAGGCGTCCGCCGCTTCAAGGTCAAGACGGCGACCGAAGAATCTGAATTGCTCGATTTGTTCACCTTCCATGTGGCGCGGGAGCAGGTCAGCTTCGTGGCCATGGGTGGTGCTGCGCCCGCCGCGGCGCCCGCCCCTGCGGCCGATCCGGGTTATGGCTTCTTTGACGATGCGCCCGGCGCCGCGCCGGCCGCACCGGTTGCGCAAGCCGCACCGCCCGAGAACAAGGGCTACGGCTTCTTCGATGATGCGCCCGGCTCGCCTCAGGCCGCATCGGCCGCTCCGGTGGCCGCATCCGAGCCACCCGCTGCGCCCAAGCCCACGGCCGCTGCCAAGCCGGCGCCCAAGGCCGACAAGCCGGCCGCGGGCCTGGAGGCCTCGACCATCCGCGTCTCCGTCGAGAAGGTTGACCAACTCATCAACCTGGTGGGCGAACTGGTCATCACCCAGGCCATGCTGGCGCAGAACAGCCGCGGGCTGGATCCGGTGATCTACCAGCAACTGGTGTCCGGCCTGACCGACCTGGACCGCAACACCCGCGACCTGCAAGAGGCCGTGATGTCGATCCGGATGATTCCGATGTCGACGGTCTTCAGCCGCTTCCCGCGCATGCTGCGCGACCTGGCCAACAAGCTGGGTAAGAAGGTGGAGCTGGTCACCCAGGGTGAGGCCACCGAGTTGGACAAGGGCCTGGTCGAGAAGATCACCGACCCGCTGACCCATCTGGTGCGCAACAGCTGTGACCACGGCATCGAAATGCCGGCCGATCGGATCGCCAAGGGCAAGCCTGAGGTGGGCACGATCACGCTGGCCGCCTCCCATCAGGGCGGCTCCATCGTCATCGAGGTGCGCGACGACGGTCGTGGCCTGTCGCGCGAAAAGCTGCTGAAGAAGGCCCGCGAGAAGGGCATCGACGCACCCGACAGCCTCACCGATCAAGAGGTCTGGAACCTGATTTTTGCGCCGGGCTTCTCCACGGCCGAAGAGGTCACCGACGTGTCAGGCCGCGGGGTTGGCATGGACGTGGTCAAGAAGAACATCACCTCGCTGGGTGGCACGGTCGAGATCGACTCGGCCGAAGGCTACGGCATGCGGGTGGCGGTGCGCCTGCCGCTGACGCTGGCCATCATGGACGGCATGAGCGTGGGCGTGGGCGAAGAGGTCTACATCCTTCCGCTGTCGTCGGTGGTCGAGTCGTTCCAGGTCACGCCGGAGATGATCAAGACGGTGGGTGGCTCCGGTCGTGTGGTCGAAGTGCGCGACGAGTACATGCCGGTGATCGAGCTGGAGAAGGTCTTCAACGTGCCGCGCTTCGACTGGGAGCACAACAGCGGGATCATGGTGGTGGTCGAGGCCGAGACGGGCCGGGTCGCCATGCTGGTCGACGAGCTGCTGCGCCAGCAGCAGGTGGTGGTGAAGAACCTGGAAACGAACTACCGCAAGGTGAGTGACGTCTCGGGTGCCACGATCATGGGTGATGGCCGCGTGGCGCTGATCCTGGACGTAGGCAGCCTGGTGCGTCGGACCCGTCACTGAGCGCGGGCTGAGCGAGACAACACGGAGTGCAAGCCATGGGCATGATGGAAAAACTGGATGTGCAGGCGGATCTGGCGCGCGAGTACCTGACCTTCCGTCTGGGCAATGAAGAGTACGGCATCGATATCCTGAAAGTGCAGGAGATCCGCGGCTATGAGAACCCGACCCGCATCGCCAACGCGCCGCACTTTCTCAAGGGTGTGATGAACCTGCGCGGCACGATCGTGCCCATCGTTGACCTGCGCTTGCGCTTTGGCTGCGAATCGGCCGAGTACAACGGCTTCACGGTGTCGATCGTGCTGCACATCGGGCAGCGCACCATCGGCACGGTGGTCGATTCGGTCAGCGACGTGATGGAGATCCCCGCCGAAGCGATCCGCCCGGCCCCCGAGATGAACTCGGCCATTGACGCCACCTATATCCGGGGGTTGGCCCAGGTGGGCGAGCGGATGGTGATCCTGCTGGACATCGAGAGCATGCTGATGAGCCCCGACATGGGCCTCATCGACTGACGGGGCCCTGTGGGGCCCTTTTTCATGCCCGCTTCAGCGGGCAGTTTCATTCTCCCTGAGGACTGGAGGTTTCCCATGAAGAAAGCAGTCAGGCAGTTGTGTGTGGCCGCCGTGGCCGCGCTGGGCGTGGCATCCGTGTGGGCCAATGGCGCGTCCAAGGACGAGGCCGTGGCCATGGTGAAGAAGGGCGTGGCCTACGTGAAGTCCGCCGGCCCGGAGAAGGCCTACGCCGAGTTCAGCGACAAGGCCAATGCCACCTGGCGCGACCGAGACCTGTACCTGGTGGTCTATGGTCTGGACGGCACCGTGCACGCCCACGGTGCCAACAACAAGATGATTGGCAAGAACCTGATCGATCTGAAAGACATCGATGGCAAGCTCTTCGTCAAGGAGCGCGTCGAGCTGGGCAAGACCAAGCCCTCGTTCTGGCAGGACTACAAGTTCACCAACCCCGAGACCAAGAAGATCGAGCCCAAGAGCATGTACTGCGAGCGCCTGGCCGAGACGGTGGTCTGCGGCGGCGTGTACCAGTAAGCCTCGGGCGGTCTGTTTCAGAATCTGGCGGTGGGCGCCCGGTACACACTGGTCAGCTCGCCTTGCGGGCCGAACAATCGGGTGCGCCACGTGTCCTCCAGCGCAGCCGTCACCTGCTGACGAGGATGGAAGCGCCGCCGCCAGAACTTGGGCATGTGTCGCAGTACGTTGCTGATCAAAGCTCTCCGGCCGAAGAGTGCCTGGTAGCCGCGTCGGTTTTCCTGGCGATTGAACAGCTGCCCCTCCTTGATCAGCAGGCGCAACCAGGCAGCCATCACGGGCAGCAAGACGAAAATGCCCACCAGCCAACCCGCCTGTTTACGCTCCTTCTGGGTGCCACCAATCAACTCGAACACGTCGTAGGCCACGGACTTGTGTTCAAGCTCCTCCAGCGCGTGCCAGTACCAGAGCTGGAGCATCTGAGGATTCGATGACTCGGCCAGCCGTTGGTTGGTCAGCCATTCCTCCGCCAGATGGGCGGTGAAGTGCTCCATCATGGTCGTGCAGGCCAGTTGCAGGCGAGGCGAGAATCGCTCAAGCTGGCGCAGACCGAAGCGCACGTAGCGCGCCGGTAGGTCGACATCAAACCCGTGTTCACGGAAGACGTCGTTGAGGCGCTCGTGCTCACGCCCGTGCAGGGCCTCCTGCCCCATGAAGCCCGATACCTGGGCTTTGAGCACTGGATCCTGAATGCGATCCCGGAAGTGGCGCACCGACTCCATGAAGAACCGCTCGCCCGGCGGAAAGATTCCGGAGAAAACGACGAACAGCAGGCTGGCCAAAGGGTTGCCGTCGTAGAAGAAATAGCGCTCGGTATCGCGGGGAAATTGGAAATCGATATGGCGGGGCGGGATGCCGACCTCGGCGCTGGTGAGCGGGCGGGTGGTCGTGTCTGGCATGGTGGGTTCTCCGGCTGGGCGCTCACACGTACGACTGACGTGCACGATAATCAGCGACAGTGTGTTCCGAATGTTTGTTCGGATTCAATTCGGATCACGTGTCCCTCGCCGCAGCCCGATGCCCATGCCCCGCATTCCCCGACAGCAGCGCGCCAAGTCCACCGTCGATTCCATTGTGGAGGCCGGCTTCATCAGTCTGAGCCGACATGGGCTGGCCGGAACCACCACCAAGCACATTGCCGACATTGCCGGCGTCAGTGTCGGTTCGTTGTACGAGTATTTCAGGAACAAGGAAGCCATCTACGAGGCCATGCAGGCCCGCTTTGTGCGGGACCTGATCGGTGTATTGCAGCCCCTGACGCCGCGCATCGTGCGGCTGCCGTTGACAGAGGCCATCCCGGTCCTTCTGTATGACGTGCAGGCGCTGCTGCTGCGTGACGACCAGCGCTACCTGAGGTATGCCCGCGAGGTGTTCAACGCCGATGTGCGTTTTGAGCTCAACGATGTGTCTCGGTCCTTGGGCGACATCGTTGTGCAGTACCTGCTGCATAACCCGCAGTACGCCGGTCTGCAGCGATTGGCGACCATGAGCTACATCTTCGTCAATGCCGGGATGTATACCGTGATCCGCCACATGTCAGATCCCAACCCGCCGGTGACGTATGACGATCTGGTGGATGGTTTGGCGCACATGGTCAGCCATTACGTCCGCATGGAGCGTCAGTTGGCCAGGCGACAGCAGGCGGCATCCGAGGGGGGCGTGGCCCATCGCCCGTGAGGCTCAGGGCGTCTGGAGAGCGTCAGCTACGCGCGCGTCAAGTTGCGCCAAAGGCACGGCAAGCCGGGCAGCCGCATCCGCGACGGTGCGCTGAGCCGGAGCCCAGACAGGGGCTGGCCAGCGGGCATCCCAGTCAAAACGGGCGATCACGTGCCAGTGCAGGTGCGGCACCATGTTGCCCAGCGACGCCAGGTTGATCTTGCTGGGCTTGAGGTTGTCGCGCAGGACCGTTTCGACCTTGGCCACCGCCCGCATGAGTTGGCTGCGCTGTTCGGGCGGCAGATCGGTCCATTCAGCCACGTGTGCGTTCCAGATGACGCGGTAGAAAGCGGGATGATCCGCGTCTTCGGCACGAATGATGCGCAAGTCTGGCGTACGCAAGATGAGCACGCCGCCCGCTTGTTCGCACAGCTCGCAGCCGGGCACCTTGCTTGTCTCTCCACCCGACAACGCCAAGCTCACACCAGCACCCGTTCGATGCCACCGGCGTTGGCGCGATCCACATACTCGCGCATCCAGTTCTCGCCCAGGATCTGATTGGCCATCTCGACGACGATGTAGTCCGCTTCGAGCAAGCCGTTCTGCGTGTCTTCGCCATAGCGGCTCAGGCCTTGCAGACACGCCGGGCACGAGGTCAGGATCTTCACGTTGTCCTTCGGCGCGATCAGGCCCTGCTCGCGCAGCGCCTTCTCACCCTTGCGGATCTCTTCTTCCTTGCGGAAGCGCACCTGGGTGGAGATGTCGGGCCGGTTCACGGCCAGCGTGCCGGCCTCGCCACAGCAGCGGTCCGACTTGATCACGCTGTCGCCCACGAGCGCCTTCACCGTTTTCATCGGATCCTGCAGCTTCATCGGCGAGTGGCAGGGGTCGTGATACAGGTAGGCGTCCTTGCCTTGCAGGGTGATGCCCTTTTCCAGCAGGTACTCGTGGATGTCGATGATGCGACAGCCCGGGAAGATCTTGTCGAACTGGTAGCCCTGCAGCTGGTCATAGCAGGTGCCGCAGCTCACCACCACCGTCTTGATGTCCAGGTAGTTCAGCGTGTTGGCCACGCGGTGGAACAGCACCCGGTTGTCGGTGATGATCTTCTCGGCCTTGTCGAACTGGCCCGAGCCGCGCTGCGGGTAGCCGCAGCACAGGTAGCCCGGCGGCAGCACGGTCTGCACGCCTGCATGCCACAGCATGGCCTGCGTGGCCAGGCCCACCTGGCTGAACAGGCGCTCCGAGCCGCAGCCGGGGAAGTAGAACACCGCCTCGGTATCGGCCGTGGTCTGCTTGGGGTCGCGGATGATGGGGACGTAGTCCTTGTCTTCGATGTCCAAGAGCGCGCGCGCCGTCTTCTTGGGCAGGCCGCCCGGCATCTTCTTGTTGATGAAGTGAATGACCTGTTCCTTGATCGGGGCCGGGCCATGCGAGGCGGGCGGGGCACTCGTCTGCTTGCGCGCCACCACCTTCATCACGTCGTTGGCCACGCGCTGCAGGGGCATGGCCACGTCCACCAGCGCCGAGCGGATCAGCTTGATGGTCTGCGGGTTGTTGGTGTTGAGCATGGCCATGCCTGCCGCGCCAGCCGGGCGGAAGCTCTTCTTGCCCATTTTGCTCAACAGGTTGCGCATGTTCATCGACACGTCGCCGAAGTCGATCTTGACCGGGCAGGGCGTGTAGCACTTGTGGCAGACCGTGCAGTGCTCGGCCACGTCCTCGAACTCGGACCAGTGCTCGATGGACACGCCCCGGCGCGTCTGCTCTTCGTACAGGAAAGCCTCGACCAGCAGCGAGGTGGCCAGGATCTTGTTGCGCGGGCTGTAGAGCAGGTTGGCGCGCGGCACATGCGTGGCGCACACCGGTTTGCACTTGCCGCAGCGCAGGCAGTCCTTGACCGAATCGGCGATGGCGCCGATGTCGCTTTGCTGCATGATCAGCGATTCGTGGCCCATCAGGCCAAACGAGGGTGTGTAGGCCTCGGTCAGGTCGGCCGCGTGCACGTCGTCACCCAATTGCTTCAGGGCGGCGCCGCGCAGCAGCTTGCCCTTGTTGAAGCGGCCTTCGGGGTCAACTTTCAGCTTGTAGGCCGTGAAGTTGGCGATCTCGTCGTCGGTCAGGAACTCGAGCTTGGTGATGCCAATGCCGTGCTCGCCCGAGATCACGCCGTCGAGCGAACGCGCCAGCTTCATGATGCGGGCCACGGCTTCATGCGCCGTCTGCAGCATCTCGTAGTTGTCGCTGTTGACCGGGATGTTGGTGTGCACGTTGCCATCGCCGGCGTGCATGTGCAGGGCCACCCACACGCGGCCCCGCAGCACCTGCTTGTGGATGCGCTTGAGTTCGTCGATCACAGCCACCAGCGCGGCGCCATTGAAGACCTTGGCCAGTTCGTCGCGGATCTCCTTCTTCCAGCTGGCGCGGATGGACCATGTCTGCAACAAGTTGAAGACCGTGTCCCCGACTGCCGGCGTGTAGCTGCCGTTGCGGTGCTGCTCGTAGCCCAGGGCCACCAATTGGTCGCCAACCTGGGCGAGCGGGGTGTCGAGGTGGTCGTACAGGAACTGCCACCGCTCACGCACCGCCTGCAGATGTTGCAGCGCGAAGCCGACCTTCTCGGCCAGGGCTTCGGGGCTGGGGAGTTCGGCCGGGTCTTCGACCTTGCCAAGCGGCAGGTTGCCGGCCTTGAACAGCGCCTCGAACGCATCCACCAGTGCGAGCTTGTTGCGCAGGCTCAGCTCGATGTTGATGCGCTCAAT
>OGCL01002961.1_pt1 | contig 10748 bp, 7 predicted proteins | sample 1570041 | NCBI WGS metagenome assembly OGCL01 (sample SAMN06266162, study PRJEB24511) | hot springs metagenome | isolation source: Hot spring water | place: South Africa: Limpopo | collected 2015-06-22 | reverse complement strand
CACGTGCAGCCGGGCTCGATGGAACTCAACGACTACGACTTCCAGCGCCCCAGCGCGCGCATCGATGTGCGCTCGGTTATGCCGCGCCCGCACAGTGCCGGCGACTATCCGCTGTACGACTACCCCGGCGCCTACGTGCAGAGCAGTGACGGCGAGCAGTACGCGCGCAATCGCATCGAGGCGCTGCAGAGCCTGCACGAGCGCGTCGAACTCGGCGGCAGCGTGCGCGGCATCGCCTCGGGCAACCTGTTCAGCCTCACCGGCTTCGGTCGCGCCGACCAGAACCGCGAGTACCTGGTGGTCTGCGCGCGCTATCACGTCCTGCAGGAGTCCCTGGAGAGTGGCAGTGGCGGCGGTGGCCAGTTCGAGTGCCAGCTCACCTGCACCGACGCCCAGCAGACCTTCCGGCCGCTGTGCGGCACGCCCAAGCCAATGGTGCAGGGGCCGCAGACCGCCGTGGTGGTCGGCCCCGCCGGCGAGGAGATCTGGACCGACCAGTACGGCCGGGTCAAGGTGCACTTCCACTGGGACCGCCACGACCAGTCCAACGAGAACAGCTCCTGCTGGATTCGCGTCTCGCAGAACTGGGCCGGCAAGAACTGGGGTGCGATCCAGATTCCACGCATCGGCCAGGAGGTCATCGTCAGCTTCCTGGAGGGTGATCCCGACCAGCCGATCATCACCGGCCGCGTCTACAACGCCGAACAGACCGTGCCCTACGACCTGCCCGCCAACGCTACCCAGAGCGGCATCAAGAGCCGCTCCAGCAAGGGCGGCACGCCGGCCAACTTCAACGAAATCCGCATGGAGGACAAGAAGGGCGCCGAGCAGCTGTACATCCACGCCGAGCGCAACCAGGACATCGTCGTCGAGGTGGATGAAACCCACTCGGTGGGCAACAACCGGGTCAAGAGCATCGGCATGAACGAGACCGTCACCATCGGCAACAACCGCCTGCGTGCGGTGAAGCTCGACGACGTGCTGCTGGTGGGCTCGACCAAGACCGACAGCATCAGCCAGAGCTACCTCATCGAGGTCGGCCAGAACCTGCGCCTGGTCTGCGGCAAGAGCATTCTCGAACTCAACGCCAGCGGCCAGATCAACCTCAGCGGCGTGGCGATCAACTTCCACGCCAGTGGCGACGCGGAATTCAACACAGGCGGCGTGCTCAACCTGAACATCGGCGGCGGCCCTGGTGCCACGCCCGATGGTCAGGGTGATCAGGGCAGCATCGATGCAGCCGTCAAATCCATGTTCGGGCAAGACAAAGGAAGCGTCTGATGAGCTACACCACTCAAGAACTGAGCCTGCAATTGCCCGGCAAGGACCTGCAGGACAGCAGCATCAACATCCTGCGCCTCAATGACCTCGGCACCTCGCTGGTGATCACCCGTGGTGCCCTCGGCGATGGCGAAACCTTGCGCGGCCACTTCGAGGCCCAGGTCGCCAAGCTGACGAAACAGGTCAAGGATCTGCGCTGCAGCGCGCTGCAGGACGTCCAGGTCGGCCCGACCCAGGCCATCGTCGGCGTCGAACTACGCAGCCAGTTCAGCAAGGGGCCGGAGCAGGTCTACCAGTTCCAGCTTGGCGTGTTGCTGGCCGATGGTCGCCGCCTGCTCGCTCTCAGCTACGTCAAGCCGACGCCGCTCGATGACGCCGACGCCGCGCACTGGGCGCAGATCAAGCACAGCCTCAGCCTCAACGGATGACCTGCGATGTCTGATGCGCTCTGGGCCGCCCGGCTCGGCGACGATCTGCTGCACACCACATTGCTCGCCGATATCGTCGGTGGCGTGCTGGAAGTGGCTGCCTATGCCGCCATCACCGCCGTGGCCTGTGCCGCGGTGGTCGCCGCCACCGGCCTGACTGTCCTTACCGGCGGTCTCGGTGGATTTGTCCTCGCAGCAGTAGTGGGTATCGCCGTGGGGGTCGGCATGAACAAAACCGGCTGGGACAAGGGTCTCACGACCCTCTGCGAAGGCCTGGGCAACGCCATCTCCCCGCCCAATGTCCAGGCCAAGATCCTCACCGGCGCCAACAAGACCAAAACCAACGGCCTGCCTTCCGCGCGCGCCGCTGGCAAGTTGGGCAGCGCCGCTGCGCCGGCCGGCACCGAGCTGGAGCAAGCGCCGCCCGCCGAGGAGCCTGAGCCCAGCTTCCTCGATATGGCCAAGAGCTTCTTCAGTGAGATGTGGCAGCCGACGGTTGCCCAGCCGGCACCTGGCGTAATCCCCTGCCCGCTGGATTCCATCGAGTGCAAGAAGCATCCGCCGATGCCCTTGCAATTGCTCGCGGAAGGCTCGATCAAGGTCAGCATCGAAGGCCAGCCGGCGGTGCGCAGCGGTGATCGCAGCACCTGCGAGGCCACGGTGGTGGAAAGCGGCAATATCTCGCCGAACGTGCGCATCGGTGGTGACGCCGTGGTGGTGCAGCCGATTCGCAGCGGTAAGACCCCCGGCATCGGCCTGGCCCTGACTGTGCTCATGGCGCTGCGTGGCAACCCACGCAAGCTGTGCAGCAAGCTGCCCTGCCTGGTCGCCGGTTTCGCCGGCAACATGGCGATGGGCGGTGCGACCGCCTATGCCACCAATTCCATCGTCAACGCCCTTGGTTCGGCCAGCAGCGGTGCGCCCAACCCGGTGCACGCCAGTACCGGGGCCAAGGTGCTCGGCGAAGACGACGATCTCGACTTCGTCTTGCCGGGGCTGATGCCCATCGAGTGGCAGCGCTTCTACAGCAGCTGCGACGAGCGCCGTGACGGTTTGCTGGGGGCTGGCTGGAGCCTACCGTTCGAGATCGCCGTGCAGGTCCGCGCCCATCCGGAGGGTGGCGAAGCGCTGACCTATATCGACGAGCAGGGCCGCCCCATCGAGATCGGCAGTCTGCCGCCGGGCGATGCCTGCTACAGCCCGGGCGAAGGCCTGAACTTCCGTCGTGATGAAAGCGGCGCGCTGCTGGTGGAAAGCGTCGATGGCCTCTATCGTCTGTTTGAGCCTCTGCCTGACGCGCCGCAGCGGCTGCGCCTGAGCAAGCTGGGTGATCGCAACGACAACCGCCTGCTGCTCGAATACGACGCCGCTGGCCGACTGCGCGCCGTGCGCGATGGCCATAACCAGCTGTGCATCGAATTGATTGCCGACGCTCAGCACCCGCAGCGCCTGGGCCGGGTCGAGCGCCTGTTCGCCGACGCGCGGCGCGAGGTGCTGGTCGCCTACGCCTATGATGCGCAGGGTGATCTCAGCGAAGTCCGCGACGACAAGGGCCAGTTGCTGCGTCGCTTCGTCTACGACAGTGGCCGTCGTCTGATCGAACATCAGCGTCCCACCGGCCTGCGCTGCTTCTACGAATGGAGCGAGTTTCAGGGTGCCGATGGCCGCGAATGGCGGGTGACACGGCACTGGACCGACGACGGCGACGAATACCGGCTGCAGTACGATCTGGATGCGGGGATCACCCGGGTCACCGACGGCCTTGGTCGCACCAGCGAACGCCACTGGAACAGCCAGTACCAGATCACCCGCTATCGCGACGCCCTCGGCCAGCTCTGGCTGTTCGAATGGAACGACGAGCGCCAGCTGCTGGCCGCCGTCGCACCGGACGGCGCGCGTTGGCAATTCGCCTATGACGAATCCGGCAACCTTTGCGAAACCCACGACCCGCTGGGGCGTCGTGACTTCACTAAGTGGCTCGGCCACTGGTCGCTGCCGGAAGCCGAGACCGACGCTGCCGGCAATGCCTGGCAGTACCGCTATGACAAGCGCGGCAACTGCATCGCCGAGATCGACCCGCTGGGCCATGTCACCCGCTACCGCTACGACACCAGCGGCCTGCCGGTGGAGATCATCGACGCCAGCGGCAAGCGCAAGACCCTGCGCTGGAACGCCCTCGGACAGCTCACCGAGCAGGTCGACTGTTCCGGCTACCCGACGCGCTTCGCCTACGACGAGCCTGGCAACCTGGTGCAGATCACCGACGCCCTCGGCGAGATCACCCGCTACCACTACGACAGCCAGGGACGCCTGCTGCAGACGCAACTCGCCGACGGCCGCTGCGAGGAGTTTCAACGCGACGCCATCGGCCAGCTCAGCGCCTACCTCGATCCTGCCGGCAAGCCCGTGCGCTATCGCTATGACCGCCGTGGCCAGGTGCGTCAGCGCATCGATGCCCTGGGCCGCAGCGTCGGCTTCGAGTACGACGCCTATGGTCGCCTGCTCGCCCTGAGCAACGAGAACGACGAGCGCTACCGCTTCACCTGGGACTCGCTCGACCGCCTCACCGCCCAGCACGATCTAGACGACAGTGCCCGCCATTACCGCTATGACCCGCAGGGCAACCTCATCGGCCTAGCCTATACCCCGGCCCCACACGGCACCGGCCTGGGCAGCGTCCCGGAGGCGCCGCCGGCCCCGATCATCCACAGCTTCGAGCGCGATGCCGTGGGCCGGATGATCGCCAAGCACACCGATGACGGTCGCACCGAATACGCCTACGACCCGCTCGATCGCCTGACCGGTATCGACTTCACCGCCGTCGATGGCCAGGTGCAGTCGCTGGCCTTCGCCTACGACGCTCTTGGCCAATTGCTCAGCGAGCAGAGCGCCGCTGGCGCCCTGCAGCATGCCTACGATGAGCTCGGCAACCTGCTGGAAACGCAACTGCCTGACCAGCGCCGTATCCGCCGCCTGTACTACGGCAGCGGTCACCTGCAGTTGCTCAACCTGGATGATCAACTGGTCAGCCGCTTCGAGCGTGACCGCCTGCATCGTGAGGTGCTACGCACCCAGGGGCAGCTCGTTACCCGCAGCCAGTACGACCGAACCGGACGCCTTACCGCACGCCTGCGTCGGCGCCTGGAGCAACCGGTGCAGCTGCCGGCCGAAGCCGAGCGGCGCTACGCCTTTGATCCCAGCGACAACCTGATCGGCCGCCTTGACCGTGATCCGGCCAGCCAGCGCGAACAGAAGCAGCAGCTGCACTACGATGCCAGCGGGCGCATCATCGCTAGCCAGGACCTGATTCGCGGCAATCTGGAAACCTACAGCTACGACGCCGCTGCCAACCTGCTGCACCCGGTCGGTGGCGACGCCGCCAGCAGCGGCTGGGTGCGCCATAACAAGCTGCTGACTTACCAGGACAAGCGCTACCGCTACGACGCCTTCGGCCGCCTGGTGGAAAAACGCAGCGGTCGTCACCAGATGCAGCGGCTGAGCTACGACGCCGAGCACCGCGTGCGGGAAGTCACCAACAACGACGGCAGCCGCGTGATCATGCACTACGATCCGCTCGGCCGGCGTATCGGCAAAAGCCACTACGATGCCCACGGCGTACTGCTCGGCCAGACCGACTTCACTTGGGACGGCATGCGCCTGCTCAGCGAAACCCGCAACGGCCGGCACAGCCTCTACCTCTACGACGAAGGCAGCTACGACCCGCTGGCGCGCGTCGACGGTCAGGGTGAACACGCACGCCTGCGCTACTACCACACCGATCCAAACGGCCTGCCGCAGCAACTCACCGAAGACGACGGCCGCTGCATCTGGCAGGCCCGTTATCAGATCTGGGGCAACACTCTGGCCGAACAGCAGGAAAGCTTCTTTGTCGACGAGCAGAACCTGCGCTTTCAGGGCCAATACCTGGACCGCGAAACCGGACTGCACTACAACACCTTCAGGTTCTACGATCCGGATATCGGGCGGTTTATCAGCCCGGATCCGATTGGGTTGCTGGGAGGTGCCAATCTTTATCAATACGCTCCTAATCCGCTGGCGTGGTCAGACCCGTTAGGGTGGGCTCCATGGGCTCGTGGAAAATTTGATAACTGGTTCAATGCCGCATCTATAAACGATATCAATAGTAATAAAGCGGCAGTCTCTGAAGCTCTGCGAGGCGCAGGGAAAATGCATGAAATGTTCCCAGTATCACTCGCAGCCAAAGCTAAAGAGCTCGGCTTTACTGCTCAGGAGTTAAAAAAATATGTTGTTGAGACCAACAGGATTACATTTGTTAATGTCACCGATTCAAAGGGAAGGCCTGTTCCTGATGGTTCACACCATGGAAGCCGTGCGGGTAGACATTTCCATAATAAATTAATTGCAGATTTGGAAGGTTCTACTAGCAAAAGAGAAGCTAAGATGATTATTGCCAAGCATCATAGAGCTCATATGAAACTAAGTAGGTGCACATAAATGTCAAGTGAAGATAAAAATGTTCATGTTTGGGTAGGTAGTAATTTCTCGAAAGATGACGAATACATGAGCTATTTCGAGATTGATCACTCTACCGAAGGTGATTTTGAAGATCCAAACTACAAGCTCTGTGGCTTTTGCAGAGATGTTGGTATTGTTTGGTATGACGAAGATTTCATTGGCATTATTCCTCGTTGCGAGCATGAGGTTTCGCTAGATGAAATTCTGACCGAAGCCGCTGTGGATGAGGATGAACTGCCATTGGTCAAAGCGCGTTGTGAGGCACTTGGAATCAAGAAAGCCAATGCGATTTTTTGGTACCAAGACGCAGATCTGGTTCTCGAACAGCCTATTAAAGATAGTTATAACGGTCTGAAATACATAGGCGTATTTCAAGGAGATTAGGTGGAACGGAAAAGGGGGTCAGATTTATTTTCAGTCATCAGTGACGCGGGCTAATAAATAAGTCCCTTCTCCGGTAATACCGGCAGCTTGTGGTCTTCTCGGCCCTCTCCCTCTCCCTCTCCCTCTCCCCCAACCCCTCTTCCATAAATGGGAGAGGGGAGCTGATCGTGTCGCTGCCACATGAACTGTGTTAGGCCTTGTTTTCTATGTCTACCTCTATGGCAAAAGGCTTACACGCCGAAGCGCAACGGACCTCTCCCCTCGAGTCAGCGTGCTGGTTAATCTACACACACCTATCGGGAACTGGATGTCCCGAGTCACGGAAGACAGACCGCGCCAGGACGGCAAACGACAGGATGTCGGAAGGTCATGAAAAACCCGCTTCGGCGGGTTTTTTGTTGCCTGCAGGAAAGTCAGGCGACGCTGAACGCTGGTAGCCAGGCATGACTCAGGTATGCCAGTAAATCCGAGCCCCTCCTGTCAGTCCGCCGTGGCCAGGACCTGTGTGTTACGCCCGGCATCCTTGGCGCGATAGAGCGCGGCGTCGGCCTTGAGCAGCATGCCGGTGATGTCCTCGGCGACGGGGCTGGTGCTGCCGTAAACACCGGCGCTAAAGCTCAAGGCGATGGTCTTGTCGTCAACCTGCGCCGCCTGCTGGGTAAGGGATTGGCGGAGCTGATCGACCAACTCCAGTGCGCCGCTGGCGTCGGTGCCGGGCAGGATCAGCAGGAATTCCTCACCACCATAACGGCCGATGCTGTCGTTACGCCGCAGCCGTTGCTGAAGATGGTCCGCGCAGTGCCTGAGCACGGCATCGCCGACCAGGTGGCCGTGGCTGTCGTTGATCTGCTTGAAGTGATCCAGATCGAGCATGGCGATGGACAGCGGCGTGTGTTGGCGGCGGGCACGCTCCAGCTCGTCGGTGAGTTGTTCCAGTATCGCCAGGCGATTGGGCAGCCTGGTAAGCGTGTCGCGTAGGGCGGTCTGGCGCAGCTCCGATTCGATGCGCTCGCGCGACAGCAGCACCAGGCCGAAGGAGAACATGATGATGGTGGCGGCGCCGAGGGCGACCGATACCGTCTGCTTCAGGTTGCTGACGTCGTAGTGCATCTCCGCCGGTGCGCCACTGAGGATGACCACCACACGAATGCCCAGGCCGAACAGGCTGATGCCAGCACCGATGATCAGGATTCGGTGGGCACGCCCACCGGACACGGCATGGATGCGGCTCAGGCGCAGGATGACCAGGCATTGCGTGAACAGCAGCAGGCAGGCCACCAGTTGGCGGGGTTCCTGGGTATCGATCAGCAGGCTGAGCAACAGGCCCAGCAGCAGCGGAAAGGCAAAGGCCAGACGCCAGGGAGGGCGCCGGCCATGAATCAGCGGCAGACTGACGGTGTAGAACGCCAGCGCCGTGGACAGCAAGGTGTTGGCCAGCACGTAGCTTATCCACATCGATACCTGACCGAACAGGGTAAAGCCAATGTAGGCCAGCGCATGGGAGAGCATGCCCAGCCCAGTGGTGAGCATGCCGTCGCGATGACGCAACTGGCCGACCAGGATCAGACAACTGCCCATGATCACGGCGACCAGCGCGACGGCTCCGAACAGTGTCTGGGTGTGGGCGATCATGTCGGCCTTCTTGTTCTCTGGAGTTGCTTAACTCTAGTGCAATCCTCTGCCCCAGTACTTGCGCCAGATCAGGCCCACCAGTAGCGCACCATATGGAAGAAAACCGGCGCGGCGAAGCACACCGAGTCCAGGCGATCCAGCATGCCACCGTGGCCCTCGATCATGTGGCCCCAGTCCTTCACCCCGCGATCGCGTTTGATCGCCGACATCACCAGGCCGCCGGCGAAGCCGAGGATGCATACCAGCAGCGCGAACAGTGCGGCCTGCCAGAAGGCGAATGGCGTGATCCAGCACAGCATGGCGCCGATCAGCGTAGCCAGCGCTACGCCGCCGACAAAGCCTTCCACGGTTTTCGATGGTGACAGGTTGGGCGCGATCTTGTGTTTGCCGGCCAGCTTGCCGCAGACGTACTGCAGCACGTCGGAGAGCTGCACGACGATGATCAGCCAGGCGATCAGCAGCAGGTTGCGCCCCTCGTAGCCGGGAATGTCCAAAGTCAGCAGAGCGGGTACAGAGGAAATGCAGTACACGGCGATCATCAAGCCCCACTGCACCTTGGCCGCACGCTCGAGGTAGCGGGTGGTGTCGCCGCCCAGCGAAGCCAGGATCGGCAGCAGCAGGAACAGATAGACCGGGATGAAGATGGCGAACAGGCCGTACCAGCCGAAAGCGATCAGCAGGTACTGCATCGGCAGGGCGAAGTAGAAGGCCGCCACTAGCGCCGGGTAATCGCTGCGCCGGGTCGGCGTCAGCGTCATGAACTCGCGCAGGGCATAGAAGGAGACGAAGTAGAACAGCAGGATCACGCCGTTGTTGCCGAACAGGAAGGCGATGCCGATTACCAGCACCATCACCCACCAGGCATTGATCCGCGCGTTGAGATTGTCGATCACCGGGTTGGGCTGATCGCCACTGCGCCGCTTGAGGACGAAGCCGACCAGGCTGGCCAGCAACAACAGGGCACCGATACCGGCGAACAGCAGCAAAGTGTTGTTATCCATCTCAGGCCTCCTCGGGTGCCAGTGCCAGCAGGGCGTTACGTGCGCGTTCCAGGAAGGCGTCTTTGCCCTCCCCCTCGATGGGCTCCAGCGCCGCACCGAAGCTCAGGGTGCACAGCAGCGGCAGCGGCAGCGCCCTGCCCTTGGGCATCACCCGGTTGAGGTTGGCGATCCACACCGGCACCAGTTCCACGTCTGGCCGCGCCTGAGCCAGGTGATAAAGGCCGCTCTTGAACGGCAGCAACGGCTCGTCGCCGAGATTGCGCGTGCCCTCGGGGAAGATGATCAGCGAGTCGCCGCCGTCCAGCGCGTCGAGCATCGCCTGCAGCGGGTTGGCGCCTTCCTTGCGCTCGCGGTCGACCAGCACGCCGTTGAATACGTTATTGATCAGGAAGCTGCGCACGCCTGGCTTCTGCCAGTAGTCGGCGCCGGCCACCGGGCGGGTGCGCTTGCGCAGCTCCGGCGGCAGCGACGCCCAGAGCAGGACGAAGTCGCCATGGCTGCTGTGGTTGGCGTAGTACAGGCGCTGCGTCGCCTGCGCGGTGCTGCCGAGCCACAAGGCTCGGGCACCGGTCAGCAGGCGAGCTGCCGAGGTGATGGCGAAAGCGGTCAATGCGGCGAGCATGGCGACTCCTTAAGCGAAAACGATGAAGAACCCGAGTACGACGATGACGATCTGTAGCAGCAGACACAGCGCCTGTTTGCGTAGCAGGCCGAGTGCGCCCTGAGCGCGAAGGCTCCAGGTGCGGCCAGCCTGCTGCGCATTTTGCAGGCCCAGATTCTGTAGGGCCTGATCCAGCGCATGAGTCTGGCTGTCGAGCTGTTCGCCGGCTTCAGCCAGGCGTTGGAACAGCTCGGCATCCAGCGCCACGCGCAGCGCCCAGTATTTTTCGGCCAGGCCGGTGATCAGCAGTGCGCCGCAGATCAGCGCTAACGCCGGGCTAGCAGGTGCGCCCAGCCAGGGCGCCAGGCCAAAGACCACGGCGACCAGGCTCAGCGCGCTGGAGCAATGATCGAGGCTGCGCCCACGTCGTAGCAGTGCGGCAACCAGCAGCAGATCAGCCTGCATGAGCGACCTCCAGCCCCGGTTGTGCATCGACCATGGATTGCAGCGCGGCCAGATGCTGCGGGCCGAGCACGACCTGTGGCCGAGCCTGGCGGATCAGCTCTACGGCGGACTCGACGCTTTGGCAGCGGCCGCTGTGCAGCAGCCAGGCCGCCACGGCAGTGGCACTGCGCGAATAACCCAGGGCGCAGCACACCAGCAGTGGGCCGTGATGACACAGGCGTTCGATGGCCTCGGCGGCGCGCTGGCAGGTCAGCGCATCGGGCGCCACCAGGTCCAGCGACGGCAGGCTGCAATAGGCTGGCGGCGTGCGTTGCAGCGGCAGTTCGGCGCAGAGGTCGAGCAGGCCGGCAAACCCCTCGAGATCGTGCGGCGCAGGGAGTCGACCAAGGTGGATGCCCTCGACCACCTGGCTGGGCTTTGGTTGGCGATAGGTCCACAGCCGCGAGTTGATCCATGCAC
>OGCL01002957.1_pt1 | contig 10758 bp, 13 predicted proteins | sample 1570041 | NCBI WGS metagenome assembly OGCL01 (sample SAMN06266162, study PRJEB24511) | hot springs metagenome | isolation source: Hot spring water | place: South Africa: Limpopo | collected 2015-06-22 | reverse complement strand
GTATGGTCTCGATCGAAGGCACCTGTCACACCTATTTTAAGTATCAATGAAACTCACTTCCGTCTATTCCCTCTTGGGTGGAACAGGCTTCCAGCCTGTTATAACGGGCAAGATGCCCGTCCCGCTGGGGAGGATAGGAATGTGAGAATTTGGAGTGCTTATGTCTAAAGATAAAATCCTCTTAGCCCATGGAAGTGGAGGGAAGCTCTCCCATGACCTCATTCAGAAACTCTTTCTTCCTCCTTTCTCAAACCCATTTCTCGAACCCTTGGACGATAGCGCCGAGATACCCAACCAGAGAGGAAGGCTTGCGTTCACTACCGATTCCTATGTCGTCAACCCTCTCTTTTTCCCGGGAGGGGATATCGGAAGGCTTGCGGTCTGCGGAACGGTCAACGACCTCTCCATGAAAGGGGCCAGTCCTTCCTATCTCAGCCTTTCTTTTATCATCGAGGAAGGACTTTCCATAGAAATTCTCGAAAAAATCATCTCCTCCATTCGCGCCACCGCAGAAGCAGCGGGAGTAAAGGTGGTGACCGGAGATACCAAGGTGGTCGAACACGGAGCTGCCGATCAGCTATTCATTAATACCGCCGGAATCGGATGGATTAAAGAGGGGGTTGGTCTCTCCGGTAAAAATGCAAAGCCTGGAGATGCCATTCTCCTGAGTGGTCACATCGGGGACCATGAGATGGCTGTCCTCTCCCAGAGGGAGGGATTCCAATTCCAGGATGAATTAAGGAGTGATTGTGCCTCGCTGAACGATCTGGTTGGAAAGATGCTCGATGTCTGTCCTGCGATCCGATGCATGAGAGATCCTACCCGCGGAGGTTTGGCTACAAGCTTAAATGAGATCGCCTCGATGTCAAATGTAGGAATGGTCATTGAAGAAGAAAAAATCCCCATCCGGGAATCGGTAAGAGGTATCTCTGAATTGTTAGGTTTGGATCCGCTCTATCTTGCCAACGAGGGGAAATTAATCTGCATCTGTCCTTCTGAGTCAGAAGAACATCTATTATCCGTAATGAGAAACCATCCCTTAGGAGAAAAATCCCAGATCATCGGAAAAGTGACCGAAGAAAATAGAAAGAAGGTGATCCTCCGCACTCAGATCGGCGGGCACAGAATCCTCGACATGCTAACAGGTGGGCAATATCCAAGGATCTGTTGAATTTTTTAACCGAATGAAAGAAAAGAGTTTTTTGGGGTCTTCATGGATATTTTACCACTTCTCCTATCTTGACACCTATTTTAGAAGTTCTAAGAATTCCTGACTTGAAACAATCTTAATTCCCCGGTACTCCTTTAAATCTGTTAGATGGTCGTCTTTAGAAACAATGTAATCGGCCTTCACTTTTAATGCACAAGCTAAAATGGGATCGTCTTTTGGATCCCTCTCAATCACTCTTATCTTGGGCAATTTCTTAATTACTTCTCTTGCGACAACTCTTAGAGTTTCTAAGTATTCGAATGCCTCATCATCCGTGTAATGATACTTTTTACGAATTCGTTCATAAGTCAGAAGAACGAGGCTGGTTTCTTCCAAAATATCTTCTGACAAATAAAGTTCATATTCGTCTTTCCCTCCATGGAGAATTTTGGCATTAACCCCTTCATGTTTCAAAAAAGCGCTCACCAGAATGCTGGTATCAAGGACGGCCTTGAGCATATCACTTAGACCTAATCGTCTTGATGGCTTCTAAAACATCGGTCTCCACCTCTTTTTCTGGAATCCTCCTGTGCCTTTTGCCGACTTTCGCCATAACCCGGTTAAGCTTCTCCCATGCCTGACTTTTGTCCACCAGGATTTTAGGCTTCAACACCACTTTATCCTTCTCCATTTGCACCTCTAAAATGTCTCCTTCCTTAATTTCTAAGACCTCCCGGATTTCTTTCGGCATGGTGATTTGTCCTCCCCTTAACACTTTAACGAATGACATGATGCTCTCCTTTTGACGATAGACAGTATTTTACAGATTATGTATATCTGTAATTATGGTAAGGAATTATCGAGGGTGTGTCAAGGGGGAAACATCTATTGAAGAACCCTGGGGTTTATAATTTTATGGATGTCCCTCTTGTCCTTTTAATTTCGAAATCATACCTGCAAATTCTTCGGGTCGCTTGGGCAAACCATGCCCAACTCAAAGTCAACACACAAGCCAGACCCCAATTACTCCAGGAGCAGCTTTTTTTCTTAACTCCCCTCTTCGGACTGATATTCCCTTATTCTCCCCGCTGAATAATCCATAATTGGCCCTCAATTTTTTTTCGTGTGAGTCCAACGATGAGAGTGTTTATAACATCGAATAAGTCGGTTGGTTTGGGGGAGTGAGGGAGACGAAAGACAGCAATGCCTGAATAATCTTCAGGCTTGAAGACCAAAGGATTACCAAATTCGAGATCCAATGTGATAAGACACCTTTTCTCGGTGTGGCAAACCTCCGATAGTTTTCTGTCCGATGGGGAACATAGACCCTGTTCTGCAACAGTCTTCACATCATGACCAGCCTGACGGAATAATTCTGCGCCGCGATTCCCCAAATTCTCATCGAGCTTCAACTTCAAGTTTTGGCCTCCTGTGGGATTTCAACGTAGCGCTCGCGTGCCATCTCTGCCCCGTAAGCAATACAGGCGAGGATATCAGCCTCCTCTAATCCCGGATACTGCTCAAGGATTTCCTGCGTTGTCATTCCACTCGCAAGGAAGTCGAGGATGAGGGAAACCCAAATACGATGCCCTCGAATACATGGCTTCCCAAAACAAATGTTAGGATCAATAGAAATTCTTGAAAGGAGTTCCATTTTAGTCATTTTGAACCTCCTGAATTCTTGACCTAATTCTACACCAAATCCAAAAACTATTAAATGGGCAAAATATGTCTTTAAAACAACAAGGCGAGAAGAATCGAGATCAGACCAATCACACATCTATTCAGTTTTGTTCAATGTCAAGGGCTGTTCTCAATCCTGCAATTCCGCCTGGCACACTTGTCATGCCATCTGTAGCGTTAATCCCTCGATCCTTGAAGTCCTTAATTTTTCAACTCTGACATAAACGATAGTCTGTCCTGGCTCTTTGTTAGCTTCTGCAAGCTTAATATTTTTTTCTGCAAGTTCCTTATCATAATCGGGCACCAATACGATCATGGCATTGTCAGGAATTTTCTCTTCTATTTCGGGATGTTCCAGAAGATATAATTCAAACTCAGTGGAAAGTTGCTGATTTTTTTTAAATAACTCTTCTCTGGTCATGTTTTAACCCTCCTGAAATATCTGTCTTTATACCATCCCCAATTTTCATTTATATCTTTATCAGCTAAAGATAATGCCTCGTTTAAATCGGCGGCGCCTAAAAATATTTTTTCCTTACTGCCGTCAGGATTGATTAAATCTTTATGAGCAACACCATGAGCAGTGTCATATCGAACGATTGGGCTCCATTGGTTCTTGATTAAAACCTCATATTGAACTACAAATCCAATTACTCTTCCCTTTTCAATCGTATGCTCGTGCCTTTTTCTGTCCTTGTCTGAAAGCATGTAGATGTAGGTCTTTTTTATCATTATCCTCTAAAAAAATCTCAAATGACTTTTATCGTCAATAATTTTTATAGATTTCCTTCTCGTTTCTTCCCCTAGGAACGGGTATAAAGTCCAAAGTAGGGTCAAGGAATGGCGAGTTACCGTAAGTCTCCCCTTGGCCGTATCCACCGTTTCCAGCTTCGTGCCCGTTTAGGCTCTCCATAGCACTTCTCCATCCCCTGCCACCTCAAACCGTACGTGAGGTTTTCCCTCATACGGCTTTTCTGTTCTCTTCACCATAAAGCCTATACACCTATCGGTTTGGAGCCGCTTTCGGGTAGAGATAGCCTATCCGGTAGTCCTGGTATAGACCCCATCTCCCGTATATCTCTTCCTTACTCCACCGCTTCCAGCCGAAGCCCTTCAGCCCCTTTCTCTTCGCAACAAACCGCCTCACCTTCTTCTCAATGAAGTACTTCACTTTATAGAAGGTGCTGGTGCTATTGCCTATCCGAAAGTAGTTGACCCAACCTCGGACCACTGCGTTGACGGCCTGGATCACTTCCTCCAACGGTTTGCTACGATGGAACTTGAGCACTGCCCTCACCTTTCTACCGATCTCTTTACGTTTCTTCATCCGGGGTGTCTTACTGACGTAGGTCTTCCCTTCCCGGTTCCGGTTGAGTCGGATGTCAAACCCAAGAAAGCTAAAACAGCCTCCCTCTTTGAGGTTGACCACTTTCGTCTTCTCCTGGTTCATCTGTACTTGAAGCTTGTCCAACTCTTCCTGTAACCGCCTCTGTACAGTCTTCAACGTTCCGTCCTCACTCGGATGACCGTGTACAAGAATGACCATATCGTCAGCACTTCTGATGTAGTCGAGGTTATCGTACCCTTTGCGTCGGGTCACTTCCCTTGCTTTCTCCATCATTTCATCCACCCCATTGAGATACAGGTTCGATAACAGGGGCGAGATCACCCCTCCTTGCGGCACCCCTTTTGCCCCATTGGCCTTGAGGATCAGTTTTAACAAGTGCATGATTTCTCCATCCTGCACCCGCCGCCCCACTTGCTCCAATAGAAGATGATGCCGGATGTTATCGAAGTAGCCGCTCAGATCAACGTCTACCACCCTCGTCAGACCCTGCAATATCCCTCTCGTCACTCGGTCTATTGCCTGATGCGCATGACGCCTCGGCCTGTACCCATAGGAACAGTCCCTAAAGTCCGCTTCGAAGATCGGCTCAAGGATCAGTTTTAATGCCCCCTGCACCACCCGATCTCTCACCGCCGGTATCCCCAGGATTCGGGTCTTACCCTTCTCTTTGGGTATTTCCACCCGCCTGTTGGACATCGGTCGGTAAGTCCGGCTTAGCAGTTCCTGCCTTATCCCTTCCAGAAATCCCTCGACGCCCTCTGCCTCGATGTCCTCAAAGCTCTTCCCATCAATGCCAGGCGCCCCTCCGTTGGCTTTCGCCAATCGATAGGCTTCTTCGAGTACTTCCTTCTTCGAGAGATGACAGTACAGTCCCCAGAACCTCCAGTCCTTTTCAGTCTTCGCTTTGCTGTATATCTTTCGCCTCAGCTCCTGCAGATTGACGGAAGTTTTTATCATCCTCCCCTGCCTCACTCACCTCGAAAGATCCAAGTCACAGCAGAGCCCCTTCGCTCCGGTAAGGTTATGTTGTCCTTACCCTCTCCGCTACTACGGACTCATCCGCCACCCTCTCGCCTCTCGGTTCACTTCGTCTTCCGACTTATAGAACCTACCTACTCCTGACGTTTCCGTCAGGGACGAGGAGGGTTTCCCCAGTTGATAGCGCCTCTCTCTACCCGTGTCGCCGCTGCTACCCCGCCACCGCTCTATCACCGCTCAGCCAGTGTCAGTGAAAGAATTCTGCCTTCGCCTACATTAAAGAGGCTCGGCCAGTGGAACTTGACTCTTACGAGGCTACCTCTACGTTCACGTAAGTTACGACCCGGATAGTTGCTCGCCCGCCTAAAGCGGACTTCGTCGATGGGCTTCAGAAGGAGGCGTTTCCCCCTCCTCCTGCCATCCAAGCTACGTGGCTCTGGCTTTTACCATGACGGGACTCTCACCCGTTAGATTGCGCTACCCTTCGCTGGGCACGCTCCATTGTCAAGGGCTGACCCCAAAAGCACAATTTTGTTGTTCTCATGGCCCTGTCCGCACCACTGTTTCCACTGCCAGCCCATTTGTCTCTTCTGCTTGGCGATAATGCAAAAGCTCGAAGCCAATTACGTGACCATCGGTATCTTTAATGAGCACAACCTCCTCAGAGGTTTCCTCGCAGATATACTCTTTGGCTGGATCATCAAACCAGACCGTTAACGTCTGACCCATGGTATCATGAATTACTTTGATCTTTTCCATACAATTTCTCCTATTTTGATAACGTCTGTTGGGTAAGTTGTGATCAAAAAACCAGAGACATTTTCACGTCGCACTACGGCACAAAGCCATCGCGACTTCTCTTGACGATAGAAAAGATAAACCTCTGGATCTTGCCGGCTTCGCCGCACCACATCAGGGTCGGCAAGTATTCTTTGCACGTCAACTTCCCTACCTGCCATGATTGGATGTTTGTCCGAAACGATGAACCTCCAGTAGGCCACTGTACAACGTACTGCAAAGCCAAGAGGCGTATCTACCTCAAAGAGATTTTTTTCCATTATAATCCATTCATATTATACGGTTATCCCCGGTGTCTGTGGTCTTTTACCGGGCTATAACTAAGGTATAAATATCATTATATCAAAAAAGCTCAGTTTGTAAATGGATTCCATCCCCCCATGGATTTAAAATAGAAGCGCCCCCTTTTCTGCCCTTTGACTACCCATCTCCATTTTTCACATGAGCATCTTGGGATTTTATAATTTTATGGACGTCCCTCTTGTTTCTTCTTGGATTTAAAATAAATCCGTCCCCGTATCAATTTAACGGTTTGAAATAAACCTTTTAAAATCCCTCCCCACCGTCCGGCGCCAAAGTTTCAGTGCTTCGTTTGGCGTGATCAGGGCGGCTCTGGACGGCGGCACCTCCCTTTGCCCTCCGGGTCAGAGACCGCTCTGGGTCGGAGACCAAAGGGAGATGAAGGGGGATTAGATAATCTTTTTCAAAGAGCTAAAATGATACCCATCCCCTTTTCCCACTGATTTCAGTTTTGTCAATTGTCAAGGGCTGACCCCAAATTTCTGTTGTTTCGCTTAAAGAGACTAAATTATTAGCCCTAGAATTTGAAGTGAAATTCCAAGAACCATTACGAAAAAACCCACGGCTTGGGCAATCAACTTTCTGAGTTCTAATTTGCTCTTTAAAATTTGGTCTTTTAAAAATGTTATTTCAAATGTTTGCCTAGCCTTAGCATTTTCATTTATAAGGGCAACGATATCCTTAAAAGCCTCATTAACATTTGCTGGGTCAATATAAACCGGCATGTTTATAGTTCCTCGACTAACTGGATTTGCTCCATCATGTGGGCGTAACCCTTTTATTGGGAAAATGAATCCATAGATGATATACCCTCCACCCAAAGCCTGCACAATTAAGCCAGTCAACATTAATACAGTATTGTTTGGAAAAATAAGATAGGAGATAAGAAAGATCATCAGTAATGTGATGAAAGCGAGAAATATGCATAATACAGTTATGTGAATCTTGAAAAAAAGAAGAGATATCTTTGGCACACTCATCGATTTCATTTTTGAAGAAGTTGTGTGCTGTTAACGAATCAATTCTTAATACTTTCAGCCAAAAAGAGCGTTTTTGTCCCCATTCGTCGATCATCTTTCTTTGCTCAGATTGGGATCCAAAGATATTTCGGAGTTGTTCTATTGTCATGGGTTAGTTATGTTTTGACTATCTATATTTATTTGTACTTTTTGTTACTTCACCTTCTGCTCGATGATCTGGATATCCTCCTCTATTAAACCATATAACTCATACACCAGCTGATCAATTTGGTGATCGGTGGCGTCAATCTGACGTTGTAATCGGATCTTTTCGTCCGGAGTTTTAGCTGCCGTCAATTGCTTATGCAGTGACAACATCTGTTCGACCATTTCCACCATCCGGTCATTATGGGCTTTGTCAACAGGGTCAGAAAAATTGACAATCCTGATAGGAAGTTGTGAAAGGAACTGTCGGTTGGCAGACCTCCAACCGCCTCGAAATGGCGCACTTACAAACGGAAAGTACCATCGTAAAAGCTTCGAATTAAGTAGACCGAGAAGGTATAGCAATCCTTGCTTTTGATAGGCCGGTTTTAAAGTAATCCCCCCCACATCCACGTTGTCTAAGAAATGGTTGCCTTCTACGTCATAAGTCGCATACAAATTGTTTACGAGACGTGGCACGCAGAGTTTAGTTTGCTCTTGAATCCCGATGTTTTGATTACGCCCGAAGCGGTACCAATCGTGCCCCTTGAACTTCCCCCGTTCCCGTTCTTCGAGTCGTTCCTTATTCTCCAGCAAATAAGCTGCTGTTTTTGGGCAGGTTTTGGAAATCACATCGAAGGCAATCAACTCTACCAATGCGCCATCAACTTTATATGGAAAGAGAATATATTGACGTTCTGGCAGACCGCAGTAACGGTTCACATCGGTTCCACTGACCAATGGGAATAGCAGCCCTTTCTCAAATGTCCATTCAGTATTGAGTGCTTTTGATTTTAACCGGAGAGTACGTGCGGTCTCTTCAATCAAATCCATAATGAACACATCATCAGCACTTGTTTGCAACCCAACAAAAATATCCGCCACATCCCCCAACTTTACCGGCATCTTGCTTAATTTTTCGAACAATGCTGCATCCTTTCCGACGGCAAAGTTCCACTCAGTGGCAGTAATTCTGGAAGAAGGGATTGTTCCCTCAATGGCCTCGCCTGTGTTTCGCCAGGATGACAGGTCATCTACCTTAATAAAATGGAATTTTTTGTTTCCTGCTTTATCCAGGAATAGCAAGCAGGTGTAGTTCGTTGCCCCGGCAAATACTTGCTGGTCTCCAAAATGTACAACTTCGGCAAGGTGTTTCCCTTTTGACAGTAAGGCACGTAATGCTTCTCCATATTGGGCATTAAAGAACTTGTGAGGCAGAATAAATCCAAGTCGGCCGGTTTTGTTCAGTAGGCTTAAACCACGCTCCACAAATACAACGTAAATATCATAATTGCCTTTGCTGGCGGATGTGTAATATTTCTTGTAGAGTTCTACTTCTAATGGCGCCCATTCTTTCATCGTCTGAATACGGATGTAAGGTGGATTCCCGATCACTGCGTCAAACCCGCCTGCTTTCATGATTTCTGGAAATTCTTTTTGCCAGTCGAAAGGGTTGATGCGGTAGATCTCCTCTTGATTAATGCTGGGCAGATCATGATCTGCCCCTACAGAAAGACCAGGCAGGACATGTTCCGCCCCTATGGAATAGAAATCCGGGCCGATCAGGGAGTTTCCACATTTAATGTTGCCTCCAAGATCAGGTAACGCTCTTTCCTTGAATAACTTCCTTTGCCTCTCGAGGGTATCCTGATTCTCTCCTTCGAGAACCTTAAGGAGCAGGCTCAGTTTGGTCACCTCGACTGCCTGCGGGTCGATGTCCACACCGTAGATGTTGTTCAGGAGAATCCTCTTCTTCTCCTGGATGGTCAGATACCACTGGCCTCCGCGGCCTTGATAGATTTCTTTGGGTGCAGGGCTGAAGCCCTGCGCTACGTTTCCTCTTTTTGTGCGAGGACCAAGATACCAATTGAGGTGATAATCCAGGAGATATTGGTAAGCCCCTAAGAGAAAAGAACCGGAGCCGCAGGCCGGGTCGAGAATTCTAAGTGAACTGATCTGTCTGGGAGTTTTGCCGTCACAGAGTTTTCCAACCGTGTTTTTGACGATGTAGTCCACAATATAGGTTGGGGTGTAATAAACTCCGCCTGCCTTCCTCACCTCGGGTTTTTCTTCAACCTTGGCCCGGTGGCCCTCGGTGAGCCGGATGACTTTTCCAAGAAACTGTTCATAGACATGTCCTAAAATGTCGGCGCCCAGGACTGAAAATTCATAGGGAGATTCGGGATAGTAGAGCGTTTTAAAGATATCCTTCAGAGGCTTGTCGTCTACTTTTATCTCCGGGGTGAGCCGGTCTGTTCTGAAGTCGAAGAGGCCTGAATTATACTTATCATCAGCATGGTAAAATATCTCCCGCAAACGGCGGTAGGTGTTTGCGCCATTGAGAAGGTTTTGAATCTGTCCATACGGTTCGATTCCCCGATCCTCACACATCCTGAGAAAGATGATCCGGTCAATCGTGAGCTGAACAGCAAAGTTAAGTTCATGCACAGAAAGTTTCGGATTTCTCAAGGCGATCTCTTTGGCCAGGGCCTCACGCCAGGACTCGATCTCCTTTAAGAATTCCGCATCTACCTCGGTCGTTCCCCGCTTCTGTCTCTCGGACTCTGCGAATTTATCAAAGGACCCTTTCAAGACAGATTCTTTTGAGAGCAGGTTATAGATCTCATCAAAGGAATCGAGGTATTGAGCGTATGTATAAAACCGGACTCGACCGGCGCTGGGTTTGTCGTTTGGCTTTGGGCGGAGCCGGCAGTCATAAATCGCCAGCTCTTCAAAATCAGTTAGTATTGAAATAGGAAGTTTGGCGCTCCAGGCATATCGTCTCAGTTGATAAGCCGGGCTGGTCTGCTCCTTGATGTCAACAGAGGGTTTTTTCGTTTCGAGGAAGAATTTTCTGGCTCCACCTATTCTGAAGCAATAATCTGGCGCTTTTGTTGCTCCGGCGACCTTAATCGCATCCTCATGGATGACATCTTTATACTGTTCCGCATAACCAGCCTTATTGGTCACATCCCAGCCAAGGGCTTCAAAAAAGGGATCAATGAATTCTCTTCGCAGTTGGGTTTCGTTGTAGGCAGGGCTACGGTAGGCCTCGATGTTTCGCTCGAAGCGGTCAACAAGAGAGGATATCTGTTTGAGGCCGTCTTTCATGGCAATTTGAGGGATGATTATAGTCTTTTTGGGAAAAACTGTCTACCCCATCAGAAAGTTTTCAACTTTCTGATGGGTAAAGGAATAATTCTATGGGCAGGCGGTACAGAAAGAATCGTTGGTTTATTTATTTAACACTCTATCTTATTGCTTGAATTCTTTTAAGCAAACATTCCTGCCCTTTTTCGATCTTGATTTGTAAGGATTTGCATCGGGGACAATTGAGA
>OGCL01002956.1_pt1 | contig 10769 bp, 8 predicted proteins | sample 1570041 | NCBI WGS metagenome assembly OGCL01 (sample SAMN06266162, study PRJEB24511) | hot springs metagenome | isolation source: Hot spring water | place: South Africa: Limpopo | collected 2015-06-22 | reverse complement strand
CATGCGCTTTTGGACGCGGGTATGGTGAAATTGGTAGACACGCCAGATTTAGGTTCTGGTGCCGCAAGGCGTGGGAGTTCAAGTCTCTCTACCCGCACCAGCAAAGCCGCGCGGGATCGATGAGAGAAGCACCGAGGTGCGGCTCCCGTCAGTCCGGCGCCGTTTTGCTTGGCAGATGTTGACGAATTGCGACGCAGCCACGTCCGGGAAAATGAATTCCGGCGTCGTGCTCAGAGAAACCACCGGCTGTCCGAGCACGGCCGCCACGACATGAAGGTAAGAACATGCAGGTTATCGAAACGCTCGCTGAAGGGCTGAAGCGCGAAATCAAGGTCGTCATTCCGGCCAAGGACATGGAACAGCGCATGAATGAGCGTCTGGCCGAGGTGAAGGACAAGGTCCGCATCAACGGCTTCCGCCCGGGCAAGGTGCCGACCTCGCATGTCAAGAAGATGTACGGCAAGTCGATCATGGCTGAACTCGTCAACGAGATCATCCGTGACAAGCCGTCTGCGATCCTCTCGGAGCGCGGCGAAAAGTCGGCGACCCAGCCCGAAATCGTCATGACCGAAGACGAGAAGGAAGCGGAAAAGATCCTGTCGGCTCAGGCTGACCTGGAGTTCACGCTCTCTTACGAAATCATCCCGGCGATTGAACTGAAGTCGGTTGATGGCATCAAGGTCACCCGCGAAGTCGTCGACGTCTCGGAAGACGAGATCAACGAGCAGATCACCAAGATCGCGGAAAGCGCCCGTACTTTCGAAACCAAGAAGGGCAAGGCTGCTGAAGGCGACCGCGTCACCATGGACTACCTCGGCAAGGTCGACGGCGAGGCCTTCGACGGCGGCAAGGACGAAGACGCAGAGCTGGTCATCGGCTCGAACCGGTTCATCCCGGGCTTTGAAGACCAGCTCGTTGGCGTCAAGGCTGGCGACGAGAAGGTTATCACCGTAACCTTCCCGGCCGACTACCCGGCTGCCAACCTCGCTGGCAAGGAAGCCACCTTCGACATCACCGTCAAGGAAGTGGCTAGCCCGGCCGCCGTTGAGATCAACGACGAGCTCGCCACCAAGCTTGGCGTCGAATCGGTCGAAAAGCTGAAGGAAATCGTCCGCGGCCAGATCGAAAGCCAGTACGGCAACGTCACCCGCCAGAAGGTCAAGCGTCAGATCCTCGACCAGCTCGACGCGCTGTACAAGTTCGAATCGCCCTCGAAGCTCGTCGACGCCGAGTTCGAAAACATCTGGCGCCAGATCAACACCGATCTCGCCCAGTCCGGCAAGACCTTCGCTGACGAAGACACGACCGAAGAAGCAGCCCGCGAGGAATACCGTGCGCTTGCAGAGCGTCGCGTTCGCCTCGGCCTCGTTCTCTCCGAAATCGGCGAAAAGGCCGGCATCGAAGTGACCGAAGAAGAAATGCAGCGTTCGCTCTTCGCCCAGCTGCAGCAGTTCCCGGGCCAGGAGAAGCAGATCCTCGACTTCTTCCGCAACACGCCGGGTGCAGCCGCTTCGCTGCGCGCTCCGATCTTCGAAGAAAAGGTCATCGACAAGCTGCTCGCCGAAGTCTCGGTCACCGATAAGAAGGTGAGCAAGGACGAGCTTCTTGCCGACGACGCGGAAGAAGGCGACAAGCCGGCCAAGAAGGCAGCCCCGAAGAAGAAGGCTGCTGCCAAGGCTGACGACGCTGCTGAAGGCGAAGAAGCCGCTCCGAAGAAGAAGGCCGCTCCGAAGAAGAAGGCCGCCGAAGGCGACGCCGAGTAATCTTCGTGCCTGGATGAACTCTAGAGAAAGCCGTCCCTCGGGGCGGCTTTTTCTTTTGTGGGTAGAAGGCAACTTGTATGCAGGTCATGCCTGTTCGCCACGCCACTGTGGTCTTCGACGTGGCCGGCATGCGGCTTCTGATCGAGCCCTGGATTGCCGGGAAAGCTCAGGGGAGAATTATCCGGGCCGGACCGTCACCATTCGTCGACAGATGCCGGTTGGGGAACTGCTCCTGTGGTGATGAACGGTAAAATGGCGCCCGAAACAGTTGGTACCGCCGATGATGCAGCGGTTGACGCGGCGACCGTGTCCCGCGCCGTTTTTCAGCAGTCGGCGCAATCAGCGCCGACCGCCTCGTCATCCCCGAGGATGGCGAAACCCTGACGTTCTGAGGATCAGCGCCAGCCGAGGCTCGGGGCGACATGAGTCAGGATCGATTCAATCACATGCGCATTATAGGCGACTCCGAGCTGGTTCGGCACGGTGAGCAGCAGCGTGTCGGCCTCGGCGATCGCCTCATCGCGCTTCAATTCGTCGATCAGCCTGTCGGGTTCGGCGGCATAGGAGCGGCCGAAGATCGCGCGGGTGTTTTCGTCGATGTAGCCGATCGAGTCCTGGTCCTTGCTCTGGCCGAAATAGGCGCGGTCCATGTCGTTGACGATGGCAAAGATCGAGCGGCTGACGGAGACGCGCGGCGTCCGGCTGTGGCCGGCTTCCCTCCAGGCCTCGCGATAGGCGCGGATCTGTTTTGCCTGCTGGATGTGGAAGGGCTCGCCCGTCTCGTCGTCCTTCAATGTCGAACTCTGCAGGTTCATGCCGAGCTTAGCGGCCCAGACGGCGGTGGCATTGGATCCGGCCCCCCACCAGATGCGGTCCCTCAGGCCCTCCGAATGCGGCTCCAGACGCAAAAGACCCGGCGGGTTCGGGAACATTGGCCGCGGATTGGGCTGGGCAAAGCCTTCACCCTTCAGCACGTCGAGGAAAACTTCGGCATGGCGCCGGCCCATGTCGGCATCGCTCTGGCCTTCCTCCGGCTGATAGCCGAAATAGCGCCAGCCCTCGATGACCTGCTCGGGAGAGCCGCGCGAAATCCCAAGCTGCAGGCGGCCGCGGGAAATCAGGTCGGCGGATCCCGCGTCTTCTGCCATGTAGAGGGGGTTCTCATACCGCATATCGATGACACCGGTCCCGATTTCGATCTTCGATGTGCGGGCACCGATAGCAGCAAGCAGCGGGAAGGGAGAGGCAAGCTGCCGGGCGAAGTGGTGAACGCGGAAGTAGGCGCCATCGGCGCCAAGCTCTTCCGCAGCAACCGCGAGATCAATCGACTGCAGAAGCGTGTCCTGCGCCGAGCGCGTGCCGGAGTGAGGCGAGGGTGACCAGTGGCCGAAGGAGAGAAAGCCGATTTTCTTCATGAGCTATGCGCCTAGATAGTGAGAGTTACGGCATAAATGGCATCAAAGGGCGGACTGCCAAAGGCGAATGCGGGTGACAGACTGTTTCACCTGAAGGCACGATGGGGACCCGTTCAGGTCGACCGCGCTGACTTTCGCTCGACCCACAGCAAGCCGGTGACACCCAACAGAACCAATGCGAGACCGAGCCAGGCGGAATACGAATAGCCAAAATAATGGGAGCCGATCGCGAAGGCAGCTGCATTCAATCCGTTCCCGAGAAAAGAGTTTATTGGCAAAACGGCGGTGCCAAGCCCGGGGCGACCGGGAAAGAGATCCTGGAAGTAATTGAGCGGCAGTGCCAGGAGTGCCGCAGCGAACGCGGCTCCCGGTATTGCGAGGGCGTAGATATGCCAAGGAGCTGAAGCGAAGCTGAGTGCCGCCATGTAGACGCCATAGCCGAGCGCAGCTGTGATGATCAATCCGATAACGCTATGCCGCTTGAGGAAATGAGCCCATATCAGCATGAAGGGGATCTCCATCAGCGCCGTGATCCCCGCGACCAGTCCGACATCCGCAGTCTTGCCTCCAAGCTGAAGTGTCAGGATCAGCGGCCAGAGGGTGCCGCTAAGACGTAAGGTGGAGGTGAAGGCCGCAATCGACACCATCCGGATGAGCATGTCCCGGGCAGCGAGTTCCCTGAGTGCGGCGAAGAATCCGGCTGCCGGCGTGTCTCGCGCAGGTCGATCGGGTGGCGTCTTGAGCACGAACAGCGCGCAGATGAGGATGAACAGGCAGAACAGCGAGGCAAGCCCCCAGGCGCCGATCATGCTGCCGGAAGCACCGAGGGCAAATCCAAGGCCCGCCGGCGTCAAGACCCAGGCTGCTGAAACAATGGCACGGAGCGTAGCGTTGATCGAGGCGGCGTCAGTCGGGCCAAGATCAACGGTTTCGAGCCGCGCGCTGGCAAACAGCAGCGAACTGGTGGCGTAGAAGAAGGGCACGACGAGCGAAGTGGCGCCGAGAAAGACGGGGACTGTCGGGAAAAGATAGATTGCACCATAGCCGGCGACCCCGAGTGCAGACATGGCGATCAGCATGTGACGACGGTCGCCCAGCATGTCCGAGAGGATGCCGAGCGAGACGCTGATGGTGACCGCGGAGATCGACGAGACAAGCACCAGAAGCGAATAGGCCTGATTGCTCATGCCAAGTGTGCCGATCGCGGTCACGGAGATATAGGGGATCGTGGCGCCGAAGGCGGAGCCTTGGGCGAAAATCATCAGCGCGAGGACGAGCAATTGCGGGCGACCGGCAATTTGGCCGAAGGATGAAAACATCGAGAAACTCAAGAGCGGCCGAAATGAAAGCCGCAAGGTGGCGGGTTTAAAGAGAGCCACCTTCGCATGAGTCGCGTCCGGCGTCTTCCGCTGTTAAACGGCGGCATGAAGGCAACGCGGCCACTTGGGTCGCCTGCCACAGCCCGTCTATTCCGCCGCCCGGCGCTCGATCTTTTCGATCTTCAGTTCGCCCATGCGATTCCAGGCATCCAGCCCGGCAATCTTGTAGGCTTCGGCCAAAGTCGGATAGTTGAACGTGTTCTCGACGAAATATTCGACGGTGCCTTTGAGGTTGAGCACCGCCTGGCCGATATGCACGAGTTCGGTGGCCCCTTCGCCGACAATGTGTACGCCGAGCAGGCGGCGCGTCTTGAGCGAGAAGATCATCTTCAGCATGCCGCTGTCGAGGCCCATGATATGGCCGCGCGAGGTCTCGCGAAAATGCGCGATGCCGGTTTCGTAGGGAATGCCGCGCTGGATCACCTCTTCCTCTGTCAGGCCGCAGGTGGAAATCTCCGGAACGGCATAGATGCCGTAAGGGAAGAACTGCGGAGGATCATGCGCAGGTGCGCCAACGGCGTGACGCGCAGCGATACGGCCCTGCTCCATCGAGGTTGAGGCAAGCGAGGGGAAGCCGACGACATCTCCGGCTGCATAGATGTTTGACACCGCCGTCTGAAACGTGTCGGGATTGACCTTCAGCCGCCCGCGATTGTCCGCCTCGAGCCCCGCTGCTTCAAGGTGGAGCGTATCCGTTGCTCCGACACGGCCCGCCGCGAAGAGCACCATTTCCGCAGTCAGCATGCGACCGTTTTTCAAGGTCACGCGGCATTTGCCGTCAACTTTCTCGACCCCTTCGACCGTCTGACCGAAGATCAGCTTCATGTTGCGGTCACGCAGCTGATAGGTGAAGTCCTCGACAATCTCCTTGTCGATGAAGTCGAGCATGGTGTCTCGCGGCTCCACGACGGTGACGACGGTATCGAGCGCCGAGAAGATGGTCGCATATTCAATACCGATGACGCCGGCACCGATGACGATCATCGAGCGCGGCAGTTCCTTGATTTCAAGGATCTCGTCACTGTCGATGATACTGACGCCATCAAACGGGATATGCGAGGGCTTGAATGGGCGTGTGCCGACGGCGAGCAGCACCGAAGCGGCCTGCACATGAACGAGTTCTCCGTCGTCCTTGACGATCTCGATCGTATGCGGATCGAGAAAATGCGCCTTGCCGCGGATGTGGTGGACCCGATTGCGGGAAAACTGATGTTCGAGCACCTCGACCTCGTGGTCGAGCGTGATCAGGAGACGTCGACGCAGGTCCTCTGCGCTGATTTCCTGCTTCACCCGATAGCTGCGCCCGTAAAAGCCGCGCTCACGCCAGCCGGTCAGGTTGAGGGCGGTTTCGCGCAGCGTCTTGGATGGGATTGTCCCGGTGTGAACCGAGACACCGCCGACCCGTGTGCCTTTCTCGATGACGAGAACCTTCTTTTCCAGCTTTGCCGCTTGGATCGCCGCACGACGTCCGGCCGGTCCGCTGCCGATCACGACGAAGTCATACTGGTTCATGAGGTGCCTCTGATTCGTCCGCTGTTATGCTGCGCCGCACATTATTCAAAAGCAGTATGACAGGGCAACGTCACCGTTTCGTTATCAGCGATGTCGGCGGCTGTGGTCTGGACACCCAAGATATGGGGGCTCTTTGCTAACGCAGTTCAGATCAGCCGCAGCCCCTTGAGGCTGGCATGGCCGTCCTTCCCGATGATGATATGGTCATGCACCGTAATGCCAAGCGGCTTCGCCGTTTCGACGATCGTCCGTGTCATGTCGATATCGGCCCGAGACGGGGTCGGATCTCCACTGGGATGGTTGTGGACGAGAATAATGGCGGTGGCCGATAATTCGAGCGCGCGTTTGACCACCTCTCGCGGATAGACCGGGGTATGATCGACCGTCCCGCGACCCTGGATTTCGTCCGCAATCAGCACATTGCGTTTGTCGAGGAAGAGGATCCGGAACTGCTCCGTCGTCTCGTAGGCCATGGCCGCATGGCAGTAGTCGATGACCGATGACCAGGACGACAGAACCTGTTTCTCGCGCAACTCGCTTTTCAGCATGCGCTGCGCGACATTGGCGATCAGTTTCAGGTCGAGTGCCACCGTCTCGCCCACACCCTTCACTTCTTGCAGAAGGGCTGGCGGAGCGCCGAGGACGCCTGCGAGTGTCTGGAAGCGGGCCAGAAGCGCCTTTGCGATCGGCTTGGTGTCGCGACGGGGAATCAGGCGAAAGAGCAGCAGTTCGAGGATCTCGTAGTCGGCCAGCGCCGTGTCGCCTCCGTCGCGAAAGCGGTTGCGCAATCTTTCGCGATGCCCGAGATAATGCGCCTCCGGCTGCACAGCGGCCCGCGCCGAGGCAGCCTTGGCCAGATTGCCCTCCCGGGCCGGTTGTTCGGCAAAGAAGCTTCGTTCGTCGACGCCATCAACAAACTGGGTTTGCCCCGCGCCACCGAAGAGATCGCCGGACTGATGCCCGGCCGCACTGTCGCTGAGCACGGGTTCACTTGAGAACGAAATCTTGCTCGTCATGCCACCCCAATCCTGACCCTCATGGTCGAGCGGCAGAACAGCCGCACGGATATTGTGACACGACTACCGCCGCGCGCAAGTTCAAGTTGCGTGCGGCTGCACCTGCGGGGTGGCGTGATCAGGCGAGGCCGGGACGATCCAGACCGGCCGGCGACAACGTGAAGATCTCGCAGCCGGTCGCCGTCACGCCGACGGTGTGCTCGTATTGCGCGGTCAGCGACCGATCCCGGGTGACCGCGGTCCAGCCGTCCGACAGGACCTTCACATGCGGCTTGCCGAGATTGATCATCGGCTCGATCGTGAAGATCATGCCTTCGCGCATTTCAGGGCCTTCGTTCGCCTTGCCGTAATGCAGGATATTGGGGCTATCGTGGAAAAGGCGGCCCACACCGTGCCCGCAGAAGTCCCGCACGACCGAACAGCGTTCTGCCTCGGCATAGGTCTGGATCGCTTCGCCGATCGCGCCGGTACGGGCGCCCGGACGCACGGCAGCAATTCCGCGCATCAGGCACTCATATGTCACTTCCATCAGCCGCTCGGCAGCGCGCTTGATCTGGCCGACGGGATACATGCGGCTGGAATCGCCGTGCCAGCCGTCGAGCAGGAAGGTCACGTCGATGTTGACGATGTCTCCATCACGCAGCGGCTTGTCATCGGGCATGCCGTGACACACCACGTGGTTGATCGAAGTGCAGACGGAATACTTGTAGCCACGATAGTTCAGCGTCGCCGGAAGGGCGCCGTGGTCGGCACCAAATTCGAAGACGAACTTGTCGATGGCAGCGGTGGTGACACCAGGCTTCACCATCGGGACGAGCGCATCGAGGCACCGTGCCGTCAGCTGACAGGCGCGGCGCATGCCTTCGAAGTCGTCTGCGCCATAAAGCCGGATCGCGCCGGTGTTCTTGAGCGGCGCCGTCGCCGCGTCGATATAGGTGACCATGGTGTGGCTTTCGAAACGTCTAATCTATGATCTTGGCCGTTCATAAAGCACGCAGACCGTCTTCGTCTATCGGGATGAGGCTTTCGGGCACGATTTTGCCTGGATCAAGGTGGCAGCGCACGGCATAGGCCTCGACCCCACGGGACATTGCACGGGCAAAGGCGCGTCCATATCCGGGATCGAGGTCGACGCAAATCCTCAGGCAGTCGCAGTCGGCGCGCTGGATGATGAAGAGCATTGCTGCCCGTTTGCCCGCCTCGACCAGATCACCCATCTCGTCGAGATGCTTGGCGCCCCGGCTTGTCACACTGTCCGGGAACTCGGCCAAGCGCGGCTCGCGAATGAAGTGCACATTCTTGACTTCGACATGCACGCTCCCTTGGCTCTCGTCTTCGAGCAGGATGTCGATGCGCGAATTGCGACCGTAGCGTTGCTCGCGCTTCAATGTGGGGAAGTCAGCAAGCTGCGGCACCAGTTGGGCGAGGATGGCCTCCTCCGCCAACCGATTAGGCAGTGCCGTGTTCACCCCGACGACCGTTCCGTCCGCTTCGACCAGCTCCAGAGCATAGGCATATTTGCGTGCCGCGCTATCGTGCCGCGACAACCAGATCCGCGATCCCGGTTCAGTCAGGCCACGCATGGAACCGGTGTTTGGGCAGAAGCCGGTGATCTCGCGACCGTCTTCGAGGATCGCGTCGAAGAGGAAGCGCTTGTAGCGGCGTACAAGCCGGGCGGGCACGAGGGGAGGAGCAAAGATCATCCGGCGATAGGTTTGTTCCGCCTAAACACGCGCCAGCACATACCGGCCCGGCGCGTCGCCGATGGCGTTGAGCGCATCTCCACCCGGCTTGCGCGCCGGAACGCGTTCGTCGGAGAGCTTCTCGATCCAGTCCTGCCAATGCGGCCACCAGGAGCCCGGTGTCTCCTTGGCATTCGCCATCCAGTCTTCGTAGGTCCCGGAAGCAGGGCCGTTGGTCCAGAACTGGTATTTCTGTTTGTCCGGCGGATTGACGACGCCGGCGATGTGTCCCGAGCCGGAAACCACATAATCAACCGGACCGCCGAACAGGCTGCTGCCAACAAAAACCGACTTGGCTGGGGCGATGTGATCTTCCTTTGTCGCCAGATTGTAGATCGGGATCTTCACGTCCTTGAGCGACAGCGTCTTGCCGGCGAGCTGCATCTTGCCCTGGCTGAGCGTGTTGTTGAGATAGCAGTTGCGCAGGTAGAAGGAGTGGTTGGCCGCCGCCATGCGGGTCGAATCTGAATTCCAGTAGAGCAGGTCGAAGGGCATAGGATCCTGCCCCTTCAGATAGTTATTGACGAAGTAGGGCCAGATCAGTTCGGAGGCGCGAAGCATATTGAAGGCGGCTGCCATCTTGGAACCATCGAGATAGCCCGTCTCCTGCATCCGCTCTTCCAGGCTCGTCAGTTGCCCTTCGTCGACGAAGACCTTGAGATCGCCGGCATAGGTGAAATCCACCTGCGTTGTGAACAGAGTGGCGCTGGCGATGCGTTTGTTTTTCTCCTGTGCATGCAGGGCAAGTGCCGCAGCGAGCAGTGTGCCACCGACGCAGTAGCCGACCGCGTTCACTTGTTTCTCTCCCGTCGCCTTTTCGACGGTGTCGAGTGCGAAATCGACACCCTCGCGAATATAGGCTTCCCAGCCCTTGTCGGCATGGCGTTCGTCGGGATTGACCCAGGAAATGACAAAGACCGTGTGGCCCTGGTCGACGCACCACTTGATGAAGCTCTTCTGTGGGTTGAGGTCGAGGATGTAGAACTTGTTGATCCAGGGCGGGCAAATGAGGAGAGGGCGCTTCAGCACCGTTTGCGTGGTCGCCTCGTATTGGATGACCTCGCAGACGTCACTCTGGGCAATCACCTTGCCCGGCGTAATGGCCATGTTCTCGCCAACCGCAAACTTGCTGGTGTCCGTCTGACGGATCCTGAGATCGCCGCCGCCTGCGGCAATGTCCTCGGCCAGCATCTGCATACCCTTGACCAGGTTTGCACCGTTGCTCTGCACGGTTTCCCGGTAGAGTTGCGGATTTGTGGCCACGAAATTGGCAGGCGAAAGTGCTGCCGTGATCTGCCGCATGTAGAAGTTGGCCTTGTGACGCGTATGCTCGTCCAGACCGCCGGCATCGTTGACCATCTTCTCGGCCCATTGTGACAGCACGAGATAGGTCTGGCGAAGGAAATCGAAGAAGGGATTGCGCTCCCAATCCTCGTCTGAGAAGCGCTTGTCCTTGGGTAGTGGATCGGGGAGCGGCTGTTCCGGTGTCGCGAATCGGGCCAATGAGCGGCTCCACACACCGAAGACAGCATTCAGGAGATGGGTCTGGGCCTCGAGCGTGCGTTTGGGGTCGGACATCCAGTATTCCGCCACCTTGCCCATGATTTTAACCAGTTCGGCAACCGGTTCAGCAACCGGATCGACGACTTCACCGGTTTCCCGTGGCTTCAGCCAGACCGAAGCGGCCTTGCCGAGATTTTCCAGCGCTTTGGCCGCGTTGACGGCGAGTGCCTGGGGATCCTTGACAATGTATGGCTCGATCAGCTTCGGATCGAACGCGGCACTCGCTTCGGCTTCTTCCCGCGTCCTGTCCATGCCATCCTCCCCAGGATTGTTCTGGTGTCTTTTGTGTTTGCCTATCCTGCATGAAAACGACTACAAGTTCCAGCGATTGGCGCATAGTCTTTCGATGAGGATCGACGGTTGCGCCCTTGAGGAATGT
>OGCL01002952.1_pt1 | contig 10792 bp, 15 predicted proteins | sample 1570041 | NCBI WGS metagenome assembly OGCL01 (sample SAMN06266162, study PRJEB24511) | hot springs metagenome | isolation source: Hot spring water | place: South Africa: Limpopo | collected 2015-06-22 | reverse complement strand
CGAAGATGGCCTCGACCTGAGCGCCGAAAAGGTCGCCAAGGTGCTGTATTCCGAAGATGGCCTCGACCTGAGCGCCGAAAAGGTCGCCAAGGTGCTGTATTCCGAAGATGGCCTCGACCTGAGCGCCGAAAAGGTCGCCAAGGTGCTGTATTCCGAAGATGGCCTCGACCTGAGCGCCGCCGATGTCGCCAAGGCGCTGCATTCCTGGAATGGCCTCGACCTGAGCGCCGAAAAGGTCGCCAAGGTGCTGTATTCCCGGGATGGCCTCGACCTGACCAGTGAAGAGACAATCAAAGCGCTTGATGATGCCGGCATTTCATGGGATGGCAAAAAGCTCGCCGAGGAAGCGTTTTTTGGCAGCATCGGGGAGCGGGCAGAAATTCTAAGTAAAAAGGAGGTTGAGTTTGCCGCGAATGTGCTTGGGCTGAATCGCGATGAAATCTGGGAGATGTGCAACGAGTGCGAGTCCCAAGAGGCTGTGCTGGAAATGGCAATGCGCGATCGCGCCTACGCTGAGATTGCGGATCGCATATTTAATTGGAACGGGGATAGCGGTTATTCGTACGAGGAAATTGCCGAGTACCTGCACGAGGAAGGCGTTCCGGCTTCCGAAATTGCCAAAGCCATGGATGATGGTACAAGGGCCTGTCCAGAGGAAATTGCGCAGGCGCTAAACGATGGCGCGAAACTCGATGCTGAGCAAATTGCCAAAGCGCTCGAAGATGGCCTCGACCTGAGCGCCGAAAAAATCGCCGAGGTGCTGTATTCCTGGAATGGCCTCGACCTGAGCGCCGCCGATGTCGCCAAGGCGCTGCATTCCAAAGATGGCTTGGGTCTTGATGCCGATGACGTTAATTCAGCGTTGGAAAAAGCCGGCATCGAGCCCGCTTCTCCGGCTCCCACTCGCACTCGACCGAAGGAAGCTGATCTGGAACGCTGAATTACTACCCCCCCCTCCACCCCGCTTCGGCGGGGTTTTTTTTGCCCGCTGCCAGAGCAGCTTCCGCATCGTGCTTTATCAGATGGAGGCGTTACATCAGGAGCATCAATCATGATTGAGACTGAAATACGCGTATGCGATGCCGAGCTTTTTGGCATCAACCCCGAGAGCGCTGAGCACTCTTACGAGGTGACCAGCGAGGACATTATCGAGATGCCAGTTGCGGCAGAAAGCGAGGTCGGCAATGGCTGATCGCGATATTCGCAAGGATGTTACCGACCGCATCATCGCTGCCCTGGAACAGGGCACGATGCCGTGGCGTCGTAGCTGGAAAGATGGCGAGCCTGCCCTTGGGCTGCCGTCCAATGCGGCAACCGGGCGCCAATACAACGGCGGTAACCGGATGATTCTGATGGTCGCGGGCATGGATGCCGGATACCAGGACAATCGCTGGTTGACCTTCAAACAGGCGCAGAGTCTTGGCGGTAGCGTTAACAAAGGCGAAAAAGGTATCCCGATCGAATACTGGGAAACCTTACCGTTTTGGAAGCGCAGAGGTGTCGAACTTGAATATGAGGGGAAGCCAGTCAAGATCGGCAACCCTCCCAAGACCAACGGGCCAAAGAGCGTCACGCTTGGCGATGGCCGCGAGGTCGAGACCAAAGACATCACCGTGTCGTTTGAGGGCAAGCGCCACACTTGGCGACAGGCAGAACAAATGCTCTCGACGCTGATCTCGAAGACGCACTACGTCTTCAATGTCGAGCAGTGTCGCGACCTTGGACTTGAGCCAGTCAAGCGCCTGCCGGATCCTGAGTATGGCAAGGCGCGCAATATCGTCCAGGGCATGCAGGACGACGGGCTGCGCATCAATCATGGTGGCAACCGGGCCTTTTATTCTCCTGGCCGTGATTCGGTCACCATGCCGCACCAGGAACAATTCGAAAGCCAGGAAAAGTACCTGGGCATATTGCTGCACGAGCTTGGCCATGCCACCGGCCATCCCGACCGGAACAATCGCAACCTGGGCGGCATGTTTGGTTCACCGGACTACGCCCGCGAGGAATTGGTCGCCGAATTGACCAGCGCGTTCGTGGCTGTTGAAACTGGTGTTGCGTTCAACGACGAGGGATTGCTGGTCGAGCACGCGTCCTATATCGGCGCCTGGATCGAAAAGCTTGGCGAAGACAAGCATGAGATTTTCCGGGCGGCGAACATGGCCTCGAAGGCTGCCGACTACCTGATCGAGCGTGGCCGGGAGGTCGAACAGGAAAAGTCGCAGGAGAAAGAGCAGGAAGCGCCTCAGCTTTCGAAGGAAGAGCGCGAGTTGCGTGAGCTTCAGGACCAACTGCAACCCGGTTTCGATCTTGAGAACTCGGAAGTCATTCCGGAAGCAAAGGCCGCTGCGATGAAGCATCGCGCCCTTTATGGCGGGGATCCCGCGCCCCGTCGTCACTCGTCTGATCTGGAGAGATAAGCATGAGCATTACTCAAATCCTGAAGGGTGTTACCCGCGCCGGAGATGTTGCCGAAGTTGCGGGCATGGCGGTAGCGCCGACAGTCGAGGCACTTGGTGCATTTGCTGGCCAACAAGCCGTGCAAAAAGCCGGACTGAACGTCGCCGAAGGGCTGACCGACGAGCGGAATGAAATAACACCAAGACGCCGCCGCAAGCAGGAGATTGACCAAGATAGCGGACTGTCCATCGGGTTCTAACCCCCCTCCCCACCCCGCTTCGGCGGGTTTCCGCCTCCATCCTTAAACGGTGGAGGCTTTTTTTTGTGAGGGCGATTTAATGAAACGTTGGAAGCGTTCAGTTGTTTCACTGTCCGTTGCGCTTGCGTGTTCCGGGGTTCAGGCGCAAGTAACCTTGGGTACAGGAACGACGGCGAATAGCGGTGGGATAGCAATTGGCAATCAATCAACTGCCACGTATACGGGAAACCCGGGAATGGCTGGTATCGCGATTGGTACATGGGCGAGTAGCACTGGAGTAGAGTCAATCGCTATAGGCGATGGCGCAGTCAGTGACGCTATGCTTTCAACGGCAGTCGGTTATCAGACGCAAGCAAATGGCGTTGGCTCTATTGCAATAGGATACAGTGCCGACGCAACGCATGGTAATAGTATCGGCATCGGTGCTAGTGCCCAAGCTGTCAATGAGGGATCGATGTCAATTGGTGGCGCCTCCAAGGCATTGGCCGCCGGCGCTATCGCAATTGGCACACAAGCGGAAGTTGGAATCCTCGGAAATAATTCGGTTGCCATTGGGCATGGATCGATAGCACAAGAAAGCAATGTTGTTTCGGTCGGAAACGGTACCGGAGCTGTAGGATACGAAGGCCCCGCTACTCGCCGCATCGTCAATGTGTCCGGCGGCGTTAACGCAACGGACGCCGCAACATTCGGACAGCTCACTACAGTCAATAATCTCGCGATAACCGCGGCATCTAATGCGTCGACTGCGCTGGGTACTGCCAATGCTGCCTCATTAAGCGCTTCTACCGCACTTGGCACTGCCAATGCTGCATCCATTGCGGCGAATGCCGCTCAATCCACAGCCGAGAATGCTCAGCAATCCGCAGGCCTCGCACAACAAACTGCCAATTTTGCGGCATCACAAGCCGTCGTTGCAGATATGAACGCCCAAATGGCTTTAGGTACTGCCCAAACGGCCCAAAGTGCGGCTAATGCGGCTGACTTTAAGGCTGTAGCCGCCCTCATCAACATCGAGGCGGCAGTCAATCAACTGATTTCATCGGGCGTTTGTTCACTCTCCAACGGCACTGTAACGTGCGGCAACGTACAAATGGGTGCCGGAGCGCAGGCATCAGGTTCCGGATCCGTGGCGATTGGGGATGGCGCGACCTCGACAAATGGCGCAGTTGCGATTGGCGAAAGCTCAACAATCCTTGGCTCAGGCAGTGGTGGTGCGGTGGCAATCGGTAAGGGCGCTGTTGCAAACAGCAACCCCGCTGTGGCCATCGGCGATAACGCTCAAGCGACCGGGGCATCGTCCGTCGCCATTGGCAGCAACTCAACCGCATCTGCGCAGCGGTCGGTGGCCATCGGTCACTCTGCAACAGCAACCCATTACGGGGCTGTTGCGATTGGCTACGGATCTGTCACGTCGGCCGATAACACTGTCTCTGTTGGTGGTGGTGCTGTTGGGAATCGTCGCATCACAAACGTAGCAGATCCAATCCTGGCCAACGACGCGGCGACCAAGGGTTACGTCGATTCGCTGTTCGAGAATGCTGGTGGTGGTGCGCAGGCGCTGGGGCAAGCCAATGCATACACAGATAAGCAGATCTCAGTGCTCCGCCGGGAAACGTATCGTGGCATCGCCCAGGCCGCGGCGCTGATTCCCATGGCTCCGTCTGGCCCAGGCGAAACAACAGTCAACGTCGGTATTGGCAGTTATGGTGGCGAGCACGCAGTCGGCATTGCGTTTGCCCGCCAACTCAACAGCGTGACTATCAATGCTGGCTTGAGTGCGGCAAACGGCAGCAAAACGCTCATGCGCGTCGGCCTTGGTTGGCGTTTTTAAGCCATCCCCACCCCGCTTCGGCGGGGTTTTTTTCGTCTTTCCGCGCCGCGCCTTATAAGACATACCGCCCTGCGGGATTGATTAGGAGATTGACATGAAACTACTTGCCATTACTGTAGCTGCATTGCTTGCTGCTGGCTGCGCAACGCCTACTGTCATCGAAACTCGCAAAGTGGGTGACGACGGTCTGACTTGCGCCCAAATCAAAGCTGAATTCGACGCTGCGGAACAAGCGGAGAAAGAGGCTCGCGGCGAACGCAAAGTCACCGGGACGAACGTTGCAGCTGCGCTGTTTTTCTTGCCGGGTCTGGTTGCCACTTACCTCAATACTGACGAGGCAATTGATGCGGCCAAAGAGCGCAAAGCAAACTTGCTCAAGCTCGCCGAGCAAAAACGCTGCAAGATTTAATCCGGCATCATGGCAGCCGAAGTATCTCCGCTTTACTCGATTCCCAAAGAATCCGGCGACATAACCCGATTCGTCTGGGTGTCACTGGCAATAATGCTGGTCGTTACGATCCTGTCGATGACGGCCTCGACGCAATACCTCGCCTGGAAATTCATGTACGCGCAGGAGCTCGGTGGTCGCATCGGCGACACGCGCTTCTATTTGCCGTTCATGTGCCTGATCTGGGTCTTCAAGTATTACAGCGCGGCATACGGTCAAGCTGTCATGCAAACGATCAGCCAAGGCATCCTGATCCTTGCTGTGGGCGGCATCTTGTCAATATTGATCCCAGTCTGGATAGCCTATTTACGCACCAAAAAGCTCCAGAATCAGCGTAACGATCTTCACGGATCCGCACATTGGGCAGATGACAAGGAGATCAAAAAGTCCGGCTTGCTGCCCGACGAGAAAAACAAAGGCGGCGTCCTGCTCGGCCAAGTCCAGGTCGACAAGAAACCCGTTTATCTGCGCCACAAGGGGCCGGAACACATTCTTGTCTTTGCCCCCACTCGCTCCGGTAAGGGTGTCGGTATCGTTATCCCGACACTGCTGTCTTGGGATGAAAGCGTGCTGGTGCACGATATCAAGGGTGAGAACTGGGCGCTGACAAGCGGTTTCCGCGAAAAAGTTCTCGGCCAGCGCTGCATCCGGTTCGCTCCGTCAGAGCCGCTTTCCGCTCGCTTCAATCCGCTGCTCGAAATTCGCAAGGATGGCAATCTGGTCAAGGACGTTCAGAACATCGCCACGATCATCGTGGATCCGGATGGCAAGGGACTTAACGACCACTGGGCGAAGACCGGCTTCGATCTGCTGACAGGCGTGATTCTGTATGTCCTGCTCTCGCCAGATGTTAGGGATGAAGAGCGCTGCCTGGCCACCGTCCAGGCCATCTTGTCTGATGGTGGCGTGATTCGCGAAAAGGCTGAGGCTGCCGCGCGTGCAAAGGGCTACAAAGACGACGACGCTGTTGGCGTCAAAGTTTGCTTCGAGTACATCCGCGATCAGGCGCACGCCCTGGCGCCCACCGTCGATAGTCCGCACGAGGAAACAGGCTGGAACACCGCCGGACAAGCAGCGCAGTCTTACTTGAACAAGGCCAGTAATGAAGCCTCTGGCGTGCTCTCGACGGCATTGTCGTTTCTGGCGCTTTACCGCGATCCAATTGTCGCGGAGAACACCCGCGTCTCCGATTTCACGATCGAATCACTGATGCAACGGAAGTCATCCTTGTATCTCGTGGTTCCGCCCTCAGACAAAGATCGCCTGAAGCCCCTGCTGCGGCTAATCATCAACCAGGTAGTCCGCCGTCTCACTGAAACGATGGAGTTTGATGAAACCGGCGCCGGCAAGTCGCGCTATCCGCACAAGCTGCTGCTGTTGATCGACGAATTCCCTGCCCTGGGCAAGCTGGACGTATTCGAGGAAGCGCTGGCCTTTATCGCCGGCTATGGCCTCAAGGCGTTGTTGATCGTCCAGGATCTGTCGCAGCTGCAAAAGGCCTACACGCGCGAGGAATCGATCATCTCGAACTGCCATATCCGAATTGCCTACGCGCCCAACAAGGTTGAGACTGCCGAGCTGTTGTCGAAGATGACAGGTACGGCGACGGTATCGCATACGCAGCGCAATTTCTCTGGGAAGCGCCTGAGCATCTTGATGGACGGCGTGAGCACCAGCGAGCAGATCGTCTCGCGTCCGCTACTGACGGCTGACGAGACGATGCGACTGCCAAAAGAAGATGAACTGGTCTTCGTGGCCGGGCAGTCGCCTATCTATGCCAAGAAAATCATCTACTACGCCGACAAGCGGCTCTCTGAGCGTCAGATGATGGGAGCGGCGGAGAACATCGGAAGAAACGAATGAGGAAGCCGCAATTCCGTCGCCTGCGCTGGCCCATTGCTGCCTTGGCTGCCCTGTTCATCGGAGGGGTGGTAGCAAAGGAAAGCGGCTGGCGCGTGAATGTGTCTGGATCGCTCCCCGAGACCTTTTACCGTGTCGTTGACCTGAAGCATGCTCGCGTGGGGGACTACGTTCAGATTTGCGCCCCGATATCGATTCCCGCCCTGCCGGCCGCGTCTCCTGGTGAGCCGTCTTGCGATGGGAAGCTGCCGCTGCTAAAGCGCGTTGTTGCGGTTGCGTGGGATCGCGTTATCGTCGATTCCGAAGGTGTCTGGGTGAATGGCGAGCTCCTACCAGACAGTCGGCCGAAAGCGACTGACTCGACTGGTCGCCCGCTGCCGGCCGCATACGGCCGCCACGATCTTTTGCCGATGGAATATTGGGTGATGGGAGAGCATCCGGATAGCTACGACAGCCGGTATTTTGGTAAAGTCATCCGACCATGAATCGGATAGCCGAATCGGAACTTCTTGACTTCTGCGCTCGTCAGCACGAAAGTTTTCATGCCGATGCCTGGCAGAAGTTTGATCGGGTCTCGCCTCTGGAAATGGCGACTGTCGCGCTGTTTCTTGCTGGCGCCAGTTGGTATGGCCACCGGCAATCGCTGGTGTCGCTTGCTGAGCGCCTGGTTCCTGATTCCAATGGACACTTCGCCCAACTGGCGAAACAAGCATCCTTCGATTGCAATCGGTTTTCAGGTTTGCTGAAGGCGAGACTCAGACATGAGCAAGCCGTATCCAGAGCTCACTGAAGCGCTGTCGCGCATGCTGGACAAGATCGATGGCGTCTTGCGGGATGCCGGGTATGCCGGGGAGCCGGTAAAGATGTTTTTGGCTGGCGGTATGGCCGTGAATTATTGGTGCGGATCCCGCTACACCGAAGACGTGGATGCGTCTTTTTCCAAGCGGATCCTGCTGCCTTATGACGAAATGATCGTCGATTACACGCGGGCGGATGGCGAGCAGACTTACATTTACTTCGATCCGAACTACAACACGTCCTTTGCGCTTTGGCATGAAGACTTCGAAGACGATGCCGTTGAATGGGATGGCATCCAGAACGAGCGCCGCAAGGTTCGACTTTACGTCCTGAACCCAACCGATTTGGCCGTTTCGAAGATCGCCCGTTTTACCGATCAGGACCGCGAGGACATTAAGTCGCTGGCTTCGATGGGGCTGATTTCATCGAAGGACGTGAAGAAGCGCGCTGAGGAGGCAATCTCTTATTACGTTGGCTATGCGCCATCAGTAAGAACCAGCATCAATCTGGCAGTCAAGGACATTGAATCCCTGGAGCATAAGCCTCGCGTGCGATCCAGGGATATTGATCTTGACAGGTAGCTATGACCCTTCCATGCCGCGAACGGAAGGATCATGCCAATAGCGATAATGTCAGTTATTACGATTTGAGTCCAAGATTAATTTAATTAACAGACAATCTTCTAAGTATTTCATTATCATTCCCGGTGTACAAGTCGGCGGGATACACCTTCTTTCCAGACTTAATGACATAAGCCCCTGGATCAGCGCCAGCGTCTAAAACCACCCTTAGAACGTCATCATCGACTACCGCGCTTTTCAATAAATAATGCAATATATTCTCTCCATCATCGGATCTGGCCCTTTTATCAAATCGCTCAGATATCCATTTCGCCATTTCAATTTTCAATTGACGTACCCTCTCGCGCCCCTCTGATTCAACAAGCCCGCTCGGAGGCTCCATCCCAAGAGAGTTTAGCGCAATAAAAGCATATGGAACGCCGTAATAACTCTTTTTATTCAAATCAAAATTAGTCTTGCGATTTTTTAGATGAATAAAAATCGCCGCGGAATTTAGTTTTTTAGCCGCATTGTAGATATAGATCTCAGGATGATAGCCAAGCTCTAACATAGTGTCTATTGTTACTAAACACTTTCTTGAAAACTGCTTATTCCTGGACCTCATTTCATCAGAAACATAAGCGTTCATGGATATATCAAAAGCACTAACATATTGATCATGTAACCTATCCATCAGTTTCTCATACCTGCGCTCATCAGGTCTCAGCCCAGTAATTTTCAGCCTCTCATAATCACAATTACTTACCGCAGTTATGACAGCCGGGCGCACGTCTGTAGGATACTTCCAATCTTTTGCGTTGGAGTAAGTTGCGCCACTTATGAGCATTAGCATAGCAGCAAAGAACTTCAACATTAGAACCTCCATCATTAATCGAATCTTCATGGAATTATTATCAATTTCACGCACTCCATGATGCATTCCATCGGTACTTTTCAGCTTCCTTACCGCACCCGGACTTAAAGTTACGATGATGGCCGCACAATGATGAACGGTACAACATCGGGCGATTTGATGTGCCATTCATAATCGCCAAAGAGCCCAAAGAATTTCGGGGTACTAGTGGCGTTATGCTTTATGACATCAACGTTTCTACCGACACTTACCTTTAAATGCCCATCGACCTTTGCACCAATTTTTTTGAGTTCAGCGAGGTCCTTTTCTGAAAGCTTAAACCCTGATACCTCAATGGTACCGTCTTGTTTCGGGACAACAGAAAAGATTCTTTGCATTCTCGAAATGAAATGGGTTTGCTCACCCGGTTTATGCTCTCTTTCAACAAGCACTTTATATCGACCATTACTGATATAACTAACTTTTTTAAACCCTGGCTCTTTGCGAATCTTTTCTTCCTCCTTCTTAAAAGCAGCTTCATCTTGAGAGGAGAGTGCCCCTTCCTTCGCTGCGGCGAGAGCAAGCCAAAATGTCAATATTCCGTCATACGAAAATGTGTAGCTTCCATTATTATTTATCACCACGCGTGATGTAAATTTCTCAGGAATCCAACACCCCGTAAGAGATAGAGAGAGAAGCAACAGAAACATAAATCTAATAGAGCGGCACATCAAAAAATCTCCTAATTTTTCGAAACCACGTTATTCTCTATTTATTTCGCAAACGACTTAGTATCTCATCTACCAGCACGATCAGATTCGCAACTGACTGAAACAGCAACGGCCTGGCAATCACAAGCAGCAACCCAAAGTAACACAACGCCAGAGCCGGGAACGTGGTAACAAGCCCTTCCAGGCCCTTCGCTCCATACGCAAATTTAGCCATGAGCCACGGAGCGTATAAGACTACCAGAATTGATACGCCCCATGCCACCAGGTTAATCGCCAACCTGCCGACAAAGCTGGCTCGCTCAAGGATCTGCTCAAACATCACCGCGTGTCCAACGCACATATTGCGCGACGGCTACCGAGCTCATCACAACTGCCGAGATTGCCCCTCCGACAGAATCCAGCATCGTGATCACCGGCACAGCAACTAGCGCCACCACAAAAATTTCCAGCATCCGCCTGGCTTCCCGCTTCCTGTTCATACCGACTCTCCTTTCAAAGTTAGTCCCTTGATGCTGATACGGTCGATTTGCGCTGCGCACATCGTCTTGATTGACTCCGCCATCTGACGCTCCTTCTTATCCATAAGACCGTCGGCGGAATCAAGCAATTCGTTCACTCGATCAACCAGATCGCTAAATTCATAGACTCGAACAAGCTCCCACACTTTCATTTCAAGCTCCTTTCTTCGGTTTCAGAACTTCCGCCGCCGCTTGCTGCTCCAGCGACAAATCGTTCGGTTCGCCATGCCAACAATCGACCACCTGCTTCAATTGCCCCCCCTCCTCAGGGGTCACCCAGTAGGTTTTTTGAGTCATGCCAGCGTCTTTCATCCGGTCTCGATAAGCGGCCATCCGGCGCTTCGTCCCCTCGATTTCCTTGACGGTTTTATATCTGTTTGGCATATCAATGCATCACCGGCTTGATGACCGGCAGCCGGTACGCGAAGATTGTCGAATCGATCACCCAATATATAAACCCAGATTGTCCATTAGCCATTTTGTGTCCCATGGATGACCGGTGGAGCGGAGGCGTTGGCCCAAAGGCCGGTGAAC
>OGCL01002951.1_pt1 | contig 10794 bp, 14 predicted proteins | sample 1570041 | NCBI WGS metagenome assembly OGCL01 (sample SAMN06266162, study PRJEB24511) | hot springs metagenome | isolation source: Hot spring water | place: South Africa: Limpopo | collected 2015-06-22 | reverse complement strand
AAATATATCTGCCAATGCTCGCGGACACAATAAAAGACCCTGTGGAGATATGGCTATTGTGGGTTAAAGGAAAAGACAAGGTTAGACTATGCAAGAGGTATATAGGAATTTACAAGGAAAGCAAGGATATGATAGGCGGCTATGCAGTCTTTGATATGATAGATGACGCATGGCAGGGGACAACAACATTTAAGCATGAAAAACTGAAGTATCTTGATTCCATGAGGAAAGGGACTTTGTTGTATGCCAGAGAGTGACGCCGTATCCAGTCAGCGAACACAGACAGACATATATAAGAATAGGCTGACTCCCCGCTATATGTCTCTCTCTGACATTTCAAGTTTTTATTATACCACAAAAAAAGAGGCGTCAATCCTTGTCTGACTCAATAACTACAATTGACGCCCCGTCGCCGTATTCCTTAACCTTTCCGCCTTTAGGCTTGGGGCATTGGTCCGGTTTAGGCAGCAGCGGCGTTGGCTTGCCCTTATAATTAAAATGCACGAGTTAATTGTGTTTCAAAAAGCTGATAAGAATTTCTCAAAAAACTCTATATTTCTCTTACAAGGTTTGTGTCTCCCGTTTAACCAATCCGTCAACTGTTCTGGGTCTCTGCCTGTAAGTGCGCCTAATCTCTCATAAGACAGCCCGTTTATCAGCTTGAAGTGTTTCAATCTTTCTATCGGGTTATTGGATTTGCACTCAAAAGGAGTATAGCCTAAGAATTCAATAATCTTTGGAATATGTCTTATCTCAGGCTCGGCAACACCAAGCTCCCAATAGCCTACGGTTTGTTTGGATACCCCTATTATTTCTGCAACATCACGCTGTAAAAGCCCTAAATCAATCCTTTTCTTTCTGATATGATCTCCTATTGTGTCAAGTTTAAGAGGATATCCTTTTGGCATTTGAAGAGGCAGTGGAAGTATCAGGGTATATTTAGGATACTCGAAAAAGATGCTCACATCCCTGTCCTTGTGGCTTCTACGGGGATCGCCGACATCAATGCTCATGCACTCCTGGCATGATAACCCGCTATAGGTCAAGGGTTTCAGGACCCCTTCTCGACAGAATTGATATTCACATTGACGTCCCGGCAGTTCCTTATAAGGAGTTATCTAATGAATATTCAGGCGAAAAATCCGATGCAATCAGGAAAAGGGTTATAGAGGCGCGGGAGATTCAGTTGAGCAGGTTCAAAGAGGACAAAATTTATGCCAACGGCCAGATGAAGACAAGACACATAAAGAAGTATTGCAAACTATCCGAAGACGCACACAGTCTCCTTGATACCGCTATGCAAAGGCTGGGCTTGAGCGCAAGGGCTTATTCAAGGATACTGAAGGTCTCAAGAACTATAGCAGACTTGGACAATTCTGAAAATATCAAAGGTCACCACATCGCCGAGGCGATTCAGTACAGAACGCTCGACAGGAGGGAATTTTAAAATTGCCCTGCTATCGTGCCCGTCATAACGATTTCTTTGCCAAAGAAATCGTGTCATATCCGTGCTTGAATATTATTTTAGCTTCCTGTGAATTTCGACAAAATATCGGCAATGTCTTCAGACAAGGTTATGTTTAATCTTTCTGTATTCATATACACCTTATCTTGTGTAATAATGCATAATGCTATGCTTCTGAAATGCAAAATAAACCAATATAAAAATAAAGGCAAAAGATGCTTAGATGTGTCAGGCTTGCAGTTGTGCCTTTGGTCTTTCTCTCGACATTTTCAATACCTTTCTCTCAGCGCACATTTCACCGATACTTGCCAGCCGTGATAGAACAGAGACATCTCCTTTTAATATCCCCTGCAAATCCATCGTATTATTCCCTCCATGAATTGCAAAAAATGACAATCTAACAATCTGACAATAATTGATTAAAGCTTGCGAAAAAATGCTCAGATGAGGAAAATTTTTGCGATGTGTATTCAGCTCCTGATTGGAGTCTGTTTATAAATTTCTAATTATCATGGTTCGACAGGCTCTATTATGACAATCAAAATGCATCATCCTGAGCTTGTCGAAGGATGATAATATGCTTAATTTTAAATAAAACTCTAAATAGACAATAATGCCCCATGTCATGTTATATTTACCATATGCTGTATGGCGAGAAAAAAATAAGCGAGTCAGCTCTTGAGGTTTGGGAAAATCCTTATCCTGAAAGGGATTATGAGGTAAATATAACTTTTTCGGAGTTTACGTGCCTATGCCCGCGGTCAGGCTACCCCGATTTTGCAACGATAAGGCTAACCTATGTCCCCGACAAAACAATTATAGAATTGAAATCTCTAAAACTCTTTCTCAATTCATTCAGAGATATAAGCATATCTCATGAAGAGGCAACAAACAGGATATACGAGGTGCTTGAAGGCATACTTAAGCCAAGATTTATTGAAGTAATCGGCGACTTCAACCCGAGGGGCAATGTAAAGACGATCATCAAGGCTTCATCAGGGAAGATTTAGCCCTCGCTATAAAATCCCTCAACTTCACAAGGTCTTTCTTGCCTTTGTATTTCTCCACCCCGCTGCTTACATCAACAGCATAAGGTCTAACCCACTTGATTGCACGTTCGATATTGTCAGGATTCAGTCCCCCTGAAAGTATAACCTGTCCATACCTCTTTGCCTCAACGGCGATGTCCCAGTTGAAGGTCAGTCCAGTACCCCCGTATGCGTCAGGCGAATAGGTATCCAGAAGAATAGCCGATGTTCTGTATTTTTCAAGAGGTTTGAGGTCTGTAAGTTGTATCACCCTGAACGCCTTTATCACCCTATGCCATATTTTGCATGCTTCAGGCATTTCATCTCCGTGCAGCTGAAGTATATTGATGCCGGCAAACTCCATTATATTCCTGATGACTGTCGGCTCCTCATTAACAAAAACCCCCACAGTTGTGATAAAAGGGGGTAAATATCCGATTATTTCCTTTGCCTTTTCAGGTTCAATATATCTCGGGCTGTTTTTATAAAAAATGAAGCCTAGCGCATCAGCCCCATAGTTAGCTGCGGTGAGAGCGTCCTCAAAATTTGTTATCCCGCATATCTTGACTTTCAAGGCAGCACCTTCTTACGCCGGAACAGAAAGATTCTCAGTGCAAATCATGGAGCTGGCATTATTTCGGGACAGAATTGATAATCCGCTCAATCCTTGATTTAGGAGGTTCTCCAAACGCCTTTATTAACTCCTCTTTGCTGAACCTTTCCTGTAAAATTCTAAAAATATCTGTCCTGTCCTTCCAGCAGCCAATAATATTTTTGCATGGAAGACCATCATTCATATGCAAGCAATATGAAATCTCAATTAGTCCAAGCTGCTGACAGTAAATAATCATTTTATTGCGGCTTTGGATATTTCTCAAGCCCCTTGAGCAGATTCTGAATCTCCTCATCAGGCAGGACGGTATCTTCAAGTTTGCCAGACAAATAAGCGTCATAAGCAGCAAGATCTATGATGCCGTGACCGCTCCAATTAAAGAGTATTACCTTTTCCTTGCCTTCTTCCTTTGCCCTTTTTGCCTCCTCTATAACACAAGCTATTGCATGATTGGTTTCTGGTGCGGGGATAAAGCCTTCAGTTTTTGCAAAGGTAACTCCTGCAGAAAATGTCTCAAGCTGATTGTATGCCCTTGCTTCGATGATTTTGTCAAAAAGGAGCCTGCTTACGATTGGAGCCATTCCGTGATATCTCAGCCCACCGGCATGAATGGGGGCAGGGACAAAGGCATGACCTAAAGAGTGCATGGGCAAAAGTGGCGTTGTCTCAGCAGTATCCCCAAAGTCATAGATATATGGACCTTTGGTCAAGGTCGGGCAGGAGGCTGGTTCAGCTGCAATAACCGTTATGTTTTTTCCATAAATTTTATCCCTTACAAAAGGCATCGCAAGACCTGAAAAATTGCTGCCACCGCCAGCACAACCTATAATAATATCAGGGTAAACCCCTATGTGTGCGAGCTGTTTCTGTGCCTCAAGTCCTATAATAGTCTGGTGCAGTATTACATGATTTAGAACACTTCCTAAAGAGTATCTCGTATCTTTAGATGTCACAGCGTCTTCAATTGCCTCGCTTATAGATATTCCGAGACTGCCGGGATGTTCCGGGTTTTGTGCAAGAAACTTCCTGCCAGCATTGGTATCAGGGCTTGGACTTGGAACACACTTTGCGCCCCAGGTTTCCATAAGAATCTTTCTGTAAGGCTTTTGATTATAACTGATTCTGACCATATAGACCTTGCATTGTAAGCCGAACTGGTTGCAAGCAAAGGAAAGGGCGCTTCCCCATTGCCCGGCGCCTGTTTCAGTAGCTATCCGCTTTATGCCGAATACTTTATTATAGTAAGCCTGAGCAATAGCCGTATTGGGTTTATGGCTGCCAGCTGGACTGACGCCTTCATTCTTAAAATAAATGCGTGCAGGGGTATCAAGAAATTTTTCTAAACTATATGCCCTGTGCAGAGGGGTAGGCCTCCATATTAGAAGTTTTTCGAGAACCTCATTAGGTATGTCTATCCATCTCTCCTGACTAACCTCCTGTTCAATCAGGTTCATCGGGAATACAGGAGCGAGCATATCCGGAGTAATCGGCTGCCCTGTCGCAGGATTCAGCGGCGGCGGAATAGGGTTTGGCAAATCGGCTTGAATATTGTACCATTGACGAGGTATTTCACTATCAGGAAGAACTATTTTTTTCTTAAACATGTTTCCTCCAAAAATATTTGGTTTAAAATTCAGGTATTATAAAAAAAGTGACATTAAAAAATATATGATTTCATGAAGTCCCAAAAATGAATATAGACTTTTCCTAACAACGGTAAATAGCTTTCACTCATTACTGAAAGTCGTCCTTGCATTACTCTGAAGTCGTCATTACAACCTGTAATACTTGGCGGGTCTTTTGTGATGGCGCAAGCCGCATAAATCCAATCCTCTAAAGAATCTATCTTCTTTATCTCTTGTTAAGGAAAGTGCAATAGGAGTTCAGATGCCCGATGGAATTGGATAGGGCTTAATCAGCTCTTTAAAATCCCTTAAAACAGGGAAATCATTTTGGGGAACATCAGCCTTTTTTGAATTCGCCCTCGTTTTGAGCAGAAGGTATTTTATCCCGAAGTTTCTTGCGGTTTGTAATATCTCCCGGGAGTCGTCTATAAACAGGGTTTTTTCTTTGTCAAATTGTATTATTTTTTCTATTTCCCTCCAGAATTGAAGCAACTCCTTAGGATAGCCTATCTCAAATGAAGTAATGCATCTGTCAAAGTATTGCCCTATATTCGTCTTTTTGAGCTTGATATCCAACGCCTTATAATGGGCGTTGGTGACGAGATAGACCTCTTTTTTCTCAGCCTTTAGCATCTTGAGAAAGTCCTCCACATGCGGATGCACTTCGATAAGATGTTTAATCTGTTCTTTGAGCGCAGGTATATCCAGATCCAGATCAGCCGACCAGAAGTCTATATCTGTCCAGTTCAAAGTCCTTTCATGAGCCTTGTATCTTTTAAACAATTCCTCTTTCGCCTTGCCGAAAGTGATATTGTGCTTGTCCGCATATTTTTCAGGGACAAGATGCTCCCAGAAAAAATCGTCAAAATACTTATCGAGCAGGGTGCCGTCCATATCCAGCAAAACACATTTAACTTCGTGAAGCAACACCATCAATCATCCTCCCCATACCATTTTAAGTTGAGATAATCAACAGTCCTATCGTAGATAAAGTTTAGTATTTCTCTATGTTCTCTGAATATTTCTTCTATAAATTCGATATCGAGTTCTCCTTCAATATCAAGCTCATAGGTATATGACAACTCATATTCCTGCATTGTTTTAAGGGGGGAAAATGTCTTTTTGATTATCAGGATTGGCTCGATATCAGGATACTCCTCTTTCAGATCACTCACTAACCCTTCTATATCTGGGTAACCTGTTAAAGACGGGAAATCTATGTTGAAAATTAAATCAGTAGTTGTATGGTAATCGGGGTCAGTCTCGAACAACTCTTCTTCGTATAAACTCATTTCCGTTTGAGAGACATCGTAGTTAAAAATGGCGTTAGAACGGTAAAGATGGGCATAATCCCTTCCGGTAAATGTAAAAAAAAGTCTACTTTCTTTTTCCAGGGTAAATTGCTCTATAAAAACCTCCAAGTTTTGAAAGTCAAGATATTTCTTGGCAGACTCCGTGAGCTTCATTTGCAATTCTTCAAACCTTGTCACTTTCCCTCCAGTTGATTAAAATATTATAAATTATACCATGATTTCAGAAACTATGAATAATATTGTGCTTATTACAGGAGGTGCCGGGGGGCTCGGAAAGGCAATCGTTTCTGCTTTCTGCAAAAGCAGATTCAGGGTTGTTCTTAACTATCTTTCATCAGATTTAGTAGTCAAAGAAATAGTCCAGACACTCGGCTCTCAAATAATACCCATTAAAGCTGATGTGAGCAGATACAGCGATGTCTCGAAAATGGCTAAGATTATTGCTGAAAACTTCGGCAAAATTAATGTAATAATAAACAATGCCGGTATAACGAGGGACGCCCTCATGATTAAACAAACAGAGGCGGAATGGGATATTGTTTTGAAAACCAATCTTAAAGGAGTTTTCAACACTATAAGGGCTTTTGCACCGATTATGAAAGACGGGGGTCACATAATAAACATTTCCTCATTTTCAGGTATAAAAGGCAGGGAGGGGCAGACAGCATACAGCGCTTCCAAGTCTGCGCTAATTGGACTTACAAAGTCGGCGGCAGCCGAACTGGCTCAATACAATATCAGGGTCAACGCTATTGTGCCCGGATATATGCCAGTTGGTCTGGGGAAACATACAAAAGTTGCCATGGGAAATGCCATCATGGAAAGCCTTCTTAACTGCCTCTCAGACCCCGAAGAGGTATCGAATTTCATTATATATTTAATCGGCACTAAAAATATAACCGGACAGATATTCTGCCTTGAAAGCAGAATTGTCTAGTAAATGTTAAAATTATAATTACTGCTATGGCGTATCTTGGAAAATTAGACTATTATGACCCGCTTTATGAAATACTTTACTATCAAGTCTTCCCCTATGTTAATAGTCCGGTATTTCATGTTACGAAGATGTCAAGGAGGGTTTACAAATACACAGAGGAAAAAAGCGGCTCTTCAGTGATAGGAAAATTTTTTCAACTTGACGACCCCAAATATGAAAGAATTGAAAGGATTAAGGGTGAATATGATAACCTCCACAAGATCAGAAGCTACGGGTTTGATACCCGTCCAAACTATGTGGCGCGTCCCATCACAAGAAACGAATCAATCGGCCTTGCCCTCGTTGAAGAGTTTATATACGGCTGTGACCTCGACCACTACATAAAAAAGGCTGTTTATAATAATGATTCCTATGCCCTTCACCATAAGCTATGGCAGCTTTCGTCGTTTCTATTTTCCTTACATAAAAAGACGGAACTGCACGAAAGCGCCAATCTCGACTCCGTAAGTACCTATTTTCTCAAAATACTTTATAAGCTTCTACGGCAAACGTTAATATGTGAAGCTGAAGTTGACTATTTTATTAAATTAATGGACAAATGGCTTCACAGCGGCATTCTTCAAACTGGGAGTTCGATAGCCCACGGCGATGTCACCCCAACTAATTTTATTTTTACTGACAGCGGAGATGTTGTTGCAATAGACCTTGAGAGGATAAAACGAAGCGATATCGCCTATGATATAGGTATGGTGTGCGGGGAGCTCAAGCATTCCTTTCTGTGGAGAACAGGTGACATCAATGCATCAGAAGGTTTCATAAGGAGTTTTCTGAAAAGCTATTCATCTAATTTCTCCGACCGCCATGAGGCTTTCAGGAGCATAACCAGCAGAAGCCCTTTTTACATGGCCCTCACTGAATTAAGAATTGCAAGGAACGACTTTTTAGACTGGAATCACCGAAAAAGACTCATCAACGAGGCTCTTCAATGCCTGAAATGGGGGTTAAAACATAAATGAAAAAGAAGGCAGTTTTTTTCGACCTTTACGGCACATTAATAAACATCAGAACTGACGAGGGAGATATGAGAACTTATGAGGTGCTGTCCGGATACCTCTGTTATCACACTGTTTTTATATCACCGGAGGCGCTTAAAAAGACTTACTTTGAAAAAGTCCAGCATTATCTCGAACAGAGCAGGGAGCCCTTTCCAGAGGTTGATGTATATAAGATTTTCTTTGATATAATGCACAGCTACGGAACGAAAAAATATTCCCCCAAAACCGTTATTGATATAGCCATGCTTTTTAGATCCCTTACCATTAGGAGATTTGAGCCCTTTGAAGGCATTTATGATGTGCTCGGCGAAATCTGCCGTAAATATAAGACCGCTTTAATATCAGACGCACAGTGGGTCTTTACAGAACCGGAGATGGCGATATTAGGTATGGACCGTTTTTTCAAGTATCGCATATTCTCCTCAAGATATGGCTTCAAAAAGCCCGACAAAAGGTTGTTCCATATTGCCATGAAAAAGATTGGCGTAAGACCCGAAGAATCGGTATATATAGGGGACAATCCAGGCAGGGATATGGTCGGCTCTAAAATGGCTGGAATGAAATTCTTGCTTTTCAGGACAGACTGCAAGGCTTTCAACGGATTTGAGGCTGACGGGTGTTTTAATAATTACCATGAACTTAAGAATCTGCTGGGGAATATCTGACTTGTTGATGCATTACATTATACGATGATATATTTTAGTGACTAAAATGAAAAAAGGGATTTTCATAACTGCCACTGATACAGGCGTCGGCAAGACTGTCGTCTCTGGCATGATTATAAGGGCTATGGTTCTAAGGGGGATAAAGGTTGCTGCCATGAAGCCCTTTGAGACAGGCTGCCAAAGACAGGGTGGTAAGCTTGTTCCTTCAGATGGATTATTTTTAAGAGATATGGCGGAAATGGATGATAGCTTCGATATAGTGACGCCTGTAAGATTTGAACTCCCTCTCGCCCCTATTATAGCCTCTAAACTCGAGAAAAAACCTGTGGATTTGGAGAAATTCTTAAGTGCCTATGAATATCTCAGAAATAGATATAATTTCATGGTTATCGAAGGCGTTGGGGGGATTAATGTCCCGATAGCTTATGGAAAAGGAGAGCCTCATTTTGAAAAACTGAGTGTAATTTATGTATCAGATATCATAAAAAAATTAAATCTTCCTGTAATAATTGTAAGCCGTCCAACACTTGGCACAATAAATCATTCACTCCTGACTGTAGAACACGCCCTCAATAAAGGGTTAAAGGTTTTGGGGATTATAATCAACTACAATAAACCACCCGGTGCGGATATCTCTGAAGAGACTAACCCACATATAATCGCAGAGCTCAGCCCTGTCCCTATTTTAGGCATACTTCCCTATTGCCCTAACTTTGATAAAGATAGGATTGACAATTATGTCAGTTATCAGTGCAAAGAAATATTTGAGGGTATAATAAACGCTATTATATAAGATTAATTCAACTAACATTCAATAATAAATACCGAAATCGGCAGTAGAATTCAAAAGGGGTTATTTGGGAATCATTGCGAGCACCCGAAGCGGGCGTGAAAATCACACTAAGTATTATAGAGATTGCTTCTCTTCGTTCACAATGACAAGGTGTCTATCGTTAATACTGGGAATAAATAGCAAACTTGAGTTTAATTACACAGGTTCTCTATATAAATACCTGTAAACAGGCCTGATAGATAATTTAATAATCATTGATGCAACCATGCCCTTTTCAGGATAAAGATGAAGTTAATTGCAATAACGATTTTTTTCATTAGTTTCCTTTTGCCCCTAATACCTACATCAAAAACTTCAGCAGGAGTATTTATTCATGACATCATAGCCGTCAAAAATGAAGAAACATTCTTGAAGGTTGAGACAAGGGGAAAATTCTCCCGTAAAGGTGGTGAACTTGTAGAGTTTTTTGTGAACAATAAAAGCATTGGCAAAGCATTGTCTGGAGGAGATGGTTTTGCCTTCAAACAAGTTTCCACATCAAAGGCGGGGATATTCAAAATCACTGTTAAGTCAGCTTCTTCAGAATCATCAGGGCTTCTCTTAATTTTAAAAAAGGGAACTAACATTGTCTTTACTGACATTGAAGAGGGGCTTTTGGAGGGTGAATTTTTAAAACAGAAACCAAGAAACAGGAGCCAGCAAGCCATCAGACAAATCAGCAAAAAATACCCTGTGGTCATTCTTCAGGCAGGGATAATAAGCAAAAAGGCTGCTAAAGACTGGATTAAAAGACATGGATTTATCGAACTGCCGGTTATTGCTTGGAACAATGGAGAGCTTTTTCAGGAATTGAGCAAAAAGGGATTGAAGATAAAAGCAGTCATAGGGGGCGATGCAATAATTGACTCGGCTGCTCAGTATAAACCTTTGTTATTTTCTTTTAGAGGCAAAGAGAGCGCTTTAAATGTGAAAAGTTGGGATGAAATTGAGAAAAGGCTTTCAAAATAAATTGTAGCTGGCAGTTTTGGGCATTTCAAAAAAGTGATAGGAGAGCTATTTCAGAATTTTTATAATTCACAAATTTTATTTGAGTTTTCTGTTTTCTTTTTAATGTAGTGGCTTTTCCCTGAATTGCTTTAATCTTTAACTAATTTAAGATGTCGCATAAAAATCCTTCACCTTCCTTCCCTATCCATATTCCTGACTTTATCAGTTTAATTTCGTAAGTTATTGAAAAATAAACATTCATATTTTAAAAATCTTCATTTTTTGCACAACAAATTCTCTTGGGGATAGAATT
>OGCL01002950.1_pt1 | contig 10795 bp, 7 predicted proteins | sample 1570041 | NCBI WGS metagenome assembly OGCL01 (sample SAMN06266162, study PRJEB24511) | hot springs metagenome | isolation source: Hot spring water | place: South Africa: Limpopo | collected 2015-06-22 | reverse complement strand
CAGTGGAAGTTGTGCGTGGTCAGGTACAGCGTGTAGGTGTCGGCCAGCAGGCGCGACAGGCCCTGGGCGATGGCGGCACGGTCCTTGTCGCTGATGCCGATGTTGATGCTGGGGGCGGCGGTGGTCTTGGCGGCTTTGGCCATGGAGGCTCCTTCGTTGAAATGCAATCGATGGATCTGCCGCGCCGCAGGGCCCCCGGCAGGTGTGCCCGGGGCCGCAGCGCGGCGGTTCCAGGTCACTTTAGCGCAAGCCCCAAGCCCTTCACTGCATCTGGCTCAAATTCCCGATGCGCACCAGCATCTCGGTGAACATCTGCATGTCGGCGTCCAGGTCCACCACTTCCTTGAACTCCTTGGCGTTGTGCGCCGTGTACTTCTTGCCCGGCATGGCGGGGCCGAAGTTGATGGCGTTGGGCATGAGCTTGGCCGTGGTGCTGCCGGCTGTGGGCACGGGCTTGGCTTCGAGGCCCGTGGTGTCGCCAAAGGTGTTGAGCAGCGTGGCCAGCCAGGCCCCCTTGGGGTCGCGCGCCATCCAGTTGCCCTGCTGGTGGTCCACCTCCACCGCCACACCGGCCTGGGCGCCCCAGGCCTTGATCTTGGCCGAGGTGGCCTGCGTGAGCGCCTCCGGCGTGCTGCCACGGGGCATGCGCACGTTCACCAGCACATCGACCTTGCCATCCTTCTCGCGGATGAGGTTGGGCGACATCGTGAGCGGGCCCATGAAGTCGTCGCTGTAGGCCAGGCCCAGGGTGCGGCCCAGGTAGTCCACGCCGTACAGGTCGGTGAGGTAACGCACGGCCTGCGCGTAGCCATTGGGGGCCAGCGCCACGCCCGACTCCTTCAGGAACAGCGCCAGGCGCGGCAGCGGGTTCACGCCCTCTTCAGGGCGCGAGCCGTGGGCCGATGCGCCCGTGACCTTCACCACCACGGCGCCGCCATCCTGCGCCACGTCAATGCGGAAGGCGCCGCCCTGCGGCTGGTACTTCTCGACAAAGGCCGCCTTCGCAGCGTTCAGGCGCGCCGCCACGTCGGCGGTGTTGCCGCCCTGCAGCCGGGCCGTGGCGGTCTGCGGCACGGCGTTGGTTGAAGCAGCCCCGGCCATGGCGGTGATCGCCGTCGTGCCGGTGTTAGCCGTGGACTGCAGCGGGAACGAGGCGCGCAGCGCGCCCGAGCCCTTTTCGGCCACCACGGCGGGGTACTTGCTGTCGAGCACGATGTTGTACTCGGGCAGCGCGGTCTTGGCGCGGTAGTACTTCATCGCGTCGCCACCGGTTTCCTCGGTGGTTTCGATCATGAGGCGGATGGTGCGTGCCAGCGGCAGGCCGCTGTCCTTCACTGCCTTCATCGCAAACAGCACGGTGGCGATGGAGCCCTTGTCGTCGATGGAGCCCCGGCCATACAGGTTGCCGCCCACGCGGGTCAGCTTGAAGGGGTCGAGCTTGGTGCCGTCGTCCAGCACCCACTCATCGGCCACCACGGGCACCACGTCGGCATGGGTGAGGATGCCGAACTCCTCGGGGCCGCTGCCGGGCAGCTTCACTTCAAAGATGCGGTTGTCCACGTTGCGGTACTGCAGGCCGAAGTCGCGCGCCATGCCTTCGACCAGGGTGCCAAAGGCAATGATGGCCGGGTCTTCATGCGGAGGCACCTTGGCAGACCGCACGGTGGGGATGGCCACCATCTTCGCGGTGGCCTCAATCACGGCGGCCTGGTTGCGCAGGCGGTTGTGCAGGCCCAGCAGGCGGCTGATGTTGACGAGGTCATCGCCCGCCAGGGGCTTGTTCGCTGCATAGGCAGCCACGGCGGGTTGCAGCTCGGGCTGCATCTGCGCCGCAAGCTGCAGGAACTGGCGGAAGTCCGCCGCTGCCGCTGCGCTGGGCGTGGCCGCGATGCGGTCGAGCGCGGGCTTCTTCAGCGTGGCGGCCGTGGGCGCCGTGGTGGAAGTGGGGATGGACGAACACGCCGTCAACGCGGCGGCCAGGGTGGCGGTCAGCCAGAGCTTCTTCATGGGAACCTTCTGTAGAAAGCGGAGCGCAGCCGGACGATGGTCCACGGGCGCTACGCAACATGCATGCCCCAACGATGCTGGCCGGGTCGGCCAGCGCAGGGGCGGCGCGAGTGTAGCGCCGATTCCCCGTGGCAAAAACGCGGCCGCAGGACCGGTTCAGGACAGGCGGTTCACGCCCGGCAGCTCGCAGGCGTAAATGGCATTGCGCAGGGCGGCGATGGCCTCATACCGGGTGAAGCTGCGGCGCCAGGCCAGCACCACGCGGCGCATGGGCGGCGGGCTGCCGTCCTCCTCGCGGATGGGCAGGTAGCGGATGTAGGTCTCGTCGCTCTTGCGGCGGCGCGACACGGTGAGCAGCGCATCGCGCGGCACCGACAGGCGCGGCACCAGCGTCACGCCCATGCCAGCGGCCACCATGTGCTTGATGGTCTCCAGCGACGAGCCCTCGAACGACTTGCGGATGCCCTCGGCATTGCTGGCAAAGCGTGCGAACTCGGGGCAGACCTCCAGCACATGGTCGCGGAAACAATGGCCCGCGCCCAGCAGCAGCATGGTCTCGCTTTTCAGCTCAGCCGCCGTGACCGAGCGCTGCGCCGCCAGCGCATGCGTGCTGGGCACCGCCGCCATGAAGGGTTCGTCGTACAGCGGCGCCATGGCCAGGCCGGTGTCGGGGAAGGGCTCGGCCAGGATGGCGCAGTCGATCTCGCCCGTGCGCAGCATCTCCAGCAGCTTGACGGTGAAGTTCTCCTGCAGCATCAGCGGCATCTGCGGCGTGCGCGTGATGGACTGGCGCACCAGCTCGGGCAGCAGATAGGGCCCGATGGTGTAGATCACGCCCAGCGTGAGCGGTCCGGCCAGCGGGTCCTTGCCACGCTTGGCTATTTCCTTGATGGCCGCCGCCTGCTCCAGCACGCTTTGCGCCTGGCGCACGATGTCTTCGCCCAGCGGCGTCACCGTGACTTCGCCCGCGCTGCGCTCGAACAGCTTCACGTCCAGCTCTTCTTCCAGCTTCTTGATGGCCACCGAGAGCGTGGGCTGCGACACATAGCAGGCATCGGCCGCATGGCCAAAGTGCTTCTCGCGGGCCACCGCAACGATGTACTTGAGTTCGGTGAGGGTCATGGTGTGTTCCTGCGGGCCACGTCAGCGTGGGTCTGAGCGTCTCATGCCTTGAGATAGTCCGATTTTCCACCCAACCAGCGCGCCACGTGTTTGGCGGCAAGCTCAGGATACCGGTCCAGCATCTGCGGCGCCAGCTCGCGCGCCCATTCCAACAGGTGGGTGTCGGTGGCCAGGTCTGCAAAACGCAGCAGCGCGTCGCCCGACTGGCGGGCGCCCAGGAACTCTCCGGGGCCTCGGATCTCCAGGTCGCGCCGGGCGATCTCGAAGCCGTCGTTGGTCTCGGCCATGGCGCGCAGGCGCTCCTTGGCGGTTTCGCCCACGCGGCCGCTGTCGTTGGTGGCGTACAGCAGCACGCAGGCCGATGCCGCCGCGCCGCGCCCTACCCGGCCGCGCAGCTGGTGCAGCTGGCTCAGCCCAAAACGCTCGGCATGTTCGATGACCATGAGCGAGGCATTGGGCACGTCCACACCCACTTCAATCACGGTGGTGCTGACCAGCACGCCCATCTGGCCGCTGGTGAAGAGCGCCATCACCGCCTTCTTTTCTGCCGTGGGCATGCGCGAGTGCAGCAGGCCGACCATGCAGCCCGGCAAGGCCTCGCTCAGGTCAGCATGGGTGGCCGTGGCATTGCTCAGGTCCAGCGCCTCGCTTTCTTCAATCAGCGGGCACACCCAGTACACCTGCCGCCCGGCCTCCACCTGCGCGCCGATGCGCTCGATCACCTCGTCCTTGCGGCTGTCGGCAATGAGTTTGGTGACGATGGGCGTGCGGCCGGGAGGCAACTCGTCAATCACAGACACATCCAGGTCGGCGTAGTAGCTCATCGCCAGGGTGCGCGGAATGGGGGTGGCGCTCATCATGAGCATGTGCGGCTCCATGCCATGCGCTGCGAGTTTCTGCCGCAAGGCTAGCCGCTGCGCCACGCCAAAGCGGTGCTGCTCGTCGATGATGGCCAGCGCCAGGTTCTTGAATTGCACCTGCTCCTGGATCACGGCGTGCGTGCCCACCACCAGCGCGGCCTCGCCGCTGGCCACCATGGCCAGCATGGCGGTGCGGTCCTTCTTCTTCTGCCCTCCCACCAGCCAGGCGACCTTGCGGCCGCGCGCGGCCAGCAGCGGCTCCAGCCAGCCGATCATCTTGGCGAAATGCTGCTCGGCCAAGATTTCGGTGGGCGCCATCAGCGCGCACTGCCAGCCCGCGTCCATGGCCAAGCAGGCGGCCAAGGCCGAGACCACTGTTTTGCCCGAGCCCACATCGCCCTGCAGCAGCCGGTGCATGGGCACCTGGCGGGCCAGGTCGGCGGCAATTTCTTCGCCCACGCGGCGCTGGGCGGTGGTGAGGCTGAAGGGCAGCACGGCCAGCAATTGCTCGTGCAGGGGCAGCGTGCCCGCCTTGGCCTTGGCGGGGCGCAGCACCGGGGCGCGCAGCCGGTCGCGCTCGCGCCGCGACTGGTACTGCGACAGCTGCTGGGCCAGCAGTTCCTCGGCCTTCAGGCGCTGCCAGGCGGGGTGGCTGTGGTCCTCCAGCGTGGACAGCGCCACGTCGGGCGTGGGGTGATGCAAAAATGTGAGCGCCTCACGCAAGCTGAACGCGCGGTGGAGGCCATTTGGGCCATAAAACCGCGCCCAGGGCGGCTCAGCGCCGGGGGGCAGTGTGTCCGACAGGTCCACCCGCGCCAGCGCGCTGACCACGGCGCGGCGCAGATAGGGCTGGGGCAGCCCTGCCGTGGTGGGGTAAACGGGCGTGAGCGCGGCGGGCAGCTCGCCGCCTGCCACACGGAAGGCCGGGTGCAGCATCTGCCGCCCCCAGAAGCCGCCCTTGACCTCGCCCCGGATGCGCAGGCGTGCGCCCACAGCCATCGTTTTTTGGTGCGAGGGATAGAAGCTGAAGAAGCGCAGCTCGCAGCTGCCGCTGCCGTCCTCCACCTGCACCACCAGCTGGCGGCGCGGGCGCAGTTGCACCTCGCACGCCACCACGGTGGCTTCGATCTGGGCGATCTGCCCGTCGCGGGCGTTGGCCAGTGGAATGATGCGCGTTTCGTCTTCGTAGCGCAGGGGCAGGTGCAGGGCCAGGTCGATGTCGCGCCGCAGACCGATTTTTTGCAGCGCCTTCTGCGCCACCGAGGCCCCACCTTTGGCCGCAGCAGGGGCCGCCGGGGCCTTGGCACTAGGGGAAACTCTGGGGGCTGCAGGCGGCATGTAGCGGGTTTTACGAGCGACAGGAACGGGGCAAAAAGGCTACCATGGTTACCGCTAGTCACGCCTAAAGACGGGCGGTTTTTCCAAGTCCAGGCCCCACCATGCTCAAGCGCATCCAAATCCAACACCTCACCCTGGGCATGTACCTGCACGAGTTCTGCGGATCCTGGATGGAGCACCCATTCTGGCGGGCCAAGTTTGTGCTCAAAGACCCCAAGGATCTGGCACGCATCCAGGCCACCGCCATCCACGAGTGCTGGATCGATACCTCCAAGGGCCTGGACGTGGCCGCCGGGACCGTCTCGGTCTCGCGCGAAGAGGTGGATGCCAAGATAGAGACCGACTTCGGCCGCCTGGAAGACCTGCCCCCCATCCAGGTGAGCCTGCCCGTGCCACCCCCACCGGTGCGCAACCGCACCCCCACCGACATGCAGGGCGAACTCAAGATGGCGGCCGCCATCTGCGTGAAGTCCAAGAAGGCCGTGGTGTCGATGTTCAGCGAGGCCCGCATGGGCCGTGCGGTGGACTCCGTGGGTGCGCAGAGCCTGGTGGAGGAAATCTCCGATTCCGTCACCCGCAACCCGGGCGCGCTGATCAGCCTAGCGCGCCTGAAAACGGCCGACGACTACACCTACATGCACTCAGTGGCGGTGTGCGCGCTCATGGTGGCGCTGGCGCGCCAGCTCAAGCTCAATGACGAGCAGACGCGTCTGGCGGGCATGGCGGGCCTGCTGCACGACCTGGGCAAGGCGGCGATCCCGTTGTCGGTGCTCAACAAGCCGGGCAAGCTCACCGACAAGGAATTCACCGTGGTGCGCAGCCACCCGGTGGAGGGCTTCCACATGCTCAAGGAGGGTGGCAACGTGCCCGATGCCGTGCTCGACGCCTGCCTGCACCACCACGAAAAAATCGACGGATCGGGCTACCCCGACAAGCTGCAGGGCGAAGGCATCAGCGTGATCGCACGCATGACGGCCATCTGCGATGTGTACGACGCCATCACCTCCGACCGCCCCTACAAAAGCGGCTGGGACCCGTCCGAGTCACTGCGCCGCATGGCCGAGTGGACCAGCGACCATTTCGACGCACGGCTGTTCCAGGCCTTCGTCAAAAGCATCGGCATCTACCCCGTGGGTTCGCTGGTGCGGCTGACCTCGGGGCGCATCGGGGTGGTGACCGAACAGGCCCCCACGGCCCTCACCACGCCCATCGTCAAGGTGTTCTTCTCGACCAAGTCCGACCTGCGCATCCCGCCCGAGCTGGTGGACCTGGCCGCCCCAGGCTGCAACGAGAAGATCGTGGCCCGCGAAGACCCCGAGAAATGGCGCTTTCCGGACATCAATGAACTCTGGTCGGGGTTTGCCGAAAAGGCCTGGTAGCCCTGCCCGTCTGCTCTGGCCACCACGCCCGCCCCTGCCCTGCCCCGCGCTTCCTCCGTGCCCGCCCTGATCACCCTGACCCTGAACCCCGCGCTCGACCTGGCGACCACCACCGACCACGTGACCCCCACGCACAAGCTGCGCTGTGGCCCGGTGCAGCGTTTTGCAGGCGGTGGCGGCATCAACGTGGCCCGCGTGCTGCACCGGCTGGGCGCCGATGTGCTGGCCTGGGCCCTGGTGGGCGGCGCAGCGGGCGCACAGGTGCGGCACCTGCTGGCCAGTGAAGGGGTGCCCACGGCACTGCAAGCCATTGCGGGCGATACGCGCGAGAACTTCTCGGTGGTCGAGACCAGCACGGGCCAGGAGTTTCGCTTTGTGCTGCCCGGCCCCACGCTGCAGGCAGCCGAATGGCAGGCCTGCCTGGATGCGCTGGCCGCCTTGCCCACGCCGCCGCGCTGGCTCATTGCCAGCGGCAGCCTGCCACCCGGCACGCCTGACGATTTCTATGCCCGGCTGGTCCGGGCCTTGTCGGGCCGGGGCGTGCGGATAGTCGTCGATACCTCGGGCCCGCCACTGGCCGCTGCGCTGCAGGCGGGCGTGGCCCTGGTCAAACCCAGCCTCCGGGAGCTGCGCGAGCTGGTGCAGCAGCCGCTGGAGCAGGCCGCCGACTGGTGCGCTGCCGCCCAATCGCTGGTGCACAGCGGCGCGGCCGAGACCGTGGCCCTGTCGCTGGGCGAACAGGGCGCCGTGCTGGCCACCCGCGCGGGCGTGTGGCAGGCCCCGGCGCTGAACGTGCCCGCCACCACCGGCACCACGGGCGCGGGCGACTGCTTTCTGGCGGCGCTGGTCTGGGCATTGGACCGGGGCGACGCCGCTGCCGAGGCACTGCGCTGGGGCGTGGCGGCGGGGGCTGCGGCCTTGCTGCACCCGGGCACCACCCTGGCCCAGGCAAGCGACCTGCACCGGCTGGTGCACAGCGTGCCCGCGCCGGTGGCCATCGCCACGCAACCATAACCTGGCCCCGGCGGACGGCACGGGCGCGTGGGACAATCGCGCCCTTCGCAATTTTTACCTTGGTACGGGCCCGTTCGGCCCTCAAGCACGATGACTGATTTCTCCCCCGGCGCAGCCAGCGCGCCCCACGCTTCCCGCGTGTTCACCCTCAGCGACTTCGACTTCTCGCTGCCCCCCGAACTCATTGCCCAGCACCCCGCACCCGAACGCAGCGCCTCGCGCCTGCTCGATGGCCGCGCCATGCAGCCCGTAGACCGCATCTTTCGTGAGCTGCCCGGACTGCTGCGCGAGGGCGACCTGCTCGTCTTCAACGACACGCGCGTGGTCAAGGCGCGCATCTTTGGCGAGAAGGCCAGCGGCGGCAAGCTGGAGCTGCTGATCGAACGCGTGCTGCCCGCCGAGGCTGGCAACCCGGGTAACGAAGTCGTGGCCCACATGAAGGTCAGCAAAAAGCCCCTGCCCGGCAGCGTGGTGCACATGGCCGGAGGCCGCAAGGCGGGCGGCTTTGACGCGCAGCTGCTGGGCCGCTGGCCCACCGAGGACGGCCCGCTGTTCCGCTTTGCGCTGCACGGCCCGGCGGGCGAATCGCCCTGGGAGCTGATGGACCGCCACGGCCACCTACCGCTGCCGCCCTACATCGAGCGCCAGCAAAACGCCGACCACGACCCCGACGAGGCCGAAGACAGCCAGCGCTACCAGACGGTGTTTGCCCGCAACCCCGGCGCCGTGGCAGCGCCCACCGCCGCGCTGCACTTTGACGAAGGCGTGCTGGCCGACCTGGCGGCGCGCGGCATCGAACGCGCCAGCGTCACGCTGCATGTGGGCGCAGGCACCTTCCAGCCCTGCAAGACCGAAAACCTGGCCGAGCACCAGATGCACAGCGAGTGGTACGAGATCCCGCTGGCCACGCTGGCCGCGCTGGAGCGCTGCCGCCAACGCGGCGGCCGCGTGGTGGCCGTGGGCACCACCACCGTGCGCACGCTCGAATCCTGGGCCCAAACGGGCCAGGCCTCGGGCGACACCAACATCTTCATCACGCCGGGCTTTGCATTCCGCGTGGTGGATGTGCTGGTCACCAACTTCCACCTGCCCAAGAGCACGCTGATGATGCTGGTGAGCGCCTTTGCGGGCTACGCCCACATCATGGGCCTGTACCGGCACGCGATTGCGCAGCAGTACCGCTTCTTCAGCTACGGCGACGCGATGCTGCTGGAACGCGCACGCAGCACGCCGTGAGTCCCCCCGGCCCTGCGTTGTCCACCAGCCCTGCCGCCCGCCGGCGTGCGGCGCTGGCAGGCATCGCGCTGGCCGTGGTGGCCTGCGCGTTCTTTGCGCTGCTGGACACCGCCAGCAAGCTGGTCAGCGCGAGCGTGCCCATCGTGATGGCGCTGTGGATGCGCTATGTGTTCCAGTCGCTGCTGACCACGGCCTTTGTGCTGCAGCGCACGGGGCGCTCGGCGCTGCGCACCACACAGCCCCGCTTCCAGGCCCTGCGCGGCGCGCTGTTTGCCATGACCAGCCTGTTCGGCTTCATCAGCCTCACGGCCCTGCCGCTGGCAGAGTTCACGGCTATCGTGGCCACCGTGCCGCTGTGTGTGACGGTGGTGGCGGCGCTGTGGCTGCACCAGCCCGTGAGCCCTTTGCGCTGGTTGCTGGTGGTGGCCGGGCTGGCGGGCACGCTAGCGATCATCCGGCCCGGGGGCGAAGCCTTCACCTGGGCGCTGCTATGGCCGCTGTGCATGCTGGCTGCGGGCACGGGCTACCAGGTGCTCAGCAGCAAGATGGCGGACCAGGAAAGCCCCGCCACCACGCAGCTCTACACCAGCTGGGTTGCCACCGCGCTGGTGTCGCTGGGTGTGCCGTTTTTCTGGCAGACCGTGAACGACCCATGGCTGTGGGCGGGCATGTTCACCATGGGCCTGTCGAGCGCGGTGGGGCACATGCTGCTGCTCAACGCCTATGCGCGCACCACGCCTGTTGTCATTGCGCCGTTTTTGTATTCACAGATTGGCTTTGCGATGCTGGCGGGCTGGCTGGTATACCGCCATGTGCCCGATGCATGGTCGATGGCAGGCATCGCGGCCATCGTGCTCAGCGGCGCAGCCAGCGCGTGGCTGACCGTGCGCGAGACACGGTAGGCGCCACTTTTCCAAGCAAAAACAGGGCTCTGCGCGCGGCCACAAAGCGCCAACAGCTCCTGTTTTTATAGCATCTAGCTCAATACGCCACGGCGTGCCCGTCCTTGCGCGGGTCGGAGCCTGCGATGTAGCTGCTGCCGTTCTTCAGCACCAGCTGCGCGCCGCCAAAGGCGAACACGCCATTGCCCTCTTCCACCGTCACCTCGTGCCCACGTGCGCGCAGCGCGGCGACCACGGCCGGGTCAAAGCCCGGCTCCACGGCCACGCCCTTGCCACCCGTCACGCGCCAGCGGGGCGCATCGGCCGCGGCCTGCGGGTTCTGGCCATAGCGCAGCACGCGCAGCGCCATCTGGGTGTGGCCCTGGCTCTGCATGGGGCCGCCCATCACGCCAAACGCCATCTGCGGCGTGCCGTCGGCATGCATGGCAAAGGCCGGGATGATGGTGTGTGAGGGGCGCTTGCGCGGCGCCACCTGGTTGGCGTGGCCCGGGATCAGGTTGAAGCCATGGCCCCGGTTCTGCAGGCTGATGCCCGTGCCCGGCACCACCACCCCCGAGCCAAAACCCATGTAGTTGGACTGGATAAACGAGACCATCATGCCGGACGCGTCTGCCGCCGCCAGGTACACCGTGCCGCCGGGGCGCGGCGCGCCGTGGCCGGGGTCGCCTGCGCGCTCGGGGTCGATGAGCTGGGCGCGGCCTGCGAGGTAGGTCGCATCCAGCAGGTGCTGGGGCGCCACAGCCTGCATGGCGTCGATGTCGGCGTTGTACTGGTGCAGGTCGGCCAGTGCGAGCTTCATGGCCTCGATGCTGGCGTGCACGGTCTCCACGCTGTCGAGCGGATGCTTGCCAATGCCATGTGCGTCCAGCATGCCCAGCGCCATCAGCGCGGCAATGCCCTGGCCGTTGGGCGGGATCTCATGGATCACCGAATCGCC
>OGCL01002949.1_pt1 | contig 10799 bp, 11 predicted proteins | sample 1570041 | NCBI WGS metagenome assembly OGCL01 (sample SAMN06266162, study PRJEB24511) | hot springs metagenome | isolation source: Hot spring water | place: South Africa: Limpopo | collected 2015-06-22 | reverse complement strand
TGGCTGGAGTCTCAATCCCTTTGAAATCAGGGCTGAATTGCCGCACAACGGGCTTTAGAGGATCGGGAAGGTTATCGGTCTCAATCCCTTTGAAATCAGGGCTGAATTGCCGCCCGCCCGGGCAATTGCCCGGGCGGCATTGGCGGTCTCAATCCCTTTGAAATCAGGGCTGAATTGCCGCAATGCTCAATAGCTCCGATTCGCACAATAGAAAGTCTCAATCCCTTTGAAATCAGGGCTGAATTGCCGCACGGCCCCAGCAACGGCCCCAGCAACGGCCAGCAGTCTCAATCCCTTTGAAATCAGGGCTGAATTGCCGCCGCAGAAGCGGCGGCCGAAGCCGCCGCCGCAGAAGGTCTCAATCCCTTTGAAATCAGGGCTGAATTGCCGCGCAGCGGCTGCGGTGGCATTGCCGCTGCCACCGCGTCTCAATCCCTTTGAAATCAGGGCTGAATTGCCGCATGGCAATAGTGCCATGCTGCGTCAATCAGAGAGGTCTCAATCCCTTTGAAATCAGGGCTGAATTGCCGCGCAAGGCCAGCAACGGCCCCAGCAAGGCCAGCAAGTCTCAATCCCTTTGAAATCAGGGCTGAATTGCCGCAGCGGCGTATCGGTTTCCTTCGTCAAATCAAGGCGTTGGCAGCGGTGTTGCCGAAAGGTAGTCATCTCAGCCAACTTGTGTCGCCAACGTAAAATGGAATCTCTCATTCTACTCACCATTGCTGTGGTATTGGGCTCCAGTAGATGCCTTCCGGCAAAGCGCTTCGACCGAGACGGACTTTCAGGCCCCGCTTTGGCAACGGGTACGCGCGCAGGTCGTCGGCGCGGGAATCGATGATCGTTTCCGCCTCGGCCAAACATTGGTCCAGCCGGCGCTCGCTGCCCGTGAACAGAAACACCGAATATTGGATCGGTACGGCATAACGCTTCAGATGCCGGTGCAGTCGTTGCAACCGCCGCGGGTCGCGTATGTCGTAACAGATGAGATACTCGTCCATCGGCGTGATTGTCTGCCCAGTGAGGACGGCATTTCAGGCCATCGCTTCGGCATCGGCCGGCCGGCCTTCGATCGGCTCTTCCACCGCTTCGAGTGGACAGGCGAGCGCTTTGGCTAGATCACCAATCTCCCGCTCAATGCCGGCGCGCAGCGTTTCGGTGGCTTCTTCATAGGCTGCATAGTAACGCGCCCGGCCCGCTTTGCCCAGCAGACAGCCCGATTCGGTCTGGGTGAAATCCTCGGCGTCGACAATGCGCCGGCGCACCAGCCCCAGGGCAAAACTGTCAGCCAGCGGTCGCAGCGGTTCGAGCAGGTCGGAGGCAAGCGATTCGCGACCGAAATCGAGGCGGTGATAAAAGCCTACATAGGGGTCGAAACCGGCTCCATACAGGCCGATGGCCAGCTCGGCATGCAGCAGCGTGTAAGTGAGCGACAGCAGGGCATTGAATGGGTCCCGTGGCGGCCGCCGGTTACGGCTTTTGAAGCCCATGCACTCTGGCACCACGGCTTTCAGTCCGGCAAAGTAGCTCGCCGCGGCCGCGCCTTCCAGTCCACGCAGCCTTGCTTCGCATTCGGCTTCGGCGAGCCGCGCACGCTGGCCTTCGAGTACTCTCATCGCATGCGTGAGTTCATAGCGGGCCTGCATGTCGCGGCATCGCATTTCGTCGAACCATTCGATCTGCCGGCTCAGCTTGCGCCCGATCAGCGTGCGGGCCAGGCGTAGGCTCCAGACTTCATCGAGGCTTTTGCGGATCTGTTCGACGCGGCGACGAGCGTCGTTGTGCGGCCGGGCAAGCAGCAGACTGGCCTTGCCGCGCCGGCCGGAAAGAATGACGACGCCAACTCCGCGTTCGCCGAGCTTGCCGAGCAGCGCGGCGGACAGGCGCACGTCGCCACGCAAAAAGACGCGCGTCAGCGGGGCGAGCGGCACCGTGCCGATGCGTTCGCCGTTCTCGCGAAAAACGATCGCCTCATTGTCGATTTCCAGTTCGGTACCACGGCGGTCAATGTAAAGGCTGCTCATGTTTTTACTGGAAGTGGCAGCGTCAAAGGTGCGGTTTCAAACGATGGCGAACCACCCAAGGTTGAAGCTTTGCGCTATGCCGTAGCAGCGCGGTTTCATGCGCACGTCGAGAGCGAGAATGTGCAAGCGGTCTTCGTCGAGCTGCATCAGCGTTTCCAACTCGGCGCGGATGGCGGCAAGTTCTGCCGCTGTGACCCAGAGTTCATAGACTGATTTCTGGCCGCCCACCTTGTAGCCGGTGAGGTAGCGGCTGATGCGCTGCAGCCGGCGTGGTCCACAGATGTCATAGGCCACCAGATAGAGTGTACGGCGCGTGTCCATCGTTACCTGGCGAAAATCAGCCCGCTGGGCACAGCGCACGATACCGGTCGCGGATGGCGGGGGCGTGGCCGCTGGGGCGTTTCATGGCGCAATTCCTCGTCAGTAGGCGGCGTGCTTGGCGATGCGGGCAATGATGCCTGCGCCGTGACGCCTGCGATGAAACAGCAAGCTTGCCGCGACGGCGGCAAAAAGAGGGGCGATGGTCCCGGCCGGAACGGGCGCGCAGACAGAACCGGCGTTGCCCCTGCTGGTCGGGGCTTGCGGCCTGCATTGGCCGCCCTGGCTTTCCCGGCCATACGGCAATTCCGGTTGCCGGACGGCAGGAAAAGGGCACGGATGGCCGCTGTGATGTGCTTGGCGCCGCCCAGTGCCGAATCAATGCGCCGTCCCGCTGGGGCTGACTCTGGATCGCGGTCCGCGCTCGTTGCCGTCCAGGACGAGCCTTGGGTCGTCGTTTCAGTCGGCTGGCCAGCGCAGCAGCGGTGCGGCGCGGTGCGTGTCTGCTCGCGGCGGCAGAGTGCCAAGCAGTGGCGCTGGGAGGCGTTCGCTCAGGGCGGCAACGTTTTCTTGCCAGGCGACCATCTCTGGATCGATGCGGTTGGCTACCCAGCCGGCTAGGCGTAGGCCGCGCGCAGCAATGGCTTCCGTGCTGAGCAGTGCATGGTTCAGGCAACCGAGGCGCAAGCCAACGACGAGGATGACCGGCAGGCCAAGATCGCGTGCCAGTTGGGCGCTGTCGTACCCGTCGGCGAGCGGTACGCAAAAGCCACCGACGCCTTCGACGAGCAGTAGCTCGGTGAGCGGTTTCAGGCGCGCGTAGGCTTCGAGGATGCAACGCGGCTCGATGCGCTCGCCAGCCTGCTGGGCAGCGATGTGCGGCGCGATGGCCGGCGCGAAGCAGTAGGGGTTGATGTCGGCGCGCGGTGCGCCGACGTTCGCGGCGGCAATCAATTGCTCAACATCCTCGTTGCGGCCTTGCGCATCACAGCCGGCGGCGATTGGCTTCATCGCCAAGGCGCGGCGTCCTTCGCGCGCGGCTCGTTGCAGCAAGGCGCAGCAGACGAAGGTTTTGCCGACGCCAGTGTCGGTGCCGGTCACGAACCAGGCTTGCGGGCGGTGCATAGCAAAATCTCCCAGGTGACCGGCAGGCCGCGTTGCTGCCGGTGTCGTTCGTATCGCGCGTTCAGCGTTTGCCAGGCGCGCTTGCCGAGCAGGCCGCGCCGCCGCTCTTCGACGGTGTGCGCACCGAGCGAACGCAGTTCGCGCATCAAACTGATCAGATCGGGTACCCAGCGCACGATGCGGCGGCGATGGCTGTGGCGCGGCGTGAAACCGGCCGCAGCGAGTGCAGTGAGGATTTCGGCCTGGGACGCGAAGCGGCGCACATGGCGATGACCATCGATGCCGGTGAAGGCTTCATCCAGTTCGCCGAGCGTGCCGGGGAGCAGCGTGCTGATGGCCAGCGTGCCGCCGGGAGCGAGCACGCGCGCTGCCTCGCGGGCGAGCGTTTGCGCCTCGCCCCATTGCCAGGCGAGACTGGACCAGTAGAGATCGAAACGACCAGCGGCGAAGGGAAGGGCGGCGAGATCGGCGCAGACGACGTTGCTCAGGCCGCGAAGCATCGGTTCGGCAAAATCGCAGCCGATGTATTCGGCCAACGGCCAACGGCCCTGCAGCAGCCGGTGGGCATAACCGGTGCCGCAGCCGGCATCGAGCAGCCGTGCGGGAGGAGGTCGATGCACGACGCCAAGCAGCAGGTGGGCGATGAGGCGCTGAACGCTGGCGGCGCGGTCATAGGTCGGCGCGGCGGCGGCAAAGGCGTGGCGGATGCGGGCGCGAATTTCGGTCATGCCTGCTTGTACAAAAAATCGTCGATGAGCGTGGCGCAGCGCTCAGGCTGAGTGAGCAGCGGCGCATGGCCACAGGTAGAGAATACGGCAAGCTGAGCCGCAGGCAATCGCTCGGCCAGCCAGCGGGCGGCAGAAAGCGGGATCAGCGCATCATGCTCGCCATGCAGCAGCAAGGTGGGCACGGTGATGGCCTCGATGGCCGGGCGCAGATCGAGTCGGACGAGCTTCTCGAGCCCCGCGTTCAGGTCGGCATCCGGGCGATCTTGCCGGTCGGCTGGCTGGGCGTACAGCGCCGGCAGACAGCGTTGCAGCGCCTTGCTCTGCGCATCGCCGCGGGCAATCAGCGCGGTAAAGCGGCGTTGCAGTCCAGCGGGATTTTCGTTCAGCTGCTGGCGAAAGTCGGCGAGCGCGGCCGGCGGCCAGCCATGCGGCCAGTCTTCGGCTTGTGTAAAGCGCGGTGTGGCGGCGATGAGTACGAGGCCGGCGCAGGGGCGTTGCCGCGCCGCCGCGAGTGCGACGAGCGCACCAAGCGACCAGCCGCAGAGCACGCTCTCCGCGGTGAAGTCGGCCGGCGGATCGGCGAGCGTCGATGCGTGCTGCACTTCGAACGCCGCGCCCAAGTGGGATAGCGCCGCGAGCAGCTCTTGCCACACGCACGCCGTAAAGCCCCAACCGGGCAGCAGTATGAGGCGCTTCATGGGACGCTTCATGGGATGGAGACGCCGTCCCGGTGGGGCTGACTTTCACCGCTCAGCCGTTCGAGTTGGGCGAGCAGGCGGTCGATGTCCTCGGCGGTGTGCAGCGCCGAGAGCGAGATGCGCAGGCGGGCGCTGCCCTCTGGCACGGTCGGCGGCCGGATGGCCGGCACCCAAATTCCAGCGGCGAGCAGCGCTTCGGCCAACGCGAGCACCTCTTCATCGCCTCCGACGATGAGCGGCTGGATCGGGGTGGGTGAGTCGCCGAGACGCCAGCCGATCTGGGCGGCGATCGGCACCAGTCGCTGGCGCAGGCGTTCGATCAGCTGAGCAAGATGCGCGCGCTCGGCATCGGCCGCGGCGAGCAGCGGCAGTGCGGTCAGCACCGTCGCGGCGAGCAGCGGCGGTTGGGCGGTGGTGTAGATGGCGCTGCGCGCTTTTTGCCTCAGCCAGGCGATGACCAGGCGATCGCCGGCAACGAAGGCGCCGGCGACGCCGGCCGCTTTGCCGAGTGTGACCATCAGCAGGCAGCGCCCCGCAGGGCGTAGGCCGGCAGCGAGCAGCGAGCCGCGCCCTTGCGGCCCGAGTACGCCGAAGCCGTGTGCATCATCGATCAGCAGCCAGGCATCGTGTTCGTTGGCCAGCTGGTGCATTGGCGCGAGCGGCGCGATGTCACCATCCATGCTGAACACCGCGTCGCTGATGATCAGCTTCTCGCCACGGGTGCGCGGCGTTTCGGCAAGCAGCGCCGTCAGCTGCTGTAGATCGCGGTAACGCCGCTGCGTTGCGCCGGCAAGGCGCACCGCGTCGATCAGCGAGGCATGGTTGCGCCGATCGGCGAATACGGTTTCACCGCGACCGGCGAGCGCGGTCACCAGGCCGATGTTGGCCATGTAGCCGGTCGAGAAGAGCAGGGCGTCTTCGGCGCCGACGAAAGCGGCGAGCTGGGTTTCGAGCTCGGCGTGGAGCGCGCTGTGGCCGCCGAGGGCGTGCGATGCACCCGCGCCAACGCCCCAGCGTTCGGCAGCGGCAGCGGCAGCGGCGATCAACCGCCGGTCGGCGGCCAGGCCAAGATAGTCGTTGCTGGCAAAGGCGAGGATGTCGCGGCCTTCGAAACGGAAAATGCGGCCAGCCGGGCCCAGGCGCACGCGCCATTGCCGATAGCGCTTCGAGGCGCGCAGCACAGCGAGCCGCTCGCCAAGACGGTCGAGGACCGTGCTCACGGCGTCAGGCTGGCCGACAAGGCACGGCAACAGGCGGCGCAGAGCGTGTCGATCTGCGCCGCATCAAGCACATAGGGCGGCATCAGATAGACGGTGTTGCCTAGTGGACGCAACAACGCTCCTTCGGCGAGTGCGGCGCGGTAAAACCGCCGGCCGAAGCCGGCATCGGCAGCGACATCGAACGCGAAGATCATGCCCAGCGCGCGGAAATGGCGCACCTGGGGGTGGGCGCGCACGGACGCCAGTTGGGCGATGATGCGGTCGTGACGCCACTGGTTTTCGGCCAGCACTTCGCCGGTGGTGAGCAGATCGAGTGTGGCCAACGCGGCGCGGCAAGCGAGCGGATTGCCAGTGTAGGAATGCGAGTGCAAAAAACCGCGCGCCGTTTCCTCATGCAAAAAGGCGCGATGGATTTCCTCGCGGCACATGACGACGGACAAGGGCAGATAGCCGCCGCTCAGGCCCTTCGACAGGCAAAGCAGATCGGGGGTGATGCCAGCCTGCTGATGGGCAAAGAGGCTGCCGCAGCGGCCGAAACCGACGGCGATTTCGTCGCAAATCAGGTGCACTGCGTAGCGGTTGCACAGCGCACGCGCCCGCCGCAGGTAATGGGCATCGTGGATCGCCATGCCTCCGGCCGCCTGGACCAGCGGCTCGACGATCAGGGCGGCGATTTCTTCATGCTGGGCCGCCAGATAGGCGGCGAGAGCCTCGGCGGCGGCTTCGGCGGCAGCGAAAGGCGTCGCAGCCATTCGGGCGTCGGGCGAAGGCAATACATCCGCCGGCCGGATCAGCGGTTCATATGGCTCGCGGTAGAGCGCTAGATCGGTTACGCCAAGCGCGCCGAGCGTCTCGCCGTGATAGCCGTTGGCCAAGCTGACAAAGCGGTTTTTCCGTGGCCGGCCAAGTGCGCGCCAGTAATGCGCCGACATCTTGAGCGCGATTTCGGTCGCCGAAGCGCCATCGGAGGCATAGAAGGCATGGCCGAGTCCGGTCAGCGCCGCCAGCCGCTCGGAGAGTTCGATGACCGGCGGATGCGTGGCGCCGGCAAGCAGCACATGCTCGAGCCGGCCGAGCTGGTCGATGAGCGCGGCATTGATCGCCGGATGGGCATGGCCGAACAGATTGACCCACCAGGAGGAGATGCCATCGAGCAGTCGCCGCCCATCTTCGAGGATCAGATAAGGCCCTTCGCCGGCAACGACGGCAAGCAAGGGCAGTGTGCCGTCAAGCAGCTGCTGCATCTGCGTGCACGGATGCCAGACGGCCTTCAGGCTGCGCTGGCCGAGCGGGGAGGGTGGGTTCATCGCGATCGGAGGGCTGTTTTCGCTGGCAGGCAACACCGTGCCAGCCGGGCTGACTTTGGCTGGGTGGCGATTTTAATGCGCTAGGCGCGGAAGGCGAGCCCGCTGACGCCCGGATCAGCTCGCAGCCAGCGCGCGATAGAATCGCCGCCGCGCTGACTCTTCCGCCGGGATCACCATGCAAAGAACCGCCGCACTCGAACTTTGGCTGCAGAGCCAAACGCCTGACCGGGCATTCGTGCTCGCGCCGGCTTCGGCCGATGCCAGCTTCCGGCGCTATTACCGCGTGCGCTATGCCGATGGCGCCACGCGCATCGTCATGGATGCGCCACCGGAGCACGAGGATGTGCGCCCCTGGCTGACCGTGCAGCGTCTACTTGCCGAAGCGGGCGTGCGCGTGCCGGAGGTTTATGCCGCTGACCTGGCGCAAGGCTTTTTGCTGCTCGGCGATCTCGGCGAAACGACTTATCTTGCCGCTCTGGCCAAGGCCGATGGCCGACGCATCGAGGAACTGTATCGCGCGGCCATCGACACGCTCATCCGTCTGCAATGCGCCAGCCGCCCCGGCCTGTTGCCGGCCTACGACCGCGCGCTGCTGCGGCGCGAGATGGAACTCTTCCTGGATTGGTATTGCGCTCGTCATCTCGGCAAGCCTCTGGCCGAGGCGAAGCTCGCGCAGCTTTATGATGTTTTTGAAGCGATTCTCGCCGTCAATCTCGGTGAACCGGCGGTCTTCGTCCATCGCGACTACCACAGCCGTAACCTGATGGTCGTGGCCGACGAGAACGCGCCCGCGGTGATCGATTTCCAGGACGCGGTGTATGGGCCGATCAGTTACGACCTCGTCTCGCTGCTCAAGGACGCCTACAACGAACTGCCGGAAGAATTCGCTCTCGATCTCATCGCCCGCTACTGGGAAAAGGCGCGCAAGGTGGGCCTGCCGGTGCGGCACGATTTCGCTGAGTTCTTCCGCGATTACGAATGGATGGGCGTGCAGCGCCATCTGAAGGTGCTCGGCATCTTCGCTCGCCTGTCGCACCGCGATGGCAAGCATGGCTATCTCGACGACATGCCGCTCGTCGGTCGCCATCTGCGCTCGGTTTGCGCCCGCTACGGTGCGCTCAAGCCGCTACGGCGCCTGCTCGATGAACTGGAAGAGCGGGCGGTGGTTCATGGCTACATTTTCTGAGGAAACGCTGAGGAAAGCCGCGGGCACGACCCACTCAGCGGTGGCGAAGCTTGAGAATCAGCACAACGGAGGCCAGGCTCAGGGTCACGGCATTGGCGGCGATGATTGGCAGGCTGCCGAGCAGCAGCCCATAGACCAACCAAAGCGCAACGCCGAGCGTGAATAAGCCATACATCGGCAGCGAAATGCCAGACAGATCGCGCGTGCGCCAGGAATGCAGCGCCTGGGGCACGAAGGCGAGCGTGGTGAGCACGGCAGCGCCATAGCCGATCAGCTCAGACAGTTCCATCGCGGGACGGGGAATGCGGCGGACGTTTTCGCCGAGGCTGGAAAGCGAGGCAGGCCATGCCGCTGGCCGCCACGACTTCCTGCGCCGGCAGTGCACGACTCTTGAATCCCAGCGCGCGGCAGCCATGCGGAAAGTCGCTGTCCCAGGTGACGTAATAATGCTGGCAGCCGGAACACTGCCGCGAGGGCACCGGCAGTCCGTCGCCGGCCTGCGTGGGGTTTGGGGAGGCGGGTGGGGGGGTGATGACCATGATGCGGAGCCGGGCCCGGCGGCACGGGCGGGAAATCAACACGATCGCAACACGCTCGTCGGATTCCACCGAAGAGCGCGATTCTTATTTCATGCAAACCGCGTCTGATCCAAGCCGAGGCAGACCAGAGTTGTCCGGCATTTTTGGCGGAGAGGGCGGGATTCGAACCCGCGTTAGGCTTTCACCTAAACACGCTTTCCAGGCGTGCGACTTAAACCGCTCATCCACCTCTCCGCAACGCAAGACCCGATCGCCATCGGGCCCCTCATGGGGAGCTTGCGTGAAAGGGCGCGATTATAAACACAAGTCGTCGCTCACTGTTCGACGTGACGCAGCGATAGGTCGATGGCGCGCACGTCTTTGGTCAGGCTGCCGATCGAAATGCGATCGATGCCGGTTTCGGCGATGGCGCGCACCGTTTCAAGACGCACACCGCCCGAGGCTTCCAGTTCGGCCCGACCGGCGGTCAGCCCGACGGCCTGGCGCATCTGGTCGAGGTTCATGTTGTCGAGCAGGATCAGTTTGGCTCCTGCATCGAGCGCCTCGGCCAGTTGCTCGAGGGTTTCGACTTCGATCTCGATGAATGCGGCGCCGCAGGCGATACGACGCGCACGCTCCAGCGCCTCGGTCACGCCGCCGGCGGCAAGGATGTGGTTTTCCTTGACCAGCACGCCATCGTACAGCCCCATGCGGTGGTTGGTGCCACCACCACAGCGCACGGCGTATTTCTGTGCCTGCCGCAAACCGGGGAGCGTCTTGCGTGTATCGACGATCCGGGCCCGCGTGCCGGCGACCGCATCGACGTAACGGCGGGTGAGGGTGGCGGTACCCGAAAGCAACTGCAGGAAATTGAGCGCCGTGCGTTCGGCGGTCAGCAAGGCGCGCGTGTCGGCCTGGATGGAGCACAAGGTCTGGTTTGCCTTGATGGTGTCGCCATCATGGGCGCGCCAGCGTATGCACGCCTGCGGATCGATGCGATGGAAGACCGCATCGAACCAGGCCGTACCGCAGAGGATTGCTTCTTCACGACTGACAACGTTGCCGATCGCCCTATGGCCGGCGGGCGCCAGCAATGCGGTTAGATCACCGCTGCCGATGTCCTCGAGCAACGCGGCAGCGACGTTGCGTTCGATCTCGGCCGCCAGAACGAGCGGAACCGGCGTTTGGGGCATGAGGCTTCCTTGTCTCAACGACGATCCTGTCCATTGTAACGAAAGACTTACGGCGGCGGCTTGAGCCATTCGCCAGCCGCGGGAGGAGGCGGAGGTCGGGACGGAAACCCGTGCCCGGCACCCACGAACATAATTTTACATAATACAGATTATCGGACATAACAGATGGCCGTCTTGGGGGCGGTTCCTTACCGGCATGCGCCGCCGGATGCGTCGTGACGCTGCGGCCTATAATTCGCCCCCTTTCACGCTCCCGGTCAATCTCATGTCCCTATTGCTGCCGCCCACCGCTGCTGATCGTCGTTCCAGGGGCGCCGGCAAGCCGGAAGGCCTGCCGGTCTTGCCTGTCAGCGCCGATACGCTGGCGCTGGCGGAACTTGCCGGACGCGGCGGTCTGCTGTTCGTCGCGGCGGCGAGTCCGCTCGAAGCCCAGCGCCTGGTCGACGAGCTTCCCTGGTTCGCACCACAGTTGCGCGTGCGCCTGT
>OGCL01002948.1_pt1 | contig 10799 bp, 8 predicted proteins | sample 1570041 | NCBI WGS metagenome assembly OGCL01 (sample SAMN06266162, study PRJEB24511) | hot springs metagenome | isolation source: Hot spring water | place: South Africa: Limpopo | collected 2015-06-22 | reverse complement strand
CGCCAACTCACTGTAAGAAAAAGGTTTTTCGATGCCTGGCTCGCAGTAATACGCCCTGAAAACAAAGGGATTGAGACCTGCTCGGTCGCTCTGACTACCGCCCAGTGCGCCGCAGTAATACGCCCTGAAAACAAAGGGATTGAGACCAACCTTACGTCCCTTTCCATCGCGGCCTTAAGGGCGCAGTAATACGCCCTGAAAACAAAGGGATTGAGACATAGCTTCTTCTCCTTACGTGAGTGAATGAGTGACGCAGTAATACGCCCTGAAAACAAAGGGATTGAGACGGATTTTGAACAGCCGTTGCAGGTTTGGGTTCGGCGCAGTAATACGCCCTGAAAACAAAGGGATTGAGACGGTTACTGAAGACTGGGACTGATGCACAGAAGGCCGCAGTAATACGCCCTGAAAACAAAGGGATTGAGACCCCGGCAAGCGCACAAACGCGCCGCCATTGCTTCCGCAGTAATACGCCCTGAAAACAAAGGGATTGAGACATACCTGGTCTGTGCGAAGTGCCGTAGCACTTCTCGCAGTAATACGCCCTGAAAACAAAGGGATTGAGACTTTTGACGTAGGTAGCCTCACCAATTTTCGTTGACGCAGTAATACGCCCTGAAAACAAAGGGATTGAGACTTTCGATGCTTTTCATGGTTTTCCTTCCTTTCGTCGCAGTAATACGCCCTGAAAACAAAGGGATTGAGACCACCGAGGCATTCTGCTGTGCGCACGATTTCGCCGCAGTAATACGCCCTGAAAACAAAGGGATTGAGACTTTTTACCGAGGCCGTAATGCTCCACCAGCGCCCGCAGTAATACGCCCTGAAAACAAAGGGATTGAGACGCGGAAGCGCGTAGCGCTTTGCTACGCGCTTCAACGCAGTAATACGCCCTGAAAACAAAGGGATTGAGACGAATCGCCTGGCGCGTTTGTCGGGTTTAATACCCGCGCAGTAATACGCCCTGAAAACAAAGGGATTGAGACAGGCCTTCCCTTATATCCCTATCCATCAAAAATCTCGCAGTAATACGCCCTGAAAACAAAGGGATTGAGACCGGCCGCTTCGACGTTTTTCATAAGTTTCCTTCCCGCAGTAATACGCCCTGAAAACAAAGGGATTGAGACGCGCTCGTCCCTTGATGATCGGCTCGAGAACCGTCGCAGTAATACGCCCTGAAAACAAAGGGATTGAGACGGCAGGCGACGTTTCTATTTTTGTGCTACCTTCGACGCAGTAATACGCCCTGAAAACAAAGGGATTGAGACCGATGGCGCTGACGGGATGTTGCTCACACCATGTCGCAGTAATACGCCCTGAAAACAAAGGGATTGAGACATGAAATCGATCGAAAACGCCGCGCGCGAAATCCGCAGTAATACGCCCTGAAAACAAAGGGATTGAGACTTGACCGGGATGTAGGTGATTTTTTTCATCATGGTCGCAGTAATACGCCCTGAAAACAAAGGGATTGAGACGCCGCAGCACTTCTTCGTTTGTCACGAGCATTCTCGCAGTAATACGCCCTGAAAACAAAGGGATTGAGACCTCGCAATGTATGCAATTCATGCCTATGTGGTCCGCAGTAATACGCCCTGAAAACAAAGGGATTGAGACTCGTGTTCGCGCTTGATCTTGCCGCACCACTCCACGCAGTAATACGCCCTGAAAACAAAGGGATTGAGACGGCGGCATCGATTCCGATGCCCTTCAAGTTTGCGCGCAGTAATACGCCCTGAAAACAAAGGGATTGAGACGATTCGTGCCAGCTCCGCCTTCACGGCGGGCTTTGCGCAGTAATACGCCCTGAAAACAAAGGGATTGAGACGCCGACAGGTCATCTGGTTTCGCGATGACTTGACGCAGTAATACGCCCTGAAAACAAAGGGATTGAGACTGACCAAGTCAGGGCTTCCTGTGCCGCCTCTGGCCGCAGTAATACGCCCTGAAAACAAAGGGATTGAGACCCGCGCTCGCTGCCAATCCACGCCAGGCGCAGGCCGCAGTAATACGCCCTGAAAACAAAGGGATTGAGACTTCGCCGAGCCGACATAGTGCGGCTCGACGATTTCGCAGTAATACGCCCTGAAAACAAAGGGATTGAGACCAGCACTTCTTCATTTGTTATGAGCATTTCCTTTCGCAGTAATACGCCCTGAAAACAAAGGGATTGAGACCCTTTCGAACCGCCCATTTTGTATTCTCGGCCGCCGCAGTAATACGCCCTGAAAACAAAGGGATTGAGACGTATATGGTGCACACATACTGCAGATATAACGCGCAGTAATACGCCCTGAAAACAAAGGGATTGAGACGAACCCGACCGGCTGTCCGGCCTTGATGATCGGCGCAGTAATACGCCCTGAAAACAAAGGGATTGAGACGCCTTGAGCGGTATGGATGCGACGATTCCTATGACGCAGTAATACGCCCTGAAAACAAAGGGATTGAGACAGGTTGTCGATCACCTTCTTCGCATTATTGATTGCGCAGTAATACGCCCTGAAAACAAAGGGATTGAGACAACCTAAGGACGGTAGGCCTGGTGTCGAAACCCGCAGTAATACGCCCTGAAAACAAAGGGATTGAGACACAAAAGGCCTGCACCAAGCGATGCAGCTTCTGCGCAGTAATACGCCCTGAAAACAAAGGGATTGAGACCTAAAAAGCCGCGGATTTGTTTGATGGTCTCGCGCAGTAATACGCCCTGAAAACAAAGGGATTGAGACATTCGTGCCAGCTCCGCCTTCACGGCGGGCTTGGACGCAGTAATACGCCCTGAAAACAAAGGGATTGAGACGCCTCAAATAACTCCGCATCGACAGATGCAATCGCGCAGTAATACGCCCTGAAAACAAAGGGATTGAGACCACATGACCTTCCCTCTTTTTGCATGGCGACGCTCGCAGTAATACGCCCTGAAAACAAAGGGATTGAGACCGCAGACGTCGACAAAATCAACGCAGAGGCTCGCGCAGTAATACGCCCTGAAAACAAAGGGATTGAGACACGCTCGCCGCCGAGCGGGTTTTCGCGGGTGACGCAGTAATACGCCCTGAAAACAAAGGGATTGAGACTATTTGTTGTTTCAGGCTTTCGCCGTCGCCAAGGCGCAGTAATACGCCCTGAAAACAAAGGGATTGAGACCCTGGATATCCAAGTCAATCAAGAGACAGCGAGCCGCAGTAATACGCCCTGAAAACAAAGGGATTGAGACTATTTGCCGCGCCAAGCATTGCCCCAACTAGAAACCGCAGTAATACGCCCTGAAAACAAAGGGATTGAGACATTGGTGATCGACGCGTAATGCATGATCAACAATTCGCAGTAATACGCCCTGAAAACAAAGGGATTGAGACGGCGGTTGGTGGAGGATATCCGCAACCCGCCGCCGCAGTAATACGCCCTGAAAACAAAGGGATTGAGACATCCCGCCGGTTGCCTTCCCTTGATGATCGGCTCCGCAGTAATACGCCCTGAAAACAAAGGGATTGAGACCTTGTTGAAGCGACCTGCGTCGTTTGTTTTGGCATCGCAGTAATACGCCCTGAAAACAAAGGGATTGAGACTCTCAGTCGCGCCCTTATACGCGGCCGACTTGCCGCAGTAATACGCCCTGAAAACAAAGGGATTGAGACATTGCTCGTCATCCAATTTTTGGTACTCGGTGAACCGCAGTAATACGCCCTGAAAACAAAGGGATTGAGACTCGACGAACCGTCGTATTACTTCGTTATGCTTGCGCAGTAATACGCCCTGAAAACAAAGGGATTGAGACAATGTATCGGCTACATCCCTGCGCGAAGCGCTCGCGCAGTAATACGCCCTGAAAACAAAGGGATTGAGACGGCTAGCTTAAGCAGAAAGCCATAGATGTTTTCCGCAGTAATACGCCCTGAAAACAAAGGGATTGAGACTTGCGACATGTGAATTGTGTGCGAACCTTTCCTCGCGCAGTAATACGCCCTGAAAACAAAGGGATTGAGACTTTCGCGCGCGGCAAGTTCGACGTTTTTCATGCGCAGTAATACGCCCTGAAAACAAAGGGATTGAGACCTCCCACGCCACGGGAAGGGTGAACCGCTCTACGACGCAGTAATACGCCCTGAAAACAAAGGGATTGAGACGCTTGCGCCAAGTCCGGGCCTGTGCCGCCTCTGGCGCAGTAATACGCCCTGAAAACAAAGGGATTGAGACGACTATTTTTTGCGCATCTTCGTAGTTGATGCCTCGCAGTAATACGCCCTGAAAACAAAGGGATTGAGACATCAAGATGCCTGTCCTTCCGGCTGTATACCATCGCAGTAATACGCCCTGAAAACAAAGGGATTGAGACCCGTACCAGAGCGCACGCCAACCGCTCATCCGCCGCAGTAATACGCCCTGAAAACAAAGGGATTGAGACGTAGCCGCACATTCCATCCTCGCCGGAGGCAGCCCCGCAGTAATACGCCCTGAAAACAAAGGGATTGAGACGATGCCTCCATAAAGAAAAGGCGGAGGCACCTTGCGCAGTAATACGCCCTGAAAACAAAGGGATTGAGACGGGTCGAGGCCGTAAAACTCGGCTTCTGTGGCCCCGCAGTAATACGCCCTGAAAACAAAGGGATTGAGACGCCATCTCGGTCTCCACGTTCGTTGATGGATCGGCGCAGTAATACGCCCTGAAAACAAAGGGATTGAGACGAATTCATACTCATCGTACTCATCGAGGCCGTTCACCGCAGTAATACGCCCTGAAAACAAAGGGATTGAGACATGTAGGTGATTTGCGTTTTCATCATGGTCTCCGCAGTAATACGCCCTGAAAACAAAGGGATTGAGACCGCTTTTCCTCCTCGTATTCGAGGAGGCCCTCTCGCAGTAATACGCCCTGAAAATAAAGGGATTGAGACCGAAGCGTCGCCAATTTTTTGTTTCAGTCCATGTCGCAGTAATACGCCCTGAAAACAAAGGGATTGAGACCAACGCGCCGTGCAGCATCAACTCGGTTTGAATGCCGCAGTAATACGCCCTGAAAACAAAGGGATTGAGACTTGCGCTACACGGTTCGTTTTTCATCATGGTCTCCGCAGTAATACGCCCTGAAAACAAAGGGATTGAGACGCGACTCAGTGTGGGATTCGACATGGCATTCCCGCAGTAATACGCCCTGAAAACAAAGGGATTGAGACGCCTGATACGGGCGAATTCCGCCTTCCAGCGGACGCAGTAATACGCCCTGAAAACAAAGGGATTGAGACGTTGATGGGGCGGAAAATTGATAATATCCGCCCCGCAGTAATACGCCCTGAAAACAAAGGGATTGAGACTCCGAGTACAAAATGCAGTTCGCGCCCATGTTGCGCAGTAATACGCCCTGAAAACAAAGGGATTGAGACGCAACATTGGCCTCAAACTTCGTCACGTCACCGGACGCAGTAATACGCCCTGAAAACAAAGGGATTGAGACACGGCGATCACTTCCGCCGTATCACGGTAGCTCACGCAGTAATACGCCCTGAAAACAAAGGGATTGAGACCGATGAGTTCGTTGGCTTCGTCCAAGCCGATCTCGCAGTAATACGCCCTGAAAACAAAGGGATTGCGGCCAGGCAGCGCGGGGAGCCCCGCGGGTTTTCGGTTGTCGGCGGCTTGCCCCCGCCATGCATCCGGGCGAGGGGCGGGGCGTCGCGGGCGGGTTTGCTCCCTACCGCGGGACGCTCACGGCGCGCCGTCCGCGCGCGCCCTGCGCCACAGCCGATAGACGCCGATGCCCAGCCATTCGTGCAACGCGCCTTGCCAGCGCCCGAGGCTTTCGACGAGCGAGTATTCGCTCAGCGGCGTGCCGGCGCCGGTGCGGTAATCGACCGGATAGGGCGTGACCTGGCAGCCGACAGCGCGAAATTCCTCATAGGCGCGCGGCATGTGCGCGGCAGAGGTAACCAGCAACCAGGACTCCCGGCGACAGGCCGCGCCGAGCAATCGCGCCGTCTCGAGCGCGTTCTCGCGCGTGTTGCGCGCGCCTTCCTCGAATCGCATGCGCTCCGGCGCCACGCCCTGCTCGATGAAAAAGGCGCGCGCAAGCGTCGCTTCGCCGATCCCCGTCTTCCATAGCCTGCCCTCGCCGCCGCTGAAGACGAGTTCCAGCCCGGCATGACGCCGCAGCAGGGCGACTGCCGCCGTCATGCGTTCGGCCGCTCCGCCCAGCGGCGGCTGGCCATGCGCGACGTAACTGGCCGGGTGTTCGAACGCGCCGCCCAGCACGATGAGGCCAGCATGGCGGGCGACGGCTTCCGCCGGCGGCGACGCGTGGCGCGCTTCCAGCGAACGCAGCAGGGCGTCCGGCACGGCCTGAAAGCCAAGCAGCCCCAAAATGGCCAGGCCGCTCCAGAGCAGGCCCAGCGCCAGCTTGCGGCGACGCCCGAGGAGCAGGAGGCCGGCCAGCCACCACAGCGCCAGCCAGAACAAGGGCTGCGTGACGGCGGAAAGGAGTTTGGAGAGCAGAAAGAACATCAGGATAATCGGGGACAGACCCCAATTTCACTCGCGCATCTGGCGGAAGATCTGGATGCCGATGGGGAGTTTCTTGCGCTTCATGCCAGCGTTTCCGCCTCGAAGCCGGCCAGGTTGCGCGCCTCGCCGCTGAACTCGATGCCGACCATGTGGATCGGTTTGCCTTCTGCCTGGTATTTGTCGGCATAGGCGCGGGCCTTGAGCTGGTCGAGCGCCTTGCCTTCCGGCTCGAGCTCCACGACCTTGAACTCGAAGAGGTAGATGCGCTCGGGCAGCTTCACGGTCAGATCGATCCGCCCCTGGTTCGTCACGTCCTCGGCGATCAAGTCCAGCCCCAGGGCCGCGAGATGGCTGTAGAACACGCTCGCCCAGTAGCCTTCATACTGGGTGATCGGGTTGTTCCTGAACCAGTCGTGCGGGATGCCGGCGAAGAGGCTCTCGAAGTGGCGACGCAAGGTGTTCGTATCGCCGCCCGTCAGGGCCTCGAACAAGCGCCGGGTGACTGCCTCGGCAAGCGAGGCATCGCCCATCAGGCCCTTGAGCAGGGCATCGTTCAGGCTCGTTTCGACCTCGAGATTCGGATAACCCAGCCGGTATTCGATGCGCGCGCCCAGCCGCCGCTGACCGCGGAAGGTCAGATACCCCGTCTGCCACAGCAGGGCTTCCACGGCCATCTGATCGACATCGAAGGCGGACAGCAGCGCTTCCGAGGCGTATGTCCGCTCCAGCTGCGGCGTGAAGTAGCGCCGCCGGGTGAGCGTCTCGACCAGGAAGGTCGGCGTGCCGGTCTCGAACCACCAGGGGCGGAAATCGCGTTCCTTGAAGAGGAGCAGAAGATCGAAGGGGTTATAGACCGCCTCGCCCAGCCAGTGGTAGCCGTTATACCACTCCCGTATCCGTTGCCGATCCAGCCCTTCGAGTTCCGGGGCGAAGACGGTATCGACGTCTTCCTCGGTGTAACCGCAGATCGCCGAATACTCGGCCGATATGGTGATGTCGCGCAGGTTGTTGAGACCGGAGAAGATGCTGACCTTGCTGAACTTGGAGACGCCGGTGAGAAAGGCGAACTGAATGCGGGCGTCGCTGTCCTTGATGACCGAGTAGAGATTCCTCAAGCCCTCGCGCATCGAACGGGCGATGTCGGGCTCGGCGAGGTTGTCGAGGATCGGCTTGTCGTATTCGTCGACCAGCACGACGACCCGTTGGCCGTATTTCGCTTCCGCCGCCTGGATCAGCGCGGCGAAACAGCCGGGAATGTCGCCCGTATCAGGGCAGTCGAGTCCGAGACGAATGCGGTTCTCTTCCAGCAGGTTGCGGATGCGCCGGTCGAGCTCTTCCCGCTTCTCCAGCCGCCCGCTGCCGAAGCTGATGCGAATGACCGGGTATTGCTTCGTCCAATCCCATTTGTCGTGGATGTAGAGCCCGCGAAAGAGCGGCTCGTTGCCGGCGAAGAGTTCGGCGAGGGTGTCGAGGAACAGGCTCTTGCCAAAGCGCCGCGGGCGCGAGAGGAAGTAGTGGGAGCCTTCCTCGACGAGCTTCAGGGCGTAGGCGGTTTTATCGACGTAGTAGTAGTCCTCTTCGCGCATCTTGGCGAAGGTCTGGATGCCGATGGGGAGTTTTTTCCGCCGCATGCGGTCATTATGCCTCGATAACGGGCGCGGCCCAAGGGTTCGGATCGCCCCGCCCGCGCCGACCAAATGCTTGCCATGATCTCACCGCTCCGGCATGGCGCTCCATGTCGATCCCCGAGGAAAACGAAATGTCGCGCGTGTTCGTCCTGTGGCTCGTCCCCCTGTTTCTGGCCATGCCATCGGCGGCCCAGGCGCTGACGCTCGAGGCGACGGCGGGCCTGGCGGAACCTGCGCGCCTGACCGGCCGCCTGGCGGCGCGCCGGGTTTCCAGTCGCTGCGCCTGGGCGACCGCTTTCCCTATGCCGAACGGCCGTTTCCGCACCGCCATTTCGTCTTCCCGGTGCATCTGCCGGACGAGGTGCCGCGCACGGCCTACCTGCGCGTGCACACCGAAAGCACGATGCTGGCGGAGATGGTCAATCTGTGGCAGCCGCCGGGCCTGCTCGCGGCGACGGCGCAGGATGCCGCGCTGCATGGGCTGCTGCTGGGCATGATCGCGCTGGGAGCGCTCTCCTACATCGTTTTCTGGCTCTGGCTGCGCGAGGGGGTGTATCGCCTCTATGCGTTCTACCTCGCCGCCCTGCTCCTGCTCAATCTCGTCAACAGCGGTTACGCCGCGCCGATCCTGTGGCCGGAATCGCCCCTCGTCGGCGACCGCGCCGTGGGTTTGCTGATCTGCCTGGCGATGTTGGCCGGCCTGATTTTCTTCGACGACGCCATCGGCCTGCGGCGTCACTTCCCGCTGCTGCGCCGGGTGATTCCCGTCGCGCTGCTGATCTACGCCAGCGGCCTTGCGGCGGCGCCCTTCGGCTATTACCCGCTGTTCGCACCCTGGGTCCAGCTCACGGCGCTGGCGATGTCCCTGGTCATCATGGCGACCGGGCCGCTCTTGCTGCGCCGCGGCCTCCAGCAGCTGCGCCTGTATGTGCTGGCGTTCGCCGCCCTGCTCGTCGTGGTCGTTCTGGCGCTGACGCGCAACCTGGGGTTCTGGCCGCTGGCGCTGCCGATCGACCCCTTCATTCTCGGCGCCTCGGCGCTGCACGTGGTGCTGCTCAATTTCGCCCTGGCCGAGCGCGTGCGGCAGACGCAGCGCGAGAGGCTGGCGCTCGAGGCCGCTGCGACACGGCTCGAAGCGGAGGAGCAGGCGCTCGGGCAGCAAAGGGAGTTCATGTCGATGGTGGCGCACGAGTTCCGCACGCCGCTCTCCATCATCGACACCAGCGCCCAGCGCATCGCCGGCGACGCAGCCGCCGATGCGGCGAAAACGTCGGAGCGCTGCGGCAATATCCGCGCGGCGGTGCGACGACTGACAGACCTGATGGACCGTGCATTCCGGACGACGAACTGCCGCGTCTGTTCGACAAATTTTTCCGCGGCCGGCAAAGCCAGACCCAGCCGGGGGCGGAGCTGGGTCTGTATCTGGTCGATCAGGCGGCGAAGCTGCACGACGGACGGCTGACCGTGGAAAACCTCCCGTCCGGCGGTGTGCGATTTGCGCTCGTCCTGCCGGCGTCGACCTTTTGTTCTTCGGCTTAGGAAACGCTGAAGAAAGCAGCGAGCGGGATGAAGCGCAAGGCGCACGGAGCGCAGCGACCGAGACATAACAATGAGTTAGGCGAGGAAGCGAGCACCGCGCAACGCAGCGATTCGCCCGCGCAGCAATTTATTCAGCGTTTCCCTTACTCGCCCAGATAGGCGGCGCGCACGCGCGGATCGGCGAGCAGACCGGATCGTTCTCGACCCTCAGACATTCGAGGCGGCAATCACTTGCCGCATCGAGCCCGCTGCAAAAGCGGGTTCAAGCTGGCGTCCCCACGGGGATTCGAAGAGTTCCCCGCTTTTGAGACCCGGTGGCGGGTTCAAGTCCCCCACAACCGAAGGGTTGCGTGTTGTAGTCACTCCGGCTCCACGGTGCAATAGCCTGGAAGCGCTTGTCCCGCCAGCGCCGACGCCGACTTTTCATTACCCTCGCAGACGTGATACGATAGATCATGCCTGATAGAAAAGTCATCGACGAGACGTTCGCCATATCGCGGAAACGGGGCAATGGCTTGTTGCGACGGGAGGTATGGGTGGATCGCGAAGGACGCGTGGTGCGCTACAACCTTGCGTATATCAATCACGCGATTTACTCGGGTGACAACGGGCGTGTGGTCGGGTACGACAACGCGCACGGGTTTCATCATCGGCACCGGATGGGGATTGTCGAAGAAGTGCGATTCGGCGGATTCGAGGAGATCGAAGCGCAATTCGAGCAAGATTGGCTGGCATTAGGAGGCAAGACATGAAAACCGTCATCAGGACAGGCAAGGTCGAGGAGTTCTTCAAGCGCGGTCGCGAGACGGCCCGTTTGGCCGACGAGGGCAAACCCATTCCGGCGGAACGCACCATCGCCTATGAAGACCCTGAAGACCTGGCGCGCATTCTTACTGCCGCCAAGATCGCGCTGTTTCGCGCCATCCGGGAACGTCCCGGTTCGATCACCGAGATTGCCGCCCGCCTGAAGCGCGACCGCAGCGCGGTCAAGCGCGACATCGATGATCTGGCGCAGGCCGGCCTGGTCAGCGTCGAGGAGAAACCTTCCCCGGGACACGGCCGCCTCAAGGTGGTGCGGGCGGCCGCCCAGCGGGTGGTGCTCGAAGCGGTTCTTGCGTAGAGCGGAACGGCCATCCC
>OGCL01002941.1_pt1 | contig 10824 bp, 14 predicted proteins | sample 1570041 | NCBI WGS metagenome assembly OGCL01 (sample SAMN06266162, study PRJEB24511) | hot springs metagenome | isolation source: Hot spring water | place: South Africa: Limpopo | collected 2015-06-22 | reverse complement strand
CGGCAAAAAACCCGCCGGCCGGTCTCGGTACGTAGCCGCGTCCGCTGCGCTCCCGCGACTGGCGCTTCGCGCAAGTGCGGCCGGCAAAAAACCCGCCGGCCGGTCTCGGTACGTAGCCGCGTCCGCTGCGCTCCCGCGACTGGCGCTTCGCGCAAGTGGCGCTTCGCGCGTTTGTTTGCACGGCCGCCGCCCTCCCCCGCCCGCCCAAAACGCCCGGCCAGGGTGTGCCTGTCTGGCCAGCTGTGCTTTGCTACGGCCACCGCTTCGCCGGTCGCCGTCGCTGGTCTGGCCGGGCTGGCGGTCTGGTCGGCGGCGAAAGGGCCGGCCTTCGGCCGGCCCGAAACGAAAGGGCCGGCCTTCGGCCGGCCCGAACCTTATGCACAAAAAGTGCGCCGGCCAAAAGCCGGCCGGCGGAGATCTGGTCGCCGAGCGCGCCTCACGCCTCCAGGCCGAGCAGGCTGCCGCCGCAGCAGAAGCGCAGTTTTCGGCCGCAGACCAACGCGCGGACGCCGCCGAAGCGCGCGAACGCGCCGCCCTCGCCCGCGCCGCCGAAGCGGAGCGGGCTTTGCTAGACCTGGCGGCACGCCTCGCGCCGCCCGCCGCCGCCGCGCCGGACGCCGCGCCACCGAAACCGAAGCGCTTCAAAAAGGCAGCCGCCGATCCAGCCTGACGCCGTGCCGACCGGGCTGACTTTCGCCGGGATTCGGTAAATTCCGGCGAAAAGGCCAAACGGCCATTTCTCCGTTCTTTCGCCGTCTGAAAAAAACCTTTTCCGGTCGCGCGTATCCGGCCGGCGAAAACGGTCGTTTGTTTCGGACACTGGAAGGGCTCGCGTGACTTACAATGTCATTCACACTAGGAGAAACCCTCATGGCCGCCAATCAGCTCGTACAAGCCCGCATCGACGGGGCCATCAAGGAGGAAGCCGCCGCCGTCCTCGCGACAATGGGGCTGACCGTTTCCGATGCCGTGCGCCTGCTGCTCACCCGCGTCGCACGCGAGCACGCCTTGCCCTTCGATCCGCTGGTGCCCAACGAAACCACCATCGCCGCCATGAAGGAGGCGCGCGCCGGCAATCTGCCCAGCGCGAACAGCATTGAAGAACTTATGGCGGCGCTCAATGCGGACGATTGAGTGGTCGGGCCAGTTCAAGCGCGATTACAAGCGCGAAGGGAAAGGCCCCCACCGCCACACCCTCGACGACGACTTGTTTCCCGTCGTCGATCTGTTGGCCAACGACAAACCGCTGGCCGCGCGCTATGTCGACCATCCGCTTTCCGGCGACTGGAAAGACCATCGCGATTGCCACATCAAGCCGGATCTGGTGCTGATCTATCTGAAGCCGGACGACGACACTCTGCGCCTGGTGCGCCTGGGCTCGCATAGTGAGCTCGGTTTGTAGCCCGCCGCCGTGCCGACCGGACTGACTTTCAGACGCTGGCTTTTCAAGTCTTGTTGTACGATGTCACGCAACAACGCAACAACGCAACAACGAACGCAATAATGCAATAACGAACGAAATAAGGAAACAACGCCATGAGGCTGGCTGTCGTGAACACTAAAGGCGGGGTCGGGAAAACCACCATTGCCACGCACCTGGCCGCCATGTTCGCCGGCATGGCCCCCGCCCTGCTGATCGACGGCGACCCGCAAGCCTCGGCCGCCAGTTGGGCCGCCTGGCGGCGCGAAGCCGGCCGCGATCCTTCCCCTACAACTACCTGCCTTGTAGGAAAAGCCGTCTACGACGAGGGGAAAAACCTTGCCAAGAATTTCGGCCATACGGTCATCGATGCCGGCGGCCGCGATTCCGCCAGTCTGCGCGCCGCGTTGCTGCTGGCCGAGCGCGCCCTCGTGCCGGTCGGCGCGTCCAACCTCGACGCCGCCGCGATGACCGACCTGCTGGAAATCGTCGAACTGGCCAAGGACTTTAACGCCGCCCTCGATGTGCGCGTGCTGCTGATGCGCATCGACCCGCGCACCCGCGATACCGGCGACATGATCGACTACCTGCACGAGAACAAATTGCGCATTCTCGATGCGCGCATCTGCGAGCGTGTCGCCTACCGCCGCGCCATCGGCGAAGGCGCCACCGTCGCCGAGATCGGCAAAGACCCGCAAGCCGTCGCCGAGATGGCCGCCCTGTTCCAGGAGATCCAAGCGTGAAAGCGAAACCCAATCTCGACAAATTCCTCGCCGGTGGCGCTGCCGCCGCCGCCGAACACGCCGCGCCGGCACCGACCGCCGCTGCCGTCCCCGAGCCGCGCCGCACCAAGTCCATCCGCATCGCGCCGTCGCTCGATATGTTCCTGAAAGAAGAAGCCTTCCGCCGCACGATGGCCAGCGGCCGGCGCGTCGGCGAGTCGGATCTGATCGAAGAAGCGATTGCCGCTTACTTCGGGATTGCAATAACGAAGTAACGCAATAACGAACGTAGTCAGTAACGAACGATGGCGGTCTGGCCGCCTACCTTGGCATACCTTGCTGGCGGTTATCGCCATCGTTCACTCGCTATTTTGCGTGGTTAGTTAATTGCTGCAACACCGCCACTGGCAACGCCACCGGTAACAGTTCCAGCGGTCGTGATGACCGCCGTCCCCGCAGCCATACCGCCCCCACCCGCAGCTAGTGTGCCGTCGCCTATGGCGGCCAACGATGCATTCGCCAAAGCAGCACCGGAAAGCGTATTGATGGCAGTTCCCGTGCTCGCTACGCCGAGCAGTCCAGCTGATCAGATGACGGATGCAATAGTTGGCGCGAAGATCAATGCCAGCCATCCAGTTGCCACAGTGGCACCCGCAGTAAAGGCAACCTTCACGGGTTTTTCGTTGACGTAATCACACACGTTCTCAATGGTGGATGCAACACTCGCAATCGAATCGCCAACATGGTCAAAGATATCGGCAAGCATTTTTTCTCTCCTGGTTGGATGAAAGATCAGTCGGATTTTGATGGTCGCATACTGCGACCATCATCTGCTAATCTATGCTATAAATATTTATCCGAATCTTTACTTGTTCTATTTGTTTTGGTTGGCTGCTATGTTCGTTGCCGTTTCTTGTCGCCCTCCTTCTGCGCCGGAGTTCTGTCGTTCCCGGTATTGGTACGGTGATCATGGCTACCGTCTTTCTTTTGCTTGCCGTAACCGATAAGGTTATTCTGAAGTTTGTCGGTCTTGGATAGATGTCCGACTAGATCATTAAGAAAACCCATGATAGCTTCCTTTCAATGTCGTTGAACAGACTCATTGTCGTTTTCAGCAATTTTGTCGTATGCATCCGATGCGGCTTTTGCGACGACCGTTGCAACAGTCGTGGTGACGGCAGTAACGACGATGGTTTCAATGATGGTGCCTAATGCGATGGGCGCAAGGAAAAACATGATTTACTCCTCAAGGTGTTCAGCGGAAAAACCAGCCGCTGAGTCTGGCATAACTCTTGGGGGCTAATTTGGCTCGGTGCTGGCACCGGGCGCTCCGTTCCTCAATGGAGTTGCCTGGCAATCAAGGGCTGAAGTTCTTCGATGGTGGCGTAGCCCGTCGCTGCTTCCATCAATGCGTGATGTAGCGTGTTAGCCCAGGCAATGACATAGACGCGCTTCCCTTGAAATTGAGCGTAGCGGACGACATCGGTATAGCCGCCATCGCCAGCTAGCAGCACAATGCTGTTGCATTGCGGATTATTAGCTGCAGCATGGATGAGGTCACGGACATGGCCGTCGACAAACGCCTCGTTTTCTGCAATCACATCGCCATGACGGACGGCTTGAAACCGGTGGACAATCCACCCGATCCTGTGCAGGTAACGATAGAAAGCGTCTTGGGAAGGGCGCTTCGTCGGGGAAGCACTGACAACTGCGTATGAAGCGATGTTCGTGTCGCCGGACAGTTGGCGCTTGAAGGCGGAGTAGTCGAGCCGGAAATCGTGGCCTTCGCCGCCCTTGAAGATGTTGGACTGATCAGCGATCTGGATGGTGCGTCCAGTGATCTTGGATGCGATCTCGAGCGCTTCGATGATCTCTTTGCGCGCAAGTCCGTTGCGCAGTTGGGCGCGCGTTGCGCCGCTATTGATGTGCGTCATGGAAAAAGTCCTTTGTAAACTGATAAGTTGTATATGCAAGGATTGATAGGTTTTCCTCACTTGCGAGCCAATTCTACCATGGAAATTCGATGTTGTCAACCTGTTTAGAACCGGTGATGGCTGTTGTCTGGTAATGTGCTCAGTTGTTGGACGATGCTTCATGTTGTCTGATAATGCGTCTAGTTGACATCGTGTGGTATTTATGGTACTTTTAGTAAATTGATGTAGGTGGTTGTTATCTTGGAGATGCTATGATTAGTTTGCTTACTGGTCTCGCTCCAGTCGGCGCCGCGGTTGCGGCAACATCGGAGCTGCTTCGCGAGTTACGCGAGGCAGAAGGTGACGCGGGGTCGTTCTGTGATGCCGTACTTAAGTGGCTTGATCTATCGCAAGCCCAGATTGCTGTGTTGCTGGGTGTGACTCCGCAAGCGGTTTCGAAGTGGGTGAAGGAAGAAGGAGTCGCATTTTTGGCGAAAGATCGCCGCGCCCAGCGTCTATACAGCGCTCTGCGCCTAATCGGCGGAGAGCGTTATACGTTTTCGGCCTCGCGTTTGATGGGGTTGGCTAGAGAGGAAGGATGGGGGGAAATTAGCGACATTGCGCTAAATGGCGTCGATCCTGCCAACCTATATGGGACATCTGATGAGCTATGGATAGTCAGCGATAGTCCTGGGCGTATCATTGACTGGCCAGAACTCAGGTCGGTTGTCTTCTCCGATCGCAGGGCGGAACGCGAAAAGCTTGTCGCAGTGTTTACATCGACGATGGAGGGAGCCGAGCAATGGGCGGAGATGTTCGAGCGAGAAGCAATTAGCACCGCGATCGATGACAAAGGAGATATTGACGCGGAAAAAGGGCGAGTTTTTCAGGCGTATGTTTATATAATCGTGACGAATATAACAATGTACTCGTGTGACTGTGTTATATCCAATCCAGGATCACTATGTATGGTGATATTTGCATCGCAGAAAAGTCCATCAACCTATCAGTTGTGTAATGGAATGTATTTTGCAATAGGCACGGCTATGGATGAGTTCACAAGAATAAGCCATGCGGTCGGTATTGGTGCTGACTCTGCAAAGATCAATTTTTTCCCAACTGGTGTCAAACTTGGGAGAGAGGTATTCGACTATCCACCAAGATTTACCGACACCGTAATTGCCAAACGCGGGCGGTCACACGACGATGATCGTCGCGATGAAGAGAGAGGGCTTTCCGTCTCACAAACAGGAAACGGCATGGCGGGTGGTATCTTGAGAACCACAGATAGGCGTTCAGAATCGGCAATTAGATTCAATAAGCAATCGAAATTTTGCCCGATTTATCTACTTGCCTATAAGCGAAGACCCGGCGACTCGTTTAACAAAACAAGAACACTACGGATCGTACATGACGAGCTAGATAGGCAGAAGAAAAATGATTCTAGCAATACTGGCGATGGCGGCGTATCGAATCATGATTTTTGGTAATTGTCTCACCCATCTAGCCGTTCCTGCTTCGCCTCGACGCTCTTGCGCGCGTCTTCGCCGCGCTTGCGTCGGTACTCGCGCACGAACAGCGCCCGGTCGCCCTTGAAGAACAGCGACGGATTGACCCAGTAGAGGTTCGGCGCGCGCGCCGCCAGAAAGCCCTTGGCGAGCAGCTCTTTCAGGCCGCGCTGAAAGGTCTTCTCGCTCATGCCGATGTCGCGGCCGCACAGCCCGTCGCCGAACCACGACAGATAAATCGAGTCGGCGAAGCCGTTGCTCATCGGCGTGCGTTCGTACTCGCCCAGGATGGCGAAGAACACCCGGCCGGCCGTCCGGGCAAGGTCGTAACTGGCCACCACGCCGGCGGCAAAGACCTTAACGAACTCGCTGTCGTCCTTCTCCTCGACCGTGCGAATGACCGCCGCGCCGGCCACTTCGCCGGTGCTGGCATCGATCAGTTCGCGCTTCACACCCGAGTCGACGTAGCGCCGCTTGACGCGAATCTGTGCCGGCTCGATGAGCGGGTTTACGTCCGGGCTGTAGTGCAGTTTCTTGAGGTTGATCGTCTCAAGTTCTACGACTTTCGGCATATCTTGATCGTCCATTTTAAAGGTCATTTTTGTCTTTCTTGGGACGCATCATAGTCGCCGATAAGACAAAAAACAAGCTTTTTTTGTCCCGGACTCTTCGATTTTTGTCTCAGACCCTCCTGAGTTTGTCTCAGACCCCTCGCAGCCATGCGGGTTCGTGGCCGTTTGCTTCTCACTCTGTCTACAGACGCGGGCGTTTTCCACGCCTTATCCACGCCGCGCGGCTGTGGGCGGGTGGCCTGCTCGCCGGTTTTGGGGGGCAGGCAGGCCAGCCGTCCACAGACGCACGATTGCGGGGTGGGTAAGGGGTGGGAAACACGCTTGCCCGCGCTAATTAAAAGACCTGAAAGGGCTTTTCACTTAACCCAACGGGCTCAATTTTCCGCGCGACGGTCTGCCATCCGTTGCTTCGCGCATCCCCTGTGCATAAGTGCGGCTTCGCCGTCGAGCGGCCGGGCAAACCCCGCCCGGCCGAGGTAACGAACAGGATCAAAGTGCGGCTTCGCCGTCGAGCGGCCGGGCAAACCCCGCCCGGCCGAGGTAACGAACAGGATCAAAGTGCGCCGGCCAAAAACCGGCCGGCGGAGAAGGGCACGTAAAGGCCGCTCGCCGCGAGGCACTTCCGCTGGGGCGATGAAACTGCCCCAGCGGAAGGCCGATAGCGTCGGGGTCGCTACAGGCCGTCAAGGGTGCGCTTCGCCGCGATCCTCGCCCGTTCGGTGCTCGCCGGCCGATGAAGCCGGCCGGCTGCGCTCCGCTGCGGCCTCCGGTCGCGCCCTTGACCGCCTTCCGCTCCAACGGCGTCCCTGAATCGCCGCACGGGCGCCGCTCGTTGGCGGCGATGGGCGGAGTTCCAGTTCGCACCGCGCGCCAGCAGCCGGCAGTGCCATCTCGCCAGACCAAAACGGCAGCTTCCTTCGCCGTGCCGGCCGGGCTGACTTTCGAAAGGCCCGTCCGGCGCGTTTACGGGCCTTCTGGCGCGTTTTTTACGTCCAATAGTCCAGTAGCCTCATCGTGCCTGCTGAAAATCGATCCTGGGGCGTTTGGGGGGGCTTGCAACCAGCAGCACAACACCACCGCCCAAGCCACGCCGTATTCCCCTGCGCCGCCAGTCCTGAGCCGGCCGCCGAGCAGGTGAAAGCGCCGCTCGCTGGCCGGGCTGAAGGGCACGCCGGAAACCGTGAGCGCGTCGGCCACCACGTGGGATAAACCGCCCCAGGCGAAGCCGGCCAGCAGGCCGCCGGCCGGATCCGGCATCAGCGCCGCGACCAGCAGGCCGACGATCCACGCACTCATCCAGTGCGTCGGCCCGCGATGCTTGACCGGTCGGCCGACCGCTTTCGCCACCCACTCCAGCCAGTCAGGCGCGGTCGCGCCGAGCGCCACTACTGGCAGCAGCCGGGGCGCGATTAAAGCCGCTGGCGCGCCGGCCAGCAGCAGGTGGTTATACCATCGCATTTCGTAGCGTATCGTTTCGATATGTTACGCCGTGCCGACCGGGCTGACTTTCACGGCACCGCCGCGCGCGGCACTTGCGCAAGCTCCGTCAAGTAGCCGTTGACCGCGTCCGCGCCTTCGTCGCGGCACTGCGCCACCAGCTTCAGCCGCGCCGCCGCCGCCTTGGTTTCGGCGGCGATCAAGTCTTTTTCCGCGTCGGCAACTTTGTCCAGCCACTTGACCTGTTCTTCGCCGTCGGCGATTCCCTGCGCGACTCGAATCTGGCTGCGCCGTTCCATTGTTGCCGCCAGCGCCAGCCGTCGCAGAGCTAGATTACGTGCCGCCAACTGGCCGACGAAATCGGCCACTGTTTGCGCCGTTTCCTGCCGTCGCCGATATTCGCGCTCGCGCTCGCGATCCACTTCGCTCGCCGAGTACAAAGGCATCTTGGCCACAAGTCCGACCATGCTGCGGCCGAGGGTCGTTCCGCTGACATCGACCGCCGCCGTATTGCGCACCGCCGCCTGTAAATCCACGTCGATCTGCCAGTGCGACTTCGTCGGGTAACAGGCGACTACGGCTCTAAAAATCGCGTTGCCGTCGATTTTTGGAGGTTTTTCCCAGCCGGCCGGTGGCTCCCGAAAATCCCGCTTGCCGCCGCCGAAAGTCGGCAACTCGAAGGGCGGCACCGGGGGCGGATTCGGTGCGCTTTGGCTAGACCAGGGCCATAAGCCGCCGTTCTTGTCGCCGTGCTGGCCGGGCTGACTTTGACTTTGAGGTTGCGCCGCTAGGGGTAATAAAGCCAGTGCCAGAACTAATTTACGCATCTTGCTTGGCCGCCTGCCGCGATCCGGCAATCGTTTTTAGACCGGCGACGACGAGCGATGCTTCCCATAAGCCAGCCGCCAATAGCGCGCACACTAGCGCCCAAGTAAGAAGATTAGTCGCGTCATATGCCACATCACTATCCAGTCGTACTAATTGCGGGTCGCATCTTAAAATCACCTGTCGTAAATTTGGCGGTAATCGCGCCTCGCTGCTGGCCGCCACCACCCAGACGCGCGCCGCCAGCACACAGGCGCGCGCAATCTGCAATTTCCGCCCAGCGAGCTTGTGCGCATCATCAAGAAACAATACCGCCCCTGTTTCGCTTAAATAGAGAGGCAACTTTTCGGCCCGCTCCCAGGGGGGAAGCTTAGACCACGGTCGCGTTTCGGACTCTTTCGCCGTGCCAGCCTCGCTGTCGCTGACCTTTGCCGCCCGCGCCTCCCACCAGTCGCGCACGTGCTCGCAGTCAGACCACGCACCGAGCGGCCGTAGCGCACCTAAATAGATCGCCCGGTGATCGGTCGACTTATTCCAAATAGATCGCTCTTCGGCATGCAACCGTTCTAGTATACGGGTCTTGCCACTGTCATGTGCACCAGTTACCAGGATCGACCGCTTGCGCCCGAGTACCTGCGTTTCGATCACCGGGCCGTACTTGCGCCCTTTGGTTTTCACGATGGGCGTGATGTAGCGCTCGCCCGGCTCGCCGCTCTTGTACTTACCACGCTGAAAGCACAGAAACCGCACCTTCCCTCCCCTTTCGCCGAGCCAACCGGGCTGACTTTCGCGTCCGCTGGCTGTTATTGCCTGATTCACACGTTTTTGTACTACGCGCGCCGCGTACAACCGCTAGCCGCGTAAGGTATAGAATCAGTCCGACTTGCGCAACTAGCTTAAGCGCAAAACGTATATAGTGTAAAAATGTCCGTTTGTTTCAAACTTACTTAAAAGGGTGCAAAAATGCAAGCGGCATCACAAGTCCACGAGCGCAAACCGGCTCACCACGCCTACCTACGAGTTTCGACAGACCAGCAGGACGTCGACAACCAACGACATGGAATACTGGAATATTCCAATTCAAACGGCATAACTGGACTGACGTTCACCGAGGATTCAGCAAGCGGCAAAACCTCTTGGCGCGACCGAAAACTAGGCAAAGTTCTCGAATCGCTAGAAGCAGGTGATCTTATTGTTTTCGCAGAAATCAGCAGAATCGCCCGCAACACGCTGCAAGTGCTACAGGTTCTCGAGTACTGCGCCGAACGTGGAATTGTCGTTCACGTTGCGAAACAAAAAATGGTCTTGGACCAATCGCTGCAAAGCAAAATTACTGCGACGGTATTGGGCCTTGCCGCCGAAATCGAACGTGAGTTTGTGTCGATCCGCACAAAAGAAGCACTTGCAAAACGCAAGGCCGAAGGAGTCCGCCTGGGCCGCCCGCCAGGCCGCGCCGCTACTGTACGCCTAGACGCTCACGAAGTCGAAATCAGAGGCTACCTGCACAAGGGGCTATCAAAACGGGCGATTGCAAAACTAGTTGAGTGCTCGCCGTCCGCTCTTTACGATTGGCTGCACCGCCACGGCCTGAAACCGACGGGGCATTTCCCGCCGCGTCGCCGTTGCGAATCGCAGCAACCGACCGCAGCCTGACGCCGTGCCGACCGGGCTGACTTTCACCGCGAAGTCACTGGACGCCGCCACGCTGCGCCGCGCTTTGATCGCGCGCCGCCACCACCCTAACGCCGCCGCACTCTTTGGCTTCGATGGGGGTGCCGTCTTATTCACACGGCCGCCGCTCTGCGACTGTCGCGAATTGCGCAGCCTGCTTGACGATTGGCTACGCGCCGCGCCAAGTGTCTTGCCAGCCGCCCCGCTGCCGCTTCTAGACCTCGTTGAACGTACAGCTATCGCTTTGCTTAATCTTCCGCCTTGCCGCTGGCAATAAGTATTTTTTCACTGCCTCAGCTATTGAGACACTGGTTCGGATCTTCGCCGTGCCGACCGGGCTGACTTTGCTCTTGTAATCCGCTCAGTCACGCCCCTTGCTCAAAAACAGCAAGGGGCGCGCCTTCGCTACGCCGTGCCGATTTGCCGCGCCGCCGCCGCCCGGAGGCCGCAACCGGTGCCTAGCACCGTGCTGCGGCCTCCGGTCGCCGGCCGCGCTCCCTCCCCGTGCTGCGTCCGCCGCTCGCTGCTGATTGCGCCGCCTGCAAGAAACCGCAGGCCGCGCGGCCGTGCCGACTTGGCCGCGCGCCGTCTGGCTGGCGGCTTCGCCGCCCGCCAGACGGCGCGCTACGCCGGCCCTCGCCGCCGGCTTCGCAATTTACCCAACCGGTATTTTTTCGCGCTGCCTCAGCTATTGAGACACTGGTTCGGATCTTCGCCGTGCCGACCGGGCTGACTTTGCTCTTGTAATCCGCTCAG
>OGCL01002940.1_pt1 | contig 10832 bp, 9 predicted proteins | sample 1570041 | NCBI WGS metagenome assembly OGCL01 (sample SAMN06266162, study PRJEB24511) | hot springs metagenome | isolation source: Hot spring water | place: South Africa: Limpopo | collected 2015-06-22 | reverse complement strand
TTAATGGTTTCATTCTTTGTCTCAGAGGTCTTAGATTCAGGCAGTTTAATCCTTATTGCCGGCTCCTGCATCAGGTGAGAAGTAAGCATGAAGAATAAAAGAAGGAGGAAAACTACATCCACCAAAGGGGCAATATTTATATGGACATGGTTGTGATGTTTTCTATCAAATACCATTTCTGTGTCTCATATAAAGATTTGTCGAGTGCTCTCTCATAACAAATGCTATATCGTCTGCCCTTTTTTCTAAATAGTGATGACCTATATGAATTGGTATAGCAACCAAAAGACCTGCAGCAGTCGTAATAAGCGCCTCCCAAATGCCCCCTGCAAGCATCGAAGGGTTGACGGTAGTGTTGTGTTCTATCACCATAAAGGCTTTAATCATGCCTGTAACAGTTCCAGTTAATCCAATAAGCGGAGCTATGGTAGCTATGAGGCTGAGCCAGCTTAAGCCTTTTTCTATCTTCCTTACCTGCCTTGTGCCTATAACTGAGATTTCCTTTTCATTGCACCCTTTCTTTGTGGCATCAATAATGGGCTGCATAATCTTCGGGGTCTTATTGATTATTTCTTCTAGAGATAACTGCGCTTCTTTAAGAATTTGATGATACTGGATGAATTTGTTTATTATCAGCGATATACCCACTATTGAGCATAAGGCTATGGGATACATCAAAAATCCGCCTTTAATAAATATGTCTATCATTCTGCGCTCCTCAAAGTAAACTTAATGGGCAATAAAGCCCTTGAGAGGTTTGGTTTACCCTCTTTTTTTTTGCCGGGATAAAGGTCGATTTTTTAACAGCTGCAACCGCAGATTCAGTAAATCCAAATCCTGCGCCTTCGATGACCTCGAGGTTCAATAGCCTGCCCTTGTCATCAATAGTCAGCCTTAAAAGCACCCTTCCTTCCTTGCCGAGCTTTCTGGCGGTAAAAGGATAGGCAGGCATCTCTCTATGGAGAAACCTTGGACCTTCTGTTGAGCCAAATTCCACATCCCTTGGTTCAAGTGCTTTAGGCTCTGCTTTATATTCAACATAAGTCTTCTCCACAGGAGGAGGCTCATTTGACTCGGACTTTACCGTTGGTTCAATTACCTGTTCTTTGGGAAGCTCTCTTTTTTCAATCTTTTTCTTTTCATGCCTTTGAACAGCAGGAGGCTTCTCTTCGCCCATCACAAAAAGCTCTATCTCCTTTTGCAATACAGGGCCGACCATTAAGGAAAAAGGTATGAGTAAAATAAGCATATGTATAAAAATATTGAGATTATGGCCCCGTATTGACTACCCATGACTTCTTGATTCATCTTAGAAATAATCTTCTATTAGCAAAATACAGCGAATTTCATAATTAAAATTTAAAGGTCACCTCACCGAACCACGACCTTCCGGGCGCTTTGTAGTAGCTATAATATTCCCTGTCAAAAATATTATTAATAGCTAATGATATTGAGGCAAACTTAGTAAGTTTATAGCTAACCTTAGCATCAGCAGTAAAATATGGGTCATAAGCGGTATAGACATTATTCACTACGTCTTTGTTTTCATCATTTTGATATCTCTTGCCTACATAGCGTCCTGTAAGAAATGCAGAAAAAGGACCTTTTTCAAAGTCCGCACCAATATTAAACATTAACTTAGGGAACTGAATTAATCTTTTCCCCACTGTTTCGGGTTTAGCCGGGTTGTCCTTCATCTTTCCATCTGTATAGGTAAGATTGGTAAAAAGCCTTATTTCTTTGCCAAATCTCTGCTCTGCTTCGATCTCTAAGCCTTTGCTTTCCGCCTTGCCGGCGTTTATCAGTTCCTGAAGGGTTGGGGTAATCGTTTTCCTGTAAATCATGTCTTTCATCTGGTTCATAAAATATGCCGCCCCAATCTTTGCCCCCTTCCATAGCTTCTGCTCAATGCCAATATCCCACGATACAGTGGTCTCAGGTTTAAGTCCTGGATTTGCCGCATAAGTAACACCACTGGGGGTTGTCCATGTTCTGAAAAGGTCATATACAGTAGGGGGTCTGAATGCCTTGCCTATAGACGTTCTTAATGCTGTAGTTTCAAAAGGCTTATAAACAAGGGCTGCCTTTGGACTCAGGGAAGATGAATCCCTCGCCTCATATTTTTTGGGGTAGCCCGCAGTCCCGACCTGATTAACATAACCATCGTAAGTCTCCCACCAGTCCTGTCTTAATCCCACATAGGCGGTAAGGTTATCCATGAGCATAATCTCATCCTGGAGGAATAATGCAAAGGTTCTGTCTTTGCCTTTTGATTGGTAAGCGAGGGTTGTTTTTGATTTCTCATCATTCCAGTTGGTCAGATTAGATTCTTTAGAGTCTGCATGACCAGTCCTATATGATGCACCAAAAGTAAAAACATGCTTATTTGCAATAGGAAAAGTAAATTGAACCTCTGAATTAAAACTCTTAGCCGGCGTATCCGTTAGTTTGCCAGGCCCTCCGGTGCGGGTTGCGGTTGTTCCTGCAGTTGTGAACCAGGACGTATCTTGATCAACAAACCCTATGGACAACCTTGCCTTTGCAGTTAAAATCTCTGTCTCAAAGCCAATGTTATAAAGGTTCTGCTCCATGCCGCCCGGTCCTGGAAGGAAAGAACTTTCTCTGACGGTAGTAGATCCTGCTGTATATGTCCATACATCCTTTCCTGTTGAATCCCTGAGATATGTATGGGGGTCGTCGTAATTATACTCAGAACGGCTTCTGATAAATGTAAGAAGTAACTTTGTGGTTTTGGAAAAATCATACCCGGCCTTTAGCGTGATATTGTCATCCCACCATCTGTTGTCTCCAGAGTCGCCGATTATATAACGTGCAGCGCCTTGATTGCTCTTTGTAGGCATCCAGCCTGTAATACCGTCAGGCGGCTTTAAAGATTGGACATTTAAGTTTGGTGCATAGCCATTAGTCCCCTTATATCCATAGCTCACAAATAGGCTTATTTTATCCACAAATCTATCTCCATAAGAGAGATAAAAACTTTTTAAATCATCCAATGCCTTGCCTCTTTCAAAGCCTGTTCCATACCCGCTCTTTAGTATGAATTCCCTCTTTTCAGGCATTTTCGTTATGATATTCACCACACCGCCCATAGCATAGCCGCCGTAAAGGCTTGAGAAGGGGCCCTTTACTACCTCAAGCCTCTCCATGCTCTCAGGCGCAAATCCAGCCCACTGCACGGCCCCGGTATAAGCATTGTTTAAAGCTATGCCGTCCAACAAGACTAATGTGCGATTTTGTCCTGAAAAACCCCTCAGAGATACGTCGTTATTCATGCCCCGGCCAAACCAATCACGATGAAAAACTCCTGGAAGCACATTAAGGGCTTCATCAATAGTTTTAATGTTGCGTTTTTCTATATCAGCGCTGGTGATTAGAGAAACAGAACCCGGCGCTGTATCTAATTCTTTGGGGGTTCTCGTTGCGGTAACTACAATTTCTTCTAATTTGGCTTCCTTCCTATCTTTTGCATCAACCTCTTTTCTTTCTTCAGCCCAGCATGTCACAGCAAAAAAGAGTAGAGATAAAATAAATACCAATCTTACAAACACAATGCAGACCTCCTTAAAATTGTCTTTCTCTCCCCCTTTTCTGATAAAATCAAATGAAGGGGGTGGATTTTATAGATCGCCTTCCTTTGGGGGCAGGGTGTTCCCGCAAAGACCATTCCCTGCCCCTCTTTATTTCTCTTTTCTTAAAACCTCATCTGTATCCCGCTCGTAATCTTTCTGCCGTCATCCGGATATCCATAATGGAACTGATAAGATGCGTTAAACAAATTATCAACCTTGAGATACCACTCAACTGCCGTCCCTTTTATCTTAAAAGGCTGTGTCACCTTTGCATCAACCGTCGTATATGCTTCAAGCTGCTGGGTGGGCAGATTCTCGATCTGGTTAAATCGCTTGCCCTCATACCTGACAGTTCCATCAATGCGGGTTTTATAGTCTGAAATGGTATATCGAACTGAGCCTTTGAGTTTTACCTTCGGGGTGTAAGAAAGTTCCTTGCCTGTAACGCTGTTTCTTGAGTCTTGAACTACTGCATTTATCTCGGTTATCAGACCCTTCCCCCAATTATACTTGGCTGTAAGTTCAACACCCTGTCTATGAGAGCTTGGAATATTAATGGGGCGGTAAATCTTGTCGTCTCCCCTTTTATAGCTTATAAGGTCTGTTGTATCTGCCCTAAAAAGGGTGAACTGCAAAGTCTTGTCTTTATCAAGCTTATATTCAATCCCTAAATCATAAGACCATATCTTTTCTTTTTTTAGGTTTGGATTGCCTCGAGTCTGGTCTATAGAGCCGTGAGTTGTCTGATAAAGCTGTTCAAATGTGGGGACATTTACCGTGTAGCCTGCCTTTGCTTTAATTAAAATTTTCTCTGTCACACCCCAGCCAAGCCCACCTGTAAAGCCGGGATTAAAATGAAAGTCATTTGTATAATCTGCTCTGAGACCCAATGTCCCCGTAACATCTCCAAAACGGCGGTCATATTGACCGCTTAATGAGTTTCTAATACGGTGGTGGCTTCCTGATAGTGTATGCTCATAGTCGTTCAACTCAAGCATACCTCCAAGCCTTATGTCCCAAAGCCCCTTCTCATGAGTCATTGCAGTGTCGAGCTTGAGTCCGAGTTTATTATCATTCAGAGTTGCGATGAAGCCTGTCTGGGATTTATCTCTAAGATTGCTCATATCGCCATAAGCACTCAAGGTGTAAGTCCCTTTCCCTTCGCCTATGATCCCCGAATAGCGCCCCTCTAAAGAGCCCTTGCGGTATTGCTGTCTCGCATCAGGCGTTAGGTTGTCGAGGGGCCCTGGCATCCCATATTCTGCATCGTAATATCTTGCGCTGATTTCGTATTTAGCTCCTCCTTGCGTCTCTCGATTCCAATTAGCTGCCAATGAATAGTCCTTCCTGTCGCTATTCTCCCGCTTGCCGTCCCTTCGCCTTGCAGAGGCTGAGATAAGAGAGCCTCCATCTGCTATTGTGAGGCTTTGGCTTATGCTGCCATCAACGAGTCCATAAGAACCACCTGACGCTTTAATGGTAGTTGGGTATTTTTCCCTATCCTCTTTCTGAGCAGGCAGACTTCTTGTGACAATATTTATTGCTCCCTCGCTGCCTCCAGGACCAAGCCACACGGGAATGGGAGGCTTAAAGACCATAACCGACTCGACCATATCAATAGGGATAGTGTCAATCTCAAAGTTTCCAAACTGATTTGTGCTCAATGGTCTGCCATCTAGGAGAAGCAAAAGACCTCCTGACTTGCCGGAACCCCTGATAGATATACGTGAACCTATACCTCTACTGGGTATAACTTCAACGCCGGGCATTGTCTTCAGGACATCCTCAACTGTTGTAAGACTTCTCTCAAGAATCTCCTTCCGTTGTATTACTGAAACATCCTGCGGATGGTTCTTGATGTATTCCTGGAGCTTGTCTGAGGTAATAACTATCTCAGAGAGTGTATAGCCGTCCTTGCTGTCGGTGTTCATATGACCGTAGATGTTTCCAACAGCAAACAGCAAAATCGTTAATGACATCAATAAAATTCTTAGATCAAGCATAATTGTTTTCTCCAACGAGTAATGTCTTCCATAATTTTAGGATAATGCCGCCCTTCGACAGGCTCAGGGTGACAGGCTTGTCCTTCTGCCCTCTCACTCAGGCACATATACCACCCTGCCGTCTTTTAATTGAAAGGCTGTCCCAAGCCTTGTGCCCTCGCCGCTTAGTTTTTTGTCTGTAACCTTCTGTACCTTTATCTCCCTGCCCTTTTTAGTTATTATCTCCAACTTGCCATCAGGTGTTTTTTTAGTGAAGGTAACGTCAGATCTTGGATCGAGCAAATCCAGCATGTTATAAGCCATAAAAAGGGCTATCATCATGCTCACTATGAATACAACGCTTGCATCAAAGAGATTGGCAACACCCGATATTGGCTCTTCGAGCGGTTGTTCGTATCTATCAAACCTTCTCTGTCTTCTCAAAAATCTCATCATACGCCCCTGTAGTTTTTGAGTCTTGAATCTTGAACCTTGAATTCCTGAGCACAAGCTCACTCATATATTCCATCTCCCTGATGTCTGACCTGACCCACTTTTCCTTAACTAATGTCATCAGATACGCCGCAACGCCGCAGGCAAGTCCTACAACTGTCGTAGTAAATGCAGTGACCATGCTGCTTGCCATCTTGGGCATATCTCCCTGAGCAAGGGCGGAGAGGGCGATGCCCATAGGTATCAATGTCCCCATCAGTCCGAGCGCCGGACCAACCCTTATGACAAACCTTATTTTGTCAAGGGATTTAATAAGCGCCAGTTCAGCTTCCTGCAGCTGCCTCTCAAGAACAATATCAGTTGCAGCGCCATTTTGTGATAATTCCGTATCGAGCATCTTTTTGAACTTTAAAAGGAGTGATGGATTCCCCTGCCTTCTATCAATATATTCCCTCAAAAAACTGCCAAAGTAGATTACAACCCAAAGGATGAGCAGCACGAGCCCGATTATCACGGGATAAAAAAGCGAGGACGCTATGATGTATAAAAAAGTCTCAAGTCCGGCAAGAATGTTCATCTACCTGCCCTCCTTTTGGAGTTCAAAACAAAACCTATCAGCGCCGCGGCACAAAGCACAACATAAACACCTAAGCTGTCATTCAAAGAAATGTTGAAACTATCTCTAACAAAAGACTGATAAACACCTTTTGCCTCCTCAATCTTTGACGGGACAAAAAGAGAGGAGATAAAATAAAGTCCAATGCCAGTCATGCTGAGACCTAAAAAACTCTCCTGCCTTAAAGATGAATTTTGAGACAAAAACCTTGTCAGAAAAACAAAGCCAAGAGATAATACAGAAAATAAGCTTCCCAGCCCCAGTCCTATTAAGTAGGGAGGCTGGCTAATCACGCTCAATGCAGACCATACAGAGAAGGTCATTGCAGAGAGGCAGACGGGGCAGGGAAGCAGCAGCAAGAGAGAGGGAGGCGGTGAGGTGGGTGAGAAGCTTGAATTTTTGTTTTTTAATACTGTTTGTTCTGTTTTGAATCCTGAGTCTTGAATCTTCAGTTTCTGTATTGAATTACTACCTTGCTTTCTTAGTAAAATAATTCCCCACAGGATTAAACCCGCAGCCATCAAGACATGGATATATTGTCCGCCTCTCAAAACAGGCTCAAGATACTTAACAAGCCCTTTTGAAAAATACGCAATAATTATAAATAACGTCATGTATAAAGAAAGAGTTATTAAAATCCACTTAAGCCTTATACCGCCCAGCCCGAGTCCGAATCCTACCTTGAGGGCAAAAATTCCGAGAGTGAAAAACATCCCGCTAACCCACATAATGATATTTAAATCCATCTGCTCCACACTCGCTTACTTTTTAAACCCGTTTTGTTTTATAAGAGCCTCCATAGTCGCCTCATAAACAGCCTTCCCAATTAGCTCGCCTATCTTGCTGTGTCCGCCGGCATATGTCACTTTTGGCGCTCCCGTGCCTGAGACAACTATTACATTATCAGTGCCAGTGCCTGTTGCCTGAACGTTTTTTGTATAAGTGCTTGGAACTTTCAGGTCTTCAAATGCGGCTGTCTTTGCCTCAGTCGCAGTGATGATAACCCTCGCCATAGCTCCGTCTGTAAGTCGTGCATTAGTGAGGACTATAATATTTACAGTTCCGCCCTGCTTTTCGCCCTCAATATGCCTGCCCTCGTCAACTCCTGTCCTTAGGGCATTCGACCTTGCGCCCGCTGTCACAAGCGCTGTAACGATAAAGGGTTTATGTGTTTTTGTCACAACAGCGAGGTTATCCATATCCGCAGCAGTTGCCATCTGCGCTATGTCTTCAACTCGAACGCCTAAATTGGCTGCAATATTATTTTTAATCTCTCTACTATAAACCTTGCCGCCGACCTCGTGTTCAGTCTTAAGGCTTTCGCACACATCCTTCCACAACTCAGGCTGGGCAGAGTGATTCACGACTGCTAATGCGTCAACAAAGGCATCGATTGTAGAAAGAGTCCTTCTTCTTTCTGGAAACTTAACAATCAGGGTCTTTTCCCACATTCCTTTCTTGTCGGCTTTAATAACATAAGCTTTAGCGCTCAATTCCGGAGAGAGGGCAACATCCTTCGCCAGAATAATCGAAGGCAGCAGCAAAAAACAGAAAAATATTAATACCAGATATTTCATTTTCATAAACCCTCCTTTTTATTCCTTAATATCGGCTCCATAGGATGAGGTGTATTAAAACACCCACTTAGCCCCTGCCGTAAAAGTCCTGCGCGGCATTGGATAACCAAGAACATATGCATAATTTCTATCAAAAAGGTTCTCGATAGCCGCTGAGATCTCGAGCATCTTTAATGGTCTATAGGCAGCTTTAAGCTGCGCTACTGTAAAATCACCCTTCTTTATTACCTTTCGATAAGTTGGAGAGTCCGGATTCCAATCAGTTGCCCTTTCATCTCCAGTGTAATTAGCTATAAACCTCAGACTCCATTTATCCTGCCCTGCCTTTACACCAAAAGCCCCTGTCCATTTGGGTGTGGATGAAAGAGTCTTATTGCCTGCTTTGATATCTGCTGGATCTTTGCTCGAATATCTCGTGTGGTAAGTGATGTTAGTAAAAGGCTCTATTGAGATGTTAAGTCCAGTCGCAATCCCTGCATCGTAAGAAAGATTTATTTCCAGTCCCTGCAAAGTTGCGCCGTCGATGTTTTTGTAGCTCTGAGCGTTAAGTATGCTGTCAAAATAACTCGATATCTTGTCTTTAAAATCAGTATGGAAAAATGTTAAACCACATTTTAAACCGTTTAACCAGTTTGAACTGTTCAAACCGTTAAACTCGATCCCTGCATCATAGGATATGCTTTTTTCGGGCTTGAGATCCGGATTGCCTAAGTAGCGGGTTCCCCATTGGATAACATCCATCGCAAGCTCATCTGGGGCGGGGGCTCTAAAGGCACTGCCGATATTGCCTTTGAACCTGAGATTTTCAGTAAATTTATACACCACTCCACTTCTTACAGTCAGGTGGTCTAATTCTTCCTTTCGTGGTTTTAGGCTTGTCATTAAGGGGGTTGGAAGTATCTCATTCTGGAAATAGTCATAACGGAGTCCAACACTTAATAAAAGCCTTTTGTCAAGAAGTGACAATCTTCCTTCTGTAAAGGCGCCATAACTATTAAACTCTGACTTCGGGTAATAAGGCGCTCCAACGCTTCTCCAACTCACGGTTTTCATCCTGTCCCATTGAAGTCCTGCAATCACCCTATGGTCGCCAATAGGGAAAACCTTTTGAAGACTTATACCCTGAGAATCCCTTTTAGTCTTTGTGATTTCTGCCCACTGTCCGCCGATTGTGTTCCAAGTATCCTTGTCTTTGTTGTAATATAACTTTGCATCCAGAAATCCCTTATACTCTAAATCGAAGCCGTTTCTTTCTTTCTCCATGCGGTCGTCATAATCGGGCTGATACCATGCGTTCGGACTGCCCATGTCCCATGTCTTATAGTGTTGTAATCCAATAGATACATGATGGCTACCGGCAAATTCATATCCAAATCTTGCAGAGATAGAGCCGTCATCATAGCCTGTATTTTTGCCATATGGATTGCCTTTTACATCTTTTATCTTAGCCTCATAGTCTCCTCTTTGAGAACGGGCGCCTGTAAGATAAAAGTCAAAGGCTCCTTTTTTACCGCTAACTTCCCCGAAAATCTGACGGTAATCCCATGAGCCTACCTCGCCGCCAATATAACCGTGAAATCCATCTTCTTTGCCTTTTTTTGTAATAACATTGATAACACCGCCCATTGCAGATGAGCCGTAAAGGACAGAGGCAGGACCTTTCACTATTTCTATTCGCTCGATGTCGCTTATTGGAATTTTTGCGAGGTTGTTGGTGCCGGCAAGCCGTCCATTAATAAGAACTAACACCCTGTCTTTTAGCGGATTAAACAGGTCTGTTGAAAGACCTCTAATGCTGATAAGGGATGTGAGGGCTCCCGGATACTTATGGACATGGCCCAGCGCTGCCTCAGCGATTAAATCACCTGCGTCCTTAGCAGTAGAATGCTTAATGTCTTCCTGAGTGATTATTTGAACAGAAGCTGAGACATCACTTTTTGGTTCTTCAATCTTAGTTGCGGTAACGACGATTTCTTCAAGAGATGGGGCTTTAGGCTCTGCAAACGCAGAAATGACAGGCAAAAAACAAACAAAAGACATAGAAACAAGCGATAAATATAATAAAACTATCAATGAACTTCTTTTCATCTTTCCCCCTCGAGAAATTAATTAGGTATGATTTTTTCTGAGCCTTTTTCTATTGCTCAGAGTTTCCTGTCCTGGATAGGTCTTCCGGCTTGGGGCTTATGTTCTTGCCTACTTACCCGCCTTCCCATCAAACTTAACAGTTCAAACTGCTTAAACGGTTTAAACCGCTGTCATTTGACAGTGGCTTATTTCTGGGCTTTCGTTCCCTTCACGGCTGCGGGGCAGCGGGAGATTTACCGATTTACGGATTCACTCCTCTTCCCTGACTTCCGGACATTAATGGATGTTAATGCTGACTGAATTTTGTTTTGAGATAATTTAATTTATTCCAGTTGCACACCTCCTACTTAATGATTTTTTAAACGCTGCTGAAAACCAATTTTCAAAACTTAACATAAAAATTTTTAATTTGTCAAATTAGGGGTGTCACGGTGTCAAGCCAAAATGTACTGGAGTTTCCTGAGTTTTTAGCCGAAATCAAAACATAGTTGAAAATCGTCAGCCTTTTTGGGTTTTCCTTTTAGTG
>OGCL01002939.1_pt1 | contig 10833 bp, 5 predicted proteins | sample 1570041 | NCBI WGS metagenome assembly OGCL01 (sample SAMN06266162, study PRJEB24511) | hot springs metagenome | isolation source: Hot spring water | place: South Africa: Limpopo | collected 2015-06-22 | reverse complement strand
AGAAGATGGCTATCTCTCTGCACCAGAACCGCCTTAAACCTCCCTTGAAAGAGGTGGCCTACCCTGCCATGACGCCTATTGAATCTTTGGGTATAGATGCCGTTCAACTGCCGCATGCCTATGGAGAGATTTCCGTCGGGGGTATCAATCAAGAGATGGTAATGGTTGTCCATCAGGCAATAGGCGTGGCAGAGCCAATTGTAGCGAAGAGTAACATCCGCAAGGGTATCCAGGAGTATCTTTCGGTCCTGGTCGTCTTTGAAAATCGGTTTTCTTTCGTTTCCTCTGCTGGTGACATGATAGACCGCTCCTGGAAATTCTATGCGCAATGGACGTGCCATGGTTATCCTATACTACAAGATCAATGCCCATGCCAACAAAATAGACCTGACCCCTTTAGTCCTCTAGTCCTCGACCCCTTTAGTCCTCTTTCTTGGTCACGTAACCTATCGTTTTCCCAAAGCTTTTTTTCACACGACTTTTTTCTTGACATTATCTTTTAAAAAATGTTAATTTTTAAATAATCCAAGTAATTGGAGGTGGATGGCCCGTGAAGGGCTAGCGTGAGAGACCGGGGGAACCCGGTTTTTCATTTTAGGAATACCTTTCCGTATCCATAAATTCTCCCGTTATAAAAATGCTTGTTATATTTCTTCTTAACAATCTCACAAACCCTTTTCCTAAAAAGTTCTTCGGGTGTCTCAGGAATTCTCTTGTTTTCTATAAGAATTTCTTGTTTTAATGGATATGCAAGAAGATCTGCCAGCTGGATTCCGGCGATATTGGCGTGTTTTGATTTGAGTTTTATTTCCTTACTTGTCAATACATTTTGAAAAAATTCCGGTCGTCTGAATTGGGTTCCTCCTTCATAGATATATCTGTATGCGTCTTTTAACTGCCTGTCTTCTGTACCTCCCCTGCTTTCTCCCAAAACATCTCCCTTGGCATTGTAGAAATGTAAAAAACCACAATACCGTTTGAGGAGTGCGCTTAAGCAATAATGATAAGGATGATAGGCAGATTCCTCGTAACGTTCAACATGGGCTTTTTTATCGATCACAACTGTGACAACTGTGTAATCCATTTCTTCGAACAGCATTAGCAAGTCTTCATTAAATGACTTCTCCTTCTCAAGGTCTCTTAATCTCCAAAATGGGCCATGCTTATTAATGATGTCTTTTCTATGAAGTATTACAGGTTCATCTGGATTGTGAGGAAAATGTTTTTGCTTTAATTCTTCAAATCTGGGATGAAAAATAGATCTATATTTTTCTGTTTCTATGATACATCCAGTGATCCCAAGATATCTTTTCTCCTCTTTTTCCAATTCTGGATAATGGCCCATTTGATAATCAATGGTTCTGTCCTTAAATTTTATCCGCAGTTTTTGAAGTTCTTTCTTCCCATATGAATGATCTCCTGACTCATCGATATAGAGTCTATAGATTCGTGGCATAAGACAATTCTACCATTAATAAAATCTTAAACACTAATGATTATTGAGTTTCCAATCTATCCCACGCTTCTAATACTAGGCGGCGGGTGCGGTATTCGCCGAATTGCTTTTCCTCCTTTTCCTTCAGGATGTGGAAGGTTTCGCCGTCAAAATCTGGGCAAATGAAAAAATAGAACCGATCCCTTTTTGACGATAGATCTGTGTTATTTTCCGATAAGATAATCTTTCAAAAAGTCTGGTTTAAGTTTTACATTGATGTGAACTTCAGAAGCATTAGAGACACCAGTATACAACTTTTCGTCTGTGGTAATCAGGGCAGTGGCATTCACGGAGCAGTAAATTTGAATAAGATAAACATCCTCAGTGGGGATTTGGTTACGTAGATCTTCAGAGATCGCTACAACATCGTTTCCATCTAAAAGGTGGCATTTCTTAGGATCGCGGAGTATGGCCTGATGCAGATACTTACTGAAACCACGAATGAATGGATGATAGTACTTCATAAGTTCATACGCCTTCATCATCCATGGGCTTCCTCGCAATACAGCTATTCGATCACATCTTTCTTTTAGTGTTTCCAAGAATTTGATGCTTTCTATTTGCGCCTGCTCTCCATTATCTCCGCGCAGATCATGAAGAAGCCATTCATTTATCACGAAACACTCTGAAGTCACTTATCACCCTCCCTCTCATTATGCGACTTTGAGAAAATTCTTAAGGTCTTCGAGTTCTCCCTCCATGAAACTCGATAGTCCACCCTCGATCTGCCCTTTTTCATTAACGATTTGTCGGTCAAATTTTGTAACCTTTTTCTCTTTCTTTGCAAAATAGCATGCCAACTCAGATCGTTTCAGCTGACCTCCCCCAACAAGAGTAAGCAGTGTTGTGAGAAACGACTCATTATGTGTTGAGACGAGGAAACGCTTACCCTCCTCATGGGTCATCTGAACCAATGCCTTCGCAAGACCACGTACCCCTGACGGGTGAAGATGGATCTCCGGTTCTTCAATACACAACAATTCCATATCACGATGTAAACACTTCGCAAGAAAATAAACAACCTGATTAACACCAAACCCTTCGTTTACCAACTCAGATGCTACGCCTGTCTTTTTATCCGTGGAATCAAGGGAAAAAATGGCGGTCCCCGGCTGGAAGTTAACCCTGAAATCACGTTCGAGGATCTTTTCCAGATAAAAACTGACCTTAGAAACAAGGTATTTATCGTTAGACAATATCGTCGCTACCTCATCTTCTGTTATCATTATAGGAGAAACAGGAATTGGGGAATAATGAGGTTTGGAAAACCCTCTTTTTAAGGGCACAATACCTGCTCTTCTGAGAGACTCCACTGGGAAATTGAGAAGCGTAGCGAGTGCATCTGCTCCTTCTTTTGCTTCCGGATCCTGAACATTAGATTGGACCTGGGCAGTTATGCCATTCCATGTGATTACGATAGTCCCATCCTTTGCCGCGATTGATTGCTGAATCTGTTGGTTAGCAGGATAAGGAAATGTTACGGGCAGTTCAAGCTTTACCTTAAATTCCGGCATTCCGGTTAGCGCCCCAGAATGTAGTTTAAAATTGCCGCTCTTTTCGTCAAGTGTAACCTCATAGGCGATGGATATACCATCCCTCTCTTCCTCAATGCCCAGTTCCATTTCATTTCGGACCTGGTGGTCGAATACAACGGCATCAAAGCTCCCAAGGCTTGCGAAAGTATAATTGAAAAAGCCGCTCGGATTTTGGTTGGGATTCATCACTACGTTCTTAAGGGTAAGCAGGGAGTAAAGTAAGCTCGATTTTCCCGCACCATTAGGCCCATAGACAACAGTGATGGGTGCTAATTCTAACTCCTGCTCCTTAACCGACCTAAAGTTTTTGATAATGAGTTTCATTTCATCCTCCTTTGATCGCTCCTGTTCAAACAATTATAACGCTAAATATTATTCAAAGGAAACCCAATTAAAACTTGGTTTAATTGTCTTTATGTTACACGCTTCTGGCTTTGAGGAGGAGGTTTTTGACGAGAGTGACCACAACCCGATGAACTTCGAGTTCCTCCTCTTTGCCAATCCAAGTGCCTCAAACACTTTGTACTTTTTCGAGGCAGGTGCGGATAACCTTTACCCCCCGCTCATCGTCGTACACTTTCTTCCACAATCTTAATCTCCTCGTCCGTCAAGCCATAAAGGCGATAGATCAACTCATCTATCTCACCCTCCATGGAGCTGCTGTCCGTGGCGGGGTTTCGCTGCTTGGCAGTAAGCGTTTGCTCCACTAACTTAATAATTGGTTTCTGTTCCTCATCAGAAATTTTTATTAACGGGATTGCCAAAAGAGGTTCTTTGTCGATCTGGAAATTATTACCCTGCATTTTCCCTTTATGTTTCAGCCAGAAAGCAATAAGCCTTGAATTTAGTAATCCGTTTAAATATTTTAAATCTATACGATCAGTTTTAATAACATAAAAAGTTGCTGAGACATAACAATCAAAATCAGTATAGGTAAACGTAGGCCGTGAACATTTTCTCACACCAATTATTTTCTCACCTTTAAAAAAATGTTCATCCCTAGCTCTATGTAGCCCATATGGTTTATTATCGGAAGTAATTATTCTTTGAAATTTATCAAGATGTTTTTTAATATTAGGGTAAGGTTTTATGTTTTCTGGATTCTTAAATTTTGAATCAGTGTAAATAATCCACTTGATATTTTTTCTGTTCGAATAATATCTCTCCAATCCATTTGTAGTATAAAATGGTCTAATAAGTTCAAGTTCCTTTTTTGTAAAAGGAATCGAAATTTTCTCTTCGCTGTTCAAGACAAATATCCCTTCTCCACAGGTAACATTTGATATTTTTTTTAAGTGACTTTTAATAACGAAATCTTGAGGTGCAACTATTCCCTGGGCCACTTCTTTTTCTGAAAGTTTGAAATTACTCTGGGCTAAAATTTTATTCAATATTTCATCGATTACTATATTGCTAAAAGTTAGAGGCCTGTCTGTAAATTGCTTTCTTCTGATATTGGGTTCGAGATAAAGCGTTTTCGAAGTTATAGTATGGTTCAGTAAATCTAGAACATCGGTGAAGGTTAAATTATTTCCTTCCAATCTTCTATAATCAAATTTATAGTTATCAATTCTTGAATTTGTTTTAAAAAGCATAATCATAGTCTGAATATCTGAGCTTTCAAAAATCATATAACTACCAAAATCCAACATTTGTAGTATTTGAGCATCCTGAATAACCTTATTTCTCATTATTGAAGCACCATAACTTGTGACCCAATTGTTTTGAGCGATAAAACTCAAAATACCATTTTCTACCAACAAGTCTATTCCGCTGCAGGCAAATATATACCAAATATCCATTTTCCCTTTGTAATAAGGAGATTCTCTTAATCCATCAAAAGCGTTCCTAAAGGTATATTCTTTAATATATGGTGGGTTGCCGATGATAATATGGAACCCATCTCTAATTCCGAACATCCATTCGGGGTCGAAGAAGTCGGCGGAGGAGTTTTGGTCATAGGGATCCCAATTGGCAAGTTTCTCAGTAGTTTCACGGGGGAAACCGTCTTTCTGGAGCAGTTTGCTGATTTCGGCGCGGAGTTTAGCGTCAAGTTCCCGATATTTGGCTTTGGTGGCCGGGGTCCTGGCAGTGAAGTGGCGTTCCCGGACGCGCTTCAATTCAGCTTCCTTAGCATCAATTTCCGGGTTACGCAATGTCTGCTGAGCTGGCTTCTCAATGCCGATCAAGGTGTTGGCGGCGACGAACTTGGTTTCAAGGTTTGGCAATGGACGGATACCAAGATTGGGGGCACGGGAATCAACCCTCTGGTCCACAAGCAAAGAGATGAAGAAGCGCATTTTGGCAATCTGGACAGCAATGGGCTGGATATCCACACCGTAGATACAGTTCTCGATTAGATAGAGCTTGCGTCCGTAATCGAGTTCGTTGAGGGCAAAGGCATCTTCGATGCTGGCAATCTGGCGCTCCAAATCTTTGAGAGTACGCTCGCGGATGGTGATGTCTTCAATTCTTTCAGCGACACTGATGGCCTCTCTGACCCGAGCAATCTGGCGCTCTTTCCACTGTTCGTTGTCTGGATCGAGTTTGCCCAGGATAAAGACCAGTTTGTGCAGCAGGCCCATTGGGAATGCACCCGAGCCGCAGGCCGGATCAAGCGCCCTGAGGTTGTCAATGGCGTCAATAAGAAACTTGACCTCAGCGGAGCTAAACTGATGCGGTTCTTCGTTGTCGGCAAAGAGATGTCGCAATTTCTTTTCAACCTCTGATGTCACAGCGTCTTTGTTTTCATTTGATGGGCTATCCGATATTAATTTTGTGGTTAGATAAGCAAGTAGTGCTTCATCTACCATGTAATTCACGATCTCGCGTGGGGTGTAATATGAGCCAGTGGCTTTGCGGGCGGTAGTAGCAGTTTCTGGATTGTAAGCAGCTAACAGGTTCTCGAACACCTTACCAGATAACTCTGGATCGAGAGCAACCTCCTGATCCAACGGCGTGGCTTCTGTGACGGTAAAGTTGTAGTGATAAAAAGTGTGGATAAGACCGCGGACATTGGCCCGCTTATATCGTTTCTCACCGTAAGCTTCGGAGAGGTCTACGGTGCGTTCCTCGCTGAAGAACAGGAAGTCAGGGACGGACAAGGGGTTTTTGGGGTGATCGGAGAAACCGTCAATTCGGATGTCAGGTAAATTTTCCTCGACCCGGTAAACTTTGTCAAGACACTCAAAAAGGCCGCCATTTAGAAATGGAATGCCAGCTACAAGTTGGAGAAAGGTTTTGGGATCGGTGAAACAGTCTTCATAGCGATATAGGTTGGTGATGCCGCGATGGGGGTCTCGGCCTCGAGGATCTTTATTACGCTTACGAAAAGCACGCTGGTCCATCTCCTGATTTAGCGTGGCGAAGAACAGGTTCTGCAGGATAGCTTTGTAGAATGTAGTTTCCTTGCTGGTTGAGAGTTTGGGGCCGTTTTTCAAAAGCCCTGCCAGTTGGTGCGGGTTGAATAGGTCGCCGGTTATCAAACCCTTTGCCTTCATAAACCAGCAGAAGATCAGTCGGGTGATAAGGCGTATCAAACTCTGTGCTATGTAGGCATCAGTATTTTTCTCGCCTTTGGGTATCGGGAACACCACATAATCGCGTGCCCAGAAATACCAATTAGCAATTTCCTGATAGAACTTTTTGGTTACAGCTTCAACATCAAAGGCTCGGTTGAGTTTGTCTGTAAGGGCTGTAATAGGTGGCTGTCCGGTGGGGCCTAATTCGTCAAGGGTGAAGGCAAGCTCGCCAAGACGTTCAATCGTCGTTCGTGCCGGAGATCCAACTTCGTATGGCAGTGTACGCAGTTCGGTCTTGCCATCGGGCCGTTTGCGTGCCCAAGTGAAGGCAATCTGGCGCTGGTCTTGGGTAATATAGCAGATAAGATGCTCAGCGTGGGCGGATGCTAAGGCTCGGTGAAGGGCTCGTCGAGTAGTTACGGTGGGAATGCGATCCTCAGGCCAGTCAATGCTAAAGACAGGCAAGCCGCTGAGCTGAGCAATTGGTATAGATGTGAGTTGCCGACTTAGCGGAGCGCCTAACGTGACTGGTTGAGAGGTTATACCCCGAGGATGGCCCCAATTAAGGGTTTCGCAGAACAAATGACGAAGATTTTCTTTAAGCGGCTTCTTATCGAGACGGTTCTGGACTTCTTTTAAAAGATTTGCATCTGGCATAACCTATCCCCCCTTTAGACCAAGGGAGCAGAGAATCTGTGGCTCAACAGGCTCTTCTTTTTCTATGACCTGGCAGAGGCGATCATCTTCATAGAGCTGGGAGACAAGTCGAACAAGATCTTCGTCTGGAATACCCAATTTAAGCTGACGTGAAAGGGTATCTCGAGCCCCTTCTTTTAGAGGACAGCGATAAAGGATGTCGATTAGAGAATCGACCTTTGGGAGGAGATCGCTTTTAATCGGAGGTGGGGAGTTGCGAAGTTCCTCTCGATAAACTTTAAGCCTTTCATAAACTTTTCGGCGAATGCTTCGAAGGGTGCCCATCTGCCCACCCAGGGTTTGAACTTCTCGGGCTGAATAGGTAACCGCTTTGGCAATAAGCCCGTGATGATTGGGAAGAGGCTCAAGAGGTTCGGTCTCTGGCTGACAGGCGGCTGTCTGAAGAATTGATGTGAGAGACTGGGTGAGGATATTTCCCTCTTTGTCAAGACGGATGAGCAGGTCATGTTTTTCCCCATCTCTTACAAAGCGAAGATAACCAAGCACTCCCTCCGGATCGGACAACGAGGACTTGTGAGGCCGAGTAGCGTAAACAATTGGAGGAAGTTTTTTTGCTTTTTCCTGTAACTCTCCTGGGGCACTATTCCAAATCTGAAGGGCAATGCTTGTGAGGTCAACATCTTCGTCTTCGCTGTCATCATCCAAAACCCCTACTTTCTCAGTATAGAGGTCATGGAGCCTCTCTCTACCCTTTTCTCCAAAGAAAGACTCGTCTGTTCCGATCACCTCCTGATTCTGTTCAAGCCGATGAAGGAGTCTGGCCCTTAACCTTATGATCCGTTCCACCCCTTCAACAGGCATGAAGGAATAGGCCTGGATGGTATCGTGGTATTGGCCAATACGGTCAACTCGGCCTGCACGCTGGATCAATCGGATGATAGCCCAAGGAAGATCATAATTAACAACGATGTGAGAGTCCTGAAGGTTTTGCCCCTCTGCAAGAACATCCGTTGTAATAAGCACTCGAAGTTCACTTTCCCCTGGCTGTAGGCCATCATTAGAGGTAGGGCTAAAGCGACGAGCAAGAAGAACAGGGTCGTGACTCTCACTGGTAACCACTTCAATATCTTTAATCCTGTTTTTCTTTAAGTTTTCTATAAGGTAGATGGCAGTATCAGCAAACTGGGTAAAGACGAGGACTTTGTCATCGGGATGGTTTTTAGTCAATAATTTGTAAAGCCCTTTTAATTTTTCATCTCCTTCGGGCCTCCATTTGCCAGAACTTCTAAGAATGGATAGTAAGGCCTCTGCGTCAGAAAGGAGATCCCTCCTGAGATCGGGTGTAAAGAATTTAGTATCGAGCCAGTTGAAGCGGTTAGCAAACTGGGTGCGATAACTGTGGTAGATATCAGTAGCCTGGGACCGAAAAGCATTTAGATTATCGTAGTGTGATTTATCAAATCCGGCCTTATCCAGAATCTGGGGCCCCTGTATTTCATCGGCCTCTTTGTCTTCATCGAGGTCGTTGATGGAGGTATCAAGCATTCCTGCGTCCTGAGTGCCAATGGGAATGGGTAAAGAATTTTCAAGTGCATAGAGGGCGACCATGTTGCGGAGGATGTGTCGTTCTACGGAGAGAAGAAAACTATAACCACTCGATTCGAGACGTTTAAATAGATTAGTGCGACAGAATCCAATGAGGCGCCTGCCTGCTCGATTCAGATTATCAATGATCCTCTTTTCGTTCGGGTTTGCCAGTTGATCAGCATCTTTAACGAGATAATTTGCCAGACCATAGCGAGGAAGATTAAGTTCCTCAATCACCTGGACTACATCCTCACGGTAAAGCCTCGCATACTGGTCAAGAGGATTCTTCTCATTTAAGGTAAACTTAAGCGTACAGGGTTGGCGTACAGGAAAATAAGATGGCTTTCCATTCAAAGTGACATAATAACGGCCCTTATTAGAATCGTAATGGGCATAGTTATGAATAATGAAGTTTCGGGTTCGTCGTACAAGAAAAAGGCGCATTAGATCACGCCAGTCCTCGGAGAACTGGCTCTGCTCAAAGGCTCTGATGGATCGGGGTGATGCTTGGAAGCGTGCAGAAAAGTCGGCCTCATTAAAACCATTTTTGACCCATGCCCTGAAAAAGCTCTCAGGCTTAATGCCGAGGTCCTGATCTTCCTCGACAAAAAGACGAAGCTGGTTGCTCAGGTCTGTGAATTGCTTGTTGTATGGAGTCGCTGTAACAAGAATGACGCGGGGATCGTTCCACTCGATGTAATCTCTTATGGCTTTATATCTTTTGCCCTCTCGGTTCCTAAGGTTATGACTCTCATCGATGATCACTGTTCGAAAACGCTGAAGTTTTGGAAGTTCTTCAATCACCTGTCCGAGTGAAATGACACGAGCGGCAAGACCATACCTGTCCACATGTAACTGCCAAAGGGGCTGAAGGTTCGGTGGACAAATGATAGCTGTATTGCTTCCGTCATCCTCCTGAAATATTTTAGCCACGGCAGTTGCCATGAGGGTCTTACCAAGGCCAACGACGTCACCAAGGAGAACCCCACCGCGCTTATAGAGGAGACGTGCACACAACTGGACTGCGGCAGTTTGAAAATCAAGAAGCACACCTTGGAGGTTTTTTGGGAGTTTAAACTGGCGCTCTCCGATCCTGGCCTCTTCAGAAAGGTGGTAGGCCATCTTTAGATAAACCAGATAAGGAGAAATGAGTTCCTCTCTCGCCCAACTGGTCTCAATCAACTCGGCAAGTTCTTCAGAGATATCGAATGAAAACTTATCATTCCATCGCTCATTGAACCATTGCTGAAGCTTATTGGTTGCATCCTGATCAACCACATCAACATTTAATTCTCCTTGCCCTCCCAAGCCCGCAAGGGTCAGGTTACTGCTACCCAAAAAGCCGATGAGAGGTGCTATGGGATCACTTCGTCGTATGAGATAAAGCTTTGCGTGAAGGGGGTGTCGTGAAAAAAGTTTAACCTTTATCTTATTTGCTCGAATCTGGCGGGCCAGTTGCTGAAGAGTTTTTTCTGCAGCAAGCGTAGGAACCCCAAACTCAATCTGTTCTTTAAAACTCTCAACGATTTCCCTGCGCAGGCGAACAAGGGTCGGACCATCAAGGAGGGTCTCCTCTTTGATCGCACGCTGTAATTCACGCATCTGTTCTTCGGGGGCTCGTTGCATTCCCACAAGGATACGACAGCAGGAATCTTCCGTGCCTCTGAATCTATCTATCAAATCTGCAAGCCTTTCCCAGCCCCTTAAATGGAAATACCCTATACAAAAATCTGCAGAATTGGCTTCTTTCAGGATTTGACTAAGGCCATCAATTAGATTGAGCTCGATATTGTCAAAGATTCGGGGCACTGTGGACTCCTGTTAATTTAAGTATGGATTTTTCGTCTATTTTTTCACCACAAACCCAATTTTTTAACCAAAATCGACATGAAATAAAGGGGCGGAGTAAGAGCAGGTTTTCATCTGGGGATGGTAATATGATCCATTCACGATTTCGACACCGGACAATGGAGCCGACGGATAAGGCGTTCATTTAACTACCTTTGTATACGAATGTCATTTCCTTTGGGATGCCTCT
>OGCL01002938.1_pt1 | contig 10836 bp, 5 predicted proteins | sample 1570041 | NCBI WGS metagenome assembly OGCL01 (sample SAMN06266162, study PRJEB24511) | hot springs metagenome | isolation source: Hot spring water | place: South Africa: Limpopo | collected 2015-06-22 | reverse complement strand
TTTGGTGAAGTGAAAAAGCCTGAGACGATCAACTACCGTACTTTTAAGCCTGAGCGTGACGGTCTGTTCTGTGCCCGTATCTTTGGCCCGGTGAAAGATTATGAGTGTCTGTGCGGTAAGTACAAACGCCTGAAACACCGTGGTGTGATCTGTGAAAAGTGTGGTGTTGAAGTCACACTGACTAAAGTGCGCCGTGAGCGCATGGGTCACATTGAACTGGCAAGCCCTGTTGCCCACATCTGGTTCCTGAAGTCACTGCCGAGCCGTATCGGTTTGCTGTTAGACATGACGCTGCGTGATATCGAGCGTGTGTTGTATTTCGAAAGCTATGTGGTGACTGAACCAGGTATGACTTCTTTAGAGCGTCGTCAGATGCTGACTGAAGAAGAATACTTAGACGTGCTGGAAGAGCACGGTGACGAGTTCGAAGCCAAAATGGGCGCAGAAGCAATTCTGGATCTGTTAAAAGGTATCGAGCTGGCCACAGAAATCAAACAAATGCGTGAAGAGTTGCCAACCATCAACTCTGAAACCAAACGTAAGAAGATCAGCAAACGCTTAAAACTGATGGAAGCATTCCACACTTCTGGCAACAAGCCTGAGTGGATGATCATGACAGTGCTGCCAGTACTGCCGCCGGATTTACGTCCGTTGGTACCACTGGACGGCGGCCGTTTTGCAACTTCAGATCTGAACGATTTATACCGTCGTGTGATCAACCGTAACAACCGTCTGAAGCGTCTTCTGGACCTGTCAGCACCTGACATTATCGTACGTAACGAAAAGCGTATGTTACAGGAAGCGGTTGATGCGCTGTTAGACAACGGCCGTCGCGGTCGTGCCATCACTGGCTCGAACAAGCGTCCGCTGAAATCTTTAGCCGACATGATCAAAGGTAAACAAGGTCGTTTCCGTCAGAACTTACTCGGTAAACGCGTTGACTATTCAGGTCGTTCGGTAATCACCGTAGGTCCTACACTGCGTCTGCACCAGTGTGGTCTGCCGAAGAAAATGGCACTGGAACTGTTTAAGCCGTTTATTTACGGCAAACTGGAAGCCCGTGGTTTAGCCACTACTATCAAAGCCGCCAAGAAAATGGTTGAGCGTGAAGTAGGTGAAGTGTGGGACGTGTTAGATGAAGTAATCCGTGAACATCCGGTATTACTGAACCGCGCACCAACACTGCACCGTCTGGGTATCCAGGCTTTCGAACCAGTGCTGATTGAAGGTAAAGCGATCCAGTTACACCCATTGGTGTGTGCTGCATACAACGCCGACTTCGACGGTGACCAGATGGCGGTGCACGTACCGCTGACGCTGGAAGCTCAGTTAGAAGCCCGTGCGCTGATGATGTCAACCAACAACGTACTGTCTCCTGCGAACGGTGAACCAATCATTGTTCCTTCACAGGACGTTGTATTGGGTCTGTATTACATGACCCGTGATGCCATCAATGCCAAAGGCGAAGGCATGATTTTCAAGAGCCCGAAAGAAGCAGAAAAAGCGTTCCGCGCTGGTGTTGCCAGTCTGCACGCCCGGGTAAAAGTACGTCTGACCGAAGTGACCAACCACGAAGATGGTACCAAAACCACTTCAACAAAGGTTCGTGACACTACGGTAGGCCGTGCCATTCTGTATTCAATCCTGCCGGAAGGTTTGGCTTTTGACAGCATTAACCAGCCGATGGGTAAAAAGCAGATTTCACGTTTACTGAACGGTTCTTACCGTCGTATCGGTCTGAAAAACACTGTTATTCTGGCCGACCAAATTATGTACACCGGTTTCCACTACGCGATGCTGTCAGGTGTGTCTGTTGGTATCGACGATATGGTGATCCCGGCCGCTAAGGTTGACATCATTGGTGCTGCCGAAGCTGAAGTTGCGGAAATCCAGGATCAGTTCCAACAGGGTCTGGTTACTGCCGGTGAAAAATACAACAAAGTTATCGATATCTGGTCAACGGCCAACGAAACTTTGTCAAAAGCCATGATGGACAACCTGTCGAAAGAGTCTGTAGTGGACCGCGACGGCAATACTGTCACTCAGCCTTCATTTAACTCTGTTTATATGATGGCCGATTCAGGCGCACGGGGCTCGCCAGCTCAGATCCGTCAGCTGGCTGGTATGCGTGGTCTGATGGCAAAACCGGATGGTTCTATCATCGAAACGCCAATCACGGCGAACTTCCGTGAAGGCTTAAGCGTTCTGCAGTACTTTATTTCGACGCACGGTGCCCGTAAAGGTCTTGCCGATACCGCGTTAAAAACTGCGAACTCCGGTTACCTGACACGTCGTCTGGTAGACGTAGCACAAGACTTAGTTGTGACTGAAGCCGACTGTGGTTCAGATCAGGGCATTATGATGAAACCGCTGATTGAAGGTGGTGACGTTGTAGAAGGTCTGCGTGAGCGTGTACTGGGTCGTGTAGTGATTGGTGATGTGGTGGTTCCGGCGACCGGCGAAGTGCTGGTTGAAGATGGCACCATGCTGGACGAGAAGCTTTGTGATCTGATTGAGAAAAACTCAATCGACGAAGTGTATGTGCGTTCAGTAATTACCTGTCAGACCAACTTTGGTGTTTGTGCCAAGTGTTACGGCCGTGACTTAGCCCGTGGTCATATCATCAACGCTGGTGAAGCTGTTGGTGTTATTGCGGCACAGTCTATCGGTGAACCTGGTACACAGTTAACGATGCGTACATTCCACATCGGTGGTGCGGCATCGCGGGCTTCTGCAGAAAACAGCGTACAGGTGAAAAACGCCGGTATTCTGAAACTGCACAACGCTAAGTTTGTCCGTAACAGTGACGACAAGATTGTTATTACCTCGCGTTCAGCTGAAGTGACTGTATTTGACGAGCTGGGCCGTGAGAAAGAACGTTATAAACTGCCATACGGTTCTGTTCTGACCACAGACGATAATAAGCCTGTGACTGCAGGTCAGATCGTGGCGAACTGGGATCCGCATTCTCACCCGATTATCGTAGAACGCGGCGCCAAGGTATCGTACAGCGATGTAGATGATACCAATACCGAAGTTCAGCAGGATGATCTGACTGGCCTGACGCGTACCGTGGTGAAGGACTTGTCCAAAGCCAACGCCAAAGAGCCGAAGTTAATTCTGGAAATGGATGACGGTGCATTACAGGAAATTCGCTTACCAAGCTTCACGACTATCGAAATTACCGATGGTCAGCAGGTAAAAGCGGGTGCTGTACTGGCGCGTATCCCACAAGAAAGCTCGAAAACACGCGACATCACCGGTGGTCTGCCACGCGTTGCTGACTTATTCGAAGCCCGCAAGCCAAAAGATCCAGCCATTCTGGCCGAAATCTCTGGTGTTATCAGCTTCGGTAAAGAGACCAAAGGCAAACGCCGTCTGTTGATCACGCCTGATCAGGGTGACATCCATGAGGAAATGATTCCGAAGTGGCGTCAGGTCAACGTGTTCGAAGGCGAACGTATCGAGAAAGGTGAAGTTATCTCTGAAGGTCCAGAGTCACCACATGATATCCTGCGTTTACGTGGTATCCACCATGTTGCCAGCTATATCGTGAACGAAGTACAGGACGTTTACCGTCTGCAAGGCGTAAAAATCAACGATAAGCACATCGAGACTATTATCCGTCAGATGCTGCGTAAGTGTGTGATTTTACACCCGGGCGACAGTGAATTCCTCGAAGGTGAACAGGTTGAAGTATCACGCGTAAATATCGCGAATGCTGAACTGGAAGCGGCGGGTAAGATCCCTGCCAAGTACGAGCGCAGTCTGCTGGGTATTACCAAAGCATCACTGTCGACCGACTCTTTCATTTCTGCAGCGTCGTTCCAGGAAACGACCCGCGTGTTAACCGAAGCTGCAGTGGGTGGCAAAACCGACGAGCTGCGTGGTCTGAAAGAAAACGTTATTGTCGGTCGTTTGATCCCGGCAGGTACTGGTTTTGCGTATCACCAAAACCGTACCCGTCAGCGTCAACGTATCGCCAGTGGCGAAGTCGCTGAACCGGCGATGAGTGCAGAATCAGCAGAACAAGCGCTGACTGATGCCCTCAATATGGATCTGTCTGGCAACGACGAATAAGTTGTTGTGATGACAAAGGCCTGGTGCACTTCTGGTGTGCCGGGCCTTTTCTGTCTTGACAGGTCAAAGGTTGACCAGTAAAATCCCGCAGCCCCAATTTTGGGTGCGATTTTACACACGTTTATGGGTATTTAATAACCAGGAGTATTTAATGGCAACAATCAACCAGCTAGTGCGTAAGCCGCGCAGCCAGGTGGTCTCTAAGAGCACCGTTCCGGCGCTTGAAGCTTGCCCACAGAAGCGTGGTGTTTGTACCCGCGTATACACCACCACACCTAAGAAGCCAAACTCTGCATTACGTAAAGTATGCCGTGTTCGTTTAACTAACGGATTCGAAGTTTCTTCTTACATCGGTGGTGAAGGCCACAACTTACAAGAGCACAGCGTTGTTCTGATCCGTGGCGGCCGGGTAAAAGACCTTCCAGGTGTGCGTTATCACACCGTACGCGGCACTTTAGACTGTGCAGGCGTTAAAGATCGTAAGCAAGGCCGTTCTAAGTACGGCGCTAAACGGCCGAAGAATAAATAACTTAACTCCGTTAAGTAAGGCCAAACTAAGCAACTTTTTTCATTAAAAGTTTTGGAATCCCCTGAAGCAATCGGAGTTTCGAATGCCAAGAAGACGCGTCATAGGTCAACGTAAAATCCTTCCAGATCCTAAGTTCGGAAGTGAATTGCTGGCCAAGTTCGTAAACGTCGTAATGATCGACGGTAAAAAATCAATCGCTGAATCAATCGTATACGGCGCATTAGAAATCGCTGCGACGAAGTCGAAGAAAGCTGAACTGGACATCTTTGAAGTTGCGCTGGATAACATCCGCCCAACAGTTGAAGTTAAATCACGCCGTGTGGGTGGTTCTACTTACCAGGTTCCATGTGAAGTTCGTCAGGTTCGTCGTAATGCTTTAGCAATGCGTTGGTTAACTGAAGCAGCCCGTAAACGTGGTGAGAAATCAATGGCCCAGCGTTTGGCTGGTGAAATGCTGGATGCTATTGAGAACAAAGGTTCTGCCGTTAAGAAGCGTGAAGACGTGCACCGTATGGCCGAAGCGAACAAAGCTTTCGCCCATTTCCGCTGGTAATTTAAACCTTTTGATGAGGATTTGATTATGGCACGTACTACACCTATTGAGCGTTACCGCAATATCGGTATCTGTGCGCACGTTGACGCGGGTAAAACCACGACTTCTGAACGCGTACTGTTTTATACCGGCCGTTCGCACAAAATTGGCGAAGTACATGACGGTGCAGCCACAATGGACTGGATGGAACAGGAGCAGGAGCGTGGTATCACTATCACGTCTGCTGCAACCACAGCCTTCTGGTCTGGTATGCAACAACAGTTTGAACAACACCGGATCAACCTGATTGATACCCCGGGCCACGTTGACTTCACTATTGAAGTAGAACGTTCGCTGCGGGTGCTTGACGGTGCCGTTGTTGTGCTGTGTGGTTCTTCAGGTGTGCAACCGCAAACTGAAACCGTATGGCGTCAAGCGAACAAATATGAAGTTCCGCGAATGATCTTCGTGAACAAAATGGACCGTACCGGTGCTGACTTCCTGAGGGTTGTTAAACAGGCGCGTGACCGTTTGAACTCGACTATCGTTCCTATTCAGTTGCCTATCGGTGCTGAAGAGAACTTCAAAGGCGTGATTGACTTGATCAAGATGAAAACCATTAACTGGAATGAAGCTGATCAGGGCATGACGTTCACTTATGAGGATGTCCCTGCGGATATGCTCGACCAAGCGAACGAATGGCGTCAAAACATGATCGAAGCTGCCGCTGAATCCAGCGAAGCGCTGATGGAACGTTACCTTGAAGGCGACGAGTTCACTGAAGAAGAAATTCGCGCTGCATTGCGTGACCTGACGCTGCGTAACCAGGTTGTCCTGGTCATGTGCGGTTCTGCCTTTAAAAATAAAGGCGTACAGGCCATGCTCGACAACGTGGTTTATTTCCTGCCTTCTCCGACTGAAGTGAAAGCCATTAAAGGTATTCACGAAGACGAGTCAGAAGGTGAGCGTCATGCTCGTGACGAAGATCCATTTGCTGCTTTAGCTTTTAAAATAGCGACAGACCCATTCGTGGGTACTCTGACCTTCTTCCGCGTTTATTCAGGCGTAGTTGAAGCTGGTTCTGCTGTGTATAACTCAGTGAAGCAGAAAAAAGAGCGGATCGGCCGTATCGTGCAAATGCATGCCAACAGCCGTGAAGAGATCAAAGAAGTTCGTGCAGGCGACATTGCTGCTGCCATTGGTCTGAAAGACACCACAACTGGTGACACTCTGTGTGATCAGGATCACGTGATTATTCTGGAACGCATGGAATTCCCTGAGCCGGTTATTTCGGTAGCTGTAGAGCCGAAAACCAAAGCCGACCAGGAGAAGATGGGGATAGCGCTGAGTAAATTAGCGGCTGAAGATCCATCATTCCGCGTCCATACCGACGAAGAAACGGGTCAAACCATTATCTCCGGTATGGGCGAGCTGCACCTGGAAATCATTGTTGACCGTATGAAACGTGAATTTAAGGTGGAAGCGAACGTAGGTAAACCTCAGGTTGCTTACCGCGAAACCGTCCGTGGTACCACGGAAGTTGAAGGCAAGTTCGTACGTCAATCCGGTGGTCGTGGTCAGTTTGGTCATTGTTGGCTGAAAATCGAACCTCAGGAAGAAGGCGCAGGTTATACGTTCGTGAACGCCGTCGTTGGTGGTGTCATTCCAAAAGAATACATCCCGGCTATCGACAAAGGTATTCAGGAACAGATGAAAAACGGTATCCTCGCAGGCTACCCGGTCATCGATGTGAAAGTTACGGTTTATGACGGTTCATACCACGATGTCGACTCCAACGAAATGGCGTTTAAGATCGCTGCTTCAATGGGCTTCAAAAAGGGTGCACTGCAAGCCAAACCAGTTCTGCTGGAACCTATCATGAAAGTTGAGGTGGTCACACCGGAAGACTTTATGGGTGATATCGTCGGTGACTTAAACCGTCGCCGCGGCATTATCAATGGTATGGAAGATGCGCCTGGTGGTATCAAAATCGTTGATGCTCAGGTTCCATTATCTGAGATGTTTGGTTATGCGACCAGCATGCGTTCTCTGACGCAGGGTCGTGCTTCATATTCAATGGAACCATTGAAGTATATGGAAGCACCAAACAACGTAACTGAAGCAATTATTGCTGCTCGTAAATCTGGCGAATAATTAATTAATTCGACCCAACGGAAGCTGGGTCTATTTAACAGAAGGTAATTTAAAATGGCTAAGGCTAAATTTGAACGTAACAAACCGCACGTAAACGTAGGTACAATCGGCCACGTTGACCACGGTAAAACTACTTTAACAGCTGCAATCACCAACGTACTGGCAAAACACTACGGCGGTCAGGCTTTCGCATTCGACCAAATCGATAAAGCGCCAGAAGAAAAAGCTCGTGGTATCACGATCAACACTTCTCACGTTGAATACGACACCCCAACCCGTCACTACGCCCACGTAGACTGCCCAGGCCACGCTGACTATGTTAAAAACATGATCACTGGTGCTGCTCAGATGGACGGCGCTATCCTGGTAGTAGCTGCAACTGACGGCCCAATGCCACAAACTCGTGAGCACATCCTGTTATCTCGTCAGGTAGGCGTACCTTACATCATCGTGTTCATGAACAAGTGTGACATGGTAGATGACGAAGAGCTGTTAGAGCTGGTAGAGATGGAAGTTCGTGAGCTGTTATCAGACTACGATTTCCCAGGTGATGACCTGCCGGTGATCCGTGGTTCAGCGCTGAAAGGTCTGGAAGGCGACGCAGTTTGGGAACAGAAGATCCTGGAACTGGGTAACGCACTGGATACTTATATTCCAGAGCCAGTACGTGCGATTGATAAGCCATTCATCATGCCAATCGAAGACGTATTCTCAATTGCTGGTCGCGGTACAGTAGTAACTGGTCGTGTAGAGCAAGGTATCATCAAAGTAGGTGAAGCAGTAGAAATCGTAGGTCTGAAAGACACAGTAACTACTACTTGTACTGGCGTTGAAATGTTCCGCAAACTGTTAGACGAAGGTCGTGCAGGTGAGAACATCGGTGCTCTGTTACGTGGTACTAAGCGTGAAGACGTAGAACGTGGTCAGGTACTGGCGAAGCCAGGTTCAATCAAGCCACACACGAAGTTCGAAGGCGAAGTATACGTACTGTCTAAAGACGAAGGTGGCCGTCACACGCCATTCTTCAAAGGCTACCGTCCACAGTTCTACTTCCGTACAACTGACGTAACTGGTTCAGTAGAACTGCCAGAAGGCGTAGAGATGGTAATGCCAGGCGACAACCTGAAGTTTGTGGTTGAGCTGATCAACCCAATCGCGATGGACGAAGGTTTACGCTTCGCAATCCGTGAAGGTGGCCGTACAGTTGGTGCTGGTGTAGTATCAAAAATCCTGGCCTAATAAGGCTGTGATTTAAAAAAGGCCCTGCGGGGCCTTTTTTTATGCAATTTTTTTGGGTTATTCCTTTTTAGAGTCAAAACAACAGGGCTCAACCCTGTGAACTATTCTCTTCACTCATTGCTAAAATCTCTGGCTCTGTGCTGGTAAAAACAGAGCTTTGCTGAGCTGTCAGCCTATCGCTACGCATCATCACTAACAAATTTAAACAACTGTTTGAATTTATTGCAGCCGCATGATAGAACAAACACATCGTACCAGATGGAGAAGCATCGTGAGCCAGTATCAAGCCCCCTTAACCGACATGCAGTTTAATCTATTCGATTTATGGCAAGCGCCTAAATTCTGGCAGCAACAAGCTGCACTCAGTGAACAGCTGGATGTCGATACTGCCAGCGCTATTCTGGCAGAAGCGGCAAAAATTACTGCCGAACTTATTGCACCACAGGCTCAGCTTGCCGACCAACAAGGGGTAAAACTGGCCACTGGCGCTGTGACCACGCCGGCACATTATAAAGCGTGTTATCAGCAACTCTGTGATGGCGGCTGGACTGGTCTGGCTGGCGATGTGGAATATGGTGGTATGGGTATGCCAAAAACCCTGGCTAGCCTGTATGAAGAAATGATGTGTAGTGCTGATATCGCATTTTCACTGTATTCTGGATTAACTGCCGGTGCTTGTGTCGCGCTGAATCAACACGCTGACGAAAGTATCAAAGCGCTGTATTTGCCTAAACTTTATAGCGGTGAATGGTCGGGGACTATGTGCCTGACCGAGGCGCACGCGGGCTCCGACCTGGGTATTATGCGAACAACAGCTGTCCCTCAGCCAGATGGCAGTTACCGTATCAGTGGCAGCAAAATTTTTATCACGGCCGGTGAGCACGACCTGACCTCGAATATTATTCATCTGGTGCTTGCCAAACTGCCTGACGCACCTGCTGGCTCCCGTGGTATTTCTTTATTCCTGGTGCCGAAGTTTATGGTTGATGCCAGCGGGCAGACAGGTGAGCGCAATGCCGTTAGTTGTGGTTCTGTCGAACACAAAATGGGCATCCACGCATCTGCCAGTTGTGTGATGAACTTTGATGGCGCAGTAGGTTATCTGATCGGCGAGCCAAACAAAGGACTGGCCTGTATGTTTACCATGATGAACTATGAGCGTTTGGCCATGGGGAGTCAGGGATTGGGCGCGGCAGAGCGCGCTTATCAGAATGCATTAAGTTATGCCAAGGAGCGGTTGCAAGGCAGAACTACCGGGAAAGATGCCAATAAAGCAGATCCGATATTAGGCCATGCCGATGTACGCCGAATGCTGTTGAATATCAAAGCCATCAATGAAGCTGGGCGCAGTTTTTCTGTGTATGTGGCGCAGCAACTGGATCAAGCCAAATTTGCCGGCGACAAAAAAGCCGAAGCACGAGCAAACCTGCTGACGCCTGTCACTAAAGCCTTTATGACGGATCGCGGCCTGGATGCCTGTGTCGCGGCACAACAGGTATTTGGTGGACATGGTTATATTCAGGAATGGGGTATGGAGCAGCTGGTGCGTGATGTGCGTATTGCGCAAATTTATGAAGGCACCAATGGCATTCAGGCGTTAGATTTTGCCGTGCGCAAAGTGGCGGCTGACGGTGGTGCAGCGCTAAAAGAACTGCTTGCTGATATTCATCAGGCATTACAGGCAGCACCACAGGCTGAACTCTCAGCCGTGTTGACCGAGTATCAGCTATTGCTCGAAGAGCTGTTGGTGAAGGGCGCACAAGAGCAACAGTTGTTGCCTGCAGTTGCTTGTGACCTGCTCGATCTGACCGGTTACCTGCTTTATGGTTATATGTGGCAACAAACATTAAGTGCGCTGGACGAAAGCAAGCATAATGCTGAGTTTATCGCCGCTAAACGCCTGACCGCTCGTTTTTACTTTGAACGTATTTTGCCAAAGGCGCATGGTCTTATTGCCTTGTTGCGCCGTCCGGCAAATGTGATTTCAGAGTTCAGCGACAACCTGTTTTAAAGTGACTTTTAAGCCTCTGCTCAAATTTACAGCAGAGGCTTGTGTTTATTATCCAGTTGAGTATAATGCGCGGCCGGTCATTTAAAATGACAGGTGCTCTGGTCAGACAGTCGCTTTTATAGCCCCGTAGTGACCAAGCAACTACAGTGCCCCCGATTGGGGGGCAAACGTAACATGGTGCATAGGCATTCCCCTCCCGAGGTGTGAACGCCCATGTTTATTTTTGCTCTTTTTTGCTCTTTGAGGCTTTGGTTTATGAGTAATCAAAGGATTCGCATCCGTCTGAAAGCG
>OGCL01002937.1_pt1 | contig 10837 bp, 9 predicted proteins | sample 1570041 | NCBI WGS metagenome assembly OGCL01 (sample SAMN06266162, study PRJEB24511) | hot springs metagenome | isolation source: Hot spring water | place: South Africa: Limpopo | collected 2015-06-22 | reverse complement strand
GCGGGGCCGGCGCTGAACGACCTGATGGGCGGCCAGATCGACGGCGTCTGCGATGCGGCGACCTCGCTGTCGGGGGCCGTTCAGGGCGAGAAGGTGAGGGCGCTCGTCGTGGCGACGCCGGAGCGGCTGGCGAGCCTGCCTGCCGTCCCGACCTCGGCCGAGGCCGGTCTGCCGGCCTTCCAGGCGCAGGGCTGGAACGCCATCTTCGTGCCGAAGAACACGCCGGAGCCGGTGATCGCCAAGCTCAACGCCGCGCTGAAGACCGCTCTGGCCAGCCCGAACCTGCAGGACCGCTTCAAGACCCTGTCCTCGGTCGTGCCGACGGCGGAGGAGGTGACGCCGGCCTTCGTGGCCAAGATGGTGCCGGCCGAGATCGAGAAGTACCGGCTGCTGCTGCAGGACAAGTAGGGCGCTGAGCCCTGCCGCAGGGGCGCGGCTGGAAATCGCCCTCGCATCGGCCTATCTCTCGCGACGAGTCGCGCCGTCGCAGAGGAGACGCCAGATGCAGCGCAAGGCCATCTCGAGCCGCGGGCTTCTGCTCGCGGCGGTGCTGACGGCGCTGCCCGTCGCGGTGTGGCCCGCGGCCGCGCAGACGCCGCTGCGGCAGGTGCCGGAGACGCGGCAGGAGATCTCGCTCTCCTTTTCCGGCGTCGTGAAGCGCAGTGCCGGCGCCGTCGTCAACGTCTATGGCGCGCGGGTCGAGAAGCAGCCGCGCAACCCCTTCATGGACGACCCCTTCTTCCGGCGCTTCTTCGGCGACCGGGGTTTTGGCGTGCCGCAGGAGCGGGTGCAGCGCTCGCTCGGCTCGGGCGTGGTTGTCGATGCGAGCGGGCTCGTCGTCACCAACAACCACGTCATCGAGGGCATGAGCGAGGTCAAGGTCGCCTTCGCCGACAAGCGCGAGGTCGAGGCGACGATCCTGCTGCGCGACCCGCGCACCGATCTCGCCGTGCTCAAGCTGAAATCGGCGAAGGACCTCGTCGCGATCGAGCTCGCCGACTCCGACAAGGTCGAGATCGGCGATCTCGTGCTGGCGATCGGCAACCCCTTCGGTGTCGGCCAGACGGTGACGCAGGGTATCGTCTCGGCGCTGGCGCGCACGCAGATCGGCGTCGGCGACGCGCAGTCCTTCATCCAGACCGACGCCGCGATCAATCCCGGCAATTCCGGCGGCGCGCTGGTCGACATGCAGGGCCGCGTGATCGGCATCAACACGGCGATCTTCTCGCGCTCGGGCGGCAGCCACGGCATCGGCTTCGCCATTCCCGCCGCGATGGTGCGGGTCGTCGTCGAGAGCGCGAAGAGCGGCGCGAAGACGGTCCGGCGCCCCTGGTTCGGTGCGCGGCTGCAGGCGCTGACGCCGGATGTCGCCGACGGGCTCGGGCTCGACCGGCCGGCCGGCTCTGTCGTCGCCGGCGTGGTCGATAAGGGCCCGGCGGCGGAGGGCGGCCTGCGCCGCTCCGACGTCATCCTGGCGGTCGACGGGGTGGCCGTCGACGATCCCGAATCCTTCGGCTACCGCTTCGCGACGCGCCCGCTCGGCGGCACCACGACGCTGACGGTGCTGCGCGGCGGCAAGCGCGTCGTGCTCCCGGTCAAGCTCGTGCCCGCGCCGGAGCTGCGCCCGCGCGAGGCGATCACCCTCGGCGGCCGCAGCCCGCTCGCCGGGCTGACCGTGATGAACCTCTCGCCCGCGGTCGCCGAGGAGCTGGCGCTGGACGCCGGCACGGACGGCGTCGTGGTCGGCGAGGTCGAGGAGGGCAGCACGGCGGCCCGCATCGGCTTCCAGAAGGGCGACATCATCCAGGCCCTCAACGGCGAGCGCATGGACAGTTCGCGCGAGGTCGAGGCCGCGCTGAAGGAGCGCCGCCGTGCCTGGGAGGTGACGATCTCTCGCGGCGGCCAGAGCGTGACCTCGGTCTTCCCGGGGTGAGCGATCTCTTCGCCGCCTCCGGGCTCGACAAATCCGGCCCGCGCCCGCTCGCGGACCGGATGCGGCCGACGACACTGGGCGAGGTCGCGGGTCAGGAGCACCTGACCGGGCCGGAGGGCGCGCTGACGCGGCTGGTGCAATCCGGCTCGCTCGGCAGCCTGATCTTCTGGGGGCCGCCCGGCACCGGCAAGACGACGGTGGCGCGGCTGCTGGCAGGACAGGTCGATCTCGGCTTCGAGCAGATCAGCGCGATCTTCTCCGGCATCGCCGATCTCAAGAAGGTGTTCGAATCGGCGCGCGGGCGCCGCCTCGGCGGCAAGGGCACGCTGCTCTTCGTCGACGAGATCCACCGCTTCAACCGGGCCCAGCTCGACGCCTTCCTACCGGTGATGGAGGACGGCACGATCACGCTGGTCGGCGCCACCACCGAAAACCCGTCCTTCGCGCTCAATGCCGCGCTGCTCTCGCGCGCCCGGGTGCTCACCTTCAAATCGCTGGACGAAGGCGCGCTGCTCTTCCTGCTCGGCCGGGCGGAATTGCTCGAGAACCGCGAACTGCCGCTGACGCCGGAAGCCCGGCTCGCGCTGGCCCGCTTCGCCGATGGCGACGGGCGCGCCGTGCTGACCCTGGCCGAGGAGTTGTGGCGCGCCGCCAAGCCGGGCGAGATCTTCGACGAGGCGGGCCTGAGCGAGGTGATCCAGCGCCGCGCGCCGATCTACGACAAGGCGCAGGACGGCCACTACAACCTGATCTCGGCCCTGCACAAGACGATCCGCGGCTCGGACCCGGACGCCGCGCTCTATTATTTCGCCCGCATGCTCGATGCCGGAGAGGATCCGCGCTTCCTGGCGCGGCGGCTGGTGCGGATGGCGGTCGAGGATATCGGGCTCGCCGACCCGCAGGCGCTGGTCCATGCCCGCGCCGCCGCCGAAACCTATGAGCAGCTCGGCTCGCCGGAGGGGGAGCTGGCGCTCGCCAACACGGTGATCTACCTCGCCACCGCGCCGAAATCGAACGCCGCCTACAAGGCCTACAAGGCGGCCCGCCGCGTCGCCGCCGAGCGCGGCTCGCTGATGCCGCCCAAGACGATCCTGAACGCCCCGACCAAGCTGATGAAGCAGGAGGGCTATGGCGCGGACTACGCCTATGACCACGACGCGCCCGACGCCTTCTCCGGCCAGGACTACTGGCCCGACGCACTCGGCCGGCAGCTCTTCTACGACCCGCCCGAGCGCGGCTTCGAGCGCGAGATCCGCAAGCGGCTGGAGTATTGGGAGAAGCTGAGGCTGGAGCGCGGGGACGGCTGAGGGCGTCCGCCCGTCGCCAGTTGATCGACCGCAAGGCGATGGAGAGCGCTCTCCGTAGAGTGGCACGATGCGCCCACCTCCGGGCCGTCCCGGTGTACTGCCCATGATCTCGCTCATCGCCCGCGCCCTCCTGATCGTGCCCTCGCTGATCGCGGGCTGGTTCGTCTCGGAGGAGGACGTCGCCTACTGGATCGTCGCCTTCGCGATCGGGCTGGTCTTCCTCCTGCTGACCATCGCCTTCGAGCTCTATGTGCATCCGCTGCTGCGCGGCGAGCCGAAGGGGTAGGGGGCGGGCAAGCCAGCCTCAGCCCTCATCCTGAGGAGCGCTTCTTCAGTAGCGCGTCGCGAAGGAGGGGCCAGGAGGCTCCGGAACCCGCTGGACCCTCCTTCGAGACGCCGCGTGCCGCGGCTCCTCAGGATGAGGGCTGGTAGGTCCGGGCAGCGCTGCGGCGCGGGCTCAGCCGCCCTCAGAAAGACCGCTCGATGAAGAGCTGGGCCGAGAGCTGGCGGCCGCCGAGGCTGGCGGCCAGGGTGCGGCCGGCGAAGGCGACGTTCGTCCAGGCGATCGAGCCTTCCAGCCCCGCCTTGAAGCCCTCCACCGGCGTCCAGACCAGATTGGCGCTGGCGCGGTCGATCCTGAGCTTGCCGCGGCTGGCATTGGTGAGCGGTACGCTGATCTGGTAGCGGCTGACGAAGACGTTGCTGGCGAGCTCGTCCGTCCATTCGCGCCGTGCCGCGAGGACGCCGGAGAAGCCCCGGCTGGAATCGCTCGGCGTGATGACCTGGCGGACCACCGTGGCGTCGAGCGAGGAGCCGATATAGGCGGCGGCGTCGGTCGCGCTCGCGATCTGCGCCGTAATCTCGCCGGGGCGGCCGAGGATCGGCAGCTCATAGGTCGCGCCGAGGATGCCGGCCCGCCCGAGGCGATGCGGCGAGCCCGCGACGTCGCGCAGCGCGCCGCCCAGATGCAGCGTCAGGGCGCCCTGCGTGTAGGTCAGGCGGGCGACGCCATCGGGCACGCGGCCATTGGTGACGGGAATCGAGGAGGTCGTCGCCAGCGTCGGGTCCTCCAGCGCCAGCGCCAGGTTCCAGCGCTCGGTGAGGTCGCGCTCCCAGGCGATGAGCCCGACATTGCGGCCCGGCAGCCGGGCGCTGAAGGCGAATTCCTCGCCGGTCCAGAAGCTGAAGCGCGAGCCGGAGAGGCCGAAGGTCATCGTGCCGAGCGTGACGATCGCTTCCTCCACCAGAGTGGTGTCGGGCTCGCCCCCGCCGGGCCGCAGCGACATCTCGAAGGCGGAGCCGACGCGCAGGCCGGAGGCTAAGTCCATCGCCGTCTCGAAACGCAATGACGAGGTCGTCGGCCAGGAGAAGGCGGGCGCGGGCTGCGACGCGCCGGCCCGGGGAATGCGGTAGCTGTCATATTGCAGCCCGGCCGTCACCGAGCCGGTGATGGCGAGGCAGGTGGCGGAGCCGGGCAGGATCAGGCCCGGGACGTCGTCCTCGTCGTCTTCGTCTTCGTCTTCACTCTCGTCGTCGTCCGTGTTGTCATCGCCCGATGCGTCCGGCTTGGCCGCCACGGTCTCTGCGGGCGCCGGGAACAGAGGAGCGATGTCGGGCGGGCGGATCACGCAGGCGCGGGCGAAGGCCGGCGGCTTGCCGGCGGGCAGGCGCGGCGCGGCGGCCGCGACCTCGGCGAGCAGGACGGCCCCGAGCGCCAGCAGCAGCGCGCGCAGGACGCCGCCTTGCGCCATCGTCGTCGCGGCTCGCCTCCGCATCGCCCGTCTTCGCCCCCCGGCCGGTCGTCCCGCTGCTACACCTTTCAGACGGACCGCGCCCGGGCAAGAGCCCGATTTCGTTTGTGCGGCCGGCATGGGCTGGCTATTGCAGGGCGATGACCTCCACGCTCCTCGTCTTTTTCGGCGCCGGCCTCGGCGGCGTGCTGCGGCACGGCGTCAATCTCGTCTCGCCGCGCTGGTTCGGCACCGGCTTTCCCGGCGGCACGATGCTGATCAACATCCTGGGTTCGGCCCTGATGGGTGTGATCGCGGGCTGGCTCGCCTTCAGGACGGAGGCCGGCTGGTCGCAGCATGCCAGGCTGTTCCTGACGACCGGCATCCTCGGCGGCTTCACCACCTTCTCCGCCTTCTCGCTCGACGCCGTGCTGCTCTGGGAGCGCGGCGAAACCGGGCTGGCAGTGGCCTATATGCTCGGCTCCGTCATCCTCTCGCTGGCGGCCCTGCTCGCCGGCCTCGCACTCGTCCGGAGCCTGTCATGAGAACCGGTGGCAAGGGAACGGGCGGCAAGGGAACGGGCGGCAAGGGAACGGGCGCAGGTTCGGGGCACGGCGGGCGTCCGCCATCCTCCGGCGCGCCCCGCGGGCCTGGGGGCAAGACCAGGCGCCCGAGCCATGACGCCCGCCGCTCGGCGCAGGCCTCGGCCCGCGCCCGGCCCGGGCGCGAGGAGGCGGAGGTCGACACCACGCCGACGCGCAACCCCAAGCCGCATCATCCGGCGCCGCGCGCGGCCGGGTCGCGACCGCCTGCCGCGAAACCGGCCGCCCCGCGCCGGGCGCCGGTCAGCGAGACGCCGACGCGCGCCGAGGTGAAGGCGGAGACGGCGCAGGTGCTCGCCACCGGCGTGCAGCAACTGGTCGTCACCGCCGACGAGAACGAGATGCGGATCGACCGCTTCCTCGAAAGCCGGTTTCCGCAGCTCTCCTTCAGCCATATCCAGCGCATCGTCCGGAAGGGCGAATTGCGCGTCAACGGCAAGCGCGCCGACAGCAAGGACCGGCTGGAAGAGGGGCAGACGGTGCGCATCCCGCCGCTCAAGCTCGAGCCGCAGGAGAGCCGCCCGCGCTCGGCCAAGGCGGATGGCGACACGCTCGAGTTCCTGCGCTCGATCACGCTTTACGAGGATGAGGACGTCATGGTCCTCAACAAGCCGGCGGGGCTGGCCGTGCAGGGCGGCTCCGGTACGACGCGCCATGTCGACCAGATGCTCGACGTGCTGACGGACAAAAGCGGGCAGAAGCCGCGCCTCGTCCACCGGCTCGACAAGGACACGGCCGGCTGCCTCGTCATCGCCAAATCGCGCTTCGCGGCGGCGACGCTGGCCAAGACCTTCCGCTCGCGCTCGGCCCGCAAGGTCTATTGGGCGCTGGTGGCGGGCGTGCCGCGCGTGCGCCAGGGCCGGATCTCGACCTATCTCGCCCGAGAGGAGGCCTATGACGGCGACCAGCGCATGGCGGTGGCCAAGCATGGCGAGGACGGCGCGATGCATGCCGTGACCTACTATGCCGTGGTCGAGACGGCCGCGCAGAAGCTCGGCTGGCTCTCGCTCAAGCCGGTGACGGGGCGCACCCACCAGCTGCGCGCGCACGCCGCCCATATCGGCCACCCGATCGTAGGCGATCCGAAATATTTCAACATCCAGAACTGGGAGCTGCCCGGCGGCATCCAGAACAAGCTGCATCTGCTGGCGCGGCGCATCGTCGTGCCGCATCCGCGCGGCAAGGGCACGATCGACGTCAGCGCGCCGCTGCCGCCGCATATGCGCCAGTCCTGGAACCTGCTCGGCTTCGACGACGCGCCTTACGACCCGATCGTGGACGCGCCGGACGAGTGAGCGCCGAGGGGCGAAAGAGAACGATTGCGGAACAAACGAAATTGTGTTTTTGTTTTGTTCCCATCCCTCCGACGCTGGTGCTCCGATGATCCGTTGCGCGTTCCTGCTGGCTGGCCTCGTTCTCACCGCTTCCATCTCCACTTCCGCGTTGGCGCAGAGCCCGGCTCCCGCGCCGGCGCGCGTCGCTTCCGCGCCCGCCGACGAGCCCGTCCCTCGCGCCGAGCGCGCCAAGGCGCGGCAGGACTGCGTGGCCGAGCATGTCGCGCTCTCGGGCGATGATCTGCGCGCGGCGATGCGCGACTGCATGCAGGCGAAGTTTCCCGGCGTGCAGCTCTATGCGCGCGACGGCGTGACCCGTGACGGCAAGCCGACGGCGGTGGCGGCCAGGGCCGCCTGCAAGGCGGATGTCGATGCGCGCGGTTTGACCGGCTCGCCGCGAACCGCCGCGCTCGTCGCCTGCTTCAACGAGAAGCGCCCGGACCTCGCCCAGCGCGCCGAATGCCGCAAGGACGCCCGCGGCAAGGGGCTCGACGGCGAGGAACTGCGCAAGGCGGTGGATGCCTGCGCGCGCGAGGCGCGCTCCTGAGCGGCCACCGCAGGGCCGGGCGGCGTGGGTACCGGTGGATCGCGACTGCGATTCCCGCTACAGCGCCGCCATGGACCTCATCCTCTTCGATCTCGACGGCACGCTGATCAACTCCGAGGCGATCCTGCTGGCGGCCCAGCAGGAGACCTTCGCGCGGCACGGGCTCGCCCATCCGGGGCGCGAGGCGGGTCTCGGCGTCGTCGGGCTGACGCTCGACATCGCGCTGATGCGGCTCGGCGGGCTGACTGCCCCCGATGCGGCGCTGGCGGCGACCTATAAGGAGGTCTTCGGCGAAATGCGGCTTCAGGCGCAGGCCGATGCCGCGCTCGACGAGCCGCTCTTCCCCGGGGTCTCCGAGACGCTGGCGGCCCTGGCCGGGATGCCGGGCGTCCAGCTCGGCATCGCCACCGGCAAATCGCGTCGCGGGGCCGATTACATCGTCGAACGGCATGGCTGGCAGGGCCTGTTCGCAACGATCCAGACCGCCGACGATGCGCCCTCCAAGCCGCATCCCGGCATGATCCTGCGGGCGATGCAGGAGACGGGCGCGCAGCCCTCGCGGACCGCGATGGTCGGCGACGCCTCCTTCGACATCGAGATGGCGGTGGCGGCCGGCGTCATCCCCGTCGCAGTGTCCTGGGGATTCCAGCCGGTGTCGACGCTGGTCGCGCTCGGTGCGCGGCATGTGCTGGATCGCTCCACCGATCTGCCAGGGGTGCTCGGGCTGACAAAGGCCGTCGCTGCCGACGAGGCGGTGTGACCTCGAGCGTCAGGCTCGGGCTTGACCCGAGCCTCTCGGCAGCCGGCGCTCGTCCGTGGCGAGAGTCTCGGATCCGCGCTTCGCTTCGCCCGAGAATGACCGCTCGATGGGGCCGCCGGTACCGGATGCGCCAGCGTCCAGTAACATCCTCGCAACCACATCCGCTCAGCGCCGTTTAACCTGAACACGCGTTCAGGTTTGCGCGTTAACCACCTGCTGGCGGGTCTCGATCCATGGTGTTCCTACAACAGGAACGGACCGGCATAAAACAACGCCGGACAGGGGTCGAGCAATGATGGGTCATGAGCTTCGCGAATTCGTCGACCAGGTGATAGATCGTCTGGCGATCACGGTCGAAGACGTCGCTGTTCTTCAGCGCGACATCCTCGCGGATGTTGTCCTGACCCGCGACGTCATCGATGTCCTCGTGGCGCTGGATCGGGCCGTGCCCCAGCGCTGCGAGGCCTTCGGCGACGTGCTCGTCGCGGTCGTCGTCGATTTCGCGGTCTGGCAGAACCGCCCGACCGGCGTGATCGACCGTGACAAGGCGCATTGGCTGGTGACGACGCTCTCGGCCGGCGAGGGGCCGACCGCCACCGCCCGCCGCATCGCCTTCGAGATCGTGCGCGAGGCCGAGCGCTGCGACGAGGCGCTGATCGGCTTCGCCCTCGACAAGGGCCATACCAAGACGATGCCGGCCTGGCCCGAGCGCGTGCTGCTGGCGAGCTGATCGCCGAGGCGCAATCCTGCTTCGCCCGCCGATCCCCGACTTTCGCATCGGTGGACGGCGGCTTCGCCCTCCCATACATCCGGACCCGGATCGCGGTGCGTAGCGGCGCCGTGGTCCGGGTTTCGCCATGACGGCTGTGCGAAAAACCGGTAGCCGGTTTCCCGCGACATGCTCTAACTGGCGTGAGGGCAGGTCGCGCGAGCCGCTCGGCTCGGGCCGGCATGCCTCGGACTCGTCGACGACCGGGGGAGGCGCCACGCATGTTCTCGAAGATCCTGATCGCGAACCGCGGCGAGATCGCCTGCCGTGTCATCAAGACGGCGCGGCGCATGGGCATCAAGACAGTCGCGGTTTATTCGGATGCGGACCGCGACGCGCTCCATGTCGAGATGGCCGACGAGGCCGTGCATATCGGTGCGGCTCCCGCCGCCCAGTCCTATCTCGTGATCGAGAAGATCATCGCGGCCTGCAAGCAGACCGGGGCGGAAGCCGTGCATCCCGGCTACGGCTTCCTCTCGGAGCGCGAGGCCTTCGCCCAGGCGCTGAAGGACAATGGCATCGTCTTCATCGGGCCCAATCCCGGCGCGATCGCGGCGATGGGCGACAAGATCGAATCTAAAAAGGCGGCCGCCGCCGCCAAGGTCTCGACGGTTCCTGGCTTTCTCGGCATCATCGAGAGCCCCGAGCACGCCGTCACCATCGCCGACGAGATCGGCTACCCCGTGATGATCAAGGCCTCGGCCGGCGGTGGCGGCAAGGGCATGCGCATCGCGCATTCGGCCGGAGAGGTGGCAGAGGGCTTCGCCCGCGCCAAGTCGGAGGCCGCGTCCTCCTTCGGCGACGACCGCGTCTTCGTCGAGAAGTTCATCGTCGATCCGCGCCATATCGAGATCCAGGTGCTGGGCGACAAGCACGGCAACGTCATCTATCTCGGCGAGCGCGAATGCTCGATCCAGCGGCGCAACCAGAAAGTCGTCGAGGAGGCGCCGTCGCCGCTGCTGGACGAGGCGACGCGCCGCAAGATGGGCGAGCAGGCGGTCGCGCTGGCGAAGGCCGTGAACTACGATTCCGCCGGCACGGTCGAGTTCGTCGCCGGCCAGGACAAGTCTTTCTATTTCCTCGAGATGAACACCCGCCTCCAGGTCGAGCACCCGGTGACGGAGATGATCACCGGGATCGACCTCGTCGAGGAGATGATCCGCGTCGCCTATGGCGAAAAGCTGCGGCTCAGCCAGACCGATGTGAAGCTCAACGGCTGGGCGGTGGAATCCCGAGTCTATGCCGAGGATCCGACGCGCAATTTTCTGCCCTCGACGGGGCGGCTGGTGACCTATCGCCCGCCGGTCGAGGGGCCGGATGGCGATGCCATCGTGCGCAACGACACCGGCGTCTACGAGGGCGGCGAGATCTCGATCTACTACGACCCGATGATCGCCAAGCTCGTCACCCATGCGCCGACCCGCGAGGCGGCGATCGAGGCGCAGGGCCGCGCGCTGGATGCCTTCGCCATCGACGGCATCCGCCACAACATACCCTTCGTCTCGGCGCTGATGCATCATCCGCGCTGGATCGCCGGCAACCTCTCGACCGGCTTCATCGCCGAGGAGTTTCCCGAGGGCTTCTCCCTGCCGGTGCCCGAGGGCGAGATCGCGCTGCGTCTGGCGGCGATCGCGATTGCCTGCGACCACAAGCTCAACCAGCGCAAGCGCGCGGTCAGCGCCCAGATGGAGGGCTGGCGCCGCGTCGCCTTCGACCGGACCCGGGTCGTGCTGATCGGGGCCGAGCGCTTTGAGGGGCATGTCGGCGAGCAGGGCGGGGCGGTGATCATCGATTTCGGCGCCCGCAGCGTCACGGTTTCGAGCGAGTGGCGGCCGGGCCAGCCGGTCTGGCAGGG
>OGCL01002936.1_pt1 | contig 10839 bp, 8 predicted proteins | sample 1570041 | NCBI WGS metagenome assembly OGCL01 (sample SAMN06266162, study PRJEB24511) | hot springs metagenome | isolation source: Hot spring water | place: South Africa: Limpopo | collected 2015-06-22 | reverse complement strand
GCGGTGATCGTCAACGAGTTCGGCGAGCTGGGCATCGATGGCGAGATCCTCAAGCAGTGCTCCATCGGCTGCAGTGAAGAAGAAGCCAATGGCCGCGTCTTCGAGCTGGCCAACGGCTGCCTGTGCTGCACCGTGCAGGAGGAGTTCTTCCCGGTGATGCGCGAGTTGGTGGCGCGCCGTGGCGATCTCGACCATATCCTCATCGAGACCAGCGGCCTGGCCCTGCCCAAGCCATTGGTGCAGGCCTTCAACTGGCCGGAAATCCGCAACGCCTGCACGGTCGATGCGGTTATCACCGTGGTCGACAGCCCGGCGGTGCAGGCCGGCACCTTCGCCGCCTTCCCCGATCAGGTGGACGAGCAGCGCAAGCTCGACCCCAATCTCGACCATGAGTCGCCCCTGCATGAACTGTTCGCCGACCAGCTGGCCAGCGCCGACCTGGTGATCCTCAACAAGGCCGATCTGCTCGACGCCGAGGCACTGGCCGCCGTGCGCGCCGAGGTGGCCGAAGAGCTGCCGCCAGCGGTCAAGGTGATCGAGGCGCACGGCGGCGAGCTGCCGCTGGACGTGCTGCTGGGGCTGAACAGCGAAACCGAGCTGCATATCGACAGCCGCCGCACCCATCACGACGATGAAGACGACGACCACGATCACGAGGAATTCGACTCGTTCCACGTGGAACTACCGGAAGCTGAGGAGGCGCGCCTGCTCGCCGCGTTGAAGGAGGCAGTGGCCAAGTACGGCATCCTGCGGGTGAAAGGATTCGCGGCGATCCCTGGCAAACCCATGCGTCTACTGGTGCAGGGCGTGGGCCTGCGCTTCGACCGCCACTTTGACCGCGCCTGGCAGGCCAACGAGCCGCGCCTGAGCCGGCTGGTGGTGATCGGCCAGCAGCTCGACCGCGCGGCTATCGAAGCCGAGCTGAAAGCGGCGCTGGCCTGATAGGGAGCGTAGGGCGTACTCGATCGTAGGGCGGACTCAGGAGCGAAGCGAACAGTCCGCCGGATAACTGAGTCCACCCTACGGCGCTACCACCAGACGCGGTTAAAGCCCCTCCCACGGAACGAACATGCACTTACTGCGCACCCAGCCCGGCGCTCAACTGCCGGCCGACAGCATCGCCGACCTCGGCCAAACGCCTGCCGAGCTGGTGATCCTGTGCACGGGTGATTCGCACCTGTCGCTGCTGGCCGAAGCCGCCCGGCAACTGCCGGACGACTACCCCAGTCTGCGCCTGGCCAGCCCGGCGCAACTGAGCAACAACGCCTCGGTGGATTATTACGTCGAGCAGGTGCTGCAGCATGCCAAGGTCATCCTGATCTCGGTGCATGGCGGCGTGAGCTACTGGCGTTATGGCGTCGAGCGCCTGGTGGAGTTGGGTGCGCGCGGCGCCGTTGTGATCATGGTGCCGGGTGACGACAAGCCCGACCCGGAGCTGAGCGCGCTCGGCAACGTCGGGGAAGAAGACAGCCAGCGCCTCTGGCAATACCTGCGTCAGGGCGGGCTGGACAATGCCCGCCAGCTGTTTCGCTGCATCGGCAGCCGCTGGCTGGGGCGTGACGAGGCCTGGCAGGAGCCGCAAGCGCTGCCGCGCGTCGGCCTCTATCACCCGCAGCACAGTCCGGCCACGCTGGTCGACTGGCGTGCGCAGTGGCAGCCGGACGCGCCTGTAGCGGCGCTGCTGTTCTACCGCAACCATGTGCAGTCGGCCAACACTGCCTTCGTCGATACCTTCTGCCAGCACCTGTTCGGCCAGGGCCTTAACCCGTTGCCGATTGCGGTGGCCAGCCTCAAGGAACCGGCCTGTCTGGATCAGGTGCAGGACTGGCTGGATGACACCCAGGCTGCGCTGATCATCAACACCACCGGCTTTGCCCTGTCCAACCCCGAGGCGCCGCAGGCGCGGGTGTTCCGCCGCGATATCCCGGTGCTGCAGGCCATCTGCTCGCTGGACAACCCCGCGCAGTGGCAGGCCAGCGCCCAGGGCCTGGGCTCGCGCGACCTGGCCATGCATGTGGTGCTGCCCGAGCTGGATGGCCGGCTGATCGGCACTGCCATCAGCTTCAAGGGTCTGGCCTGGCGCAGCGAGCGCAGCCAGAGCGATGTGGTGTGCTATCAGGCGCATGAGTCGGGCATGGCTTTCGTCGCCGATCTGGCACGTAACTGGTGCCAGTTGGCGCTTAAAAGCAACGATCAGAAGCGAATCGCGCTGATTCTTGCCAACTACCCGACCCGCGATGGCCGTATCGGCAATGGCGTGGGTCTTGATACGCCGGCTGCCGCGTTGAATATCCTCCGCGCGCTGCAGGCGCAAGGCTATCCAGTGGATAACCTGCCCGATAGCGGCACCGCACTTGTCCACAGCCTGCTCGGTGGCGTTACCAACGATCTGGATGGTCTGGATACGCGGCCCTGTGCGCAGAGCCTGGCGCTGGACGACTACCTGACGTTTTTCCACAGCCTGCCGCCGGCCAACCAGCAGGCGGTGCGCGAGCGCTGGGGCGAGCCGCAGGACGATCCCATGTTCCGCAGCGGGCGGATGATGGTCGCTGGCCTGCGCTTCGGCCTGACTTTCGTCGGCATTCAGCCAGCGCGCGGCTACCAGCTCGACCCGGCTGCGGTGTATCACGACCCGGACTTGGTGCCGCCGCACGGCTACATCGCCTTCTACGCCTGGCTGCGCACGGCCTTCGCCGCCGATGCGCTGATCCACGTCGGCAAGCACGGCAACCTGGAATGGCTGCCGGGCAAGAGCGTCGGCCTGTCCGAGGGCTGCTGGCCGCAGGCGCTGATCGGCCCGCTGCCGAATATCTATCCCTTTATCGTCAACGATCCGGGCGAGGGCGCGCAGGCCAAGCGCCGCACCCAGGCGGTGATCATAGACCACCTGATGCCGCCTTTGACCCGCGCCGAAAGCTACGGCCCGCTGCGCGATCTGGAGCGCCTGGCTGACGAGTATTACGACGCCAGCCAGCTCGACCTGCGCCGCGCCGCGGAGCTACGCGGCGAGATCTTGGCCAAGGTGCGCGAGGCCAGCCTCGACCGCGAGCTGGGTCTGCAACTCAATGACGATGCCGACAGCTGGCTGCCGCAGCTCGACGCCTATCTGTGCGACCTCAAGGAATCGCAGATTCGCGATGGCCTGCATGTGTTCGGCGAGTCGCCGGCCGGGCAACTGCGCCGCGATACTCTGCTGGCGCTGCTGCGCATTCCCCGTGGCGATGGTCAGGGCGCCAATGCCAGCCTGCTGCGCACGCTGGCGCGCGGCCTGGAGCTGGGCCTCGATCCGCTGGATTGCGATATGGGCCAGTCCTGGCAAGGGCCATGTCCACAGACGTTGCAGGTTGTGGATAACAGCCTGTGGCGCACGGTCGGTGATACCCGCGAGCGCCTGGAGCTGCTGGCGCTGAGGCTGATCGAACAGCGCCTGGCCGGCGAGCGCAGCGAAGCCTTTGGCGCCGAGGTGGCATTGATTCTCGACGGCCTGGCCGAACATATCGCGCCTTTGCTGGATGGCTGTGGTGGCGCCGAGATGGGCGGCCTGCTGGCGGCTTTGGAAGGGCGTTTCGTACCCGCCGGGCCGAGTGGTGCTCCGAGTCGCGGACGGCTGGATGTGCTGCCCACCGGGCGCAACTTCTTCACCGTCGACGTGCGTCACCTGCCCACGCCCACCGCCTGGCGCCTCGGCGTGCAGGCGGCGGATCGCCTGCTGGAGCGCCATCTACAGGACGAAGGCGACCACCTGCGCCAACTCGGCCTGTCGGTATGGGGCACGGCGACCATGCGCACCGGTGGCGACGATATCGCCCAGGCGCTGGCGCTGATGGGCGTGCGCCCGGTATGGCAGCCTGGCAGCCAGCGCGTCGAGCGCTTCGAGGTGCTGCCGCTGGAACAGCTTGGTCGACCCCGGGTGGATGTCACCCTGCGCGTCTCCGGCTTTTTCCGCGATGCCTTCAGCAACCTGATTCGCCTGTTCGATGACGCCGTGCAGGCGGTTATCGAGCTGGACGAGCCGGAAGACATGAACCCGCTGTCGGCGCGGGTCTGGCGCGAATCGCTGGCACTCAAGGATGGTGGCCTGGATGAAGCCGAAGCGCGGCGTCAGGCTGGCTGGCGGGTGTTCGGCGCCAAGCCGGGGGCCTATGGCGCCGGGGTGCAGAACGCCATTGAGGAGCGTCTGTGGCAGAGCCGTGCCGATCTCGCCGAGGTCTACCTGAACTGGGGCGGCTACGCCTACGGTAGCGGCGCCGAGGGCGCGCCCGCGCGGCAGCGCTTCGTCGAGCGCCTGGAGCAGATGCAGGCGGTGCTGCACAACCAGGACAACCGCGAGCACGACATCCTCGATTCCAACGACTACTACCAGTTCCAGGGCGGCATGCTGGCGGCGGTGGAAACCCTGCGCGGGCTCAAGGTGGCCAGCTACTTCGGCGACAACAGCCAGCCGGATACGCCGCGTATTCGCACCTTGAAGGAAGAACTGGGTCGCGTGGTGCGTGCTCGCGCCGCCAATCCCAAGTGGATCGAGGGCATGAAGCGCCACGGCTACAAGGGCGCCTTCGAACTGGCCGCGACCATCGACTACCTGTTCGCCTTCGACGCCACCAGCGAACTGGTCGACGATCACCAGTACGCGCTGCTCACCGATGCCTACCTGCTCGACAAAGACACTCGCGACTTTATTCAGCAGCACAACCCCGGCGCGCTCAATGACATCCTCGAACGTCTGCTGGAGGCCCAGCAGCGTGGCCTGTGGGAGAATCCCGGCGAGTATCGCAAAGCGCTGGAAAACCTGTTGCTGGATAGCGAGGAGTCGTGAAGCGACACCTTCCCGTAGGGTGGGTTAGCCGGCTGTCGCGGTTGCCGGCCAACTCGCTGAAGCGGGTGCGGCGTAACCCACCATCGGTGCCACGCCATGCATCGCCTGGTGGGTTACGCGGCGCGCTACTCTCCTACGCGGCTGCAAGACCTACGATTTGCGCCGCTAACCCACCCTATGGGTGCAACGTGCCCATTGTGGGAGGCGCTTCAGCGGCGACATGCTCGCGGCTAAAGCCCCCTCCCACAAAAGCCAGGTGCGACCGCTCACCTCCACGGATGACTGCCATGACCGAACATCACTTCCCCCTCGCCGCCGTGGTCGGCGCCGATTTGCTGAAGCTGGCGCTGTGCCTGGCGGCCATCGATCCGGCCATCGGCGGTGTGCTGATCGAAGGCCCGCGCGGCATGGCCAAATCGACCCTGGCCCGTGGTCTGGCTGATCTGCTCGACGGTGGGCGCTTCGTCACCCTGCCGCTGGGGGCGAGCGAGGAGCGCATCGTCGGCACCCTGGATCTGGATGCGGCCCTCGGCGAAGGCCGGGCGCAGTTTTCCCCTGGCCTGCTGGCTCGTGCCGATGGCGGCGTGCTCTATGTCGATGAGGTCAACCTGCTGCCAGACCATCTGGTCGACCTGCTGCTCGATGCAGCCGCCAGCGGCGTCAACCACGTCGAGCGTGATGGAATCTCCCATCGGCATGCCGCGCGCTTCGTGCTGATCGGCACCATGAACGTCGAAGAGGGTGAGTTGCGCCCGCAACTGCTCGACCGCTTCGGCCTCAACCTGGCGCTCGATGGCCAGCCGCAGCCAGCCGAACGCGCCGAGATCGTCCGTCGCCGCCTGGCCTTCGACGCGGCACCCGCAGCCTTCCTGCAACGCTGGCAGGGCGAGCAAGATGCCCTGGCCGAACGCTGCCGCAATGCCCGCCAATGCCTGGCCGACATTCCACTGGATGACGCCGCCCTGGGCGAGATCAGCCAGCGCTGCTTCGCCGCCGGCGTCGATGGCCTGCGCGCCGATCTGGTCTGGCTGCGCGCCGCCCGTGCCCATGCCGCCTGGCGTGGCGCGGCGGGTATCGAGCCTGTGGATATCGATGCGGTGGAGGACTTTGTCCTGCGCCATCGCCGTCGCCAGCAGCAACCGCCGGCTGCCACGCCGCCCGAGCAGGGCCAGGCGCCGCAGCAGGCGCAGGAACAGAGCCAGGGTGAAGGTCAGTGGGGCGAGCTGCCGGCGCAGCCGCAGGCCATGGGTGAGCGACGGGTGCCGCCGCGCTGGCCAAAAAAGCCCTGAGCATCCGCCCGCGCACAGCCACAGGCGCGGATGCCCTTAACCGGCCTGGACGACTCGGCGGCGGCCTGCGAGGTGCTGCGCGTATCGGCGTGGCCGGTCGTATCGACTGGGCGGCCACTCTGCGCCAGGGGCGGCCGCAACGCCGCGAACAGTTGGTGCTGCGCCCGCGCAGTCAGCGGGCCGAAGAGCTGTGGTTGGTGCTGGTGGATGCCTCCGCCTCGACCCGTCGCCACGGTGCATTGAGTCGTGCCAAGGGCGTGCTCGCTGAAGTCTTCGACAGCGCCTATCGCCAGCGCGCGCGCCTGGCCGTGCTGCAGGCTGGTGGCCGCGAACCGCAATGGTTGTGGCAGGGGCGCAAGGCCAGCGCCGAGCTGCATCGCTGGTTGCACGAGTTGGGCGCAGGAGGCGGCACGCCGCTGCTCGACGCGCTGAATCAGGCCGGCGACTGGCTGCTGCGCCGCCAGCGCGCGAAACCGAACGAGCGCCAGCGCCTGCTGATCCTGACCGATGGCCGTTTGCGTGATCTTCCAGCGTTGGCGCCGCTGCCGTGTCCGACCCTGCTGCTCGACACCGAACGCGCGCCCATCCGCCTGGGCCGAGCCCGCCAGCTGGCGCAGGCGCTGCAGGCCGAGTACCAACATATCGATGATCTACTGCCTGTAGGAGCCGCGGGGGCGCCTAGCCTCGCGGATGATGATCGCCGGCAAGCCGGCTCCTACGGGTTGTCCGTTACCTGGAGAACCCCATGAAAACCCTGCTGCTGGTCGGTATCGGTGCCGGCGACCCGGACTACATCACCTACCAGGCGATCAAGGCGCTGCGCCGCAGCGATGTGATCTTCCTGATGGACAAGGGCGCGGCCAAGCACAAGCTCAACGCCCTGCGCCGCGAGATCTGCGCACGCTTTCTCGACGGCCACACGCCGCGCTTCGCCGAAGGCCTGCAACCGGAGCGCGAGCGTGACGCCGCTGACTACCGCGCCAGCGTCGACGAACTCAATCGCGACAAGCAGGCGGTGTTCGAGCAACTGATCGACGAGCAGATGGCCGATGGCGAGACGGCGGCCTTTATGGTCTGGGGCGACCCGTCGCTGTACGACAGCAGCATCCGCATCATCGAAGCCATCGCCGCGCGGCGCAGCGACTTCGTCTATGACGTGATCCCCGGCATTACCAGCCTGCAGGCGCTGACCGCGCGCCACCGCATCCCGCTCAACAGCATCGGCCGCGCCGTGGAGATCACCACCGGCCGCCTGCTTGCCGAAGGCTGGCCACAGGGCGTGGACAGCGTGGCGGTGATGCTCGACGCCAAGGACACCTACCGCCGCTTCGTCGGCCAGGGGCTGCATATCTACTGGGGCGCCTATGTTGGCACTGCCGATGAAATCCTTATCGCCGGCCCGCTGGACGAGGTGGCCGAACGCATCGCCACCACCCGTGCCGAGGCACGGGAGCGCAATGGATGGATCATGGATAGTTATCTGCTGCGTAAGGAAGGTATGGCGTAGGGCCGAGTGCTGAAGCGGTGGACAAGAAGAGCGTTGTCCACCCTACGCCTGCGCAAGAACGGCTCGCTCACATCACGAAGTGGCTGAAATCCTCTTCGGGACTGAGGCTGTTTTGCGCGCGGCGTATTAAGCGTGGAACCTCATCGATCAGGTAAGCCCAGAACCTGTCGTTATTCACCGTCTGTTCAACGAGCTGGGCTGGCAGGAAACGCTGCATTTCACTGCGAAAATCCGCCTTCACCTGTGGATCGTTAATCAGCGTGGCTGAGCGCTGCGCGGATTTTTCCAGAAAGACTTGTGCCGCCACCTTGTGGTCGTTGAGCTTGGCCGCAAGCAGTTGTAATGCCGGCTCTATCTTTTGCTGCTTCAACCAGAGCAGATCCCAGAGATCGCGACTCTTGATTCGCCCTTGCCTGAGCGCAAAGGCGAGGATCTTGTCGGTATAGATTTCCTCGAGTGCTTCTGCATTGAGGATCAGGCCTTGGGTGCCCATGTCCACGCCATAGGGGTTGAGTAGCGTTCTAGGCATGCTGATGTAGCTCGGGATGGCGCAGATATCGATATGAATGCGCTGGGCTGGTAGGTGTCGCGCGTCCGGGCGCGTCTGTACCCTCAGCTTCCAGGTATCGACGTTTCCGGACTCCTTGCTTGGTTCGCTGACGTCTACCTGCAGGCTGTATTTCGTCTGCAGCCTTTCTATCAGGATGGCCCTCAACTGAGCGAAATCGTCTCGGTTGAAATCGGCGCCGCCGGTGAAGTCCAGATCCTCGCTCAGGCGGTTGGAGCCATAGCAGGCCCGCAGGCAGGTCCCGCCGATAAAGCAGAGTTTCTCGAGCAGGCCGGCCTCGCTCAGTACCAACATGATGTCGTGATGCAGCAACTCCTTTTCTACCACGACGCGCAGGTTGGCCAGCTCGGTGTGGTTGCCGATGGCCTGGTCTACCAATTGGTCAAACAAACTCATTGGCGATGCTCCAGTCGATCAGGTCGAGATTCCTTTTCGCCGCCTTCATATCGCGGATAGCCAATGCGGGCCTGGCTCGCCACATCCGGCATTTGCTGTCGTAATCGAGTTGCCCCGAGAGTGCCTCGGCTTTTTGTGCGGTGTGAACGAATTCGATGGTGCCCCATGAACCACATTTGATCAGGCTACTGCGACCCGATGACATCAGCGAGATCCAGTTCATGGGGATTTGCGAGATGATGCCCGCGTCACTTAGCGCTGTTTCCAGGCTTATGTAGTTGAACTCATGCGCGCGCAGGCGCGCTGCGGCGTGAAACAGCAACAGGCCGGCCGTCGGTTTGGCGGGGCGATAGAGGTAGAGGCCACGGCAGATGCGCTCTAACTTGCCGTCCCGGGCAGCCCGGCTAAGCAATGCGCGGTAGGCCTCAGCGGAAATGTCCGGAACCAGGGCGCGCATATCCGAAGGCGTGAACAGGTAGCGCTCAGGAGTTGCCAGGTTGCTCAGACCGTCATAGAGGCGGCGTATGGGCTGGACTGTTTCACGGCCTTGGTTCATGAGATTGACTCAACGGTAAGTGACGATAAGTGTAATTTACTGTTGAGTTTTAGCAATGAGACGGGGCTTGATGAGACGACAGACACCAGAGCTTCGTCCGGCCAAGGCCTGCGAATCTACTGAGGCGTCTACATTGCTATGGACGATGAGATTCTCATCGCTGGGTCGAACACCTCGCCTCCACTTGCTGCGTAAGGACGGTTTGGCGCAGGCATGGCGTGAAGGCGGTGGACAAGAAGAGGATTGTCCACCCTACGTACTCGCGTTTTCAGTGATCCCGCAGCGATTTTTCCATCACGATGGTGCGTTCCGCGCCGTGGAACTCATCGCGAATTTTCCGATAGCCCATGCTGACGTAGAAACCTTCAGCGGTTAGTGATGACGGTACCAACAGCGTGAGCATGTCGGCGTTCAGCGCCTGAGCGTGGATCGTTTCCATCAGCTTGCGACCCACTCCACAGCCCTGATACTTGGGCTCAACGAAGACCGTTCTGACAACATCGCCGTCGAGGCTGGCGGTGGCGATCAGATCGTCTTGCATCGAGGCGACGAAGACCGTGCGCTTGTTGAGCAAGACCTCGACAGCTTCTGGCGTGAAGCTTTTCTCGACTTGGGCGATCACCTCGGGTGGATAGTCCTGAGCGTTCGACTTGCGTAATGCGGCGATCACGATACGGCTGATCGCTGCTGCATCGTCCGTTGTCGCGAGTCTGATCATGCAGTCCATGCTGTTCTCGCTCCGTTGCTGGTCACCGACTCAATTGGGGTTCTCGATGTTGCTGATTTCTTGCTGATAAATCCGCATACCACGCGCCTGATAGTTGGCTAGGGCCGCCGGATGATCGAAGGTGCAGGTGTGCACCCAAACGCGCTCGGTCCCCGGCCACTGCCAGGCCGATTGAATGGCATGGCTGAGCAGGGCGCCGCCGAAGCCTCGGTCGAGAAACTGCGGAGCCAGACCGAAGTAGCGGATCTCCGCATTGTGACTGTCAGGACGGAACAGCTCGTAGTAACCGGCAATGGCACCACGGTGATAGGCGACCCAGGTACGGTGTGCTTCGTTTTCCACCATGGCGCGCCACTGTGCGTCGCTCCAGTCGTCCAGATCACCCCATTCCCAGGCCGAGCCGACCAGTTGATAGAGGAAACGGTTGAGTGCCGGTTGCGGCTCTTCGCACTCGACGATTTGCAGGTCGCTGCGCTGAGGCTTGGCCTTCAGTTGGTCCGGCGAGGTCATCTCCAGGTAGTACGTGGTGTACGTCTGCGCCATCAAAGCCAACTCCAAGAAACCCCTGTATACACCCCAAACCCTTCCCCAGGTGTGGAGCGCGCCGCGTCTGCGCCCTTGTCGTCATAGCCCGGCGTAACGGTGGCGGCATAGCGTTTGTCGGTCAGGTTGCGCAGGTCAAGCCAGGCTTGCCAGTCGTCTTTCGGCGAGGCGTAGCCGAGGGTGGCGCCGAAGGTGGCGTAGGCATCGGCGTAGTAGGAGTTGGCGTAATCCACCGCGACCTTCGAGGCGTACTGGCTGTTGAGGCCGGCGTAGAAGCCGCTCGGGTGGTCGTAGCGCAGCTCGGCCTGGTAGTAGTGGCGCGGCAGGCCGGGCAGGCGGTTGTCGCCGAAGGTGTCGTCGTCGCGGTAGTGGAAGTCGCTGAAGGTGTAGGCCTGGCGCAGGCTCAGGGCGCCGGCGGCGCCGCCTTGCCACAGCGG